>Ga0075423_10004185_pt1 | contig 13353 bp, 8 predicted proteins | sample SoiMethybrSBSTD2_FD_80114 | JGI IMG/M metagenome (GOLD analysis project Ga0075423, IMG submission 80114) | Bulk soil microbial communities from a Populus tree surrounding site in Tennessee, USA - Soil MetaG P. TD hybrid SBSTD2 | ecosystem: Environmental > Terrestrial > Soil > Tree plantation...
ACGACCCGCGAACTCTTAATCCCAAGGTCGAACGTTCGAATCCTTCACGGCCCATCCAATAGAAGTCCCTGCAAATCGCAGATTTACGGCAAGCGGACTGGCCCGATTAGCCTACGAACTCTCGCTCGGGGTCAACAGCGCGTGATGACCTCCCCGGAAGTCACTGGTCGTGCCACGGTCGAGCGCGCCCGAGACTACCCGAGCGTCCACGAGATCGAGCAGGTGGGCGCGCGACTCTCTGCTTGCTCGGGGGTGGAGGTGGCACCTCCACCCCCGAGCGGAGGACACGTCAGCCGGTCTCGGAGATGGCGGGAGCCTGCGCGTTCCGCGGCCGCGCCGTCGGGGCGGCGATCAGCGGGTGAAGCCCAAACAGGATCGCGGCAATCACCATCCTGCGCCGTCCTGTGGGTGCCGGAAACTCCGGCGCGGTGGCGCCCGGCGTAGTTCGATTCGAGCGCGGCGGTTGACCCGGTAGGGTCAGCGATCGTGGCGGGTCGGTCGGAGCGCATTGCGGTCTCGTTGTTCTACTGGTCGCTGCGGCGATTGCTCGAGTTGGTCGTGCTCCGCCGTCGCTCGGAGCGCGAGAAGGAGATCGAGATTCTGTTGCTCCGCCATCAGCTGCGGGTGCTGGAGCGTCAGGTCGCTCGTCCTCAGCTGACGCAGGCCGATCGGGCGCTGGTGGCGGCATTTGGCGGCGTGCTGCCACGGCAGGCCTGGAAGAGGTCGCTGTTCGTCAGTCCGGGGACGCTGTTGCGTTGGCACCGCGAACTGGTCGCGCGCCGTTGGACGTATCCGCATCGCCGTCCCGGTCGCCCTCAGACGCCCTTCGAGGTACGCGAGCTCGTTGTGCGGCTGGCGGGCGAGAACCCCGGCTGGGGCTATCGGCGGATTCAGGGCGAACTGGCCGCGCTCGGCATCCGGCTGGCGGCGAGCACTGTCTGGACGATCCTCAAAAAGGCGGAGATCGAGCCGGCACCGAGGCGCGTCGATCCGAGCTGGACGGAGTTTCTCCGCCAGCAGGCGGCGAGCATTCTCGAGTGCGACTTCTTCACCGTCGACACCCTCTTCGGGAAGCGTTTCTACGTCTTGTTCTTCCTTGAGGTGGCGACCCGCCGGGTTCACCTGGCCGGGATAACGACCAACCCGGATGGCCGCTGGGTGACCCAGCAGGCGGGCAACCTGCTGATGCAGCTCGACGACGAGGATGTCCGTCCGCGGTTCCTCGTCCGTGATCGCGACGGCAAGTTCACTCGCGACTTCGACCAGGTCTTCCGCTCAGAGGGGATCCGGGTAATCAGAGCGCCGGTACGGGCGCCGAAAGCGCGAGCGCACGCCGAGCGCTGGGTCGGAAGCGTCCGCCGCGAATGCCTCGACCGGCTCTTGATCGTCGGCCGCCGCCACCTCCACCACGTCCTCACGACCTACACGTGGCATTACAACGAGCATCGGCCGCACCGCTCGCTCCGGCAGCAGCCTCCGCTCAGCAAGCTGCCGCCGGTCGACGAGCAAGCAACTGGCGACGTGATCGACCTCGGCCGGATCCGCCGCCGTGACCTGCTCGGCGGGCTGATCCACGAATACCAGCTCGCCGCGTAGCGCGTCCGCGCCTGGCTGCTCCTGGGCACAACCCGCGCGACTACCTCGAAGCAGCGACGTGATGTCTCCGCCGACGCCGGATACCAGTGCGTCGCCCGTGTCCGCGATCGGTGATCACTTGGATCTCGATTTCTGGCACCCACAGGTGTACTCCCGCGTGCCTGGACGCAACAACAGCACGTAGTATTGAGCAGGTAGAAGTGCTGTAAGCTGTATTTACTCCTTTCGGTGTGGTTGGGTCCGGGTGAAGGGACGACGCTGAGGCGGACTGCGGATTCGGTGCAGGCCACGGGGCCGGCATCGGAGCCGACCGCGCTATCTGCATCCTCACGCCACGTGTCTGGGGGGCCGGTGCCGGTTCACAACCGGTCGTACGTCAACCGGCAGTCGCGACCGGGACGCGGTCGCTCATCGAACAGGAGGGGCGGAGATGGATCGTAGAGGGCACAAGCGTTGGGAGCAGCAGTGCGTGCGAGCGATCGGAGAATCTCGTCTAAGTCTCGATTTGACGTCTCAAGAAGGGCCTTGAAGGGTGTCGAGACTCCGGTCTCACGCTGAGGGGGGCGTTGACATCCTCCAGCCCGAAGTTGGCGGCATTCGGGTCTGCGGGCGTTGCGGTGAGGACAATAGTGAGGGCGCGCGCTTTTGCGTGGATTGCGGTCAGCCGTTGGCGGAGGCAAGCGCCGAGGGCTCGAGGGGTTTCCGCAAGGTGGCGACGATGCTTTTCTGCGATGTTGCTGGCTCGACGGCGCTTGCTTCGCGGGTGGACGCGGAGGTGCATTCGCACGTGTTGAGCGCCTACTACGAGGCGATGAAGCCGCTTGTTGAGCAGCACGGCGGTCGGGTCGAGAAGTTCATCGGCGATGCGCTTGTGGCCGTCTTCGGCGTTCCGGAGTCGCACGAGGACGACGCGTTGCGCGCCTGTCGCGCGGCGGTGGCGATGCGCGGGCGGCTGGGTGAGTTCAACGCCGAGCTCGAGCGCACAAGGGGCCTGGTGATCGAGACGCGCACCGGCATCACGACGGGGCCGGTCACGGGGAGGGGTCTCGCCTACGATGGCAGCCTCATCGCGGGTGACACGGGCAACACGGCTTCGCGCCTCCAAGGCGCGGCCGAGCCCTGTGAGATCCTGCTCGGGCAGGCGACGCATCGGCTGGTGCGCGACGCTGTGGAGGCGGAGCTTTTGCCGCCGCTGCAGCTGAAGGGCAAGCCTGATCCGGTTACGGCCTACCGGCTGCTGCGGGTGCGCGCGGACGCTGAGGCGATGCCGCGGCGTCTGGACGCCCCACTCGTCGGGCGTGAAAGAGAGCTCGAGAGGCTCAGCCTCGAGTTCCAGCGCGCAGTGGACGATGGCGATTGCCGTCTGGCGACGGTCGTCGGCGAGGCCGGTGCAGGGAAGTCGCGGCTCGTGCGGGAGTTCATTGCTCGTATCGGGGACAAGGCCAGGGTCTTGGACGGGCGCTGCCTGGCCTATGGCGACGGGATCACGTACTGGCCGCTCGTTGAGATTGTCAACGAGGCGGCGTCGGTGGCTGACGAGGACACTGCGGCTGAAGCGCTCGAGAAGCTGCAGTCGCTGGTCGGTGACGCTCAGGTGGCGGAGCATGTGAGCGGCCTAATGGGCCTGACCGATCGGCAGCCGCCACCCGGGGAGGTGGCGCATGCCGTCCGGTCGCTGATCGAGAGGTTGGCCGAGAGACGGCCACTCGTGGCTGTCTTCGACGACGTTCAGTGGGCCGAGCCGACCCTGCTCGACTTGCTCGAGTACCTGAGTGCTCGGGCGACCGCGCCGGTGCTGATCGTCTGCATCTCCCGGCCGGAGTTGCTCAATGCCCGTCCCGATTGGCCGGGCGTTATCAACCTGCACCTGCTCTCCAACGACAAATCGAACCTGCTCGTGCGAGCGCTCTTCCACGGGGCGGCCATCCCCGCCGAGGCCCTGCAGCTGATCGTCCGCGCGGGCGGGGGCAACCCGCTCTTTTGCGAGCAGATGGCCTCGATGCTGATCGACGAAGGCCTGCTCCGCCGCGAAGAGGGAGGCTGGTTTGTAGGGGGCGACCTCTCGGCCGTGGCCGTTCCGCCGACGCTTCAAGCGCTGCTTGCCGCGCGGCTCGACCGGCTCGCGCCCGACGAGTACAGGGCGATCACGCGGGCCGCGGTCGCGGGCGAGGAGTTTGCACTTGACGCGGTGTGCGAACTGGTTCCGGAGGTCCGCGCCGCTCGCCTCGAATCGCTCCTCGCCACGCTCACGGCCAAGGGGCTGATCGTGCGCCGGCCGGGCGCCGGCCAGGGCTACGCCTTCGGCCATCTCCTCATCCGTGACGTCGCCTACGAGACGCTGACGAAGGACGAGCGCGCGTTTCTGCATGAGCGCTTCGGCAACTGGCTCAGCCGCTCGGGCGGCTATCGCGTTTCGGAGTACGACCAGATCGTCGGCTACCACCTCGAGCAGGCGCATCGGTACCTGGTCGAGCTTTACCCGGCGGACGCGCGCGCGCGCGCGATCGCAGCGCGCGCGTGCGAGCTCCTCACCCGGGCGGGGCGGCGCGCTTGGCGGCGGGGCGATGTGGCCGCGACTTCCGGGCTGCTGACTCGCGGGCTCGATCTCATGGATGGTGGCGACCCGCGCCGGGCGATGCTGCTGCTTGACATCGGCGATGCGATGATCCTGTCTGGCCGCTACGACGAGATGGAGGAAGCCTTCACCCGAGTCTCGGAGGTCGCCACGGAAGGTCGCGACGATCGCTGCGCGCTGATCGCCCAGTTATCGATGCTGACCGCACGCGTAGTCTTCGATCCTGCCGTCGTCGATCTTGACGCTGCGCTCGAGCAAGGGAGGGGTGTGCTCCAACGCTTCGAGGACGTCGGCGACGACCTGGGGATCGCTCGCGCATGCCGACTCCTGTTCCATGTGCATGAGACGCGTGCGCAGTACGGCGCGGCCGCCGCTGTGCAGGAGCGGGGCCTCGAGCCTGCGCGCCGGGCGGGGGACGTCTTCCTCCGCTTCGACCTGCCGAACGTCGTCATGGCTCACCGCCTCGGCCCGACTCCGACCTCGGTTGCGATCGCCCGCGGGCTCGAACTGCTCGAGCGGGCCGGTGACGACCGGCTCACGGCCGCTTTCATCTCGGCCGAGCTCGGGGTCCTCTACGCGATGCGTGGGGAGTGGGAGCAGGGGCGCTCGCTCATCCACGACGCAATCGTCGAGTTCGAGGAATCCGGGCATATCCGCGATACCGCCGAACTGCGACGATACCTGGCGACGGTCGAGGCTTTGGCCGGAGACTGGCCCGCCTCCGAGTCGGAGTCCCGACAGACGTACGAGACGGCGGTAGCAACCGGAGAGCGCTCCCTTGTCGTTGAGGCGGCGATGATGATCGGCCAAGCGCTCTCACAGCAGGGACACCTGATCGAGGCTGCGGCTTTCGCCTCGATCGCACGCACCGAGGAGGCGTCTCTCAAGTGGTATTGGCTCATAGGCCTCCGCCGCCTGCAGGCCCGACTTTCTGGCCTCAACGGCGCGTATGCCGAGGCCCGCCGGTTGGCTCGACAGGCAGTCGCGACAGCCGCCGACACCGACTCGCTCTGGGCCCGCGCCGACGCTCTCATGGATCTAGCGGACGTCCTAGAACGGTCCGATGGTCTCGTAGAGGCCCGCAAGGTCTTAGAACAAGCCGGGCGGACATACCAGCAAAAGGAACACCTTGTCGGAGCCAAGCGCACCAAAACCCTCCTCGCCGCTCGGGTCACCGGCTGACCGAGCGGCGCACTCTCATCGTCGTTCGGCGGTGCCCAAACGATCAACCCGTCGAACCTTCGTGTGGTCTTCCAGTGAAGACCTCAAAGCCCTGCAGCCGCCCAGCGTTGCCGCCGATCGTGACGAGATCGACTCGGCGCTCGTGCTCGACCCGTTGGCCGGCTCGGGCTAGCATTGGGTGGCAACCGCCGGGGCCCTGCACCCGAAACGGCTGTCTGCTTGTCGCAGGATTCCGCGTCGAGGGCTCGATCGACGATGATTTCGTGCTCGTCCGGTCCACGGCGATAGGGCTGCGTGATCCGAGCGTCGGCCGCGGCGAGGTGATCCGGGTCCGTCGCGTGGCGGAGCCCGAGCAGGATCGCGACGGCGAGCACGATCACGAGCGACCTTCCGTCGGAACCCGCTGCAATAGCTCGTCGAGGCCGAACACCGGATCCGCCCCCCTAGTCCACGTAGGGCCCGTTGAACACGGCCGCCTCGCCATACGGCTTGCCCGCCATGAGCAGGAACCGCGTCCCGGGTACGGCGTCGGCGACCTTGACCTCGTCACCGCTTCCGAGGAGCACCAGCTGAGGCGGATCCGCCGTCCTCCTGTTCGCTCCGAATGCGGCCTCGCCCTCGAGCATGTAGATGAAGCTCTGGAACGCGGCTGGAACGGGCAAGGTCACTTCGCCGCCCCCGGTCAGCTCGACGTCGAGGACGAGCGCGGGGGTTCCCAGTTGGATCGGGGACCCCTCCCCGACGAGCACTCGTACGGTGGCGTCCCCCTCCTTCCGCACCGGGACCTGGCCCGGCTCCAGCACCTGCGCGCCCGGCGCCACCTGCTTGTCCTTGCGGGCCAGGTTCACCCAGAACAAGACACCGCGGAACTCCGCCTCCTCCTGACCTTCGTCGAGCTCGTCCGCTCCGATCGCCTCGGCGTGCCACGCCCCGCGGCCCGTCCGAAGCGCGAGCAGCGCCCCCGCGGACAGCCGCGCTCTCTCGATCGCGCCGCCCGGCCCCGTGCTGTGGCCTGTGCTGGCCGAGCCTTCGATCACGTACCAGAGATTGTCGAAGCCCCTGTGCGGATGCTTCGTGTCCACGCCCCTCACATCCGCCAGCCGCAACCGAGCTTCGTGGACGAGGATGAATGGATCGACCCGTTCGTACGGTACCTGCCGTGAAGGCAGGGCTTCGAGGATCGGAAAGCCCATCATCCGGATTCTCGCTGCGTCCTCGACGAGGACGACGTCTCGCGCTTTTGTCTGAGTCTGCGTTGCCATCGTGCTTGCTCCTTCCGACTAGAACCCGAGCGGCTCGTCGACGAAGACGACGGTGGTGCGCCCGGGTGTCCACTCGCGATTGACGATCAGAATCTTGTTCACCCCGCTGTGCACGCCGTAGGCGGCCTCGGCACGCGCGTCCTCGAGCGGGTAGGCGTACTCCTCGATGCGGCGGAGCGCCTCGTCGAGGTCGGAGACGATCTTCTGCGTCCCGACGACGAGGATGACCTTCCCGGCACCCGCGGCGTAGGGACCCAGCTGGCTGCCGCTCGCCGAGGCGGTGACGAGCGCTCCTCCCTCGGTGACCGCGTGGACGCTGCCGAGCATCACGTCCGGCGCCGCGGACAGGCGCCGGATCTCGTCGGCCTCCGTCTCACGGTCCATGCTCCAGATCCGCGGCTTGAGCGGGTCGTAGCGACCGAAGCTTTCGAGCTCGGCCACGATCCCGGAGGCCTCGAGCGAAACCGACGCGCCGTGGTGCACCTGCGCTCCGTCGGCGATCAGGTCGAGGACGATTCGCCTCGCCTCGCCGCCGTCCTTCGCTCTGAGGACGCCGATCCCGTTCTCTTCGAGCGCGGCGGCGGTGCGGATGACGCGCTCCTCGTCCGCAGGACTCGCGTAGCGGCTGAGCGAGCTGTCGACAGAGGCTGTGCGTTCTGTGACCATGGTGCCGTCCCTTCCGTTCGCCTATACTTGCATGTGCAAGCAAGTCTACCGGAGAAGTAGTTGCAAATGCAAACAACTCGGGCTCGCGATGTCGAGGCCCTCCTCGACCGACTTGTCTCCGAGTCGCTCCCCAGCGAGAGCGGCCGCGAGGCGTGGAGGTCGCTCCTGCAGGCGCACGCCTCGCTCATGCGCAGGCTCGCGAGCGATCTGGCCGAGAAGACAGGCCTTTCCCTGGGCGACTTCGACGTACTTGCCCAGCTGGCGAACGCTGGTGGTGAGCTGCGGATGACCGATCTCGCGGCCCGTGCATTCAGCTCACGCTCGGGCATGACCCGCCGAGTCGCGCGACTGGTCGACGAGGGACTCGTGACCCGTACCGCATCCCATGAGGACGGACGCGGCGTGGTGGTCGCCCTGACGGACGCCGGCGTCGCCCGCTTGGCCGACACCGCCCCCGTCCACCTCCAAGGGGTCGCCGAGCTGTTCGTCGGTCAACTGAACGAGCGGGAGCTCGTCAGCCTCAGGAAGGCCCTCGACAAGATCACTGTCGACTGCACGTTCGGCTGACGCTCGCGGCGGCACCGGGGCGCTAAGCGGGCGATGGCCAGATCGGGCAGCTAGCGGAGGTTTCTCTGAGTAGGCATCAATGAGCGCTGGAGTTAGGTCACCCAGTGCCGTGTGGCGGAATTTGCTGGGGCAATCCCGACCCGGGAACTGGCATCATCTATTTCGTTGATTTCCCTGGTAGTAAGGGGCCTGATTGCTGCGGCCACGGCCATGGCAATCCCGCTTACAGTGGGAAGAAGCCTCATGTTAGCGACATCGTCACGGCCGATTGGAGCACTGTTGCCGGCGGCCCGTTTTTTGGCGTAGCGACCATCTCTTTCACGATCACCTCGAGCGCATGTGGCGAGAACCTTGGTGCAGTGCCTCGAGGTTTCACCGGCCTCGGAGTTCCTGACCCGACCAGCGGTCCCATTGAAATCAGTGGGTTATTCCGTGATCCGGCTACGACAGACCCGGTCGCAATTCCCTCCAACTTGACTGTTCAGTTTGTCGGCAATGTCGACACGGGCTGCCCGGACGACGACGACTAAGGGCGCAACGTCCGTCAGCGGATGAGGGGAGGACGGCGAGAGCCGTCCTCCCCTCGCAAGGTCTTGGCTGACCAGCACCCAACTTCGCGGCGGGCTTCACGGCTCGGCGCCGCTCTCATCGCAGGTATGCCAAGGAGGCAACGCGGCCGCGTGAGACCGGCCTCACGCGCTTGTCCCCGCGAGCGGGCTAGGCCGGGTGCCGCTTGAACGTCGCTAGGATGCGCCTCTGCGGATTGCCAGCCTCGTCTTTCGAAACTTCTGCGGCTTGGGGTCGGCTTTGTTCGGCGCGACTGGCTCCCGCGTGGGTCTAACGAGGAAGGAGAAGAGGATGCATCGATCTTTTTGGTTGGTCACGGCCGTGGTCGCAGCGGTGCTTGTTTTGCTGACCTCGGGTGTGGCACCTGCGGCGGCCAAGGCCGGTGGCGCCGTGCCGTGCACGCAGGACGCGCTGGTGGCGGCGATCAACGCGGCCAACGCCGCCGGCGGCGGCACCATCGATCTGACCGCAGGGTGCGATTACGCCCTGACGACGGCGGATAATGGCGAGAACGGATTGCCGGTGGTCACGACCCGGATTGCCGTGAACGGCAACGGGGCCACAATCGACGGAACCGACACCGTCCGGGTTTTCGAGGTCGACGGCCCGGACGGGAACCTATCGCTGCAGAACGTGACGCTCACCGGTGGATCGGCCGACGTCGGTGGCGGGGTCGCGAACTTCGGCGGCACAGTGACGCTGGATAAGAGCCAGGTGACCGGTAACGCCGCGATCCTGGCAGGCGGTGGGATCGCCAGCGCCAGCGTCACGCCGACCCTCGATCCGTCAAGCAGCGTGGCAACACTGACGGTGCGCCACAGCTCCGTGAGCGGCAACCAGCAGACCCTCCCTCCCAGTCACGATGAGAACGGCGGTCTGGGTGGCGGAGGGATCCTGAACATGGACGGGATAGCGACGCTTGACCACAGCCAGGTCAACGGCAACACGGTCCAGGGCGGCGTCGGCGGCGGGATCGCCAGCGGCGACTACATCGGCACCGGTGGCGAGACCGTGCTGACCCTCGACCACACCCAGGTCAACGGCAACACCGCCCCGAACGCCGGCGGTGGTGGCATCCAGAATCTGCTGGGCAAGGCCACGCTGAACCACAGCCAGGTCGACGGCAACACCTCGCTGAACGGCGGCGGCATCTCCAGCGGGAACCAGGGCAATCCGACCGCGACAGCCGCGCTGCGGCTGAATCACACCGAGGTCAACGGCAACACGGCTACGGCCGGCCCCGGAGGGGAAGGTCCTCCCATCGCGGCAGGGGGGATTGCGAACGGCAGCAACGCCGTCATCGACCACAGCCAGGTCGACAACAACACTGCTCCCAACGGGATCGGAGCTGGAATCGTGAACCACGGGATGATGACCGTGAGCCACTCCGAGGTGAACGGCAACACCGCGGCCGCGAGCGGCATAGCCGGCTCCGGCGGCGGGATTGTCAACACGGAAGGCCCGCCCGGCACGACGCCCGCCGTTCTGACCCTCGATTACACGAAGGTGAACCACAACAGCGCTGGCGGCTATGGCGGAGGCATCGCCAACGGCGTACCCCTGCCCCCAGGCCCGCCGCCGCTGTTCGGCGGAACCCTCACGCTGAACCACAGCCAGGTGACCGGCAACAGCGCCGCCCACGGCGGAGGCATCTTCAACAACGGCGGAACCGTGACGCTCTCGAACACGAAGGTCACCGGTAACGTCGTAGACAACTGCGAGCCGACGAATACCATCGCCGGCTGCACCGGCTAACCAAACACGCAAAGCGCGGCGGCGGGCTTCACGGCTCGCCGCCGCGCCTGTCCGCGCTGGGATATCGCCGCACCGTCATCGCCTGGACTTCGAGCGGATAACGCCAGTAGCCCTTGTTCTTCGTCTTCACCCAGTCGCGACGGCCCGGCCGGTACGGATCCGAAAAACGCTTCGCAACAACGCCCTCCAGGCCTGTCGCGTTGACGTAGCCTGTGGGTGCCGAAAACTCGATTTCGTGCTCTCGCGTCGTGGGAGGCTGGCCCTGTGGGCTGATCGGTAGGGTCAGCGGCGGTGAGGGGTCGTTCTCGAGGCGTGGCGCTGTCGTTCGTGTATTGGTCGCTGTGTCGGCTGCTCGGGCTGATGGTGCTTCGGCGGTGTTCGGAGCGGGAGAAGGAGATCGAGATCCTGCTGCTGCGGCATCAGCTGCGGGTGCTGGAGCGTCAGGTCGCTCGTCTCACGCCGGGGCCAGCTGATCGGGTGCTGTTGGCTGCCTTCGGCCGCGTACTGCCGCGTAGGGCGTGGAAGACGTCGTTGTTCGTGACGCCAGCGACGTTTATGCGTTGGCATCGCGAGTTGGTCGCGCGCCGCTGGACGTATCCATCTCGCCGACCCGGTCGTCCGCCGACTCGCGCCGGGGTGCGTGCGCTCGTGGTGCGGCTCGCTCGCGAGAACCCGGGCTGGGGCTATCGGCGGATCCAGGGCGAGCTGGTCGGGCTCGGGATCAACCTAGCCGCGAGCACCGTCTGGACGATTCTGAAGGAGGCGGGGATCGAGCCGGCGCCGAAGCGGCTCGAGCGGAACTGGAGCGAGTTCCTGCGGGCTCAGGCGGCGAGCATCTTGGAGTGCGATTTCCTTACCGTCGACACGCTCTTCCTGAAGCGCTTCTACGTGCTCTTTTTCATCGAGCTTGCGACCCGGCGCGTCCACTTGGCCGGGATCACGACCAACCCGGATGGCCGCTGGGTGACCCAACAGGCGCGCAACCTGCTGCTGGAGCTTGGCGACAAAGGGATGCGGCCGCGGTTTCTCGTCCGTGACCGCGACCGCAAGTTCACGCGTGACTTCGATGAGGTCTTCCGCTCCGAAGGCATACGGGTGATCAAAGCGCCGGTGGAGGCGCCGAAGGCGCGCGCGCACGCCGAGCGCTGGGTCGAAACCGTACGGCGCGAGTGCCTCGACCGCTTGCTGATTGTCGGCCGCCGCCACCTCGAACACGTGGTCCGCGAATACGCGTTGCGCTACAACACGCATCGGCCCCATCGCTCGCTCGATCAGCGGGCGCCGCTTGCCAAGCCGCCGATCGATGAGCCCGCGCCACGTGCTGAGTTGCCGCAGCTCGATCTCCTCCGCCGCCGCGACCGGCTCGGCGGCTTGCTGCGCGAGTACAGAATCGCTGCATAGCCGGCTGCTCCTCAAGTCCGACGCTCACACGCCTCGCGGCGAGCCCATCCACGTTGCCAAGCTCGAGGCAATCTGGTACCGGCGCGCGCGCGTGTAACAAAAACGGTATGCGCTGACGACTGACTCGCGGCGTGCACCGGGTATCCGAGCAGAGCCGCGATCGAGCCTCGGGCGAAAGCCCGAACGGAGTTCTCGGCACCCACAGAATCCCACGGGTTACTGCGCCTGCGCGACTCCGTTGATCGCGTCGTGTGCGGCCGCGCGCCGATGGTCGCTGATGCCGCTCAGCTGGCGCTCGGCGCGTGCGATAAGCGTGGGGAAGTCGATGTCGCTCAATCGCCCGTCCGCGGGGAAGACGGTTGCCAGTGCATCCCAGAGCGAGCGTTTGCCGGTAACGCCCGCTTCGAGTGCTTCCAACTCGAGGAGACGGCTGAGCGGCGAATAGTCGCGGATCTGCCCGTTCAGCTTCAGGCGGCCAAGCTTCTCCAGTGTCCATGCGGCCGCCGGCTTGAGGGGAGAGCGGTCGACACCGAGCTTGTCCATGATCGATACGAGGGTGCTCTGGTCCTCGACGATCTCGCGGTGCAGCCACTCGAGGAACCCGCCGAGTTCGGTCTCCCGGTTGTTGGCGAACGCCCGACGCGAGAGCTCGACGCCAAGCGTCGAGCCCGCGAGGTGGTCGTTCAGGTAGATGTCCAGGCGCTGCATCGGGAACATGCGTCTGCCCTCCCATAGAGGAGTCGGGTCAAGGCGGTGTCCTCCACGCATCGTCTCCACCGCGCGGAGGACGAATCTCGATTCCCTCACTATGAGCAGATCTGAAAAGGCGGTCTCCAAGCCCGCCCGATCGGCAAGCACATCGTGTCGTAGCCCTCGACACGCAGCACATCGAAGACGAAGAACGAGACGGTGTTGCCGCCGCGCCCGGCGACCGCTGCGGCTCAGCGCTCTTGTTGCAAGCATTTTCCGAGAGCGATAAATCGGGGACGGCCCGGACGTCCGTCAGTCGAGTGATGGCGGGCGATCGTTCCCGCGATGGTCCGAATGGGCTGCACAGGACCGACTCGGCGAAGCTGGAGTAGGTCGATGCGTCCGGCTACGGCGCAGCCAAACGGCAAAGTCCCGCGAGCGTGCAGGGCGTTCCCTGCTACGGAGCGGCGCAGGGGTCGAATCTACCCAGCCTGGGGGCTACCAGACCTCACCGGTTTTGAAGACCGAGTGGGCCACTCGAAGGCTGCCGCCGCGGCTCAGCGGCGCGACCCGTGGTCAAGTTTTGGTCAAGTAGCCGTGACGACGGGTGGCGAACGGTGGCGAAGACCGAACGTCGCAAACGGCTTGTTGTGGTGAATCCGAAACCCATGGCGACGCGTGGCGACGGTTGTCGCCGAAATCGCACCCAGGAGGTCGCCGGTTCGAGCCCGGCTAGCTCCACCAGAGAAAGGCCTGCATATGCGGGCCTTTCGCCGTCTAGCTGGAAAACGAACTTGCCCTAAATCGCGGCGTGGTCACGTTTTGGTCAAGTAGCTGCTTGATGGAAGGGATGTACGACCTGAGCCATCGCACCCAGGAGGTCGCCCGTTCGAGTCCGGCTAGCTCCACCAGAGAAAGGCCTGCAAAGGCGGACCTTTCGTTGTCCAGCTTGTACCGGTGAGGCCACCGTCCTGGTGTACTCGTCACGAGGAAGTCGCAAGAAAGGACGAATTCATGAAGCTGACCACCAACCAGCAGGTCTCCGTCGACGGAGTCGTGCAGAACAACGGCAGATGGGCCAGGTCGCAGTTC
>Ga0075423_10004187_pt1 | contig 13350 bp, 9 predicted proteins | sample SoiMethybrSBSTD2_FD_80114 | JGI IMG/M metagenome (GOLD analysis project Ga0075423, IMG submission 80114) | Bulk soil microbial communities from a Populus tree surrounding site in Tennessee, USA - Soil MetaG P. TD hybrid SBSTD2 | ecosystem: Environmental > Terrestrial > Soil > Tree plantation...
CCATCGCGATACGTGTACTGAATGTCGTAGGCGCTCGCCGGCAGGCAGTCCTGCAGGAGCCGCTCGAGCATGAGCTCGCCGAACCCGCCGCGTGGCTTCGGCGCGCGCAGAAGGTCCTGCAGCGATCCGATGTCCTTCGCGAGCTCGCCGATGCGGAGGCTTTGCTCGCCGAGCGAGCCGAGCTGGTGCGAGAGGTCGCCGAGCGTGCGTTGCGTCGCCGCGGTCTGCGTGGTGAGCTGCTGTTCCGTCGCGCCGAGGGAGCGCTGCACCTCGCCGCGGAGTTCGCCGATGAGCGCGGCGTTCGCCGTGCGGGTGTCCTCTATGGCGCGCCGGAGAGTCTCGATCGCGGGTGCGACGTCGCTCGCCGCGGCGACCGCGGCGCCGGCCGGAGCGGCCCGTCGTGCCGCGATCGCCACGGCGGCGGCGGCGAGGACGAGCGCGGCCGCGCCGAGGACGACGCCTAGGTCCATCGGAACATCCGTTCTAGTCTATCCAGCCCACCCCCATTCGGATACAACCCCGGGGTGATCGGCGCGCCGCTCCGCCCGCTCTCCTTCCGAGAGAGCGCGCTCTACGCCTGCGGGATCTTCGGGGCCAACGTCGTCTACGCCTTCCTCAACCTCGCCGCCGGTCTTTACCTAGAGCGGTATCCCCAGGTACCCACCTGGGCCGTTGGCTTGCTCTCGCAGGAGCGCTCGCTCGCCGGGTCGGTTGTGCAACCAATTGTGGGTGCATGGTCGGATCGCACGCGAACGCGCATCGGGCGGCGGAAGCCGTTCTTCATCGGAGGCGTCGCGCTCACCTGGGCGTCGCTCTTGTTCCTCGCGGGATTCCCGCCACTCGTGCCGATGCTCATCGTGCTGTCGGTCAACGCCTTCTTCCTGAACGTCGCCGTCGACCCCTACTACGCGCTCATGGCAGATCTCGTCCCGCTCGAACAGCGCGGCCGCGTGGGCGCGCTGCTCGCGGTGTTCAACATGTTCGGCCAGATCGTCGCGACCCTCGCCGGACTGTTCCTGTGGGACCGCTCACCCGAGCTCGTGTTCGTCATCGTCGCGACCGTCCTCGTCGTGTCGTTCGCGATCACGACGATCTTCGTCGACGAGCCGCCCGCTCCGCCGCGTCCGACCGAGCCGGTGCGCTTCGACGTCGGCGCGTACGTCAGGGGTCTCTTCGCTCACCGCGAGCTGGTCAAATACATCCTCGCGGCCTCGCTCTTCTGGCTCGGCACCGGCGGCGTCCTCCCTTACCTCACGCGTTTCGGCGTCCACGTCCTAGGGCTCTCAGAGGGCGAGGCGTTCCAGCTCTTCCTGCCTGCCCTCGGTGGGACGATCGTCGGCGCGATCCCCGCCGGCTACCTTGCGGACCGGCGCGGCAAGAAGCCGGTGCTTGCTGTCGGCATCCTCGCCTTCGGACTGGTCGCGCTCGTCGGCTCTCAGGTCGAGACGACGCTTCAGGCACTCGTCGTCATGGGCGTCGTCGGAGTCGCCAACGGTTTCTGGACGGCGCTCGCGCTCCCCCTCCTCATCGACCTCGTACCGCCCGAGCGGGCCGCCGAGATGACCGGGATCGGCTCCGCGGTGTGGTCGTTCGCGCAGCCGATCGGCGCGGTCGTCGCCGGGCTCCTCATCGATCGCTTCGACACCTACCGCGTCTCGTTCATCGGTGCGGCGGTCTTCGTCCTCATCAGCTTCGCGCTCGTCCTCACCGTCCACGCCCCGCGTGCGGCACCTGCGCGGGGACAGGCGACCGCAGCCGCCGCCACCTAGAGCGGGCGCGGCACACGAATGACGCGCCGGCAGTGCGGATTCGCCGGGGCGTCTGTGCGCAACGACGCGACTCAGCCGCGCGCGGTCAGCGAGCTCGGGCAGATCTGGTGATACGCGCACTCGAAGCAGGTCTTGATCCCCTTCGCCGGTGCGGCGCCGAAATCACGCGAGCGGATCTTCGCCGCGGTCGACGAGACGACGGTGCGCACGACGCTCATATCGGTCTCGCTCGGTTCGATCGTTCCTCGCGCGCCGGTCTCGAGGAAGTGGAGCGTCGCGCGTGCGGGCCGGGTGCCGTACATCTTCTCGTGCGCGAGCGCGTAAAGCCGCAGCTGAAGGTCCTGGTTCGCGAGCTGCTGGGGCCGCTCGCTGCCCTCATCCACGGCCGACGACTTGTAGTCCACGACCTCCGCGCCGCCTGCCCCCTGATCGACGCGGTCCCATCGTCCGACCACGCGGTCGTTCCCGAGCATGAACGAGAATCGCTGCTCGACCAGTTCCGGGGCGGGTCTGCCCTGCTCGTCCTCATGGAACCGGCGCAGCGCCTCGAGCCCCGCCTGGAATCGCTCGCTCTCATGCTCTGGGCTGATGAATCCCTCGGCAAGCCACGCCGCGCGGAAGGTCGCCTGCAGATCGGCGAGCGTCGGCGCCTCACCTTCCCGCTTGCGGCGCAGGTAATCGCGGACCGCCTCGTGAAGGGCAAGGCCGTAGATCATGGGCGGGCTCGGCAACACTGGGATGCGAAGCACGTATTTGAAGCGGTATAGGAGAGGGCATCGCCGGTAGTCCTCGATGTCCGAGTACGACACCGTGAGTACGTCGTCGGGCCCGAGCGCGGGCAGCGGCGCGTCGGCCTCGTCGGGCGCGACCTGGAAACGCTGCAGCTCCTCGTACGCGGCGAGGCGCGCCGAGAGACGCTCAGGCGCACGGCCGAGGGCCTCACCGATAAAGCGGCTCGGCCGGAAGGCACGCGTGCCGCCGTAGTCGACGGCGTTGGTGAAGAAGAAGGAGTCTTTCGCGCGGGTCATGGCCACGTAGGCGAGCCGTCGTTCCTCGGCGATGTGCGTCTCGCGCGACGCCGTCGGTGACTTCGTGAGCGCGTCGGGGAGCGGCAGCGGCTCGCCGCGGCTCGAGCCGGGCAGCCGCTCGTCGGTGCAATGCACGAGGAAGACGACCCCGAACTCGAGGCCCTTCGCCTTGTGGATCGAGAGCACGTTGACGCGATCCTCTGAGGCCTCGAAGTCGGCGGCCACGGGATCGTCCCCGGCCTCCCGCAGGAGCTCGAGGTACGGGACGAAGAACGACGCACGGTCCGTCGGCAGCGTGCGCGCGGCGGAGTGGACGAGCCGGAAGAACTTCGCGACGTTCTGCCCCTGCTCCTCGGCGAGGGCCGACTCTGGCTCGAGGTACTGCGCGAGCAGCTTCGATCGTTCGAGGAACTCGTACAGCAGCTCGGCCGAGGTGAGCTCCGCCGCCCGGCCTGAGTAGTACGCGAGGTCTTCGATGAGTCGTTTCGCAGACGCGACCGCGTCCTCCGAGAAGACGCCGTCCGCTCGTGCGATCTCGTCGAACACATCACGCAGCGGCTTCTGCCGGCGTCCGCTCGCTTCGGTCGCCCGCGCGAGCTCGACCGGGGGAAAGGCGTAGAGCGCTGAGACCGCGAGGTTGTACACGTGGCGCGAGTCGGTCGGTGTCGCGACCGCCGAGAGGAAGGAGATGAGGAGCCGGATCTCGGGGCGCTCGTAGAGCTGTCCCCCACCCGAGAAGTGCGCGGGGATCTGACGGCGCGCGAGCGCGTTCAGGAACGGCGTGGCATCGCCGTTGTTCCGAACCAGGATCGCGAAGTCGCCGTAGCGCCGCTGACGTCGCAGCGCGTCGCGGGCGATCCGATTCGCGACTTCCTCCGCCTCATCCCCGCCGCTCACGTACTGGAGGTGATCGACCTCGACCTCGCCGCTCGGCGTGCGCCCGCGGAGATGCTTGTCGACACCGAGCCGCGTCTCGAGGCGATCGGGGTTGTGTGAGATCAGCGAGTACGCGGCGTCGAGGATGCCCTGCGACGAGCGGCGGTTTTCGACGAGGGTCACGATCGTCGCGTCGGCGTAGCTCGTCTTGAAGGCGTCGAAGTTGCCAAGGGTCGCGCCGCGCCAGGCGAAGATGGACTGGTCGTCATCGCCGACGACGGTGATGTTGCGATGCGGCTCGACGAGCTTCGCGAGCAGCGTGAACTGCGCGGCGTTGGTGTCCTGGAACTCGTCGACGAGGACGTAGCGGTAGCGGCTCTGGAGACGGCGCGCGGCGCCGGGGTGCTCGCGCAAGAGCCGCAAGCACAGCGCGATCTGATCGCCGAAGTCGATGACGCCCGCGTCCTCTTTGAGCTTCGTGTACGCGACGAAGACGGACGCGAGCTCCGTCTGTGTATCCGCCTCGTCTTTGCGCACATCCAGGTCGATCCCTTCGCCGACGTTCGCCTGTAGCGTCGCCGCGAACTCGGCGTATGCCTCGGGAGACACATCCTCGTCGCGCGCGCGCCCGAAAAGGTCGAGGAGCGCGCGCACGTAGCGCAGCGGGTCGCCGCTCGGCCGGTACTTCCTGAGCGGGAGGTCATAGAGATGCTCTCGCATGAAGATCACCTGCTCCGCGCTCGAGAGCACGCGCAGCTCGCCGCTGCGTCCGAGCTCGAGCGCGAACTCGCGGAACACCTCGTCGCCGAAGCCGTGGAACGTCTTGATCGCCGCGTCGTTCAGGCCGAGGGGCGTGTTGAGATCGACGCGCTCCTGCATCTGCGCCGCGGCCTTCTCGGTGAAGGTGACCGCGAGGATCTCGTGTGGCTTCGCCTTCCCCGCTGCGATGAGATGGACGATGCGCGCGGTGAGGACATGCGTCTTCCCGGTGCCCGCACCGGCGACGATCAGAAGCGGTCCGGTGCCGTGCTCGACCGCGCGGCGCTGCTCCGCGGTGAGGGAGGCGAGGATGTCCGGACGCGGCTCGCCGCCCAGCCCGAACTCGAGCTGCTCGGTCAGAGGCGCTCCCGCAAATCGACCATTTGTTCTAGTCTATCGCCGACGCACCGGCGCCGCTACTGCGCGAGGCTCTCGGCGAGCGCGACGAGCGTTCGGACCGACGGCCCCTGCGGGCCGCGCGGCGCGTAGGGCCGGTCGCGATCGGACCAGTCCACCCCGGCGATGTCGAGGTGCGCCCACTCCGTTCCGTCCTCGATGACCGACTCGAGGAACGCCGCGGCCTTGATCGCGCCGCCCTCACGGCCGGCGCTGTTGCGGATGTCAGCGACCTCGCCCTTGATCTCGTCGCGGTATTCCGCGGTGAGCGGCATCGCCCAGACCCGGTCCCCCGCCTCGCCGGCGACGCGCTGCACCGCCTCGACGAACGCACGGGGCTTGCCGAAGAGCCCGATAAAGTACGGCCCGAGCGCGACGCCGATCGCCCCGGTGAGCGTCGCGACATCGACGACCCGCGTCGCGCCCTCCCGCTGCGCGTAGGTGAGACCGTCGATCAGGACGAGCCGTCCCTCGGCGTCGGTGTTGATCACCTCGACCGTCTTGCCGCTCATGCTCGTGAACACATCGCCCGGCTTCGTGGCGCCGCCCCCGGGAAGGTTCTCGGTGCACGGCGCGACCGCGAGCACGTTCACCTTCGGCTTGAGCTTGCCGACGGCGCTGATCGCCGCGATGACCGACGCCGCGCCGGTCATGTCCGCCTTCATCTGGTGCATGTTGTCGGCGGGCTTGATCGAGATACCGCCCGAGTCGAATGTGATCCCCTTCCCCACGAACGCGACGTCGTACCCCTTGCCGCCGCGGCCGCGGTAGCGCATGACGATGAAGCGCGGCTCCTCGTGGCTGCCCTGCGCGACCGACAGGTAGCTACCCATCCCGAGCGAGCGGCACTTCGCGCGGTCGAGCACCTCGATCTGGACGCCCGAGTCTTTCGCGAGCGCGCGTGCCTCGTCCGCGAGGAGCGTCGGCGTCATCTTGTTCGCGGGCTCGTTCGCGAGGCGCCGCTGCGCGTTCACCGCGTCGCCGACGGCCTGGCCGCGCGCGATCGCCGCGGCCTGCGGCTTGTCGGTCACGAGCGCGACCGTGTCGATCGGTGGCAGCCGCCGGTCCTCTTCACGAGTGCGGTGCACCTCGGGGCGCCACATCGCGTAGACGGCGCCTTCGGCGACCGCGGCCGTCGCGCGATCCTCGGGCAGCAGGCCGTCCGAGCGACCCTTGCTACCCGCGCCGGGCACCACGATCGCGACGCGCTTCGCGTTCGACCGCCACAGCGACTTGATCCCCGCGGCGGCGAAGTTGCGCGCGCGCTCCGCGTCGAGCTCGGCGGCCTTGCCGATGCCCACGACGACGACCCGCGGATCGCCCTGGTGCGTCGTGATGCCGTACGTCCGCGCGGCGCCGATCTCCCCCTTCGCGATCCGGTCCACGACAGTGCGGATCCCACGCGGCAGCGACGCGGGTGCGCCGAGGTCGCTGGCGAGCGGAACGACGATCGCGTCGACGTCGCCGATCGCGGCCGGACGGACGGCGCGGAACTTCATGCGGATCCCTCCCGATGCTGGGTGAGCGCGCGGACGCGGCTGCGTGCCGCGTCCGGAGCGAGGACGAGGATACGGTCATCGCCTTGGCGCCGTGTGATGCCGTGATCGTCGAGGTACCCGAGGAGCGGCAGCACGTGCTTGCGGCTCGATCCGGTGAGGTCGCGGGCGCGTGACACGGTGATCGTCCTCGCCGTCGCGAGCTCGTCGACGACAAGGTCGGCGAAGCGCTGCACGGTGTCGGGAAGGAAGACGGCGTCGGTGCCGATCCGCACGACGTCACCGCGCTCGCCGAGCGCCGCGATGACCTCCCGATCGAGCCCGTACTCGGCGAGCTGCGCGGGCGCAGGCGGATGCGACGGGTCGCGCGCGATCGCGGCGCGCGCGCGCTGCCACGACGCCTCCTGCTCCTGCGTCAGCTGGGGCACGTGATCGGGGAGCGCGAGCGCGGCGCCGCGGTCCGCGAGACGGCCGTCGGCGACGAGGCGATCGACGAGCGCAGCGAAGCGCTTCGGTGCGAGTCCGATCGCGCTGCGCACCTCCTCTCGTGACGCGCCCGCGCGGAGCGGCTGCCTGCGATGAGTCTGTGCGCAGAGACGCAGCACGTGCGTCGCGAGCGATTCGAACGTCGCGCGCGATGCGAGCGCGTCGCCGAGAGGCACGATCTCGCCGCTCGCGATCCCTTCGTTCACGGCTGCGTCGCGCTCCTTTGCGTCGAGCCCGCCCCGCTCGGCCGCCTCGCTCGCGGCGCGTGGCACGTCGAGCGACGCGATGAGCCGAACGAGCGGAGTCGGCGCAGAGCGCCGCTCGAGTGCCGCGATCGCTTCGCGACGCCGCGCGCGCGCCGGTGCGACGTCCGCGATGACGCCGCCGCCGAGCGTCTCCGGCGGCGACGGCCGCCGCACGACCACGTGATCGCCCACCGCCGCAGCCGCCGGCTCGTGGAGACGCAGGTGCGCCCAGGCGGTCTCGCCCGCCTCGATCGCATCGCCCTCGAGCAGGCTCACGCGCGCCATGATCTCGGCCGTCCCGACATGCACCTTCACCTCTTCGTCCTGTGTGACTGGGGCGGTGGCGTCACGCAGGACCGCGAGGCGAAGCGCGAGGGCTTTCGTCGGTGCGAGCGTCCCCGGTCGCACGACCACCATGCCGCGTTCGATCGCGTCCTTCTCTATCCCCGAGAGGTTCGCGGCGACACGGCTGCCCGCGAGGGCCGCGTCGATCGCGCGGCGATGGGTCTGCAGGCCACGGATGCGCGCCCGCGTTCCGCCCGGCACGAGCTCGACCTCCTCCCCGACGTGCAGGTCCCCGTCGATCAGTGTCCCCGTCACCACGGTGCCGAAGCCGGCCATCGTGAACGCGCGATCGACCGGCAGACGGGGCCGTCCGGTCTCGCGCCGCTTCGGCGCGGCGCCGAGGACGTCCTCGAGCGCGCGCACGAGCTCCGCGAGGCCGGTCCTCGACTTCGCTGACACTTCGATGAGCGGGGCGGCGGCCAGCGGTGTATCTGCGAGCGCAGCGCGTACCTCGTCCCGCGCGAGCTCGGCCCAGGTGTCATCCACGAGATCTCGCTTCGTGAGCGCGACGACGCCGCGCCCGATGCCGAGGACGCCGAGGATCGCGAGGTGCTCGCGCGTCTGCGGGCGCACGCCCTCGTCCGCGGCGACGACGAGCAGGACGGCATCGATCGCGCCGACGCCCGCCAGCATGTTGCGGATGAAGTCTTGATGCCCGGGCACGTCGACGAACCCGATCTCGAGCCCCGCCCCGGTGGTGAGCCAGGCGAACCCGAGATCGATGGTCATGCCGCGATCGCGCTCCTCCTGCAGGCGGTCGGGGTCCATCCCGGTGAGGGCCGTGATGAGCGTGGACTTCCCGTGATCGACGTGGCCCGCGGTGCCGACGACGCGGATCGGCGCGCTCGTCACGTCGGTGCGGGCACGCACATCGCGAAAAGCTGCGGCACGGCGAAGAGCGCCAGGACGATGAAGACCGCCATCCAGAGCCCGAGGAAGACGCCGGTCCCGCGCAGCGGGGGCGGCGACCCTTGGCGTTCTTCGGTCGGCCTCTTCACCGTCGTAGCGCGATGCACTCGATCTCGACACGGCCGCCGGTGCCGGGAAGCTTCGCCACTTGGACCGTCGAGCGCGCGGGGCGGTGCGTGCCGAAACGCTCGGCGTAGACCTCGTTCATCGCGGCGAACTCGCTCATGTCCTCGAGGAAGACCGTCGTCTTCGTCACGCGGTCGAGCCCCGAGCCCGCGGCCTCGAGCACGGCGGCGAGGTTGTCGAGCACGCGCTTTGTCTGCGCCTTGATGTCGCCGCTCACGATCTGCCGCGTGGTCGGATCGAGCCCGAGCTGGCCGGCGCAGAACACGAGGTCGCCCGCGACGATGGCCTGGCTGTACGGGCCCATCGCTGGCGGCGCCTTGTCGGTCGAGATGCTGCGAACGTCCTGAGCCATGGCTTCATCCTCCCGTGCTATGTACCGCGATGACTGTGCGTGCGAGGAGTTCATCATCCTCCGGTGCGAGCGCGCGCAGATCGAGGGCGACGCGCCCATCGACGATGCGCGAGACGATCGCCGGTCGCGTTGCGCGCAGCCGCGCCGCGACCGTCGACGCGGACCCGGAGGCGAGCGCGACCGCGCGACTCTCCTGGGTCTCCTCAGGCAAGGAACCGCCGCCGACCGTCGACTCGGTCGCGACGGCGACCGCGTCCACGCCCGCTTCGACGAACCGCCGCGTGAGCGCCTTCGCCCGCTCGTCGAGCGACGCGACGGTCGCGCCGATCATCCGCCAGACCGGGATCTCCGCCTCGGCGCGGCCATCGCGATAGAGCTCGAGCGTCGCGATGAGCGCGGCAAGCGTGATCTTGTCGGGCCGCAGCGCGCGCATGAGCGGGTGCGACCGCAGCTCGGCGATCCGACCCGCGCGACCGACGGCGATGCCGGCCTGCGGCCCGCCGAGGAGCTTGTCCCCGCTGAACGTCACGACGTCCGCGCCGGCGTCGACGGCCTCGGACACGGTCTGCTCGCGCGCGAGACCGTACCGCGAGGTGTCGAGGAAGGTGCCGCTGCCGAGGTCGTGGATGAACGCGACGCCGCGGTCGCGCGCGAGGGACGCGAGGGCACTGTCCTCCGGCCGGGCGACGAAACCGGTGAGCTTGAAGTTGCTCGCGTGCACGCGAAGGATCGCCGCGGTCTTGTCGTTGATCGCGGCGCCGTAGTCCCTGACGTACGTCCGGTTCGTCGTGCCGACCTCGACGAGCTTCGCGCCCGAACGTCGCAGCACGTCGGGGATGCGGAACCCGCCACCGATCTCGACGAGTTCGCCGCGCGCGACGATCACCTCGCGCCGCGCCGCGAGCGCGGCCAGCGCGAGAAGCACGGCCGCGGCATTGTTGTTCACGACGACCGCGTCCTCGGCGCCCGAGAGCTCGCGGAGGAGCGCGGTGGTGTGGCCGTGACGCTCACCGCGCTTTCCCGCGGCGAGGTCGTACTCGACGCTTGCGGCGCCGGCGGCGTCGCGCATCGCGTCGAGCGCGGCTCGAGCGAGCGGCGCGCGCCCGAGATTCGTCTGCAGGACGACGCCCGTCGCGTTGAGCACGCGGCGAAGGGTCGGCGCGTCACGCGCCGCGATCCGTGCCCGCGCGTCACGCGCGACGCCGGCCGCGTCCGTGGGCCGGGCGCCGTCGCGGCGCGCGTCGGCCAGGATCTCGCGCACCGCGGCCACGAAGCGCGCGCGCGGCACGTCGAGCGACCCTGCCGCATGAACGACGGCGTCGACGGACGGCAGCGCGCGCCGGGCGTCGGGTCGCGCCGTGCGAGGTCGCGTCGAACGCTTCGCGTTCATCGCCCGAGCACGAGGAGCGCGCCGGGCCGAACGCGCATGCTCAGACCGCTCATGCGCGCGTACTCCCCGTCGAGCTGACCGGGCAGCGGCGCGTCGAACTCGACCTCGACCTCAGACGCGCGGAAATGGAAGATCGTCTTTCCGTCGACGTGCGTGCCTCGATAGATCTTTCCGAGCGCGACGAGCGACTGCCATCGGCTGAGGTCGCCGCCGACGATCACATCGAGCAGCCCGTCGTCGAGCTTGGCGTTCGGGGCGACCCGCATGCCGGAGCCGAAGTGCGTGCCGTTCGCGGCGAGCACCATCATGTGCGGGCCTTCGCGCAGCGCGCCGTCGATCCGGATACGCATCGTCGGCGGGCGGAACGTCGCGATCGAGACGAGCGAGCCGACAAAGTAGCCGAGCGCCGGACCAACGACGCGCGACACCGCGATGACCCGCTCGGCGACGTGACCGTCGATCCCCACGCCGGTCGCGTTGAGGAAGACCCGGCCGTTCGCCTCGCCGACGTCGATGCGCCGCTTCCGCGCGCGTGCGAGGAATGCGGCGATCTGCTTTCGCCGGCGCGGGTAGCCGAGCGCACGCGCGAAGTCGTTACCCGAGCCGATCGGAAATAGCGCGAGCGCCACGTCGGTGTCGACGAGACCGTTCGCGACCTCGTTCGCGGTCCCGTCACCACCGACGGCGATGACGCGCGCGTAACCGTCCTCGACGGCGTGCGCGGCCAGACGCGCGGCCTCACCCGGAGCGGGCGTCGTCACGACGTCGACCGAGAGGCCCGCCGCGGCGAGGTCGCGCGCGAGATGTGGCACGAGTTTCGCGCCCTTCCCCTTGCCCGCCGCCGGATTGACGATCGCGAGCGCGCGTTCGCGGCTCACGGTGAGGGCGCGAGCGCCTTGCGGATCGCGTCCTGCTCCTCGTCCGACAGCGGATAGCGAGAGCGACCAGCCTGCACCGGCTTGGCGAAGATCCGCGTGTCGGTCCGGCTATGAAGGCTCGAGACGACGATCCCGTTGCCCTGCGAGTCGAGCAGCGCGATCGCGAACGATTGGTCGCCGCCGGTATCTGCGAACGGGTTGTAGCGCACCAGGCCGACCTTCTGGATCGTGCGCTGCGTGATCTCCTCGAGCTCGTGGTGGAGGTTGTTCATCGCGTCCAGCCGCTTGGCGAGCTCGCCGATGTCGTGCGCGTGCCGGTCGAGGATCTGGTCGAGGCTCGTCGCCTCGCCGTCGGGGAGCACACGGCGCAGGCGGCGGCGCAGCGTCGCGCTCGACCGCTGGAGCAGCGCCAGCCACACGAGGAGCGCGACGACGATGGCCGCGGTCGCGACGGCGAGCAGCGAGAGCGTTCGCTCGTCCAGCGGCATACGCGGCCGACGATAGCCGTACGGGTATGCTTGACGCTCCGATGGCGAGACGTCAGCGCGGCCGAACACGCGCACGACGCGCACAAGAGGCGTCGTCGCGTCACGTCGCGCCGGTGCGAACGGACGCCGGTGCCGCCCGCGCCGCGCCGCATCGCCCGACCCGGATCAGTCGAACAGGCTACGCACGTGCCTTGGGGGAGCCTTCACCGTCGCTCGAGCGAGCGGCCGTGCTCGAGCGCGGCTACATCGTGAAGGACTTCCGCAGGCTCGCGATCGTCGTCGCGATCGCGCTGGTCATGCTGCTCGTCGCGGGCTTCCTGGAGAGCGCACTCCTCAAATAGGCCCGGCGGTACACTTGACCTCGTCGCGGGCGATTAGCACAGCTGGTTAGTGCGCGCGGTTCACATCCGCGAGGTCGTTGGTTCGAATCCAACATCGCCCACAGCCCCTAGCGAGAGAGCCAAAAGCAAATCGCAATTTGCTTTTGCGAGCGAGCGACGGGGCGTGTATGACCCGCGGGTGCGCTGTCGCAAAGGGACCGATTCCTGCGAGGGTCATACCTCGTCCGAGCGCTTGACACCCCGTAGCCAGTCGCGACTACCAGCTTCCTCCCCCGCCCCCGCCGCCACCGCCACCTGAGCCGCCGCCGCTGAAGCCGCTCCCGCCGCTCCCACCGGGCGTCGACGCGATCGCGCTCGAGATCTCGTTCGAGAACGACGAGAGCCCGCGCGACATCTCTATCGCCGAGAACGCCGCATAGTTGCCGACGTACCAGCCCGCCGTCGCCGCCTTGAGGTCGAGCCCCGCGAACGCTTTCGCCCACTGGTCGACGCAGCGGAAGACGATCGCGTACGGCAGGTAGTCCGCGAAGATGTGCTCGCGCTCGGCGAACTGCTGCCGATCTTTCTCGGCGACCTGTATGTAGCGCTCGAAGCCGAGCGAGCGGCGGTGCAGCTCCGCCCCTTCCCGCGTCCTGCTCGGCATGACCGGCGCCACCGACAGCATCGCGACCGCCGGCACGCCGGCGGCGATCCCGACGATGCCGCCGCCGACGAGCAGCCCCAGCGCGAAGGTGAGGATGCCGGCGAACGCGAGACCGACGAAGCCGAGCGCGGCGTAGGTCAGACGGACGCGTGAGGGGTCCGCCGCGAACCAGCCGTTCTTCACCGAGTCGGCGTAGAGCTCGTTTTGCGCGGTCCTGAGCGTCTTGTAGAAGTGCCGCTTGAGCTCCGACATCTTCACCTCGTCGCCCTCCCCGTACGTGAAGAGGCCGTCGAGGATCGTCCGCTCGTAGTCACGCAAGCTCGCATCGCTCGGCTTCGCGCGCTTGAGGACCCAATCACGTGCGCCGAAGAGACCCTCCTTCGGAAGCTCAGTGATGGTCAGATAACCACGCACCGCGAGGTCGACGATCGTCGCCGTGACGTCGAGCGGATCGGCGCTCTCGTCCATGAGGAGGCCGATCTCCGCGGGCCGCAGCTTCTCCGGGGGCTCGAACTCGGGAACGATCGTCTCGTGCTCGCGCCGGTCGCGCCCGGCGGTGTACCAGCGCCAGAAGACGAAGGCGATGCCCGCGAGCGCGACGAAGACGGCGAGCGCGAGCCAGAGCGGCGTGATGTCGAAGTAGTCCTCGATCTCACGCGGCCGCTCGGTGAGGATCGGCGCGGGCTCGGGCACGACGCCTTTGCGCAGGCCGGCGACGATCGTGAAGTCCTCGCCCGGCGCGAGGCTGCGCTGGTTCGCGTACGTCGCGCTGCTCGTCTGCGCGGTGATCGGACAGCGCGTCGTCGATCCGCGCGGCCCGAAG
>Ga0075423_10004190_pt1 | contig 13342 bp, 10 predicted proteins | sample SoiMethybrSBSTD2_FD_80114 | JGI IMG/M metagenome (GOLD analysis project Ga0075423, IMG submission 80114) | Bulk soil microbial communities from a Populus tree surrounding site in Tennessee, USA - Soil MetaG P. TD hybrid SBSTD2 | ecosystem: Environmental > Terrestrial > Soil > Tree plantation...
AGATCCATTTAGCGACGAGCATCGTTAACACTTGCCACGCGCGAGTCACTTCAGCCAGTCGTCTTCAGGCGTGCATCAGGTTGCGCGACGCGGAGTCGGAAGACTGCTAGCACACCAAGTGCAACCAGGACGGCACCACCAACGAGGCGAGTCACCAGTTGGAATGTTTGTCCGCCAGATTCGGCGAGCTTAACAAGGCGAGCGCCAACATCAGCCTCGCGGGCGCGTTCCTACGCTCCATCGAGCACTGCCCGCGACATCACTCAGTATCTGAGCGCGAACGGACGTGCTGCGAACCCCACAAGTCGCCATAGCACCAGCGGCCAATCATACAAGAGATTCGATCGCATAACGAACCGGGTGGGACGTGTGTGAAGCGATCATCTGTTCGACAAAAGTGGGTGCCAGCAAACTCGAATTCCCAAATTCTGAAAACGCTACGGCTAGGTTGCCGCGTGACACAACCATGTTCCACGTGTACGCCTCGTAGAATCGCCGCGCCAGATCAGCAAGAAAGCGCAAGTGCCAGCCCGGCCCCACCGTGCACAATTTCATCGTGCGAATTAGTCGAGGAGGTCCTGCGCCATGTTCCGGACACTACCCAGGATGAGATTGCTAGTTGGCGTTGTCGCGATAGTGGTTCCCATCGTTTCTGTCGTGGCCGCCACGGAGTCGCGCAATTCAGTGAACTTGAAACTCTCCTGGCGAGAGGCAATGATTCGTGTCTTGGGGTCACCGGACCCCAGTCCGTCGCTTGGCGAAGAGGCCCAAACGTTTGATCGCCTCATCGGGAGCTGGGATGCGGATTTCGGGTTTCATCGAGATGACGGCACTGTGTACCACAAAAAAGGTGAGTTGCACTTCGGGTGGGTCATGGACGGTCACGCCGTGCAGGATCTTTGGATCGGTTACCCGACCGGAGAGCAGAAGGAACGTACGATTGGGACGACGTTTCGATTCTTTGACACAAAATTGAAACAGTGGCACATCGTGTTCATAAACCCACAGTTCAATTATGTGGTCACAACCCAGGGCGGTCGCGAGGGTGATCGCATCGTCTTGCGCGGCTTGGATTCCGACGGGCTTCCGATACGCTGGACCTTCAGTGAAATCACACCGCAGTCTTTTCATTGGCAGGGTGAGAAATCGCATGATGGCAGCAAGACGTGGTTAGTTGAAGAAGATCACCACATGAAGCGACGCGCGGGATAGGCGTTAGGGCCGCCCAAGCGGGAACGCCGTCATGAGTACCACCCAAGCAATCATAGAACTTCTGCTGTTCGCCGTTCCTGCCCTTGTATTGTTCTTCATCTATCGTTCAGCGCGAGCCGAGGAGTAAGACTGATGTATGCGCCGCACTTCGCCGCCGCTCTTGCCATCAAGGCGAGGACGCGCCCCTGTGGGCGCTGCTTGTCGGAGCCTTTGTTCCCGACCTGCTGTGGGTGGTGCTTGCCCCGATCGGCATTGAGCCCGCCCAAGCCTCAAATTTTTTTGACGACTAGTCTCACTCTCTGGTCTCTGTCGTAATTCTGGCGAGTCTCTTTGCATTAGCTTTCCTGAGACGGGGCAAACCTGTTTTCATCGCGATTTGGCCGTGTTCTCGCACTTTGTCCTCGATTTTCCCGTACATCCTAAGCGACTCGCCCTCTCGCCGCTAAGCGGAATCTATCTCAGTTGGGATCTGTTGGCGTGGGGTTCGCACCCAGGGTGGTTTGGCGCAATTAATGACTGGTGGCTGCAGTTAGCGGTGCTGCTAGTGCTACTCGTCATTTATGCGACCCGAGTGCGCTTAGCCCGTATACAGCCGAGAGCGGCGGCGGCATCCTCTGCGCTGTTCATAGGGATTCAGCTGTTGACACTCTTCCCATGCATCAGCTATTGAAGCAGCGGCTTGCTTCGGGCTGCCGGAGCCGAGGAGGACGGCTTGAATTTCGACGGCAACATTCCGAAATATGCCCGGAACGTCCTAATGAAATGACTGAGGTTGTTGAAGCCGGCGGCGTAGCAAACGTCGGTCACCGGTATCCCAGAACGCAGGAGATCTCGCGCACGCTGAAGTCTGCGACGCACTAAGTATTGGTGTGGAGGCATTCCAACTAGCTCGCGGAACACGCGCGCAAACAGAAAGATACTCATCCCAACTTGCGACGAGAGATGCCACAGGGAGTGGTCGGCCGTTGGATCACAATCCATTAGTTCGCGCGCTGCGCCGATCCTTTCGGCGTACCAGCGTAATTGCTCCCAACGATACAATGGATGGCGATCATGATCGGCCTTGGCTGCTGCGTCCACGAGCTCGCATGCTAACGCGTCCAGCGACATTTCAGCAGCATTGGATAGCAATGAACCGAGTCGCAGTCGCAGGAAGCTCAGGCGGTTTGTTTTGGAGGGCACCAGCGGCAGCCGGAACACAGATTCCGCCAGTTCACCTGCCACAGGACCATAAAACTCCACTCTCAAGCAGGTGTCGGGTTCCGCATATTTGACGTGCGAATAACCGTACACCTCAGTCGGCCGGCTGAGGAAGATGCTACCGGCCCCAAGCGTCCATTCGCGCCGGCCGTATTTCAGCCTGAACCAGCCGCGCTCGACGATATTGACGCGGAAGTGCTCTGCGGCATCATGCGACGAATAAGTGGTGGGGAGCACAATGCCTGGCGGGTGATCAAATCGCACCAGCGACACACACGACGTTGCCCGCATCAGCTGAACGCGAAATGGCTCGACGTTCAAAGATGCGCAATACTCGTCTGGAGCCGTAGATCTGACGGTCACAGCTCGCTCCTGAATGACCGTCATTCTAGTACGAAACAGCAGACCGCCATATGGAAGGAAGCGGCTTATTTCCTGCTGGTTGCAGGTTACTTCTTGCGTGTGTAGTGAAAGACGGTCGTGCCCGGCTTTCCCTTGTAGAGATACGTCCACCGCTGTGTCATGTGATCCTTGTCGTCGAGCCTTATCGTTAGCCCAGTGTTGTGCCAATCATCTGGTGTTTTCATTCCCGTTACCCGCACTAGCGAAAACGTCACACCTTTCTGCAGATCGTCTGGAATGCCTGTCTCCATCTGAGGTTGATTGCGAGCTGCGCAGTAATGGGTTGCGATCAGGTGGTCACCATCAACGGTGAATATCGTAATCATAGCTGGGTCATTTCCCGGCTTCGTTTCGGTCATGAGGGCGCTTCCGTTGGCGGTCAGAGTGTCCGTTTCTGTGACCGGAACACCGTCTTGAACCGCCTCCCACTCGCCTACCAGAGACGCGAGTTGCTTGAAAACAGCCTCGCTGTTGGCACTGTCCTGCGGGTGCATCCGAGCCGACGACAAGATTACGCCGCCTATGGCGATCAGGACGTACAGCGAATGCATGCCATTTGTTCTTTTCATCGCGGGCGGCTCTCCCCAACAGTTAGCGGACAACATTCTGGAAAAATGGGGGAGTTGAGCACTTGTGGTTTCTTGCTTTTTTGAGGCGCAAACTCAGGGCAGGCTCAGGCTGTGGTAGCGGTCTTCGACGGGGGCAGCTCCCGCAGTGCGCCTACGAAGCGATCGATATCGTCAAAGTTGTTGAAGATATGGACGGACACGCGTAGGCCCTTTCCTCTGGCTGAAACAATAATGTTCTTCTCTGCCAGATATTTCACAACGTCCGGTGCATTGCGGATTTCAACAATGGTGATCCCTGAGCGTTGCTCCCGATCACGCGGTGACGCGATGTCAAGGCCTTGCTGGTCGAGGCGCTGATGTAGGTAGTCGGTCAACTCATGGATACGTTCTTCAATGTGACCTGAGCCAATCTTCTCGAACAATGCGAGGGCTGCGCCCAAGGCGAAGATGCCGGCGAAATGAGGGGAGCCGGTCTCCAAAGCCGCGGCCGTTTCCTTCAAATCCAAACGGTCGTTGATCACGGCCTCCGGATCTCGGGCACTCCACCACCCTGCAACGGGAAACGAATTGGAGCCGAGGAATCGGGGCGCGACGTACAATCCGCCCACACCATACCCAGCCTGCGCCCACTTGTATCCGCTGAAAACCAGGAAATCGATACCGCTGGCAACGACGTTGATGGGAAACACGCCCATTCCTTGCGTAGCATCGACGACAAAAACCAACTTCCGCTCACGGCACAAACAGCCTAATGAGACCAGATCCTGTCGGAAGCCGGTCGCGAACTGAACGTAGCTGGCCACGAGCACACAGGTCTCCTCCGTGATGCTTCGCTGAACATCGTCCAGATCGATGATTCCGCAATCTCGCGAACGCACAAAATGCACGCGATATCGCTGCTGAAGCCACGGCAGTGTGCAACTGGGGAATTCATCGGCCGGGCATAACACGTCTCCGCAATGGTCGAGAATTCCCGCAATCAGGTTCATGCCATGCGAGGTGCTGTATGTAAAGGCGATGCTGCGCGCGTCAGCATGAATGAAATTGGCGAGCTTCTCCCGCACCTGTTCGGCTTGGCAGAGCCAACGATCCCATGCGACGTCGCCATGCTCTGCCATTTCGTCGTAATAACGTTTTCCCTCGCGGGCAGCAAGAAGTGAAAGCGGCGGCGCAGCAGCGGTGTTCAAATAAGTGTAATGCTCGGCGGCAGGAAATAGCGCTCTGATTTCATTCCAATTCATCTGAATTCACTGCAGCACGGGAGTAAGGCACTCCGCTTGCGTTTTCTTGTGCTTCGACGTACCCAACGCTACAGTCAAGAAGCAAGCACAGTGCAAGTCGGCATCCAACAACTGCATTAGTATATTGACCGTTCGGCGCCTCCTCAATGAATGTGACAGTTGTATTAATCAGCGAGGTCTTTGCGCAACCGAGGACGCGACGTGCCCTTCGCGACGTTTTGCAGCGCGCACGATCGATGGGCGCGGAGCTTGCAGTGCTGCCGGAGCTTTCACTCAACCGCTGATCACCCGCGACGAAGACGACGGATGACCACGACGCGGAGGTCCCCGGCGGCTGGCGAGACCCGACGTTGAGCGATCCGGCACGCGGTGCTGGCGTTCATCGTAGTGCCTAGTCTCGGGAATGCTACTTTGGTACTTCGGTCGGACATCAGACCAAATTTCGTAATTTCGTGGCATTGAATTTGCTCGTACGACCCACTCCCTGCTGGGCGTCAACTTTGCAGGTATGTAAACTTCCCGATCGACACTGGATGTCTGTTTGAAACCCAGATGTCCGACTCTCATGCTCCTGTGTCTCGTTTGGCACCTGGCGCTCACAAGTGAATTGCTTCTGAATGGCCCCTGACCAGCACCAAAGTCCTACTTTAATCCTTCCACTAAGTAGAGGTCGGAGAGCAACCGCCGATAGCCGTACACATACGCATTCCCGTCCGGCGTGGGCAGAATGGGTCCGACGTATTCGACCCCGGCAGGATCGGGCGGCATCAGGTCGCGCCAGAGCCTTCTTTGTCCCGTATTGAGATCCAGACGATAGACCTTGGCCGGCAATTCACCGGGTCGATATACGAACAAGGTGTTGCCATCAGCCCCCCACACGATGGGCACTTCCCCGGCAGCCATGCCTGGTATGGACCTAGGAGAACTGACGCCAATGGGATAGAGGTAGGATTTCTCGTCGGCAGCAGCCGCCGCGACCGTCTTCCCGTCGCGTGACAACGCGAAGTAGAGCACATTGATGCCTTCGGGCGTGATGGGCTGCGGGTTTCCGCCCTGCACGTCCTGAACGTACAGCCGCGCTCCCTTGCCCGGCTCCGCTCCAGAGAACAGGAACTTGGTGCCGTCCGGCAACCAGACGGCGGCGCTGTGATTGATGGTGCCGTGCGGGAGCGGCTTAGCTTCTCCTGGCCCGGTGGGCAACAGAAACAGCTGCGTGGGGTCGTCAGCGCGAGTCGAAAGCGCCCATTTGCTATCGGGAGTTAAGGCCAGCGCTTGTCCATCACCCAGGCGAATGGCCGGCGATCCGTCGGTGTTGCGCAGATACACCGCGTAGGTTGACCCACCAGCTTCGCCTTCTTCGCGAAACAGCAGCGATTTACCGTCGGCCGAGAGCGAAGCCGGATACGACCAGTCGAGCCAGGTCAGATCGTGTTCTGTGTTCTGGCCGGGAGCTTCCCCGATGATGCTTCGCCGCCAGCTATCGCGAGCCAGTAGGACGTGCCCATCACGCCAAGCATCCTGCACCGTCAAATCTGCCGGCACCCGCGTAACCAACCGCTGGCGACCCGCAGGTGTAACCGCGTATAAGGCGCGATCAATGCCAACCTGCGCGGCCGTATACCAGATCTCGTCACCTGTGGGCGACCACACCAAGCCCATCGCTCCTCCCTGACTTTGGGAGGTCAGGTTCTTCTTGAATCCGCCGAGCTCAACCAGGGCGGGGAAGCCGATGTTGTCGCCCTGAACCGGGTGATCGATGAAAGCGACTTTGTCACCTTTCGGCGAGATGCGTGGGTGACTAATCCAGCCGTTGGTCTCGTACAGCGTCTTGCCGATGGGAAATTCAAGGTGGTCCTTGCCGCCGATGTTGCGTACCACCGCCAGCGAACTTCCATCGGGAGACCAGTCGGCCCAGTGTACGTTCTCCAGCACCTGACGTGGCGCGCCGCCCACTAGCGGCATGCGGGCCAAAGTGCCGTTGAAAACCATGTTCTTGATTTGGCGGCTGTCGAGCGAGATCGCGAGCTCGCCATTGGAGGAGATGGCCAGGACCTCCGCCCCGGTAACCCCCAGCGACCGCGACTCGGGACTACCCACGCGGGTGGTGAAAATGTCCGACGGCTTGCCTTCCCAGGCGGCGCCGTAAACGATGGTCTGGCCGTCAGGCGCAAAGCGCGCCATGCGGATGGTGCCGCGGCGGTAGGTCAGCAGGTGGTAGATCGGCGGAGGCGTCTGGCCCATACGGCGCCCCACTGCAAACACCGCCGCCCCCAGCGCCAGCGCGATCATGGCGCGTGCGATCAGCGCCCAAGGACGAGTGGCTGCCCCAGGCCGCGCCACGAGCGCGGCGGTGGCCGTGCCGGATTCCGTCGCCGCGGGCGCCACAGCTGTGCGCGAAGAATCGCTTTCCCGTTTCAAGCGCTTCAGGTCGGCGCGCAGCTCCGCGGCCGTCTGATAGCGCATCTCCAGGTCCTTGTCGAGCAACTTGCCGACGCTTTCTTCCAACTTGGGCGGCAGGTTGGGATTGAGCGAGCGCACCGCTATTGGGGTTTTCTCAAGGATCGCATGGAAGATCACGGCCGAGGTCGTGCCAGAGAACGCCTGCTTGCCCGTGGCCATCTCATAGAGTACGACGCCGAAGGAAAACAGGTCGCTGCGTGCATCCAGCTCTTCTCCGCGCGCCTGCTCCGGCGACATGTACGCGATCGTACCCACCGCCGAGCCAGGGCTCGTGAGGTTCTCGCTGATAGCCGTCGGCGCGGCCGACACTCCCACCCCCTGCTGCCGTTCGGAAACCAGCTTGGCCAAACCAAAATCCAACACTTTGGTTTGGCCGCGCGGGCCGACAAAGATGTTGGCCGGCTTGATGTCGCGGTGAATGATGCCCTTGGAATGCGCCGCGTCGAGTGCGTCGGCGACCTGGATTCCGAGATCAAGGATTTGGTCGATCTTGAGCGGCTTGCCCTCGATGCGGTGTTTCAACGTCTCGCCTTCCAGGAACTCCATAGCGATGAAGTGCTGGCCTTGGTCTTCGCTGATCTCGTAGATGGTGCAGATGTGCGGATGGTTGAGTGCCGAGGCCGCACGCGCCTCGCGCTGGAAGCGCAAGAGTGCCTGTCGGTCGCGTGAGACTTCCTCCGGGAGGAACTTGAGCGCCACCAGCCGGCCGAGCTTGGTGTCCTCGGCTTTGTACACCACACCCATGCCCCCGCCACCCAGCCTACTGACAACGCGATAATGGGAAACTGTGGGACCGATCAATGAATAGTCCCTCGCGAGTGTGCCGGTCATGGTAGGGCCGCAGGCAAGTCGAAGTCAACGCGAACGACGTGAGCTTGAAGTGGAAGGGGAAGACTCGAGGAGTAGATGTTTTTGGCAAAGTTTTCTGACGGTGCTTGAATGGCCCGGTGTCCTCTAAGGCTCCCCGCTCACAATCCAATCAAGGCGCTTTTTCGAGAATGCTTGAGTTTTGAAAGAACCTCCAGCGTCGCGCCCAAAATTGTTGAAGACGTGCACGGATACTGGCACGGGTAAGCCTCTTGCCGAGACAGTAGTCAAGCTCCTGATGTGAAACGCTGCATATGTGGCCGGTTTCACTGCACCCACCAATCACGATTGCATGCTTTCAAAACGCGTAACGTAGCGCGAATTGAAATGCCCGCGGTCCACCTGAGCCGAAGAACTTCCCGGCAGTACTCAGGGGCTTGTTGAACTCGGGAGACGTGATGTCATTGAGGAAACCCGAGTAGTTGTTGTTGTTGAAGCCGCGAATGTTCGCGACATTGAACAAGTTGAAAACCTCGGCGATGAATTGAAGCTGGTTCCGCTCATTGAAGAGCTTCCAGGTCTTTGTGACGCGTAGATCGAAAGAATTAAAGTCATCGCCGAATTTCAGGTTTGGATCGACATGCGCGAGAGTCGCACCAGAATGGCACGGAACCTGATTGATGCCACTGCACGCGGGTAACGAATTCCAGAGGTCAATTGCAGCATTGAGCTCCGCACCATTGGAGATCTCGCGTCCCAGGGCGTTGCGCCGCAAAATCGGGAGCCGCGCGTTGAGGGCCGGGACAAGAGAATCGATGGGGACATGCGAGCTGTATGTCCAAATGGGGGAGATCGTTAGTTGCCCGGGCACCTCGAACACACCGAAGAAGACAAACCGGTGGCGCTCGTCCGTCGGCGAGTAGCCCTTCTCCAACTGCAGGTTGTTGCTGTGGAATATCAGGTTGACGGCATCCTCAGCGCCATTGAACGGAATCTGATCGTCATTCGAGTAATTGAAGGTCTTCGATAAGGTGTAGTTGGCACTGAAACCCCACCTGAAATTGTTCCCGCCCGTGGGTCGTCGCTGAAGACTGATGAGCAGCGCGTCATACCAGCTCTTGGCGACCGACTCGATGTCGGTCACCTGCTGACAGCTCGCGCCCGGCGACGAGGTGAAACAGGAAGCAACCGAGTCACCGCTGAGAGGATCGACCACCTCACAAGGGTCGAAGCCGTTCGGGCAATTAATGAACGGCGAAGTACTGGTGGTGCTGCGGAGCAACCGACCCAGAATGAATCTTTGGCCAAAATTATGAATTCCGTCTGCAGAAAGAACCCATTTGTCGGCGAACTGTTGTTGTAGCCCGATCGTGAATTGCTGGGTGTAAGGGTGCTTCGCGCTGTGGTTGATGTGGTTGATGCCGATTCCTAACGTCCCACTCCCCCCGCCGAACGGGTTGGCTAGTGAAACTATCTGGCCAGTCTGTGGATCGGGCGCAAAGTTGCCACTCGTGTCCAGTGTCGAGCCATTAAAAGCTGCTAGTGGCAGAATACGGCCGTTTAACAGGGCTTCCAGCAGGGGCACTTCCGTTACTACGCGATCATAGTAAATACCATAGCCGCCTCGAATCACGGTTTTCCCGCGCTTGACAGGATCCCAAACAAAACCGACACGCGGTCCGAATTGCTTGAAGTCCCGCCCTTCGTGTGTTCCTAGGATGTTCTCGATGAAATCGCAAGTGTTATCTGCCGCCGTGAGTGAGGTACATGGGTGCAGGTTACTGGCGTCACCCAGAACATCGTCGAATTCCCAACGCAAACCAAGGTTCAGCGTCAGGTTTGAGCGTGCCTTCCAATCGTCCTGCACGTAGGCGCCAAAATAAGAGTTCGGATAAAAAGGCACGATGGGTGGACGCGCAGGAGCCGCGCTCTTGATCGCGACCGCAATGGGGATATCCAAATCATTTACCATTCCATCCCCGTTTCGATCCGTGGTGGCGAAATCTTCGGCTGTGAAAATACTGCCACTGCCAAAGAGGTCAAACAGAGCATAGGTGTTTAAGTGTTGCCATTCGCCCCCGAACCTGAGAGTGTGGCTTCCCACGACCCAGCTTAGCGTGTCGCGAATCTGGTAGCGGTTGAACTTCGTGCTCTGTGGAATGCGGAAATTGGCGCCATCCTGCAGACTGGGAAAGCGAATTTCATTACCGACCGCAAGGCCCGGTGGATTCGTGATCGGATCATCCGGGCTGAATGCCGGAATGGAGTTCAAGAACCAGTCCCCGTGAAAGATGAGGCTGTTCACCACCCGCGCGGAAAAGAGCCGTGTCCAGTCGACCAGTGGCGAGTTGAAGCGGTTCAAGGATGATTGTCGATCGGCAGCTGTGCCCAGTGGCCTGCGAAGACTGCCGTTGTCGATGTCCTGCGAACGATTGAAGGAATAGCGCACCGCCAGGTTGTCTTTGTCGGTAGGCTTCAAATCAACGCGCCCGGAAAGCAGGTAATCATGCAGGAAAGCGGGTGCTGAGCTGCTGACAACGGAGCTCGTCGCGAAATCGCGCAACCCGACAGGAACCGCATGGCCCTGATTGCGATACTCGGAGGAAAAGAACCACCAGGCCCGATCCTTCTTGATGGGCCCACCAACTGAACCTCCGAACTGCTCGCGCACAAAGTGCGGCGCCGGCTCGTCTCGGTTGAGTGCCGGTAGTGCTTGCAATGCCTTGTGCCGAAAGAAAATGAAACCCGAACCGTGATAATCGTTGGTGCCAGATTTCGTAAGGATGTTGATAATGCTGGAGCCGGACCTGCCCACTTCGGCGGTGAATTTGTTGGTTGCAATCTGAAACTCGCGCACGCTGTCTTGAGGGAAGTTCATCAGCGTACCGCCCACCACCTCATCATTATTGTCTCCACCATCGACGGTGATGTTGCCGCCACGCCCAAAAGCCCCCGCAGACGATACCTCCAGCGTATTGGTCTTGGTCGGGTCGAAGTTGGTGGCGGGGCGATTGCCCGGAATCAAAAAGGCAAGCTCCAGAAAGTTGCGTCCGTTCAGAGGAATGTTTTCTATGGTAGGAGCGGTCACCAAGCCTTGAACCTCGGACTGGGTCGACTCCACCTGTACTTCTCCGGCCTGCACGGTCACGATCTCACCCACTCTGGCCAGCGCAAGCTTTACATCCACGGTAGAGGCGTGGCCCACTTCGAGCCGAACGTCCTTTATTTCGGTCTTGGCGAACGTCGGACTCTCCACGCGAACCAAATATTCGGCCGGTGCAACGTTCGCCAAGGTGTAGAAACCTTGTGCGTCTGACGTGGTTACGCGGGTGACGCCTGTGCCTTGGCTCACCAGCGAAATCTTGGCATTGGGAACGGCTGCGCCTTGCGGATCGGTCACCGTACCGTTGAGAGTTGCAGTTGGAAGTTGTGCTTGGGTGGCCGTGAAGAGGAGAGAAATCAGAGCCAGAACAAGTAGGTTACGCATGTGTTCCTCCTGTAGGGGTCGGGAGCGAGCGCTTTGGCTATCCTGGACGGGGCAGAATCATGCTACCGTTCAACACCCACCGTCAAGCACGTAATTAGGTTCGAAAAACAACCAGCTAATCTCGTTGAGAGGAGGTACTTCGGTCGGAGATCAGACAAATTTCGTAATCTATGGCGTGAACATTTGCTGGTACCCCACTCTCCCGCGCAGCGTCAACTTGCACGCAGCGTAACCCGGCAAACGGCCCTTCGCTGTCTTTTGGAAATCGGATGTCCGCCCGATGCCACTGTAGTCTGGTTTGGCAACTGGCGCGCTGACAAGCGGCACGCGAAGTTGTATATTTCGTTAACTTACGCGTCACGCGGGGTCCGCCGCTGGGCTCGTGCACAGGCCAGGGGTCATTCAGCAGCTTCCGTCTGCATTGCCCGGCACGGTAAAGTCGCGATTTCACAAACGGTCGGCACTTAAGAAGACTTGGGATGCCCGGCGTCATGAATTTCACGCGTCGTAAATTTGTGCGACTGGGAATCCGAGCCGCGCTCTGCCTGCCTGCTGGACGCTTGCTTGCGCAAGGCGTTTCTAGCCACACTGCAAAAGCCTTGCCAAGACCTGTGGCTTCCGGACGCCCTTTCGATGCCCACTTTGTGGACGTTGCTGCGGCCGCCGGGGTACACCTTCCCGTGATTTACGGCGGAGTGGAAAGCAAGAAGTACATCCTGGAGTCCACCGGCTGCGGCTGCGCTTTCATCGATTACGACAATGATGGATGGATGGATTTGTTCGTGCTTTCTGGCACTCGCATCGAAGGCGCACCAGAGGGTACAAGCAATCGGCTATACAAGAATAATCGTGACAGCACGTTTACGGATGTTACCGAAAGGGCCGGGTTGCTCTTCACCGGCTGGGCTTGCGGAGTCTGTATCGGAGATTACAACAACGACGGCTATGATGACATCTTTTGCACCTGCTTCGGACAGAATATTCTCTATCGCAACAATGGAGATGGGACTTTCACCGATGTTACGAAGGCGGCTGGGCTTCTGAATGACCAGCAACGGTGGGGGGCCGGATGCAGCTTCTTAGACTTCAATCGTGACGGACACCTCGACCTGTTCGTTTCCAATTACGTGCGCTTCTCCTTTGAGCACGCTCCAGCTCCCGGGGAGAACAGTAATTGTAACTGGAAAGGGATCCCCGTCGAGTGCGGACCGCGGGGTTTGCCGACCGGCAGGCATTCACTTTATCGCAACAACGGGAATGGAACGTTCACTGATGTAAGCGAATCCGCCGGTATTTCGCGCGCCGCGCCTAGCTATGGCATGACTGTCGTGGCCGCAGATTTTGACGAAGACGGGTGGCAGGATATTTACGTGGCCTGCGACTCAACTCCCAGTCTCCTGTTCATGAACAACCACGATGGAACGTTTCGCGAAGAAGGAGTGCTCCGCGGTGCGGCTCTCAGCGACGATGGCATGGAGCAGGCGGGCATGGGGGTGGGAGTCGGCGATTACGATCTGGACGGACATCTCGATATCTTCAAGACGCACTTCGCTGATGACGCAAACATTCTGTATCACAATGATGGCAAAGCGAATTTTGAGGACGCGACCTGGTCCTCCCGGCTGGGTGTCGAAACTCGATATGTGTGCTGGGGTGCAGGTATCGCCGACTTAGATAACGATGGTTATCCGGAGCTGTTCATAGTTACCGGCCATGTGTACCCGGAGGCTGAGCGAAAACTGCCGCAGTACGCCAACAAGACCCCGCGGGCCTTGTTTCGCAACCTGGGCAATGGGGTTTTTGAGGAACTCATCGAGGCCGCCGGTCCAGGGGTTGCGGCGGCGCACTGCAGTCGCGGGTGCGCCTTTGGAGACTTTGACAATGATGGGGATCTTGACATCCTGATCGTCAACATGAACGAGCCTCCATCGTTGTTGCGTAATGATGTCAATGGAAAGGCAAAC
>Ga0075423_10004191_pt1 | contig 13342 bp, 15 predicted proteins | sample SoiMethybrSBSTD2_FD_80114 | JGI IMG/M metagenome (GOLD analysis project Ga0075423, IMG submission 80114) | Bulk soil microbial communities from a Populus tree surrounding site in Tennessee, USA - Soil MetaG P. TD hybrid SBSTD2 | ecosystem: Environmental > Terrestrial > Soil > Tree plantation...
AGGACCTTGCCATGCAGCATCCCGGGGCGCGTCATGTCGGACGCGTAGCGGTGGGCGCCGGTGACGAACTCGCGGCCGTCGACCTTGGGAACCTGCGTGCCGGCGATCTTCCATTCGGATGCGGGCGTGACCGGAACCGTGGCGCCTTCGCTCGGGAGGGTCTTGACGAGCTCTTCGCCGCGGGTCAGCTCGCCGTAGGAGATCGATCGCTTCGAGGCGGGGTCGGTGATCTTGCCGCCCGCGGCGGTCAGGCCGTCGCGGGAGACGTTCCAGCGCGCGGCGGCGAGATCGAGGAGCGTCTCCCGCGCGGTGGCCGCCACGGCGCGGAGCTGCGGTCCCATCGTCGGCGTGGTCCGGCTCCCGAAGGTGCCGGCGTCCCAGGGGACGAGGTCTGTGTCGCCCATGACCATCCGGATCGTGTCCACGCCGACGCGGAGCTCCTCGGCGACCTGCTGCGCCAGCGAGGTGCGGATGTTCTGACCCACCTCGACCTTGCCGGTGAAGACGGTGACCTTGCCGTCCTTGTCGATGTGCAGCCACGCGGCGAGATCTTTCGGGAGCTCCTGGGACTGACGCGCGCGGCCCGACTCCTGGGCGAACGCCGAGGCGTCCGGAGAAGCGGCGGCGACGAGGAGGCCGCCGCCGAAGAGCTTCAGGAAGCGGCGGCGGTCGAGGGAGAACCAGTGAAGGATCGGGACGGTGTGCTCGGCGACTTCGGGGTCGCGGCGCGCGCTCACTTCACCGCCCCCTTCTTCGCCGCCGACTGCACCGCCGCGAGGATGCGCAGGTACGTGCCGCATCGGCAGAGGTTGCGCGAGAGCGTTTCGGCGATGTTCTCGGGGCTTGGATTCGGGTTCGACTTCAGCAGCGCGACCGAGGCCACGATCATCCCGGACGTGCAGTAGCCGCACTGGAACGCCTCGGTCTCGAGGAATGCGGCCTGGACCGGATGCAGGCGGCCGTTCTGCGCGAGGCCTTCGATCGTGACGATCTTCTTGCCCGCGGCCTCCGAGATCGGCGTCTGGCAGGACGGCGTCGCTTGTCCGTCGAGCAGGACCATGCACGCGCCGCACTGCCCTTCCCCGCATCCGTACTTGGTCCCGATCAGGTCGAGTCGGTTTCGGAGGACGGAGAGAAGCGTCTCGTCGGGAGGCGTGTCGACGCGCTGAGATTTTCCGTTGACGGTGAGTAGTGTCGAGGCCATCCCGCGACGAATTCTATTTAGACCAAGGAGTCTTGTGCCCCCAGGGATGACGTCTCCCGACGCCAACAAAGGCGCGATTTGTGCATAGGGAGTACGACGGTGTTCTCTGCCGCGTCCGTGACGGCTGTGCTCCCGCCGGCCAAACCGGCCTGCTCATCCCGCGCGCGCGACCCGCCGCGAGCGCTCTGACCCAGCAGTGATTCGATCAAGTTTCTTTTCTTATTTCCGAAACGGAGGTATCCATGATTCGCGCATTTCCACAAATGCGAGGGACTTCTTCCTGGCCAAGAGTGGCCGCTCTCTCACTGCTCGCCGCGATCGTGGGCATGGCGATCGCCGCGCCGGCTTTCGGGGCCCAGCGTGTCCCGCGGTTGACACCGAAGTTCACCGAGCCGACCGCTTTCGACGTGTCCGATCCCTTGTGGGTCCTCGCTGTAAAGCGAAAGGGGCTGCGAGTCCTGACCGAGGAAGAACGCGAAATCCGTCCGGAGCCCGTGACGCCGGTCCAGGACCGCGGCTTCTCCGGAGACGGAGCCGTTCAGGGACCGTCACTGCTGAGCCCCGCCGCGGCCATTCCGTCGCCTCTGACGAACTTCGAAGGACTCAACAACACCGACAACTTCAACATCTTCGGCTTCCGGGTCAACCCGCCGGACCCCGTCGGCGCCGTCGGCCCGAACCACTACGTCGAGATGATCAACCTGCTCTTCGCCGTTTACGACAAGAGCGGAGCTTTGCTCGCCGGGCCGACCGACACGGGTTCGCTCTGGGCCGGGTTCGCGGTGCCCGACTGCACGGACCCCTCGGGCGACCCGATCGTGCTGTACGACAAGCTCCAGGATCGCTGGATCCTTTCCCAGTTCACGACGCGAGGCCTGTTTGATCTGACGTTGCCCTTCTACAACTGCGTCGCGGTTTCCGTGACTGGCGACCCGACCGGCTCCTACTACCGCTACGCCTTCGAGACGACGTACAACGGCGTCTTCTACTTTCCGGACTACCCCAAGTACGGGAACTGGAAGAAATCGTACGTCCTCACGTCCCGTGACTTCGGGCCGACCGTCGAATACGGCATCAGCGTCTACGCGCTCGAGAAGAACAAGATGATCGCCGGCAACCCGAACGCGCGCATGGCCCATTTCTTCATCGACTCGGCCATCGTGCCGATCAATCTGATTGGCGACGGATTGCTCCCCGCGGACTTCGACGGTCCGACGGACACTCAGCCTTCGGAGGATGCGGCGATACCGGTGGTCGGCACGCAGGACGACGGCGGTCCTTACGGCGCGACGTCGGATGCTCTGAACGTCTGGGAGCTGCGTATCAAGTGGAACGCCACTCCCACGGCGTCGCTCAAACTGGCCACGCAGCTTCCGGTCGCGAGCTTCGACTCGATCTTTCCGTGCGCGCCGGGATCCCGCGACTGCCTCCCGGAGCCGGGGATCGTGAACCCGGCTCAGTTCCTGGACATCCTCTCTTATCGGCAGCGGCCGACATGGCGCCTCGCGTATCGCAACCGCGGTACGTACGAGGCGATGGTGACGAACCAGTCGGTCGAAGCGGCCCCTGGAGTCGCCGGCGTGCGCTGGTACGAGATCCGGAGAAACCCCGCCGGGCAATACTCCATCTTCCAGCAGGGCACATATGCGCCCGGCGACGGCGTCCATCGCTGGATGGGCTCGATCGCGCAGGACAAGAACGGCAACGCCGCTCTCGGGTTCAGCGTCGTCAATGGAACCAGCGTGTTTCCCGGCATCCGCTACACGGGCCGGCTCGCCGGAGATCCGCTGGGGCAGATGACCCTCGGCGAGGGCACCATCATCAACGGCAGCGGCGTCCAGACGACGACGAACTCGCGGTGGGGCGACTACACGTCGATGAACGTCGATCCGGTGGACGACTGCACATTCTGGTACGTCAACGAGTACTACCAGGTGAGCGGCCTGCCCCTTCCTCTTCCGCCTCCGCCATTGCCTCCGCCGGGGACGACGGCGCCCTGGCAGACTCGAATCGGAAGTTTCAAACTGCCAGGCTGCACGGGGCCTTAGCGCAACCGGCGCGCTCAGAGGTAGTTATTCTCGGAGCCACGAGGGATTCCGGGCTCGATCAGCTCGGGATCCCTCGCAGTGCTCGGGATGACAGGCTCAGACGGACCCGGCGCGGTCACCCGGCACCCGTTCCAGTCAGGGACGTGGCGCCGGGGTCGGATTCACGTCGGGAGAAACGGTTGTGAAATCCACGATCGCGGGCGGCGTTTTCGCCTGCCGGCGCCGAATCATGGAGATGATTGCGGCCAGAACGACGACCGCGATACCGGCGATGAACCAGGCGCCCGTCCCGAAGTCGTTCTGAGGGGGTGGGGGCGCGGGGCTGGCCTCTTGCGCCAGAGCGATTCCGGACACCGCGATCGGAAGAATCGCCGCCATGAATGACCGACACGTGGATCGCATGACTTGCTCCTTCGCCGATGGAGGTCGAGCGGAGACGCCACGGCGCGGCGCCTGGCATTCTCGTCATTTTTCGGTCGGAGTTCGTCAGAAGGAGTCCGGCGAAGGGCGAGCGAAGCGAGAACGATAAGACTCTATCACCTCTTCGCGGCGCGTCGCATCGATTCCGATCGCCAACTTGACGCCGCGATCCGTGATACGGTCGAGATCCTTCAAGGAACAAGTCGGCCTCGAAACCTTGTCGTCGCCGTCCTTCTTTTCGAAGTCGGGGATTTCCCGATGGAGGACTCACTTCCCAAGGGCCAGGAGTATTCGTCATGAGATACGCACGCAAAGTCCACTTCCAGATCAAGAGCGGCAAGGAGCAGCAGTTCGCCGGCCTGTTCGAGAAGGATGTTCTTCCGTTGCTTCAGAAGCAGGAGGGTTTCCAGGAGGGAATGACGCTGGTCAACACCAAGGGAGCCCAGGCCATCAGCCTCTGGGATGACCGCAAGAGCGCGGATGCGCACCAGACGGCGGGTTATCCGCAGCTTCTCGCCAAGCTCAACACCGTCATCGAAGGAACTCCGACGGTCGAGACCTACGAGACCGCTTCCTCCTACGCCCGCGCCTGATCACGAATCGAAACCGAGCGAGTCGACCCGTTCAGAGGCCCCTCGTGAGGGGCCTCTTTTTTTTGGGGCCGCTCGACAACAAAAAGGGCGGCCCTCGAAGCGACGAGGGATCCCGTTCAAGTCTTAGCGTGACTTCAAAGGGGTCCCTCGCTGCGCTCCTGATGACAAAGATCGTTCAAAACGCCTGACCGGTCGAGAAGGAGATCAACCAACCCCGGTGCCCGGTCGGGTCTCGCTGGAAGGCGTAGCCTGCGTCGATGCGAAAGACGTTCATGACCGGCGCCCACGCCATCGCCAGGCGCAAGCCGACGCCCGCGTCCACCTTGATCTCGGAAAGGCTCAGACTCCGCATTGGTCCTCCGACGAGCCCGGCATCGGCAAACACGGCGACGCCCGGCGAGATCAGTCCGAACAGCTGCCTTCCGCTGAAGATTCGATGCTCGAGGTTGAGGATGACGCGGGTGTCCCCTTCGAAGGCGCGAAGATGGTAGGCGCGCAGGCCGGCCTGGGCGTCGGCGAAGATCTGGACGTCGCGGTCCAGGTTCCACCCGCGCAGCGCGGCGATCTGCGCGATGAAAGTCTGCCGCGGCGCCGTCTCGAATCGGCGCACATAGAGCACATTCGCAGACAGGAGGGAATTCTCAAGACTCGGGCCGACCCTGCTGTCGAAGCCCACGCGCGCCTGGACGAAACCCGGTCGTTTCGGCGACGCCGAACGCCGCGGGGGAGATCCCGAGCCGGAGCAAGAGCCGGGGGCCGACGCCGATGTCCTCGTACCGCACATCGTGGTTGACGTAGTTCCACTTCAGGAAATCGGAATGGAGCACCTCGTACTGCAGGAACACGTAGCGAAACCGGCGATCCGCAGGGAGCGCGTCGGGCTCGGTTCCGCCGGTCGAGGCCGCTCGGAATCGGTCCTCGCGCAGGTCGAGGCCGATGCTCAGGCGCGACGCATTTCCCTCCTCTGCCGGGAGGGCTACGCCATACGCTGCCAGAAGCCGGAAATGATCGGCGCCATAGGTCGACTGGACCGCACCGCCTTCCGCATACGTGAATTCGTCGCGCCGGGTGTCCGCGTAGGCGATCTCGGCCGACCACGGAGCCGCCGTCGAGTAAAAGGGGCGTCGAACCTCAAGAATCCTCGCGGATCCGTCCGAGTTGTTCGCGTAGAGCACATGGGCCGTCGTGAACGGGAGAAGAAAATTGGGAGTCAGGAGCTCGACAGACCGGTACGTCCGTTCCTGATCCTTGGCAAAGGCGAATCGCAGCTGGCTCCCAGTTCCGAGGAAGTTCTTCTCGCCCAGCGCAATGCCGCCTCGCATGTCCCCACCCCCGCTGCCGGCGGAGAGACCGACCTGCACGGTCCATGCGTCCTGGGTGTTCACCTGGACGTCCACGACTCCGTCGCGGACCTCGCCGGCAACGATGGACACCGATCGAAACAAGCCCAGCGCCCGCAGGTTCCGCTCGGCTTCTGCGAGGACGGCCGGATCGTAGACGTCACCTTCTTCGAAGATCAGGAGACGACGAACCGTCGACTCGAGCGTGACGACATGAAGCGCGTTGGCGCCGCGATTGAGGAAGCCTCGGTCCTCCTCCGGGCCGAATACTTCGGCCGTATTGACGACGACGCGGCGAATGTAGACCGGCTCGGCCGCCTCAACAGAAGAGAGCGACAGCCCTGTCCAGATCAGGATCACCAGACCGAGGCCACGCTCGAGCATCCGTCGGTCGAGTCGACACCCATAGTCCCCGTCGCGGCTACGGATGCAGCGGCTGCGTGCCGCCCCGACTTGAACCCTCGACCGGAACTCCACGGATCGGCTCCTCGATTTTCGGGAGACCTCGATCATGGGGCCACCATTCAGACGGATCCAATCGTTTGTTTCTTAGAGGTTGATCACTCCCGGCGATGGATGTGCCTCGCAAGAAAAAGGCGGGAGGTATCCCCCGCCTTTGCGGATCCTGTGACGCGTTCCGCTTACAGGGATGCGGGACCTTTGAGCTCGGGAGAGACGGCTGTGAAGTCCACGATCGAGGTCCGCTTCTTCGTTCGCCGGCTTCGAACCTTCGAGATGATGACGGCCAGACCGGCGAGCGCCATTCCGGCCAGGAGCCAGCCGCCAATGCCCATCGTGGCCTGAGACTTGGTCTCCTCGACGGCCACCGTATTGGCCGCAGGCTGCGAGGGAGCAATGGTCTTGACGGAAGCCGCCGGGGCTTGCGGAGGAGGCAGGCTCGCGGTTTTGTCAGCGGCCGCCGTGCCTGCCGCGGGCGCGGCGTCCTTGTAAGATTCGGACGTCTGGATCTCGGGCTTCGCTACGGGCTTCGTGGCGGTCTTCTTCGTAACGCGCTTGGTGGTCGTTACGACCGGTTTCTCCGCTGCAGGCGGGTCGACCGTCGTAGGAGCAGCCGTTTCGACGGCCAGAGCGGTCGGGCCCAGGGTCAGCGCGGGCTCGACCAGAGGTGCCATGGGCTCCGCGATGGGAAGCGGCGGGAGCTCGGCGGGTTTCGCGACATCGGGACCCGGCGGCGCCGCCGGGTCCTGCGCCGAGACGACCCCGGCTGCCGCGATGAAAAGAATCGCTGCCATGAACAACCGAATCGTGGATCGCATGACTTTCTCCTTCGCCGATCGACGTCGAGCGGAGACGCTACGGCGCAGCGCCCTGCATTCTCGTCACCTTTTCGATCGGGATTCGTCAGAAGGAGTCTGGCAAAGGGCGAGCGAAGCGAGAACAAAACGAGTCTATCACTGACATAGCGGCGCGCCGGCGTCGATTACTAGCGTTAGAAACGTCGAAGACGATCGTTGTGAAATAAGCGGATCTCTGACGGCGCACATCGCAAGTGGTATATGGTGGGAACGCCCCCCAAGGTGGAACGCGCCTGTTCCCACTCAGAAGGCAGGAGGAATCCATGAATCGCACAACTCGACTCATTGCCGGTATCGCCATAGGTCTCGTCATCGCTGCCGGCGTATATGCCAAGGAGAAGAAGATCAAGCAATCCGACCTGCCGCCGGCCGTTCAGCAGACGGCGGAGCAGCAGAGCGCCGGCGAGGGGATCACAGTCACGGGATACACAGTGGACAAAGCCGAGGGCGGGACGCTCTATGCGATGAATCTCGTCTCCGATGGCCTCGCGCGGAAAACGGTCATCGGCTCAGACGGCACACTCGTCTCGGTGCAGCAGGAAATGGCCTGGGACAAGGTCCCGGCGGCCGTCCAGACCGACTTCACCAACGTCACCGGCAAGGGCAAGCTCGGCCCCGTCAGCTCCATCACGAAGGAAGGCCAGGTCGTGGCCTATGTCGCGATGCTCGAGAGGGACGGCAAGATGAATCACGTGCAGGTCAAACCCCATGCCCCCGCTCTCGAACCCATCCCGACAGCGGATTCCAAGTAATCCTCCTGGTCACGCACCGGTGAGAGTCTGTGGGCGGCTATCAAGGCCGCCCTTTTTCTTTGGCTTCCGGCGCAAAAAGAGAGGCCCCTAACGGGGCCTCGTAACGGGTCGACTCGACCGATTTCGATTCGTGGTTAGGAGCGGGCGTAGGACGTAGCGGTCTCGTAGACCTCGACCGTCGGAGTTCCCTCGATGACGGGGGTGAGCTTGGCGAGAACCTGAGGATAGCCCGTCGTCTGGTATGCCTCGGCGCTCTTGCGGTCATCCCAGAGGCTGATGGCGTGGGCGCCCTTGGGGCTGACCATCGTCAGTTCCTCTCGGAAACCGTCCTGCTTCCGGAGCAGCGGAAGAACATCCTTCTCGAACAGGCCGGCGAATTCCTGCTCTTTACCGTTCTTGATCTTAAACTGAACATTGCGTGCGAATCTCATGGCGGATACTCCTGGAGCCCTTGAGAAGAGAAACTTCGTCGGGAGATCCCCGACTTCGAAAAGAAGGTCGGCGACGACAAGGTTTCGAGGCCGACTGTTCCTTAGAAGGATTCACACTCTATCACACATAGCGGCGTCAAGTGAGAGCGCCGACAGTGACGTCTACCGTCGGAAGCAGGTATTCGAATGGCCTGTCATCCCGAGGAGCTAAACGCTGTCATCCCGAGGAGCGAAGCGACGAGACAGCCGGGCTATGCGCTCGGGATGACAGCGTAAGGACGACCACGAGAACTGCCGCCGCCGGCGCGATCCACCAGTCCCGGGCGCTCATGGCAAGAAGCGTGAGGCCGGTGAAGAGGCACCAGAGCACGGGAACAATCATGAGGAGCCAACGGCGTTTGGGGCGCAGAGTTAGGAGGGCGCCGAGGGTCGCGACGACAGTCGGATCCGGTGTGAGGGCGAAGAGCTCGATCTGGCCGAGGGGGCGGCCGAGGAGCAGCCCCGAGAGCGGCTCGACGAAGACCGCAAAGAGGACGAGGCCGAGTCCGGCGGTGCGAGCGTATGCGGGCGGGGGATCGAATCGTCCGCGGATGGCGATCCAGAGCAGCAGAGCCGCCTCAACACCAAAGCCCCACGAGGCGTAGGTCGCGGCCCAGTTGATCGTCGCGTAGCGAAGCGCCAGGAACGCGACCGCGACCCAGAGCCAGACTGCAGCCAGGATCAGTGCGACCGGCCGGCCGGCTCCTCTCGCGCACATGAGTACGAGCAGAACGCCCAGGGCGACGGCCACGATCTGCGCCGGCCAGATCGCGGCGTTGTAGAGGTCGAAGAGTCGGTAGTAGGTTTGGGGTGTGAAGAGGAGGAAGTCGTAGAGGCGGTAGGTCCACCATTCCGACATTAGCTAGATCTTCTCGACGTCCGCGGCGATGCGGCGGCGCAGAGCCTCGTCGGGCATGCGTCCGTAGGAGGCGCCGACGTTCTCGCGCACGTGATCCACGCGCGAGGTCGCGGGAATGGCGCAGCAGACGGCGGGATGCGAGACGATGAATTTCAGAAGCACCTGCGCCCAGCTGGTGCAGTTGATTTCGGCGGCGTAGGACGGGAGCTTCGCTCTCTCGACACGCTGGATGAGCGCCCCGCGCTGGAAAGGACGATTGCAGATGATGGCGATCTTGCGCTCGCGGGCCAGGGGCAGGATGTTGCCCTCGATCTCGCGGTCGAGCGCGTTGTAGGTGATCTGGACGAAGTCGATGGGTTGCGAGCGCATGATCTTCTCGACGACGTCGTGGCGGCGGCCGTGCGAAGTCGTGACGCCGACGTAACGGAGCTTGCCCGCCTTCTTCATTCCGAAGAGCGTCTGCAGGTGCTCCTCCCAGGCTTCGACGTTGTGGACCTGGAGAAGGTCGAAGCCGGCGATGCCCCATAGCTTCTCGGTCTCGGCGATCTGCGCGGGGCCTTTCGCGCCGGAGGGAGTCCAGACCTTGTCCGCCGAGAAGAGCTCCTTGGGATGCCCCAGCTTTCCGAGGCCGTAGCCGATGACCGCCTGCGAGGATCCGTACATCGGCGAAGAGTCGATCAGCCGGCCGCCCTCGGCGAAGAAGGCGCGCATGACGTCCGTACAGGAGTTGCGCGCGGCGACGTCGTCGCCGACGTTGAAGGTCCCCCAGGTTCCGAGCCCGACCAGCGGCAGGGCGTCCGACGGAGTCGACGGGATCGGCCGGGTGACGATCGGACCCGGATGAGCGGCAGATGGGCCGGGATAGGCGAACGCTCTCGAGGGACGGAGCAGGGCGGCCGCGCCGGCCACAGCGACGGAGCCGAGAAACGAGCGGCGCGTCAGTGTGTCGGAACGGCGCATGCGGCACCTCGCGATCGGTTCAATGAGACGGCAACGCCACATTGAGGTGCCGCATTCCGGGATCCCTCGCTGCCGCTCGGGATGACCGCTACGCCGTCGTTACGCGACGTCGACGCGGTCATTTCACGTACTGGGGACTCTCCCCTTTTCCCCACGGGTCGTACTCCGCCGCAAAGCGGAGGCGCTCGGGAAGCGGCGGGTGCGTGTAGAGCCAGAAGCGGATGAAGGGGCTGGGATTCGGATCGGACAGGTTGGTCTCGCCGAGGATCTGGAACGCTCCCGCGGCGGCGCGCGGCGAATCGGGAACGAGGCCGTGGATCGCTTCGAGCCCGAAGATGTCGGCCTGGTGCTCCTGATTTCGGATGAAGCCGGCGATTAGAGGCGTGGCGAGCTCGGTGGCGATGGTGACGACGAGAATCAGGACCGGGAGCGACGCCCAGTCCGTCAGGCCGCGAATGCCCCACCGATCGGGTCGTCGAAAGACGCGGCCGAGGACCGCCGCCGCGAGCACGAGGAGCATGAGAAGAAGTCCCCAGAGAAACGCGATCGTCTTGGGGATGTGCGCCAGGACGTAGTGGCCCATCTCGTGGCCAAAGACGAAGAGCGTTTGCGGGATGGTCGCCTTGGCGATCGTGGTGTCCCACACGACGACGCGCTTGGAGGCGCCGAGGCCCGTGACGTACGCGTTGATGCTGTTGTACTTGGAGCTCGCGTTCATCGCAAACATCTTCTCGGGCGGGATGTGCTCGCCCGCGCGCACGGTGACCTGCTCGATGGAGCGCGCGAGCTCGGGATGCGCCGGCGCGAGCGGCTCGAACTTGAAGAAGAGCGGGTCGATCAGGACCGGCGACACGAAGATCAGGAACACGAGGATCGGCAGAAGGGCGAGCCAGAACCACAGCCACCAGCGGCGCGGGCTCTTGCGCAGGATCGCGTAGAGGAGCCAGACGAGCGGGATCGCGATCACGATGCCGACGAGGAGGCCCTTGATCTCGTCCCAGAACCACGAGCCCCAGCTCTGGACCGACTGCTCGTAGAGCCGCGACAGATGCTGGCCGTACGCCGCCGTCGGAAGCTCGAGGACGAACTGCGTGGCGAATAGCAGCGGCACGAAGACGGCCGCCTGCCAGAAACGGCGCCGGCTGGCAGACTCGGCCCGATCGCGGAATCGCGGCGCCAGGCGCAGCGCGATGATCACGACGAGAACCAGCACGCTCCAGAAGAAGGAGACGAAGTGGAGCGTGTACCGCGCTCGCGAGTAAGCGATCGCCTTTTCGCGCTTCTCGGGAGAGAGCGTGTATGTCGCGGAGGCGGCGGTCGAGCTCACGGAGGGAGTCGGCTGAAGCGTCGGTGCGGGCTGGGCGGCGAGCATCGGGGCCACGAGGAGCGCCGCCGCGAAAAGGGCTGCCGGGAGTCGCACGGGCATCACCGCTCCCGCTTGAACCAGAACGCGTCGGGGAAGCGGGCCATGCCGACACGCTCATAGAAGCCGGCGGCATCGGGGACGGAGAAGAGGTAGAGGCTCACCGACGGCCCTAGCTGACGCCGCGTCTCATCAAGCAGCCCTTGTCCAACACCGTGGCCCTTGGCGGAGGACGACACGGCGAGGTCGGAAAGGTACGCGCACCACGAAAAATCGGTGACCGTTCGCGCCACACCCACGAGCGGCGAGCCGGGCTGATCCAAGCGCGCCGTCACGATCATGTTGGCACCGGTCAGCATCTTCTCGAGTCGAGCCGCGTCGTCCACGGGACGCGTCGTGCCGAGACCCGACTCGACGAGCACTTTGCGGAACTCGTCGACGCCAAGGTCCTGCTCCCGGGCGTAGAGGACGCCTGCCGGCGAGCCCATGTCGATTCCGGGATCCCTCGCTGCGCTCGGGATGACGGCTACTTCTGCACCGGCTTCAAATCGAACGGTCCGCTGCTCTCGACGAAGAACACGCAGTCGGCGGACTTGTCGCACGAGGTGACGTGTTTGTAGTTTCCGCCGGGCTGCATCATGTAGGAGCCCGGGCCGAGGCGCACCTCGGGTTTCCCCTCCGGCGCCTGGATATAAGTGCCCGACACGAAGATGACCTTCATCGCGTACGTGTGCGTATGGAGCGGAGTCGTGAATCCCGCCGGCAGCTTGAGGTATGCGCCGTAGGCGCCCTTCGCGTGGTTGCCCCACAGATCCACGACCTTCACACCGGGCGCGCCCTTCGGATCGAGGTCTTCCCACTTCAGGTCGGTGGCGGGGACGAATTTCGGCACTGTTGCCGCCTCTTTCGGGGCCTTTTTCATCGTCATGTCGACGGACGTCTGTGCGAGAACCGCGGATCCGAACGCAAACGACGCCGCGAGTCCCAGAATCGCCTTTACTCTCATTGGACCCTCCCTTAGAGAACTTGCGGCGAGGCTATCAAACGGTCTCGCCGAAATGGGTCGTCTCCACAGGCCTGTCGGCGTGATTTGCTTGGCGGCGGGAGGCCAACATGAGCCGCGACACCCTCATCACGTCGGCGATCCTCGGTGTCCTCGGAGCAGTGAGCCTGGCGACGCTGAAGGCGCAGCCCGAGTCACCAAAGCCCAAGCAAGACGTCGTGCTCAAGCAGGACATGACCATCCCGGGAAGAGAAGCCTTGATGGTCAAGGTCGTGCTCCCCCCCGGCGTCGCCGAAGGACGGCACACGCATCCGGCGGAGGTGTTCGGCTTCGTGGTCTCGGGGAGGATCGACTCCGAAGTCGAGGGCAAGACGACTACGCTGAAGGCCGGCGACCACTTCTACTTCGCCCCGGAGCAGGTGCACCAGAACATGAACAAGAGCTCGGAGCCGGCGACGACCTACGTGGTCTTCGTGGCCGAGAAGGGGAAACCACTGACGACGAATTTGCAGTAGGCGTGTCAAGGAGAACAGGTATGAATCGGAGACTGGCAGCCGCTTGCGCAGTGACCACCGTTCTCGCGGCAGCGGGCATCGGAGCATTGAGAGCCCAACAGACCGCGCCGGAGGTGAAGAGAAACATCGTTCTGAAACAGGACATGACGATTCCCGGCCGAGAAGCGGTCATGATCGAGGTCGAGTTTCCGCCCGGCAGCGCCGAGGTCCGGCACACACATCCGGCAGAAGTCTTCGGATTCGTCGTCGAGGGAACGATCGAGGCGGAAAGCGAAGGCAAGCCCAACAGGACGCTCAAGGCCGGCGATCATTTCTACATTGCGCCGGGCGAGGTACATCGGGCGATGAACAAGAGCAGTGAGACGGCCAAGGCGTACGGAGTCTTCATCGTCGAGAAGGGAAAGCCGTTCTCGACACCGGCGAAGTAGGCCGAACGCCGTCATCCCGAGGAGCGTAGCGACGAGGGATCCCGTGCGTTCAAGTTGGGGATGCCTCGCTA
>Ga0075423_10004195_pt1 | contig 13340 bp, 7 predicted proteins | sample SoiMethybrSBSTD2_FD_80114 | JGI IMG/M metagenome (GOLD analysis project Ga0075423, IMG submission 80114) | Bulk soil microbial communities from a Populus tree surrounding site in Tennessee, USA - Soil MetaG P. TD hybrid SBSTD2 | ecosystem: Environmental > Terrestrial > Soil > Tree plantation...
CGAACGACGGTCGGCGATACTGCTTGATGATTCGGTACACGCACGACCGCGCGCGGCGCGCTCCATCCGACGCCGTCCTGCGACGTGCTGAGGAGGATCTCGTTACCGTCATCCACGCGACGATAGTACAGCCAGAGCTCGCGCTCCTCGGCAACCCAGAGGATATCCGGATCCGACAGATATCCGCCGGATGGCTCCAGGATCGGGTTCGTGATGCCTGCAGGAACCGTCCACGCGTCGCGACCGTCGCCCTCGAAGAGCGACGGGTTCTCGTAGCTCGCGTTGCCCCCTGGATACGGCGTGATCACCAGCCGCGGCTTGTCATCGATGCCGTCCAGCGTTGGCGCCGCGATGTCGGGATGCACGACCTGCCCGGAACCGTCGTACGTGGCGAGAACGATCGCGCGAAGCGGTAACCGATCCGGCAGCGCATCGAGGTCGACGAAGGCCACGAACGTAACGGCGTCCAGTCCGTCGGCGATCGCGGCCGCGCGCTGCGGTCCGGGCTCGGTACCGAGTCTCCACACCGCTCTCGCCTCGCCGTTGGCATCGGTGGCGGAAATGGCAGGCGTGACGATGCCGGCACTCGCGCTCCATCGGACATCGACTCGCCTAACCGGATGTCCGTCCGCGTCGACGATGCGAGCCACGAGCGGCCGCTCGAGTGCCTCGCCGGGTCGCGCGCTCTGCCCATCACCGCTCACCCGCACGAGCGACGCGGGGCGGCCGACGGCGGTCGGCGCGTCGCTTCGGCAGGCGACGACGGCAACCACAACGATGACGGCGACACGAACGCCGTTAGGCAGCACGAACACTCACTCCTCGCGTCAGGCATTCGTGATACCCTCACATTCAACCGCTCGTCACATCGTGCACGACGGTGAGGCGCCGAGCGAGAGCGCGAGGACGGTCGCGGGCCTCAGCCGGGTGCCTGCAATGCGTTTCCCGGTGTCGTCGTATTTCTCCCACGCACCGGTCGCGACGTAGAAGAGCGAATCGCCGGCAATCGCGCCGAGCGTCGGTTCGTCGGCGACCGATGGATTTCGGTCGAGCGTCTCCAACCCGCGAATGGACCGACCACTCGAGTCCAAACAGAACCTCACGACGCGTGCCGGCGCGACGCCATTCTGCACGGCGATGAGCGATCCGCGATGCCAGTAGAGGCCATCTACGCCAAGCTGCGTCACGCCGCGCGACGCGCCGAGTGGAATCACCGTGCGCGACCCGAGCGACACCTGGACGATCCCGTGCGAGTAGTCCGCCACGTACATCGTGGCGCCATCCGGCGTGATCGCCATGCCCTGAAGGGATCGGAACAGAGGATGCGTCAGGAAACGCTCGAGCGAGTCGGCGCCGGCTGCCAGCTTGAATATCCACGGCGCCTGGCTGTCCGAGACGTACACGTCACCGTTCGGCACGACCGCCACGTCGCCGAACGTGTGAGCCGTCGCGGAGTCGCGCGGCAGCCAGACTTTGCGCCGCAGTCGTCCGGACTCGAGGTCGTAGGCAAACACGCCAACGCGAGCGCCGTCCGCGGGCGTGAATCCCTCCATGCGTGGCAAGGCCGTCGTCGCAACCCAGAGCGTTCGGCGAACCGAATCGACCGCCATCCCGAACACGCCGGCCAGTCCGCCTGACCGCGCGGGAACAAAATCATCTGAGCTGCCGTTTCGCTCGACGGCGACGATGCGCCGTTGTCGAACGCTTCCGATGAACCAGCGTTCGTGGCGCGGATCGAAGGCAACCCCCTCCGGATGCAGCGTCGAATCGGCGACCGTTAACCTAACGCGGCTTTGAACGAGCGGCGCGGTCGCGCTGCGGAGACGGGCCGCGGCGGCGGCGAACGCCGGAGCACCGGCCACTGCTCGGAACGACGTGTCGTTCGCCACGTCGTTGCCGATGCCGAGCTGTGCAAGCTGGTCGAGCCAATGTGCGGCGTCCGTGGTATCGCCCGCGATCGCCGCGAGGCGCGCCGCCGCCTCGAGGTAGACCTGTTGGGTCGGCCACGCGTCAGCGGCGCGCAGTATCTCATGCCGAGCGGTCGCGAGGTCATGCTGTCCATACGCCGCGACGGCGAGTCGATACGCAGCCCGCGCCCGTTGCGCCGAGTCGGCTCGAGCCGACGTTGCTCTTGCCGGGCTCCCCGTGAGCTGTGCGTGGGCCGATGGCGCCTGCGACAGGGTGACCGCGACGAGCACGGTCCCACCAAGGCGGCGCGCGCGGGGCGTCTGGAACATGGTCGACCTCGGCGATGAGCACGGCCTACGACGATCCGATGTAATGAAGTGCGCTCTGCGGGCGATAAACCAGCGCGGTGTGACGAGTCGCGTCCTGTGTGGCCTAGAGGACTGCGGTTTCAAGGGGTCAGAGCGCTTGAAACGCCCATACGAGCAATCTTTACAATTCTAGGATTGTTGGCACATTGCATGGCTGGCTGTTTAGTTGTATGGACCATTGTTTGTATGGATTTTGGCAGTGGAGCAGCGCATGCCCTGGACCCCGCGAATCGCCGGCGAAACCGCACCGCTTTACATCGCCATCGCCGACGCGATCGCGAACGACGCCGAGTCCGGACACCTCGCGCCCGGTACACGATTGCCGACGCACAGGGCCCTGGCCGCAACCCTCGGCATCGATGTGACGACCGTCTCGCGCGCGTACGCGGAGGCGCACCGTCGCGGCCTCATCGTCGGTCACGTGGGCCGAGGCACCTACGTGCGCGGTGCGCGCCCCCCTGCCCTGGCGGCCGCTCCGCCGCCGCTCCTCGATCTCACGGTGAACGTTCCGCCCGAGCCGAGCGACGTGTGCGACGACGCAATGCGGCAGTCGCTCGGCGATCTCGCGAAAGCGCCTGCGACCGCCGCGCTCCTCGCGTATGCGCCAGCTGGCGGAAGTCGCGCGCATCGCGAGGCAGGCCGGCTGTGGTGCGCGGAACGTGGCGTGGCCGCGGCGATCGATCGCGTGCTCGTCTGCGGCGGCGCCCAGCAGGCGCTCACCGCGATCCTGTCGGCGCACTGCGAGCCGGGCGACACGATCCTGACGGAGGAGCTCACCTACCCAGGCTTTCTCGCCGCGGCCCGAATGCTCCGTCTTCGCGTGGTCGGCGTCCCGATCGACGGCGATGGGATCGTCCCCGACGGGCTCCTGCACGCGTGCAAGGTGCACCGCCCGCGTCTTCTGCTCGTGACGCCCACCCTGCAGAATCCGACGGCGGTCGTCATGTCGGTCGGCCGGCGACGTCGGGTAGCGTCCGTCGTTCGCGACCGTGAGCTGCTGGTCGTCGAGGACGATACCTACGGACCGCTCGCGCCTAACGCGCCGCGGCCGGTCTCCGCTCTCGTGCCGGAGCTGTCGTACTACGTCAGCAGCTTCTCGAAGGCTGTCACGCCGGCGCTCCGCACCGCGTTCATCGTCACACCCACCACCGCCCACGCGACGAGAGTGTCACGCCAGGTGCAGGCAACCGGGTTGCTGGTGCCTCCGATCATGGCGGAGGTCGCAGCGCGTTGGATCTCCTCCGGCACCACGACGAGAATCGTCCACGACCGACGACGTGAGGCGGAAGCGCGCCAAGCCCTGTTGCGCGGAGCGCTTGGCCTCTCGCGAAACGCGGGCTCCCCACATGCACTCCACCACTGGCTGGAGCTGCCACGACAGTGGGACCGCGCATCCGACTTCGTCGACACGCTGCGCCGACGCGGAGTGCTCGTCACGGCGGGCGATGCGTTCGCCGTCGATACGACGAACCCGGTGCGAGCGGTCCGTGTGAGTCTGGGCGCCGCGCCCAGTCACAGCGCGCTGGCGAGCGCGCTCGAGACGATTGGGTTGGTCATGCATGAAGACCCCGAGCCGACTCGCCCGCCGCGGTAGGCCTCGCGGATCGACCAGTCATCGATCGGTAGATGCGAGATCGCCCCGCGGCATCGCGGGGCGATCTCGTTACAGGCAGGCCAACGCTCCTACGGAATGCTCCAGTACACGCCGGTCGTCTGACCGTGAAGCGTGGCCTGGCCGACGATGTAGTTGCCACCTCTCGAGATGTCCTCGGCGGCCAGAACGTTCCCAATGTCGCCGAGGCCCCCAAGAAGGGTGACATTGGCAGCCCCGTAGGGGAACGCGATGACGGCTGGCACGCGCCGCGACCCCTTTGGGCAATCGTTGGCGACGATCCTGCCGCGATCGTCCACTGCCGCACCTGACGTGCACCCACCGGCGGGGATGATCGGGCCGGACCAGGTGCCGCCGCTGTTGGTCCAGTACACGGCGTGACCCCCCGACGTGCCAACCGCGAGCGTACCAGCGGTGTTCACACCGGTAACCTCGCTGCCGGTCGGTCCGATGAGCACCGGTGCCGTCCAACCACCCGCGACGTTAGGCGTCCACACCGCCGCGCGGTCACCGGTCGAGCCCACGGCAAGAAGCGTGGGACTCACGTCCCAGACGATACCGTCAGTACCGACCATCGCGAGTTCCACCAGGGTCCACGCGCCACCCGTTGGTACCCAAAGGCGCGGGCGTCGGCTGAGAGTGTTCCCTTTCGAGCTGAAGCTGACGTTGCCTCCAATGAGCACCGCGGCACCTGTGGTTGGGTCGGATGCCACGCTGCGAGCGCGAACCAATGGATTACCCGAGTCCTTGGGAAGGTCCGTGCGCGTCCACGCACTCCCGTCGAAGGTGTAGACGTACGAGGTATCGATAGAACCACTGACGGTGAGCCCTCCGACGATCGTGCGTCCGTCCGCGCTGATATCGAATCCGCGACCCGCACTGCCGAGTGTAACAAGGCCGCTGCTGCCGCTGAAGTAGAACGCACCGGGGACGCCGATACGGCCCGTGATCTCCCCCGCGTCGGTCGCCCCGTACGCGATCTCGGTGCCGGCGATGGCAACCGCCTGCGTCACCTCGAACAGCAGGTAGCCGATCCCCTTCTTCTTGTCCGGATTCGTCACAGACACGTCGTAGAGATCGACCGTCGCGTCGGGGGCGATGTCGATGGTCGCCGTCAACTGGGTGGGGCTTACGAACCGCGTCGACCTGACGTGGATCTTCGCGTCGGCCACGCCGCCGCGCTCCCATGCCGCCTGCGCACCGTTCACGAAGCCTGACCCTGTGATCGTCACGACGAGGCTATCGTCGCCATCGTGGCCGACGTTGGGGTTCGCGCTCGTGACACCAATGCCCGTGGGCGCGGCCTTCGCGAGCGACACGTCCCCAATTCGAGGAGCCGGGCCGGAGGGATCGGAGGTACAGCCGCCGACCAACGCGAGTACCGCGCACAGCCCGATGAGGTTCGTTTGACGTCGAGTCAGATCGAAGTTCACGGCGATTTCCTCGAAAAGGTCGGATGATCACCAGCGTGACTCGAGTTAGATACGGATAACGTCGACGCCGATTGCGGGCCGAGATCCCCGGTCCCGCTCAACACGTAACCGGCCCAGTAAAACGGGCTCGCGTACGGACGGTCCCTTGCCATCTCGCGCTGCGCCTCGGCGAGAGCAGTCGCGACACTTCCTGTCGGAAGCCGGCGGTAGAAGCGCCCTGCGAACTCGGCGGCACCCGCGTCTTCGATTCGCCAGAGCGTCGTGATCACGTTAGGTGCGCCGGCCGCGAGGACAGCCTGTGCGAGCGTGAGGTCTCCCGTCCCACGCACGGGGTCCTCACTCCAGCCGCGGTTGGCGCCAGTCTCACAGCCCGATAGAAAGACGAGCGGGCTCCGGATCGTCAGGCCGAGAATCTCGTGCACCTCCAGGCGGCCGTCATCGTCGAACGTCGCATTGGCAGGGCGCGAGAGCTCAAGTCGCGAGAACACCGGGTTTCGGGCGTTGATCACGCCGTGCGTGGCCACGTGCACGACCGCAGCAGTGCCCAACGCGCGGCGCAGCGCCCGTTCCGTTGCCTCGCTCCCAATGTGAGCCGTCCACCCTCTCGAGGACGCGCGGAACGCCGCAGCCTCGATCCCGGTCGCCGGCAGATCGATTGGAAAGGGCGCGAATGCGTCGCCCGGCAACGACAGCGACGACATCGCCGCGGAATCATCGCGAACGGCAACGAGCGACTGGCTCGACGGGTGAAGCAGGACTTCGTAGCGGCGAACGAGAAACTCGTCGTCTCCGCCCCGTACGAGCGCGGCAAACGGCACCTGGGTCACGACGCCGAGCGGTACGATCACGAGGCGGCTTACGCCGCGCAGCAGACCCGCGTCCTCCACGGGCGCAACGAGGTCGTCGTACAACGCGCGCGAGGCCGCGAGCCCGTCGCGCCATTCGCCGGCACTCGTCCCCCAGAGGTCGCGCAGCAGCCACACGCGATGCGTGAGCGACTCTCGATCGATCTCGCGCCGGAACACGCGAAGCTCACGCGGAGTGACCGCGAACGTGATCAGATCCGACGCCGCGAGCATGTACTCGAGCAGAACCTCGTTCGGACGGAGGGCACGCTGTATCCCCGCGACGCGCGCCTCGCGTACGCCGAGCATCGACGTCACCCGCCCGCCCGATTGCGCCGCGCGAACCATCAGGGCTTCGTAACGAGCGCGGGCCTGCGTGAGCGCGTCGACGAGTGTCGCGCTCGGGTCGCTGACCAGGAGACCCCGCTCGCGTGGAGGGCCGCCCTCCGTCGCCCGCAAGCGCTGAACGAGGCCATCGATTCGCCTGAGCAGGCGCTCCGACTCGATGAGCTCCGCCTGGCTGCCTAACGCGCGCTTATCCGGTCGGGCAGTACCGAGATATCCGAGCAGCTTCCTGCTGCGAGCGGCGTCGGCCACCGCGAAAGCGTCCGCGGTGCGGCCAAGTCGCAGGAGAGCGAGGACCAGGTCTCCGTATACTTCCGACCGATCGACGATGTAGGCCGACCGCAGCGCTTCCGACGCGAGGTTCCCGCGCAGGCGATCGACCGCCGCGACGGCGCGGCGCCCCACCACGACCGCCGAGTCGAGCCGCCCAAGTCGGCCATAGGCACGCGCCGCGAGCGCCTGCGTGACCCACTCGGCGCCGTAGTCACCGGGCGCCATCTCCGTCGCAGCCGTCTGCAGCGCTCGGAGCGTGCGGGGCGCATCGGCCTGAAGGTCCGCAACGTGGGCCTCGGCAACGGCGACGCTTATGCGCGCACCCCGTGTATTGAGGCGATTTGCGAGCGCGCGCGCGTCACGAAGCCGCTCCTCGACGCGAGACGACTCGCCAAGACGCTGATCGAGCTCGGTCGCCAGCACCAGATCGTCAAGCCGTTCTCCGAGCTCGCCGGCCGTCTCGTGGAGTGCCAGCGCCTCGCGAAGCTGCTCGTTTGCACGCGTCAGATTGCCGAGGCGCAGATTCGCCTCCGCGGAACCGCGAAGCAGACTTCCGAGGTTACCGGACAGTCCGGCACTCCGCATGCGCGTTTCCGCGTCGTGGTAGATCTCCAACGCGCGGCGCGTGTCGCCGAGGCGGAGATGCAGCCCCGCGATGAGACGCAGGTTATCGAGCTCCTCCTCGACCATGCCCAGCCGGCGCGACAACTGGAGCGCGCTGTCGAGGAGCGCGAACGACCGGTTCTCCTCGCCCGTCAGCTCGTAGGCTGTGGCGAGCTGACCGAGTGCGTGTTCCTCACCGTCGCCGTAATTCGTTAGGCGATAGAGGGTGCGAGCCGAGTCGAGCCGCGCAATGCCCGATTCCGCGTCGCCTTCCCAGATGTCGATCATCGCCTCGTTGGTGAGACCATTCCCTTCCGTCCGCGAATCCGCCAGGCTGCGCGCAGCCATACGGGCTGCTCGGTGCGCCGCGCGGGCGCTTTCGTAGTCACCGAGATTGCCTTGCGCCAGCCCCAGGTTACCGGCGGCGCGCAATTCATCGGCCTTGTTCCCCGCTGCTCTGGCGGCGACGAGCGCCTGCTGAAACAAGGCGGCAGCGTCAGAATTGCGGCCTTCGGCCAGAGCAGCGCGTCCGAGAATTCGGTTCGCTCTCGATAGCTCCGAACCAGTCCCAATTCGCTGCCTCGTTATGATCTCCCGTGCGCGCTCGCCGAGTGCCCTCGATTCGCGTGCGTTCCCGACCTGCAGTTCCAGCTGCGCCAGAGCGAGGTACGTGCGCGCTTGCGCGGGCGAATCCGGTGTCGCCGCGGCTGCTCGGCCGGCAAGCGACAGGACGACGCGTGCCGAGTCGTACCGCTCATCGGAAAGCAGCCGTTCGCCGACGGCGACCAGCGAATCGGTGCGTGCGCCGCCGGTCGATGTCGACCTTCCATCGCGCCCACCACCGCAGGCCGCGATCGCGCCGACCCACAGCGAGAGGATCGCCGGCGCGCGGCGCCTCACGGAACGAGCCGCAGTCGCTGTGCGCCGGTGGATGTAACCACTCCACCGGCTATGCCATCGACGCGCCAGAAGTAGGAGGCACCTAACGCCGCCGGCACGTCGTGCGGCCAGGCCATCGAAGTGTCCGTGGTGGCCGACGTGAAGAGCACCTGGGCGCTCTCGGTCATCAACGTGAACCGGTAGACGTCGACGTTCGACGAGCGCCACGTGAATCGCACATTGGCCAGCGGCACGTCCCGATTCGCTGGAGCGACGACGTCGATGCGGCCGGCGCCCTCCGGGACCGCGCGAACGCGCGCTGCGCTTTCGAGCCGACCCCCGCTCGGCATCTGGCGAAGCACAGCGACGCCCGCGAGCGAGGCGGCGATGGCGCCGCCGATTACCGCAACCCGGCCAATGCGGCGAGGTCGCTCGCGCGTCGCGGTCACAGGAGCCGATTCGGCCAGAACGCCCAGCTCGCGGAGCTCCGCCCGACACTCGCGGCATTCCTCGAGGTGAGCCGCGGCCCGTTCTCGCTCGTCATCGGCGAGCTCGCCGTCGAGGAAACCGGCGATCGTCGTCTCGTCGAGATGCCCAACGTCGTTCGCTGTCATCGTCGTTCCATGTTCTGAGTCTCGCACAACCTCGGCCTTGCTGGAAACGCTTTAGGGTACGGATGAACGAATGGCCGCTTGCGCATCAGTCATGATGAGCTGTGGACGCCATCGGCCTCGAGCGTCCGGCGAAGGGATGCGAGCGTATGCTCGATGCGGCGATACATCACGAACGGCGACGGCGCCTTCAGAAGGCGCGCGATCTCCGGCACGGACAGCTCGTCGTCGAACCGCAACCGCAGGATCAGACGGTCGGACGGCGTGAGTCGCGCGAGCGCGCGAGCGAGGAGCGCGGAGCGCTCGCCTCGCAACAAGCTGTCGTCCGTAGACACGGGGTCAGCGAGCACCTCCAACCCCACGGCGTCTCCGACGAGGTCAGTCAGGAGGCGTCGCTCGGCATGTCGATCGCCATTGCCCGTTTGAAGTCGGCCGTACCGCTGCCGGTGATGGTCGACGCAAAGGCGTCGCACCACGACCAGAAGCCACGTTGCGAACTTGCCATGTCCGTTGGAGACATAACGCCGCAGGCGGGCATGATCGTCGCGACGAAGCTGATCGACCACGAACTCGTAGTGGCTCATGATCCCGTCGTGGTCATGGCTCCGTGACCGGGCGACGTGCAGGATCAACCCACTGTACTGCTCGAGGAACGCCGCCCACGCTCCCTCCCGGCCGCGCCCTTCGGGCGCTGCCAGAAGCCGGACCAGCACGTCGGGCGTCGAAAGGCTCACGAGTGGGTGGGCGTGGCGGCTCGGGATGGTCCGGCGACCTCAGGCGGATTCGACAGTACGGCGCCGCGCGTTGCTCGTCAACGCGTCGGCTCCAACTGGCGCAAGAGCGACGCTCGGCATCCGTATCTTCTTTCTTGCCTGCGCGGCCTCGGGTCCGCTCAACGCCTCCGCAGCGAGTACACCGAGACCTTGTCGTCGGGCGCGAGGCCCAGCCTCACCCCAAAGACCTTGACGCCGTACCGGACCTCATAGAGGTAGATCCGATCGTCGCCAAGCACAGCGCGGTCGAAGAGGGTCACACTGTCGGGCTTCCCAACTCCGGCAAGCATCTCCTGGTACGCCTTGGCGGCGCTGGGGAAGAAGCCGGCGCGGACGTAGGCGAAGTCGTTAGGCGAGAGACGGCCGTCGCGGGTGGCGGCCAGGATCGTCTCGAGCTTTTCGCGAACCTGTGGCTCGCGGTCGGCGATCGGCGTCGGCGGCTTGGCGGCGAGCGACGGATTCAGGATCGCGGCGATCCCGTCGACGATCGCGACCGGTTGCGACCCGCCGAGGTTCGACAACGCCACGATCGTCATGTCGTCGCCCATGTAGCGCGAGATGTACGTCTGAAAACCCTGCCACGCGCCGCCGTGGTGGATGCGCAGCTGTCCCGCCACCGTGTCGATCGACCACCCGAACCCGTACGGATAGGGCTTTCCACTCGTCAGCGCGACTGGCGTGTACACCAGTGCCCAGCTCTCTGGCGACAGGATCTTTTTCGCGCGCAGGCCACGGTCCCACGCGATGTAGTCCTGAAGCGATAGGTAAAGCGCTCCGTCGGCGGTCGTGTTGAACGCGGGGGAGACCCAATCCTGGTTCTTCAGCTCGCCCTTGATGAGCTGATAGCCGGCCGCGCGATGCGGAACGATGTCTGCTTCGCTGATCACGCGCGCGGACTGCATGCCGAGCGGCGTGAACACGCGCTCGTGTAGCACATCGCCGTAGAACTGACCCGAAACCTTGTGAATGATGATGCCGAGCAGCAGGTACCCGGTGTTGCTGTAGTTCCAGCGGGAGCCAGGTGGGAACTCCGGCGTGAGCTTGGACGCGATCTGCGCGAGCTCGTCCTCCGTGTAGTCGCGCCGGTAGTCCACCACGTCGCCTGTGTAGTCCGGAATGCCCGACGTGTGGGTGAGCAGATGCCTAACGGTGATCCCCTTCCAGCTCGCCGGCGCCTTGGGGAAGAACTTCGTGATCGAGTCCGTGAGCGCGAGCTTCCCGTCCTGAACGAGCAGCATGACCGCCGCGGACGTGAACTGCTTCCCCACGGACCCGGATTGGAAGACGGTCTCTGGTGTGACGGGAACGTGATGCTCGACGTTCGCCTCGCCGTACCCCTTCACAAGCATGACCTCGCCACCCTTGATGACAAGGGCGCCGACGCCCGGAATCTTCTGGCGCGCCATCTCGGCTTTCACGACCGAGTCGATCCGGCTCTGGACGTGTTCCTGGCCCTTCATCAAGCTGGGGGTCGTCGCCGCTCCGACGCTGGCGGCGAACCAGGCGAGTCGAGGAATCGTTGTCAGCGTAGTCACTAGCTGATGGCTGATGGCTGATGGGTGCGACAGCAATGGCTGATGGCGTCAACCCTTCCATACCCACTTGTGTCTTACCGTCATGATCTTCGACAACCTGCTGCACGACCTCAAGTACGCCCTCCGCGGCCTGCGCCTGAAGCCCAGCTTCGCCATCGCCGTCATCGTCACCCTCGGGCTCGGGATCGGTGCGAACGCCGCCATGTTCGGCATCGTCGATCGCCTCCTCTTCCGACCTCCCGCCCTGATGAAGGATCCCGCGACCGCGCACCGCCTCTACGTCGCACAGGTGTTCCGGGGCAAGGAGCGGATCAACAACCCCAGCCAGTACGCGCGGTACCTCGACTTCAAGAAGCTCACGCATTCCTTCTCCGAGGTCGCCGGGTACACGCAGCGAGACATGGCGATCGGCGTAGGCGATGCCTCGCGCGAGATGCGAGTCGGCGTGGTGAGTGCCAACTTCTTCCGCTTCTTCGACGCGGCGCCCGTTCTCGGCCGCTACTTCACCGAAGCCGAAGACGATGTGCGGGAGCCCGCGCCGGTAGCGATTCTCAGCTACGCGATGTGGCAGGCGAACTATGGTGGCCGCCGCGACGTTCTCGGGACCACTATTCAGATCGGGTCGAAAACATATACGGTCATCGGCGTTTCGCCGCCGGGGTTCGTGGGCCTGTGGGCCGACAAGCCGCCCGCCGCCTTCATCTCGCTCACGAGCTACGCGCCTGCTGTCGGGATCAAGGCGCGCGACAACCGGAATTGGTGGGAGACATACAGCTGGGGATGGATGTCCACGATGGTGCGTCGTAAGCCCGGCGTTTCCGTCGAGGCGGCCAACGCCGACGTCACGAACGTCTTCCGTCAAAGCATCGCACAGCAGCGTATCGAGCAGCCAAATACGACGCCCGACAGCATCATGCGGCCGCGGGCGATGATCGGGTCGATCCTGTTCGAGCGCGGGCCCAACACATCGAGCGTGGCGAAGGTCGCGACGTGGGTTGGCGGCGTATCGGTCATCGTGCTGCTCATCGCCTGTGCGAACGTCGCGAACCTGCTGCTCGCCCGTGCGCTCAAGCGTCGGCGCGAGATCGCGCTCCGCCTCGCGCTGGGTGTGACCCGCGGCCGCCTCTTCGCGCAGCTGCTCACCGAAAGCATGCTGCTCGCTGTCCTCGGCGGTGCGACCGGCCTTCTCATCGCACACTGGGGCGGTGCTGCGCTGCGTGCCGGCCTGCTCGACAAGAGCGAGGCGCCGGGAGGCCTTCGTGACCCCCGAACCGTGTTGTTCGCCGCCGGCGCGGCGATCGTCGTCGGCGTGCTGACCGGTCTCGCTCCCGTGCTGCAGGCCGGCCGCGCGAACCTCACGGATGATCTCAAGTCCGGGTCGCGCGAAGGCACGTATCATCGGTCCAAGGCGCGAATCGGGCTCCTCGTACTTCAGGCGACCCTCTCGGTTGTCTTGCTGGTGGGCGCAGGGCTGTTCGTGCGCAGTCTGCGGAATGTCCAGATCACGCGGCTCGGCTACGACGTCGAGCCGGTCATGCTCGTGAACCTCAACATGCGCGGCGTGAAGCTCGACAGCATCCCGACCATCGCGCTGCGCCAGCGTCTGCTCGCCACCGCGAAGACGATTCCCGGCGTGGAGAATGCGAGCCTCCAGGTCACGATGCCGTTCTGGAGCCAGTGGAGCATGGGCCTCTATGTTGCCGGCATCGACACCGTCAGCCGACTCGGCCAGTTCGACCTCAACGCCGTGTCACCGGAGTACTTCGCGACGATCGGCACGCGGATCCTCCGCGGCCGCGGGATCACGGAGCAGGACACGCCTAACGCGCCGAAGGTCGCCGTCGTGAGCGACGCGATGGGCAAGGTCCTCTGGCCCGGCAAGGATCCCATCGGCCAGTGCATGAAGGTCCAGGCCGACACGATGCCCTGCACCTACGTCGTCGGCATCGCCGAGAACATCAAGGAGCAGAGTCTCGCGGCGGATTCCGGCTACTTCTACTACCTCTCCAACGCGCAGTTCAACCCGAACCTCGGCGGGATGTTCGTTCGCACGCGGGGTGAGGCCACGAAGTTCCGGGAAGGCGTGCGCCGTCGCCTGCAGCGCGAGATGCCGGGCGCGTCGTACATCACGATTACGCCGCTCACTGAAGTCCTC
>Ga0075423_10004196_pt1 | contig 13339 bp, 9 predicted proteins | sample SoiMethybrSBSTD2_FD_80114 | JGI IMG/M metagenome (GOLD analysis project Ga0075423, IMG submission 80114) | Bulk soil microbial communities from a Populus tree surrounding site in Tennessee, USA - Soil MetaG P. TD hybrid SBSTD2 | ecosystem: Environmental > Terrestrial > Soil > Tree plantation...
CCGGTCCGGCGGAGGCCGAGCATTGCTCGAGGCAGCTGGTGCCGATCGGGTCTTCGATCGCATGGCCGACTTCGACCAAGTTGCAGCAGGACTCATCAATGACCCTTCCGGATAACGAAAAGGCACGCCTCGACGACGCGGCGCGCGCCGGCTGGCTTTATTTCATCGCTGGCCGCACGCAAGACGAGATTGCGCGCCTGCTCAAGGTATCCCGCGCAACCGCCCAGCGCCTCGTCTCCCTGTGCCTATCGCAAAAGCTGATCACCTTCCGCCTTGAACACTCCATCACAGGCTGCATGGAGCTCGCCGCGCGGCTGACGGACAAATTCAACCTTCGCATCTGTGAGGTGACACCGACCGACCCAGCCTCCCCGGTCGCAGTGGCCGGCATCGCCGAGCGCGCCGCGAACCTGCTTGAATCGGCCTTGCGCGACGACAAGCCGGCCATCATCGCGATTGGCACCGGTCGGGCTATGCGGGCGGCGGTCGAGCAGGTGCGACCGATGGATCGGCCCAATCATCGGCTCGTCGCGCTCGTCGGCAATATCTCGCCCGATGGCTCGGCGACTTTTTTCGACACAGTAGGGCGCCTCGCCGACCTCACTAAAGCGCGCCATTACCCGATGCCCTTGCCGCTCCTGATGTCGTCGGAAACGGAACGCGAGCAAATGCTCAAGATCGGACCGGTCAAGCGTGTTCACGCGCTTGCCGCCAAAGCGGACTTGCGACTCGTCGGCGTCGGACAGATGGACAAGCACGCGCAGGTCCATGTCGACGGGTTCATCAGCCGCGAAGAGCTGCTCGAACTCATGCGCCTTGGCGCAGTCGGAGAGCTGACCGGATGGGCCTTTGATGCAAGAGGCCAGGTGCTCAAAGCGGGCACGAACCGGCGACTTACCAGCATCCCCCATCCGGTTCCGGCCACGGCCCTCACGGTCGCAGTAGCGGTTGGGCCCGCGAAGGTACCGGCAATCCAAGCGGCCCTGAACGGCCGACTAATAAACGGATTGATCACCGATGAGGCGACTGCAACCGCGCTGCTGGCGCGTTGAGGCGCCGCTCTAGATCGGTGGACTGATCCCAAATCTCCAGGCCGCCGGGCGCCAGGATCGCGCTTGACAAGCCGTGACGGCAGTGTGAGCATATGCCCAATGCGAGAGCATATGCTCACAAGCCTCGCAAATGCCAGGGAGGAGACCGTGAAGCATCGCTACGGCGCTCTTGCGGGCGCGATATTTCTTTTCGCCGCCGTCCCTTCTTTCGCCGAGACCACGCTCACCATTGCGACGGTGAACAACGGCGATATGATCCGCATGCAGGGTCTGACAAGCGCTTTCACTGCTAAGCACCCGGACATTGCGGTTAAGTGGGTCACGTTGGAGGAGAACGTGCTGCGCCAGCGCGTCACCACCGATATCGCTACCAAGGGCGGTCAGTTCGACGTCCTAACGATCGGGACCTACGAGGTACCAATCTGGGCCAAGCAAAACTGGCTCGTCCCTCTCGATGGGCTAGGCGCTGACTATGACGTGGCGGATTTACTCCCGAAGATACGCGACGCGGTCTCGGTAGGCGGCAAGCTCTATGCCTCGCCGTTCTATGGCGAGAGCTCGATGTTGATGTATCGCACCGATGTGTTCCAGCAGGCGGGGCTGACGATGCCCGGCGATCCCACCTGGGACTTCATCATCGAGGCGGCCAAGAAGATCACCGACAAATCTGCCGGCCTCTACGGGGTCTGCCTGCGCGGCAAAGCCGGTTGGGGCGAGAACATGGCGTTTCTGACTGCCATGTCCAACTCCCTCGGCGCGCGGTGGTTCGACGAGAAATGGCAGCCCCAGTTTAACAGCCCCGAGTGGAAGAAGACGCTTACCACTTACGTCGAGCTGATGAAGGAAGCGGGGCCACCGGGGGCGAGCTCCAACGGCTTCAACGAGAACCTCGCGCTGTTCAACGCCGGTAAATGCGGCATGTGGATCGATGCTACGGTTGCGGCATCCTTCGTGACTAATCCCAAGGACTCCAAGGTTGCCGACAAGGTCGGCTTCGCGATGGCGCCCAATGCCGGCCTCGGCAAGAACGCCAACTGGCTGTGGGCCTGGAACCTTGCGGTACCCGCTGGATCGAAGAAAGTCGATGCGGCCGTCAAATTCATTGCCTGGGCGACCGGCAAGGACTACGCGGGGCTCGTTGCATCCAAGGAAGGCTGGGCCAATGTGCCGCCGGGCACCCGTACGTCTCTCTATGAGAATCCAGAATACCTAAAGGCCGCGCCCTTCGCCAAGCTCACGCTCGCCTCGATCAACGCCGCCGATCCCAATCATCCGACCGTCAAACCGGTTCCCTATGTCGGCGTGCAATATGCCGCCATTCCGGAATTCCAGGGCATCGGCACGGCGGTAGGCCAGCAATTCTCCGCCGCGCTGTCGGGCGCAACATCGGTCGACGCCGCGCTAGCGGCAGCGCAATCCTTGACCGAGCGCGAAATGAAGCGGGCGGGTTACCCCAAATGACCGAGGGCATGCGAGGTCTCGGCCGGTTGCTCCTGACGCCGGCCGTTGCCTTGCTGTTCCTCTGGATGATCATCCCGCTCGGAATGACCGTCTACTTCTCGACCCTACGCTACAACCTGCTCAATCCGGGGATGGAGGGTTTCGTCGGGCTCGACAACTTTCGCTATTTCCTGACCGATCCGGCCTTTCTCGCCTCTCTGCGGAACACGCTGGTGCTTGTCGGCGCCGTACTGCTCATCACAACCGTGGCCGGGACATTGGTGGCATTGCTCCTCGACGAGGTCATCGTCGGCCGCAGCATCGTCCGTCTGATGGTCATTGCGCCTTTCTTCGTGATGCCGACCGTCAGCGCGCTGGTGTGGAAGAACCTGCTGATGCATCCGGTGTCGGGCCTCTTTGCCTTCATCGGGAGCTCGCTGGGCCTCACCCCCATCGACTGGTTTGCGGAAGCACCGCTGCTGGCGATCATACTCATCGTCGCCTGGCAGTGGTTGCCATTCGCGACACTAATCCTGCTAACCGCCTTGCAGTCCCTTGACGAGGAGCAGAAGGAGGCGGCCGAGATGGACGGCGCCAGGGCGCTCTCCACTTTCATCTACATCACCTTGCCGCACCTCGCGCGCCCGATCACCGTCGTGATTCTGATCGAGACGATCTTCCTGCTCACCGTCTTTGCCGAAATATTCGTCACGACCGGCGGCGGTCCAGGACTGCAGACCACCAACATCGCGTTCCTAATCTACGCGCAGGCTCTCATCCAGTACGACGTCGGTGCTGCTTCGGCCGGCGGCCTGGTGGCGGTCGTGCTCGCCAACATCGTCGCCTTCTTCCTCGTCCGCTTGGTCGGCCGCAACCTGGAGGCATGAGGCATGGCGAGACGGGTCTCTACCGGGCGGACATTGGTCATGACGCTCCTCGCCTGGGGTGTCGGTTTTGTCATCTTCTTCCCAATTCTGTGGATGGGGCTTGCGAGCTTCAAGACCGAGCTCGAGGCGTTCGCCACACCGCCGTCGTTCCTGTTTTTCGATTGGACGACCGAAAATTACGCAGCCGTGCAGGGCCGCAGCGATTATGTCCACCACGCGGTCAACTCGGTCGTGATCGCCGGTGGCTCGGTGTTGATCGCGCTGCTTATTGCTATTCCGGCCGCCTGGTCGATGGCGTTTACGCCATCGAGGCACACCCGCGACATCCTGCTGTGGATGTTGTCGACCAAGATGATGCCGCCGGTCGGCGTCCTTGTTCCTATCTATCTCATTTATCGCAATTTCGGCTTGCTCGATTCGCGCATCGGCCTGGTGCTCGTCCTGTGCCTGGGGAATCTGCCGATCGTGGTGTGGATGCTGTTCACCTATTTCAAGGAGATACCCAAGGATGTCCTGGAAGCGGCGCGCATGGACGGGGCAACGGTGGGCAAGGAGCTCGTCTATGTGCTGACCCCGATGGCGGTGCCGGGAATTGCCTCGACGGTTCTGCTGAACGTCATCCTCGCCTGGAATGAGGCCTTTTGGACACTGAACCTATCCACCTCGGAGGCGGCGCCCCTCACCGTTTTTATCGCGTCCTATTCAAGCCCTGAGGGCCTGTTCTGGGCAAAACTGTCCGCCGCGTCGACGCTGGCAATCGCCCCCATCCTAGTGCTTGGTTGGTTCAGTCAGCGGCAGCTCGTGCGCGGGCTCACCTTCGGAGCCGTCAAATAACAGGCACAAACACGGCAGGGCAGGCATGGGTCGGATCACGCTGGTAGGAGTCCGCAAATCGTTCGGTGCGACGGCCGTCATCAAGGGCGCCGACCTCGAGATCGCGGACGGGTCTTTTGTCGTCTTTGTCGGCCCGTCCGGATGCGGCAAGACCACGCTCTTGCGCCTCATCGCCGGGCTGGAAGACGTCAGCGCGGGACGGATTCTGATCGACGGCGCAAATGTGGTCGATGTGCCGGCGGCCAAGCGGGGTCTCTCGATGGTGTTCCAATCCTATGCGCTCTACCCGCATATGAGCGTGCGGGGGAACATCGGCTTCGGGCTGAAGATGGCCGGCTTGCCGCGCGACGAAATCAAACGCAAGGTCGACGCCGCGGCGGCGACTCTCAATCTCACGCCGTATCTCGACCGCAAGCCGCGCGAGCTGTCCGGCGGCCAGCGCCAGCGCGTCGCAATCGGCCGCGCGATTGTGCGCGAGCCCAAGGCATTCCTGTTCGACGAGCCCTTGTCCAATCTCGATGCGGCGCTGCGTGTGCAGATGCGGCTCGAAGTCAGCAAGCTGCAACGGCAGCTCGCCACTACGGCGATCTACGTCACCCACGATCAGGTCGAGGCGATGACCATGGCGGACCGAATCGTCGTGCTCAACGCCGGCAACGTCGAGCAGTATGGCTCACCGCTCGAACTCTATGAACGGCCCGCGAACCTGTTCGTCGCCGGTTTCATCGGCTCGCCGCGCATGAACTTCATCGGGCAGGAGGCGGCGCAGCGTCACGGCGCCGCCACCATCGGCGTCCGCCCCGAGCACCTCGCGGCGACCCGCGATGGGGAGGGCTGGGAGGGCCGGGTATCGGTCGCCGAACATCTCGGCAGCGACACGTTTCTGTATGTGGACGTGCCGCAGATCGGCAGCCTCACGGCTCGCCTCGTCGGCGAGCTTGGTTTCAAGATGGGCGATCGCGTACGGCTTCGTCCCGATCCGGACCGCATTCATCGCTTCAGCGAGGACGGCAAGGCGATACGGCCGTGAAGGTGGCCGTCGAGCAACAGTTGATAAAGAGACACGCCATGTATCTCGACATGCTCAAGCTCAGCGACCGCGTGGCCCTTGTGACGGGCGGGGGACGGGGCATCGGGCTCGCTTGCGTCGAGGCGCTCGCGGAGGCTGGCGCCAAGGTGATCATCACTGACAGCAACGGCGCGGTCGCCCAGGAGGGAGGCGCCGCGCTTCAAGCCAAGGGCTACGACACAGACGTCATAGAGATGGACGTAACGGATTCCGGCCGCGTCGCGCAGGTCGCCGAAGAGGTCGTGGGGCGCTATGGCAAAATCGACATACTGGTCAACAATGCCGGCATCGCCCGGAGCGAGACGCCGGCCGAGCAGGTCGCCGACGAGCACTGGCTCAACGTCCTCGACGTGAACCTCAATGGCACTTTCTGGTGCTGCCGTTCGTTCGGGCGCCATATGCTCACTGCGAAATCCGGTGCCATCGTCAACGTCGGCTCGATGTCGGGATTGATCGTCAACAAACCGCAGGCGCAGAGCTACTACAATGCATCGAAGGCGGCGGTGCATCATCTGACGAAATCACTCGCCGCCGAATGGGGGGGGCGTGGCGTCCGCGTCAACGCGGTCGCGCCTACCTACATTGAGACGCCGCTCAATGCGTTCGTCAAATCCAATCCCGCCATGTATGATGCCTGGATCGGGGGAACCCCGATGGGTCGTCTTGGCAAGGTGGAGGAGATTGCCTCGGTCGTCCTATTCCTTGCGTCTGATGCCGCAAGCCTTATGACCGGCAGTATCGTCCTGGCCGACGGCGGCTATACGTGCTGGTGAGCAGCCTCGAGCGCCCGCATGGAACAGGCATTCATCGGTGTCGACGTCGGCACCACGAGCGCCCGTGCCGGCATCTTCGATGCCGCTGGCCGGCTGCGGGCAACGGCGCGTCGGCCGATCGCGATTTGGAACGCGCCTGGGGATGTGGTGGAGCAATCCACGACCGATATCTGGGAAGCATGCGCCAGTGCGGTCCGCGCAGCTCTCAAGGAGGCGGGACTGCGCGCGTCGATCATCAAGGGCATCGGCTTCGACGCCACCTGCTCGCTCGCCGTACTGGATCCCACGGGCAATCCTCTCAGTGTGAGCATATCCGAGGATCCGCAGCGCAATGTCATTGTGTGGATGGACCACCGAGCAATCGAACAGGCGCATCGCATCAATCAGACGGACGACGAGGTCCTTCGCTACCTTGGCGGCACCATATCGCCCGAGATGCAGACGCCAAAACTGTTGTGGCTGAAGGAGCACTTGCCGGCGACGTACGGGGCGGCGGGGCATTTCTTCGACCTCGCCGATTACTTGTCATTCCGCGCAACGGGCAGCGTCGCGCGCTCAATGTGCACGCTCACCTGCAAATGGACCTATCTCGCCCACAAGGGCCGGTGGAGCGCTGAATTCTTTGAGCGAGTCGGGCTGTCCGAGCTTGTCGGCCGCGATTTCGCAAGGATCGGCAGCGCAATCGTGGAGCCCGGTACAGCTCTCGGCAACGGGCTCACGTCGTCGGCCGCCGCAGCGCTCGATCTTCTGTCGGGTACGCCGGTCGGTGCGTCTTTGATCGACGCCCATGCGGGCGGGATCGGTACGATCGGTGGGCGAGGCGCCGTGGACGAGCGCGTCAACGTGCTCGATCGACTCGCCTATATCATGGGAACGTCCGCCTGCATCATGGCGACGACAGATACTCCGCGCTTTGTGCCGGGAGTCTGGGGCCCCTATTTCTCCGCCATGGTTCCGGGGTTGTGGCTCAACGAAGGCGGCCAATCGGCGGCCGGAGCAGGGATCGACCATCTGCTACAATCGCATCCGGCCCACGGCGAGGCGGTGGCCGCCGCCAAGAGCGCTGGTCTCGGTCTTCTCGAGTTTCTCGAGCACCGCGCGGTTTCACGCTTCGAGACGGCCGGCGCGGCGGCCATGCTTGCGCGCGGCATTCACATCTTGCCCGAATTTCTCGGCAACCGCTCGCCGCACGCGGATCCGCACGCGCGTGCGGTCGTGGCCGGCCTCGATCTGGACGGCGACATCGAGAGCCTCGAACGTCTGTTCGTGGCCGGGTTGTGCGGCCTCGCCTACGGCCTCGCGGATGTCGTCGATGTCATGCGATCGCACGGAATACCTTGCCGAATGATGGTAATCAGCGGCGGGGCAAGCCGCAGCGCGCTCGTGCGGCAGATCATGGCGGACACAACCGGTCTGGTGGTCGCTTTGCCCTCATGTGCCGAGCCGGTGCTGCTGGGAGCTGCCATGCTAGGTGCAGTCGCAAATCGCACGTTTCCGTCTTTGCAGCATGCCATGAGCGCGATGTCGGCGCTCGGTTCATCGACGCAGACGACGCCGCCGGCCATGACCCGCTTTCATTCCGCCAAGCGGCAAGTGCACGCGCTGATGCGGCGGCTCGACACAGAAAGCAGGATCGTGATGCAGAGTATCGACTCGAACCTTTAGGTATCGGACCGGAAGCGAGCTCATGCTGTTGAGCTGCGGCGATGCGCTGATCGATTTCCTACCGATCAAAGCTGCCGATGGGCGCGCGGCCCTCGTGCCCGTCGCAGGAGGCTCCTGCCTTAATGTGGCGATCGGCATGGCGCGGCTCGGGGCACCGACGGGCTTTGCGGGTGGCATATCGACGGACCTGTTCGGGTGTATGATCGCCGATCACGCCGAGCGATCGCAGGTGGACTTACGCTACGCGACACGTAGCGCATACCCTACGACCCTTGCATTTGTCCGCATGGTCCACGATGAGCCGCAATACGCATTCTATGACGAAGGAACTGCGTCCCGATACTGGAGGTATCGCAAGGGTTCGATTCCATTCACCGAGATAGACGCGATCCACGTCGGCTCGACAACGCTGGTCAACCCCGCAGGAGCGGCGGAAACGCTGGCGATGGTCGAGGATGCGCGCGGATTGACCACCGTGTCGTTTGATCCAAATTGCCGGCCCAATCTCGTTCAGGACAAGGCGCAATATGTCCGCCGCATGACCGAATTCACGGCCCGTGCCGATATCGTCCGCCTGTCCGACAACGACTTTGCTTTTCTCTATGGCGATAGCGAGCATGCGGCAAAAGCGAAGACCCTCCTTGCGGCAGGCGTTGCGCTCTTCGTTATTACACGTGGCACTCAAGGTGCAGTCGCCTGGCATGCGCGAGCAGGAGTCGTCGAGGTCGAGTCGCGGCCGGTCGAGCTCATCGACACGATCGGAGCAGGTGACAGCTTCCAGGCTGGGCTACTGTTTGCGCTCAAGAGCATCGGGCGCATAGCCGGCGCGTCGCTGGCCCGCATGACCCGTCATGAGCTCCATCGCGTCCTGACATTCGCGACGGCCTGCGCGGCCTTCACGTGTGGCCGCGCGGGCGCCGACCCGCCGCGCCTGCGCGAGCTTGATCCCGAAACGGCTCCCTAACCTAACCAAGGTGGCCCATGCGAGACCGCCTCTTCAGTTAACTGAGGATCAGTGAGACCGATGCTCGGCGGCCTGCTCATGACAGTTCTGGCTGGACCGAAGGAGAGAAATGGCGGAATCCTTCCGTCGGGCAGGCCCAGTCCGTTCAGCGTCCCTTGGCATGTCTGCCGCCAGCTTTGTCATGTGGGTACCAGCGTACGGGGCTATGCAATCCACCAAGGTTTCGCCGCCACGACCTGGACGCGATTGCGTGGTTGCCGTGCCGCCGCCGTGTCGAGCGGCGGGGCCAACGGGGAACCGTTGGGACGTGGACCGGGGGAGGGTGCGCTCGCAACCGGCGGTGTTGGATTGGGCAGCGGAGGCGGGCGCGTAGGCGTTGTGTCTGTAATCACGCTAGATGTCCTTGCGGTAGGCGCCCCGCTACGCGCAGGTCGCGACGGTCCGCACATGTTGCAATGATCTTAGGCCATCGAGATTTCTGGGCCATCTCGATGGGTAACCGCAAGCACGATCAAACTAAAATTGGCGCCTCGCGCTGGCTATCACTGCGCGAGGGGTGCTTCATGTTTTTGGGAAGATGTAGCGATCCTGCTGCCATTTTTCTCGGTACCGCCGATGTGAACCTGGTCGCCTGCGGCGATGCCGTCCGGTGGGCTTTGGATGAGGCGGTCGTTTGCTGTGAGCCCGGACGCGATCCCGATCACACTCCCCATATCGCGCGCGACCACGACCGGCTTGAAGGCCACGCGACCATCCGCGCCAACGATGGCGACACGCAACCCGCCCTCGTCGAAAATCAGGGCGCTGGCCGGTATGTGCAAGGCGGTACCATCGTCCAGAAGTTCCAGACGCACATTCGCGAATGCGCCAGGCATCAGCTCGCCGCCAGCGTTGTCGACGGCGAGTTGCATACGTGTGGTTCCGGACGCCACGTCGACGGCGTGTGATGAGGCTTCAACGAGCGCCGAAAAGCTCCTCCCGGGATACTCCGGCACGGAAATCTGCGCTTGGGCGCCAATCTTGATACGAGGCACATAATTCTGCGGAACATTGACGTAGATGCGCAACTTGTGGACGTCGGATACAACGAACAAAGCCGCACCGGTGCCGCCGCCGGCGCTGATCAAGGCACCCACGTCGGTATTGCGTACCGTGACAAGGCCCTCAAAGGGCGCCACGATACGCTTGTATTGTTCCAATACCTGCAATCGATCGACGTTTGCCTGGGCCGATTTTACTAAGCCTTGCTTGTTGCCGAGATCGGCAGTCCTCTGGTCGAAATCCTGCCGCGACACATCATTCTGAGCAATCAAGGCCTGCCCACGCTTCAGTGTCGCCTCCGACAATTTTACGTTGGCCTGAGCGCTGGCGAGGTCCGCCTGGGCCTGGAGCAGCTGCTGATCGAGGTCGGGCGCATCGATTTCAGCGAGCAATTGCCCGGCCTTGACGCGCGCACCGATATCCACTTTCCAATCCGCAAGGTAGCCGCTCGTACGAGCAAAGATCGGCGCCTGGTAGTAGGCCTCGAGGCGACCCGGCAAATCCAGCGTCGTGGCCTGGTCTCGGGGGTCCGGCCGCACGACGGTAACCGTCGATACGGCCTGGGTCTCGGTCCACTCGCGCAGCTGGGCATTACCCTTCGCGCGCGTGATAGCGCCGCTAGTGACGATGAGCGCAGCAATAGCACCTACTGCGATACCCGCGATGCGTATGCCGCGGCGGGATATGACCGGAAGATGATCATCAGGCGACATGCTGTTCTCCGGTTGTGGACGCCGACTTCCCAGTTCTGTGCTCATGGAGCATGCTGAAGACGACGGGTACAAACATCAGTGTGGCAACTGTTGCAAAGAGGAGGCCTCCAATGACTGCGCGGCCGAGTGGCGCGTTCTGCTCTCCGCCTTCTCCGAGGCCCAGCGCCATCGGTGCCATGCCGATGATCATTGCCAGAGCCGTCATGAGCACCGGGCGGCACCGCACGTATCCTGCCTCCAGCGCCGCAGCGATAGGGTCGCCGAACTGCTCGAGGTGTTCCCGCGCGAAACTGATGACGAGCACACTATTTGCGGTCGCTACGCCCATGCACATGATCGCGCCGGTAAGCGCCGGCACAGACAACGTCGTTTTAGTGGCAAACAGCATCCAAATGATGCCTGCGAGGGCCGCCGGCAGCGCGGAAATGATGACGAACGGATCGCTCCAGGACTGGAAATTAATCACAACCAGAAGGTAGATCAGCATGATCGCGCCGATCAAACCGAACAGCAGGCCGGCAAACGCACTATTCATCGTCTGAGCCTGGCCGACCAGGACGACCGAGCTGCCCTTGGGCGCATCGGCCGCCGCGTCGGCAACCATTTTCTGGATGTCCGCAGCGACCGCGCCGAGGTCGCGCCCCTGGGTCGTCGCATAGATCTGGATCAGCGATTGGATGTTGTATTGAGTGACTATGGCATTCGTCGTCCCGCGACTGATGTCGGCGATACCGCCAAGAACCTGCGGCGACGCCGCGCCGGCTGCCGTAACCGGCAGGTTCTCCAGTGCGCTCAGTGAGTCGACTTGGTATTGCGGCGTCTGCAGTACGATCGGATACGACACGCCGTTGCTCGGATTGAGCCAGTAGGTCGGCGCGACCTGGCTGCTGCCGGCCAAATTGACTACCAGACTGTTCGTCACGTCACGTTCGGTTACACCGACATATTGTGCACGCGTGCGATCGACATCGACATTGAAGCCGGGGTTATCGGCCGATTGCTGAATGCGCGCGTCGGCGATGCCGGGAATGTGACGGATCTTCCGGAGCAGTTGCTTGGCGTAAGCAAAGTTTGCCGTCAGATTTGGCCCGCGAATCTGCAGATCAATCGGAGCCGGTGCGCCAAAATTCAGAATTTGGCTGATGATGTCAGCAGGCAGGAATGCGAAGGTCGTGCCAGGAAAGCGTTCGGGCAACCGCTCGCGCAAAGCACGGATATAATCCGCAGTCGGACGGTGGCCTTCCTTCAACTTGATCTGAATATCGCCGTCTTGGGAGCCGATCGTACCGGTGTTGTTGTATGCCATGTTGATACCGCTGATGGGTATGCCGATGTTGTCGACGATTGTGGCAAGGTCATCAGCGCGAATGATTTGCCGAATCGCTGTCTGGATCCGGGCGAACTGGTTGGCTGTTTCCTCGATACGGGTACCAACCTGGGTGCGCACGTGCATCAGAATTTGGCCCGTGTCCACCGTCGGAAAAAAGTTGCGACCTAGGAACGGCGCCAGCAAGAAGGACAAAAGCACGAAAGCAAGAAATCCTGACGCGAAGAGAGTGCGGCGGCGCAGCGCAAGACCCAAGAGCTCACGGTAGCCCGCGCGCAGTCTCTCGAAACTCGCCTCGAATCCACATTGAAAACGCACCAGAGCATTGCGTGGTATGGCATTGTCGTTGCGGTTGCCCGACACCTCTTTATGCGGTGCGTGCGCGCACAGCAGGTAATTAGCCATCGTCGGGACCAGCGTGCGCGACAGAATGAATGAGCAGATCATGGCGAACACGACGGCCTCGGCCATTGGGACGAAGAGAAAGCGCGAGACGCCCTGCAGAAAAAACATCGGCACGAACACAATACAAATGCAGAGCAACGAGACGAAGGCCGGCACGACGATCTGATCAGCGCCGTCCATGATGGCGGTCGTGACGTCCTTTCCCTGCTCTAGATGCCAATTGATGTTCTCGATCGTGACCGTGGCCTCATCGACGAGGATCCCAACAGCGAGCGCTAGCCCGCCTAGCGTCATGATATTCAGCGTCTCTCCAAGTAAGGAGAGCGCGATGATCGAACCAAGCACGGAAAGGGGGATCGAGACCGCAATGATCAGTGTGGAACGCCAGCTCCCTAAGAACAGGAGAATCATGATGCTGGTGAGGACCGCAGCGATCACGCCTTCGTGCACCACCCCGCTGACGGCAGCTCGGACGAATACCGATTGGTCGCCGATCAATGAGATGTTCAGTGCACTCGGCACCTGCCCTTTGAGCGCATTCACCTGCCGCTTGATTCCGGAGATAATCGACAAAGTCGACACCGAGCCGTTCTTCAACACCTGCATCAGGGCGGAACGGTTACCATCGACGTGCACGATATTGGTCTGCGGAGGATTGCCGTCGCGAACATGGGCAACGTCGCGGATATAGACCATCGCTCCATTCACGCTCTTGATCGGCAGATCGCCCAGGGCATCGACTAATGACGGGGCGTTGTTGAGCTGGATAGCATATTCGAAGCTGCCAATTTTTTGCGTGCCGACCGGCGTGATCAGATTCTGAGCCGCGAGCGCGTTTGCAGCGTCCTGGGCCGAGAGGCCACGCGCCTGCAGCGCGGCAGGATCGAGATCGATCTGGACCTGGCGCGTTTTCCCACCGAATGGATAGGGAATCGCGGCGCCAGGCACGGTGACGAGCGGTATCCGCACGACGTTGAGACCGAGGTCTCCGAGGGCTTGTTCGGACAAGCCCTCACCCGAAAGCGCAAGCTGGATGATCGGAACTGTGGACGCGTTATAGTTTAGGATCAGCGGCGGCGTTGCGCCGGGAGGCAACTGCTTCAGCAAGGTCTGCGAAATCGCGGTAACCTGGGCATTGGCGACGCTAATGGCGACATTGGATTGAAAGA
>Ga0075423_10004197_pt1 | contig 13339 bp, 14 predicted proteins | sample SoiMethybrSBSTD2_FD_80114 | JGI IMG/M metagenome (GOLD analysis project Ga0075423, IMG submission 80114) | Bulk soil microbial communities from a Populus tree surrounding site in Tennessee, USA - Soil MetaG P. TD hybrid SBSTD2 | ecosystem: Environmental > Terrestrial > Soil > Tree plantation...
ACGTCGGGCAGGAGCCCTCGAAGGACGCGCTGCTCAAGTTCGACATCTCGGGGATCGGGAAGCGAACCGTGCTCTCGGCCAAGCTGTACCTCTACTGCGTCCGGGGTTCGAAGAGCGGGGGCACCTTCTTCCCCGCGGACAACCTGGCCTGGAGCGAGTCGACCGTGTCCTGGCGGACCGCGCCGGTGGCGGATCCCGTCGCCATCGGGGCCATCGGGTCCATCTCCCCGGACACGTGGCTGGTGGTCGACGTCACCTCCGTGATCCGAAGGGATGCCCGATACACCCTTCGCGTCACCTCGCCGGCGGCGCGCGAGGCCGAGTACGTCTCGAAGGAGGGCGCGCAAAGCCTCCGGCCACAGCTCGTCGTGACCGTCGGATAGAGGTACGGGCTAGGCGCCGAGGTCGTCAAGCAGGGCCTTCGCCCGGCCCTGCGCGACGATGTTCCCCTTGCGCCCGAACAGGTCGATCGCGGCCCGAACCGATGCGGCGGCATCGGTGGATCGTCCGGCGAGCGTGAGGACCTCCGCCTGGTTCATGAGCGCGTAGGCGTGCAGTTCGAGGTAGTCGGTCGCTGCCGCGAGCCGAACGGCCTCGGCCGCCATCGCCTCCGCCTCGTCGAGCCCGCCCAGCCTGGCCCTCGACTTGGCCAGCAGCCCGATCCCACGCACCTCGGCGTCGACGTCGCCGGCGATCGTGATGGTTCGGCTGAACTCGGCGATCTCGAGCGCCTCCTCGTAGCGACCCTGCCCGTAGACCGCGTCGCCCAGGTCCGGCGCCGCGCTCGAGAGGTGACCGACGTCGCCGATCCGATCGAGGATCTCGTAGCCCACGCGCGCCTCTCGCTCGTGCGCGACGGGGTCGCCGGCGCGCATCTCGACGAGCCCCCCGTCGCGATGGACGGCGGCGAGCGCGACGTGATCGCCGAGTTCCTCGGCCAGCGCCTTCGCCCGGGCGACGTAGCCACGAGCCTCGTCGAAGTTGCCCCGCATCGCCTCGAGCTCGGCACGCGCCCGCGATGCTCCGATCTCGACCCGTCGGTCGCCGTGGCCCTCGGCCAGGATCGCGTCCAGACGCCGGATCCCGTCCTCGGCGGGGACCGGCCCGACGTCGATGACCAGGGCGAGCCGGCGCAGGATCTCGCCCTCGCGCCAGCGGTCCCCCGCAGCCCTCGCGTGTGCGAGACCGCGCTCGAAATCGCGTTCGCTCACGGCGGCCATGCCTTGCCAGAAATGGATCATGCCGACGAGCCCGAGCGCCTCGGCCAGGCCGTCGTCGTCGCTCGACGCCTCGAACCGCTCCACGTACCCCTCGGCCTCGGCGAGCGCCGCGGCCTGGCTGATCTCGGTGTCCCGGAGCAGCCGGATGAAGAGCCGGCGAACGCCGGCCCGGGCCTCGAGCCGGGCGTCGCCCGCCGCTCGCGAAGCCTCCATGGCCTCGGTGAGCGCGGCATCGGCGCGCGTAAGGTCGGATTGCCCGAGCGCGACCCCCAGATCGCGCAGGAGCTCGATGCGCATCGGCGCGTCGGTGGGCAGGAGCGCGATCGCGCGCGAGAGCAGGTTGTCCGTGGCGGCGATGTCCCACTGGGCGAGCGCGCGGCGGCCGGCGGCGGCCAGCCGTTCGGCCGCCGCGAGCGCCAGCGCCCGCCCCTCGTCGTCGACCGGCCCGAGCTCGCTCCGATACCGGTACGCCTGTTCGAGGTGGTACCCGACGATCTCCTCGAACTCGGCCACGCGATCGCCGGCGGTGCGCTCGAGCCAGGCGGCGAACCGCTCATGCAGTTCGGCGCGCGAACGCTTGGGCATCGACTCGTACGCGGCGTCGAGCACCAGGATATGGCTGAACCTGAACGCGTCCTCGCCGGCGAACCGCGAGCGGTCGGGGCGCACGAGCTCTTTGCGCAGCAAGGTCTGCAGGTGTGTGCCGACCTGCGCACGTTCGGGCTCGGGCGAGAGCTCGGCCACCGCACCCCACCAGAAGGTCTTTCCCACCACCGACGCGCGCTGGATCACCGCGCGCTCCTCGGTCTCAAGCTGGTCGAGCCGGGCCGCGAGCAGCGCGCTGATCGTCTCGGGGACCGTGATCCTCGACAGGTCGCGCGTGGCTCTCCAGCTCCCGTCGTCGCGCTCGAGTGAGCCGTCGTCGATCAGCTTGCGCAGCATCTCCTCGACGAACAACGGGTTGCCCCCGGCCGCGTCGGTGATGCGATCGGCGGCGTCGCCCGTCAGCCCGGCTTCACCGAGCAGGTTCGCGATCAGCCGCTCGCACTCGGCGCCGGTCAGCGGCTCGAGCATCACCACCAACGACGCGCCGGCCCACTCGGGACGGCGCTCCCGGATCTCCGGGCGCGAGGTGCACAGCACGAACAGCGGATGTTCGGCGCTGAACCCTGCCAGGTACTCGAGCAGGTCCAGGAACGTCGTCTCCGCCCAGTGGATGTCGTCGATCACGACCACGAGCGGCCCGTCCTGGGCCAGCACCTCGAGGAGCCGGCGCACGGCCCAGAACGTCTGGCGGATGTCGGAGCCCGTCCCGCCTTCGCGCAGACCGATCGCCGACTCGAGCAGCTCGGCGATCGTGTCCCCGTCCTCCGCGTTCGCAACGAGTGCCCGCACCTTCTCGCGGGCGTCCTCGAGCGACTCGATCTCGCCGATCCCGCCGGCCGCCCACACGAGCTCGGTCACCGGCCAGAACGTGATGCCCTCGCCGTAGGGCAGGCAACGCGACCACAGGGTTCGGGCCCGCCCGCCCACGCGCGTCACGAACTCGCTCACCAGCCGCGACTTCCCCAGGCCCGCGTCGCCCACGACCGTCGCCATCCGGCACGCCCGCTGCGTCACCGCCTCCCCGAACGCCGCCTCGAGCTGTCCGAGCTCGTCCTCGCGGCCGACCAAAGGCGAATCCAGCCGGCGCGCGAACGCGGGCCCCGGTGACACGTCCAGCAGGCGGAACGCCGGGACGAGGTCGGACTTGCCCTTGAGCTGCAGGGGCTCGGCGGCCTTGACCTCGACCGCGTCGCGAACGAGGTCGCGCGTGAGCTCGCCGATCAAGATCTCGCCCGGCTCCGCCGCCTGTTCGAGACGCGCGGCCACGTTCACGGCGTCGCCGGTCACGAACGTCTGCCCCCCGGATGGGTCACCCGCGACGACCTCGCCCGTGTTGACGCCGGTCCGGATCTCGAGGCGGGCGCCCCAGTCGCGTTCGAGCTCGGCGTTCAGCGCGTCGAGGAGGTCCCGCATCTCCGAGGCGGCGCGGACCGCGCGCAGCGCGTCGTCCTCGTGCACGGTCGGGACGCCGAACACGGCCATCACCGCGTCGCCGATGAACTTCTCGACGGTCCCCCCGTGACCCTCGATCGCCGAACGCATCTCGTCGAAGTACCGGGACATCACGCCTCGCATCGACTCCGGATCGAGGCGTTCACCGAGCGCGGTCGAACCCGTGACGTCGGCGAACACCACCGTGACCGTCTTCCGGATCTCCACGGGCGGAGTCTACGGGTGGTGGGCTCGCATCCTCGCGAGGAGCATGGGGCCCCCGTGGAACGGGTCGAACGGCCCTCGGCGCGCCACCCACCCCATGCGACGGCGGCGCGCGGTTCCGTGCCGAACGACGGGAGGTGCGTCATGTCGACCACGATCGTTGACGAGGACCTGCGCGAGATGCTCCGGTGCCGAGCCCGGCTCCGGAGGCAGCGAGGTATCGCTACGCGGCTATCACGGTCTGCGGCATCTGGGCCGCGCTCGCGGCCGCCAGCATCTGGTCGCCCGACCTGATCTCGGACACCGATCGAACCCAGGTGCCGATCGCGGCGTTCATGGACTGGATCTATGCCGTGATCGCAACGAGACTGGTGCTGCTGGCATTCAGTCGCAGGACGCGCGATCTCGGTCGCTCCTCGTGGTCGTCCTTCGCGGCCGTGATCTGCGGGATCTGGGTGCTCGTGGCGGCCGCAAGCATCTCGGCCCCGTCCCTGATCTCGGGGGCCGACGGCACGACGGTGCCGATCGCGGCGCTGTCTGCTCCGCTGGCCGGCCTGCTCGCGACGGCGTTCGCGTCCGTGTTCGCTGCCGGCAGTCCGGGCGAGCGGACCTCCAACGAGGGTGGCTAGACTCCGGTCATGGAGCCCCGCATTCCAGAGGAACCCGGGAGCCCGAGCCTGCTGCGGCCGCGCCGCGTGGGCGAGATCCTCGGAGATGCGTTCCGCCTGTACGCGCGGCACTGGCAGAACCTGATCGTGATCGTCGCCGTGATCGTGGTCCCACTCGCGATCCTGCAGGTGCTCCTGACCCGCCTGTGGATCGGCGAGGGCCTCTCCAGCGACGAGATCCGCAACGGGGTCGAGGTCTCGACCGGGACCGTCGTGGGAAGCGCATTCGGCGCCCTGGTGTTCTTCGCGATCTCGGTCCTGATGTGGACGATCCTGACCGGCGCGATCACTCGAGCCGCGGCCGGGACGTTCCTCCGCAGAGACCTCGACATCGGCGAGAGCTACCGGTACGGGCTCGCGCGGTTCTGGTCGATCGTGCTCGTGGGCGTGCTGTCGGCGCTCGCGATCGCGGTCGGCTTCCTCCTGCTGATCGTGCCGGGCTTCATCGTGCTCACGTTCCTGTCGTGCGGGATCCCGGCGTTGGTGATCGAGGACACGCGCGGCCGCGAGGCGCTGCGTCGCTCCTGGAACCTCGTGCGCGGGTACGGGTGGCACGTGTTCGGGACGATCATCGTAGCCGCGCTGATCAACGGGGTCTTCAGCAGCCTGTTGACGGCGCCGTTCGGCGACAACTATGCGGCGCGCAGCATCGTCGGTGCGATCGCCTCGGTCGTCACGATGCCGTTCGTGGCGCTGGTCGGCGTGTTCATCTACCTCGACCTGCGCGTGCGCAAGGAGCGCTACTCCGCGCCCGACCTCGAGCGCGACCTGGCGTCACACCAACCCTAGCCGCCGGGCGACACGAGCCGATACACGGCCCGCGCGAACAGACGGACCGCGCGGGGACGGAGGCCACCGCCGGGAAGCTCCACGACGAACGCCTCGGTGCCTCGGAGCTCGTGCTTCTGCCACGACGTGGCGGTGCCGTGAAGCCGCCCCAGGTGGACGAGCGGCAGCCCGACCAGGCGGGCGTAACGCCGTTCGAGACGAACGTTGCCGGACGCGTCGACGAGCCCGAGCGGCTGATGGAACCAGATCGTGACGTCCGGCTCGATCCGCCGGATCAGGCGCATCGCGATCCGCGTCTCCGGCTCGGAGGCCGCTCGCCGTCCCGGGTAGTACCGGCCCCGGGGACCCGAACGCCACCGGTACGGGAAGTTCCGGTTCAGATCCACGCCGCGTGCGTTCTGACGCGTGTGCGCACCCCGGCCGTCCGGGTTCAGGGTCGGCAGGATCCACAGGTCGAGGGAGCGGCGCGGCCGCCCTGTGCGCAAACGGCCGGAGATCCGGACCCCGGCGCACTCGTCCCCGTGGATGCATCCCACCACCAGTACGCGCACGTCCTCGGGATCCCCGCGGTGGAACACGCGGATCGGCCGTCCCTCGAACGACTCGCCGATGCGCTCCCGTTCGTCGACCGGCGGCGCGCCCCACGAAGGCACGGCATGGGCGAGAACGGCCACGGCCGCGAGCATGCAGAGGGTCGACCGAGCCGCACGAGCCCTCGGGGCGGGACTCGTCGCGTGTGGCAGCTGGGTCGTGTCCGTGCGCGCAGCCTATCGGGCCGATCCCGAGCATCCGCCGATCGGTCTACTGGCCGCCCTTCTGGACATATGCCTTGACGAACTCCTCCGCGTTCTCCTCGAGCACGGCGTCGACCTCGTCGAGCAGATCGTCCAGCTCGCGCTCGAGGTCCGCGGTGTCCACACCGCGCGCCGTCGACTCGTCCGCGGCATCGGCCCGGGCACGGTGATGACTCTTCACCTGTTCGCGCACTCGCATGGTCCGCTCCGTTCGTCCATACAGGTGTCGGCTGCGAGGCCGGCAACCTTCATGGGGCGGAGGGACGATATGGGGCTCACCCCCCGCATCGCCCGGCAGAGGACGTGTTCCGGCGAAGGGTGTAGCCCTGCTCGCGACGAAGGTCACCGTGGCACACTGCCCACGTGGACGACGAGGAGCTCCTCGCCAAGGCCGAGGAGGCCCTGACCGAGATCAAGGTCAACCAGGGCTTGTCCGACCGACATGCCTCGGTGCTCGCGGCCCTCCGGATCCGCCTGAAGGGCAGCGCCGGCGGCTCGCTCGAGGAGATGCTGCAGGCGGCCGGGGACGTCGAGCCGGGTTCGGACCGGCTCGGGCAGGAGATGGCCAAGGCCGAGGGCGAGGCCAAGCCGTCCCTGGACGACCTGCTCCGGCAGGAACCGCCCAAACCCGATTGGCCCTCGTGAGGCGGGTGCGCGTCGCGGACCAACCTCGACAGCAGCGGCCTAGTGGGTGCACTCCGGGTGCCCGCATTCGCAGGCGTGGCCCGCGTGCTGCGCCTCCATGGAATCGCGGCAGTAGTCGCTGCAGAACCCGCCCTGCGTCTCCACCGTGCAGTGACAGCCCTCGTGCGCACAGTTCATCTCGGACCTCCTCTCTCTCGGAGGGAGATGTCCGTTCGGGAGGGGTTCGAAACGGTTAGAGCGTGTTCGCGACGATCTCCCCGTCGCGCAGCTTGAACGCGAGCGTCACGACGCTGCCCGAACTCCCGGTCTGCACCGGCTCCCCGTTGACCTCCAGAAGCACGCCGCCGGCGTTCCCCAGCGTGATCTCGAGCCGCCGGTCCGCCTTGTAGACGCCGTGGCGGCCGGCCTCGAGCACCGCGCCGGGCTCGAGCGACTGCCCGTCGCCGTGCACCTCCACCCACGATCGTTCGTTCGCGTGCAGCACGGCCCGGATGTGACGCACCACGGGCGCAGACGGCGGCGGCTGGGTCGCCGATCCCGCCGGCTCCGAACCCCGGTCGTTGGTCGCCACGGCCGCCGGCGCTGACGGCTCGTCGTGCCGGCCCTGCTGCAGCCGCACGACACCCAGCGCGACCAGCGCCACGATCGACAGGAACACGAGGGCGCCCGCGATGCCTCGCCGTCGCGAGCGCTCGTACGGCACGGTCCGCAGCGGGGACTCCTCGGGCACCGGGTGGTCCTCGTCGAACTCGTGGACGATCGTGTCCGGGTCGATGCCCAGGAACTCCGCGTACCCCCGAAGGAAGAACCGCGCGTAGGCCGGCGCGGGGAACTCCTCCATCGGCGCGTTGGCCTCGAGCGCGGACAGGTAGCGCTCCCAGATCCGTGTGGCGTTCGCCGCGTCGGACAGGCTGAGGCCTCGGGCCTCGCGAGCCGCGCGCAGCTCGCGGGCCACCCGCGGCGAGGTCACGCCGGTGCTGCCGTGCACCTCCGGGAGGTCGACCAGGGCCAGGAGGTCGTCCGGGATCGGGACGTCCGACGGTGCCCCGCGGTCGGCCGCGACCAGGGGGAAGGAGGTCTCGTGGGGCCACCGCTGCCCGCACGACCGGCACAGCCACTCGTCGAACGCGTCCGCACGGGCAGCGGGCGCGCTCCCGTCGCGGAGCTGGAACACGTACTCGGACGCGTCACCCGAGCGTGCCGGCACGACCGAATCCGACCCGCACCGCGGGCAGGCGAGCGTCGCGGTCGCCGGCTCGAGGTGGCCGGACGTCACCACGACGGATCACCCGTGCGGGACGAGCTGTAGACGCTGGATGGCGCGCCCACACGCTCGGGCGCGCGAGCGCAGCGGAACGGGCAACCTCGCATCGGAACCCCCGGCCATGGGGACGTACATCACGACCATAGGAAAGCGCTGCCTGCGAAGTCAACGGATGGCGCGGGAATATCACACGGCGTGGATGCCGTTCGAAGCGTGCGATGGCCAAGGCAGAGCTCGTGACCGGTCCCGATCTACCGATCGCCGCGGGCGACGGCACGTCGAACCCCGCGGACGAGGAAGCCCTCGACGCCTACTCGAGGGTCGTGACCTCGGTCGCCGAACGCCTGACCCCTTCGGTCGCCAGCCTCAGGGTCACCCGCAGGGTCCGTGGCGGGCGCCGGCCCGAGGGCTCGGGCTCCGGGTTCGTGATCACCACCGATGGGTTCGGCTTGACCTCGAGCCACGTCGTCCAAGGGATGGACGGCGGGAGCGCGACCTTCGTCGACGGCAGCGAGCACGCGTTCGAGATCGTGGGCACCGACCCGCTCTCGGACCTGGCCGTGCTCCGCATCGACGCCCGCAACCTCGTCCCCACCGAGCTCGGCGACGCGCGGACGCTTCGCGTCGGGCAGCTCGTCGTGGCGATCGGGAACCCGATGGGGTTCGGCGGCTCGGTCACCGCGGGCGTCGTAAGCGCGCTCGGGCGCGCGCTGCCGGTGCGTTCGGGCGAGCACATGCGCGTGGTCGAGAACGTGATCCAGACCGACGCGGCGCTCAACCCGGGCAACTCGGGAGGGGCGCTCGCGACGGGTTCGGGACGCGTGATCGGCGTCAACACCGCCGTGGCCGGCGTCGGCCTCGGACTCGCGGTGCCGATCGACGACGTGACGCGCCGGATCATCGGAACGCTCATGAAGAGCGGGCGCGTCCGTCGCGCGTACCTCGGCATCGCGGGCGGCAGCCGTCCGCTCCCGCCGCGGGTCGCGATCGAGCTCGGCCGCGATCAGGGCGTCGAGATCGTGCAGGTCGTCCCCGAAAGCCCCGCGGCGGCCGCCGGGCTCCGGGCCGAGGACCTGGTCGTCGCGCTCGCGGGGGAATCCGTGGCCGAGGTCGGCGACATCCAGCGGATCATGGTCGACGAGCTGATCGGCGGGCGCGTCGAGATCCAGGTGTTCCGCGACGGACGCATGCTGACGCTGCCGATCGTGCCCGTGGAGCTCGCGACCGGCTGAGGCAGCCGGGTTCTAGCCTTCGTCGGCCTGCGACGCCTTGATCTGCTCGGCGAGCTCGTCGGCGCGGGCGTCGATCTCCTTGGAGACGAACCGGTTGGCGGCCTTGATGTTGGCGGCCACTTGGTCGGCCATGTTCGTTGCATAGACGGCGATGAGCCCGACCTTGCCCTTGTTCAGCGTCTCGCCGAGCGCCTTCAGGTCGTCGTCGTCCATGCCGCCCTTCATGTGCCCGGACACGGCGCCCGCCGCGGCGCCGACGCCGCCGCCGGCCACCATGCCGCCGACGAGCCCGATCGCCGGGAAGACGGCGATCGCGGCCCCGATCGCGAGCCCCCACCCCAGGCCCTTGGCCGCGCCGTGGCGCGTGGGCTGCTCGTGCTTCTTGACGACCTTCACCTCGCCGCTGTCGTCTCGCTGGATCACGGCGGCGTCGAAGTCGTGGGAGGCCTGCACCTCCTTGTAGAGCGCCTTGATGGCCTCGTAGTCCGCCTCAGCTTCGTCGAGGCTGTCGTAGGACGCGGCGAGCACCAGGACGGTGTCGATGTCGGTCATCTCTTCCCCCTTTCCCAGTTGCGGGCTGGGTTGCCCGACCGAGCATCACGATGCTACGGCCGCCGGTCAAATCCTGCGCAGCCGATAGCCTGCCCGTCATGCGGATGCGCTGGGTCGTGGTGACGGGCACGATCCGTGCGGTTGCCGAGGTCGACGAGGAGGTCGCCTCGCGGGCGTTCGGCACGACAGAGACCGTGGCGCTCGGCGGGTGGCCTGGGGCGACGACCGGACGGGCGTGGGGCAGCCACGCCGCGTTCGCGGCTGACGTCGAAGCGGGTGCGGTCCCCGACGACGTTCGGGTGGTGATGTACGACCCGGAGGGATGGGAGCGCACGCCGCTCGAGGAGCGGCTGGATCCGATCGGCTCGATCGAGGCGTTCGGCGCGCTGGCACGCTCGAAGGGGTACGCCGTCATCGTCACACCGCACGCGAACCTGGTCTCGGTCCCCGGCAGCCCGCACGCGCCTCGCGGCGACGAGTCGCGGGAGGACGCGTACCTGCGCTCGGGCATCGTCGAGGCGGCGGCCGCGAACGCGGACGTCGTCGAGACCCAGGCGCAGAAGATGCAGAACGATCCGAGGGCCTACCGCGCGTTCGTCGCGGACACGGCGCGGCTAGCCAGGAGCGCGAACCCGGACGTGCAGATGCTGTCGGGTCTGTCGACCCATCCGGGCTACCCCGCCACGGCGCACATGCTGACCGAGGCGAGGCGAGCGGTCCACGACGTCGTGGACGGCCACTACCTCTCGCTCGCGAAGCTCCGTCTCGTCGACGTGGCGACCGAGTTCCTCCGGACGATCCACGACTAGCATGGCGGCGTGCGCCTCAACCACCTCGCGCTCGACGTGCGCGACCAACGGCGGTCGATCGACTTCTACGCGATCTACTTCGGCTTCGATCTCTCGACCGCGCGCCGGTATCCGGACGGGGTGGTCATCCTGCACGACGGCCACGGGTTCGCGCTCGCGCTGGGCGAGGATCGTTCGGCCGGACGCGCGCCCGGCTTCCCGCACTTCGGGTTCGACCTGGCGTCACCGGAAGAGGTGCGCGAGCTCCGGGCACGCCTGGTGACCGACGGGGTGGAGCTCGTCGAGGACGAGGACGGCGAGACATACGTCGGGTTCAAGTGCCTGGACCCCGATCGTCACGTGATCGAGGTGTCCTGGGAGACCTAGGCCTCCTCCGCGAACGACCCCGTCTTCAGCTCGCCGGTCGGCTCGTACGTGCCCATGAAGACCCCGCTGCCCGAGACGGCGCCGTCGGTGAGCCGCAAACCCGCCGGGATCGCGCCGTCGTCGAACAGCCGCTTCCCCGAGCCGACGACGACCGGGAAGATCAGGAGGCGGTACCGATCCACGAGGTTCGCGCGGATCAGCGTCTGCAGCAGATTCGCGCTGCCGTGGACCTGCAGGTCGGGCCCGTCCCCCTCCTTGATCTGCCGGACGCCGTCGGCTGCGTCGCCCTCGAGGAGAACCGAAGGCTCCCACGCCAGCGCAGGGTGTCCGCGCGAGGCCACGTACTTCGTCGCGTCGTTGAGGAACTTCGCGCCGGGATCGTCCGGGTGGTCGGGCCAGTACGAGGCGAAGATCTCGTACGTCTTGCGTCCGAGGACCAGGTCGAAGGGCGGGGTCATCGTCTCGCCCATGAACGTGCTCAGGTCGTCGTCCCACGAGGGCACCGTCCAGCCGCCGTAGGCGAACCCGCCCTCCTGGTCCTCCTCCGGGCCGCCCGGCCCCTGCATGACCCCGTCCAGGGTCACGAACGTGCTCACGATCAGCGTGCGCATGTCGACTCCTCTCGTCGCCGTCCCTCGACCATAGGACGCCGGGATGGGATCTCGCTCATCGGTGGCGGACGGGCTACGCGCGCAGGATCGAGCGCGTGAGGCAGGTCGGGCCGCCCTCGCCCTTGTGCGAGATGTCCGAGCCCTCGTACACGAAGACCTCCACCCCCGCGCGTTCCATGCGCCGGCGCGTCTCCGGGTTGCCGTCCACCGCGAGCGCCATACGCGGGGCGAGCGCGAGCACGTTCGGTCCCATCGTGCCGAACTCCTCCTCGGGGACCTCGACGATCTCGACGCCGCGATCGCGCAGGAGCTCGAGCAGCCGGATCGGCATCAGCGGGACGTAGGCGACGACGAGGTCGTGGTCCAGCGGCGACAGGAGCGACAGCAGATGCAGGCACGCGTCCGGGCCCTGCAGGTGCGGCAGGTCGAACACGAGCACGTCGACCCCGGGCAGCGCGTCCCGGATCGCGCGGATGCCGGCGTCGTTCGTCCGGTAGCTACGGCCGATCAGCAGCGTGCGCTGGTCCAGCCACATCGTGTCGCCGCCCTCGGCCGTCGCGGGCTCGGTCATCTCCAGCGCGACCGGAACGCCGAGATCCTCGAGGTCCTGGGCCATCGCCACCGACTCGACCCGGCGGACCTCCTTGCCCGGGCGCAGGACCAGCGCGCCGCGGTCGGCCATGATCGCCGGGTCGCACGTGTAGACGGCGTCGGGGTCCCCGGCCGCGTCCGCCGTCGCGAACAGCACCTCGGCGCCGGCCTCGCGCAGGATCTCGCAGAACGCGTCGTGTTGCTTGGCGGCCAGCGAACCGTCGGGTTCGCCCAGCCACCCGCACGTTCGCCAGCGGCCCAGGTCCACGGTCTCGGGAGAGCGCACCAGGACACGCCTCAGCGGCTCGACCTGCGTCTGCCCGCCGAAGGTCCGGCCTCGCATCACGTGTCGCGCCGCGCCTCGAACAACTCGACCGCGCTCGCCAGCCCCTTGAGCTGGATCGCCCCCACGCTCGCGAACGCGATGTCGGGCACCGAGCTCACCTCGCGCACGCGCGGGCTCACCAACACCTGGCCGCCGGCGGCCCGGTCCGAGATCCGGGACGCGAGGTTCACGGTCCGGCCGTAGAAGTCGCCCCCCTGCTGGATCACCGGGCCCGCCGCGACGCCGACGTGCGCCGGCGGCAAGCCGGCCGCGGGGATCGCCTCCACCATGTCGAGCGCGGACATGACGGCGCCGTTCGGATCGCGGAAGCGGAACATCACGCCGTCGCCGACCCACTTGACCGCCTCCCCCCGGTGCTCTCGCGACCGACGCTGAACGATGTCGGCCAGCGACCCGGCGAGCGATGCGGCCTCCTGGTCGCCCCGCTCCTCGGTGAGCTGCGTGAAGCCCGTGAGATCGAGGAACGCGAACGCCGTCGGCAACCCCGGTGCCAGCTCGATCCCCGCCTCCTCCAGCGCCTGCTCGATGTGCTCGATCTGATGCTCGGTCCACGACAGCTCCTGTTGGCGCCGGTAGGAGGAGACGACCGCCTCGTCGAGGAGATCGATCATGGGCTCCGTCGTCTTCCCGGCAAGCGACATCGCCTCGCTCTCGCTCACGCCCGAACGCAGGAGCGGCATCTCCACTCCCGAGTGGTAGATCTCGGTCTGCACGGCGGCGATCCGGCGAAGCGCCTCCGCGTGAGCGGCCCCGAACCGCGTGGCCGTTCGCAGGTCGACGATGCCCATCGACATGGCCTGCCCGATCAGCTGGGCTATCGGCCGTTCCGTCTCCAGGACGACGTCGTCGGCCCCCAGGCTCGAGAACCCGAACGACTCCAGGATGGCTCGCAGCGACCCCAGGGGGAGCCCCACCTCCTCGGCGAGTTCGCCGTGCGTCTGCTGGTCGCCGCCCTCGCGCTCGAACGGCCACGTGTCGACGAACGCGAACGACAGCAGTCCCTTGCGGATCGCATCGGACATGCCAGCCATGGGAAGCCCGCCGTCCTCGCAGGCACGGGCGACGCGCACCTTCAGGATGTCCGTGGTTCGGAACGGGGGATCCTGATCGCGGGGGACGACGACGCCGGCCTCGATCAGGCGCTGGATCTCGGCCTCGGGCACGCCGGCACGGACCGCCAGCTGCGACCT
>Ga0075423_10004198_pt1 | contig 13339 bp, 9 predicted proteins | sample SoiMethybrSBSTD2_FD_80114 | JGI IMG/M metagenome (GOLD analysis project Ga0075423, IMG submission 80114) | Bulk soil microbial communities from a Populus tree surrounding site in Tennessee, USA - Soil MetaG P. TD hybrid SBSTD2 | ecosystem: Environmental > Terrestrial > Soil > Tree plantation...
AGATGAACGCGTCCGTCAAGTGGTGCGCACCACGAACCCCCGGCATCCGTAGGCCGACGGCTGGCGTCATCAAGGGCCTGGCCTTCGTCATGGCACTGACAACGCTCGGCACCATCGCCGAGGCGCAAGGCGACCGGGTGCGCAAGCTGGTGCTCATATCGGGGGCGCAGGCAGCCGATCCGCAGGAGTTCCAGGCCGCGGAGCTCATCGCGCAGGAGTGGCGCAAGCTGGGCCTGGAGGTGGAAGTGCGCGGCCTGCCGCGGCCGCAGGTCTCCGATATCGTCTGGTACAATCGCGACAAATGGGATGTCACCATGTGGCGCATGGTCGGCCGCCCCGAGCGCTCCGACCCCGACGAGCTCGTCTACAATCTGTTCCACTCCACGACCCGCGAGAAGGGGTTCAACTTCGTCGGCTACGTCAATCCCCAATATGACCAGATTGCGGAAGCACAGCGTTCGGAGATCGATCAGGCCAGGCGCAAGGCGCTCGTGCATTCGGCCCAGGACATAATCATGGCCGATGTGCCCTACCTGTTCCTCGTCTACCCAAAGAACGTCGTGGCCTTCAATTCCAGCGTCTGGAAGAAGGATTCGATCGTGGATCAATCCGGCATCGGCGTCAGGAATTTCTGGACCTTTATCGGCGCCACGCCGGCCGGGGGTCAGAAGGACATGGTGCTGAACGCCGCCGAAGCCATGAATGCGATCAATCCGCTCTATATTTCGGGAGCCATCGACAGCTGGGTGACCGATCTCGTTTGGGACCGCCTCATGCGGGTCGGCCCCGATGGGCTGCCGAAACCCTGGGCCGCTGAGAGCGTGACCCACCTCGACGGCATGACCGTCGAGGCAAGGTTGCGCGCGGGCATGATGTGGCACGACGGCAAGCCGCTCACCACCGACGATGTGATTTTCTCGTTCGAGGCACCTTCCGGCGACAAATCGCCGATGTACAAGCCGTTCGTCGCCAACATTGCCGGCATGCAGAAAGTCGATGATCACACCATCCGCTTCAAGCTGAAGACACCCAACGCCTCCTTCTTCACATCGACACTGGCCAAGATCAATCTCATTCCTAAGCACGTCTGGGAGCCAATTCTTGCCGGGCCGCAGCTGCAAGGCAAGACGGCCGAGAGCTATCAGGAGCAGCCGCCGATCGGCTCAGGCCCCTTCAAGGTGGTGCGCTTCAAGCTGCAGGAGGAGATCCTGCTCGAGCGCAATGCTGCTCACTGGTCGGCCCCGAAGATGGATCGCTGGATCCTGCGCATCGTCACCAACACGGAAGCGGCGGTCGGCATGCTGAAGCGCGGCGAAGTGAACTTCCTGTCCGACTACCGTGGTGATCCGAAGATTCTCGAGGACATGGCCAAGACCGACAAGGCGATCGAGATCGCAGCCACGGTCGACATGGGCTTCCGCTTCGTCGCCCCGAACCTGCGGCGTCCTCCGTTTGACGACGTCAACTTCCGCAAGGCCCTAATGCTGGCGATCAACCGCAACCTGATGGCGCAGGCTGCCTGGAACGGGTTTGCCGTGCCCGCCAATAGCCACGTCTCCGCGGCGCTGCCCTTCTGGCACAAGGGCGAGCAGTTCAAGCCCAGTATCGAAGAGGCCAAGAAAATCCTCGACACGGCCGGCTACAAGCTGGTTGGCGGCAAGCTGCACTATCCCGATGGCAAGCGGGAGACACTGACCTCGCTGAACTGAGCCAGCAATGGCCGAGAACGAGGTGTGCTCTTTCGCGGAGCGTGCATAGCATGCGGTTGGTCCTCACCCGGTTCGCACAGATGCTGTTCGTGCTCTGGGTAGTTGCCACGCTGCTCTTCTTCATGTTCCGCCTGATGCCCGGCGATCCGACCGTCGCCTACATCGACAGCACATTCACCGAGGAGCAAATCCAGCAACTGAGGAGAACATTCGGGCTCGACCGCCCGCTCTACGAACAGTATGTGATCTACCTGCGGAACCTGGTCATTGGCGAGTTCGGGGACAGCTTTCACCACCGCAGGCCGGTATTGGAGGTGCTGGTCGGCGTGCTCCCGAACACCATCATCCTGACGCTCTCAGGTCTGCTCGTCGCCTACGCCTTCGGCACGCTGGTCGGCGCGTGGCTTGCCTGGAAACGCGGCACCTGGGCGGAGGCCGTCACCATCCCGACCGTGCTCATGCTGCGGGCGGCGCCGGAGTTCTGGCTCGGCATGGTGCTTCTCTCGGCGTTCGGTTTCCAGCTCGGCTGGTTCCCGTCGGGCGGCGCCAACAGCCCGGGAGCGATCTTTCCGAGCGAATGGTCACGGATTGCGTCCAGCGATTTCCTCTGGCATCTCGTGTTGCCGTCGGCGACGCTGGCGCTCTACCTGCAAGGGCTGCCGCTGCTGCTGATGCGCTCCAACATGCTCGACGTCATGGGCGAGGACTTCATCACCATGGCGCGCATGAAGGGGCTGTCGAGCTGGTCGATCATCATGCGGCATGGGGCACGCAACGCCTTGCTGCCCGTGGCAACGGCGTTCGCGCTCGGGTTCGGCGCTTCGATCGGCGGCAACGTCGTGGTCGAGACCGTCTTCAGCTGGCCGGGCCTGGGCAAGCTTCTGGTCAACTCGGTTGCCGCCAGCGACTATCCCGTGGCGCAGGGGGCCTTCGTCCTGATCACCGTCGTGCTCGTGACCATGAACTTCGTCGCCGATCTCCTCTATTCGGTGCTCGACCCGAGAGTCTCGCATGGCCGACGCAACTGATGTCCCCCTTGCAGCGACGCACGTGCGCTCCCGGCTCGATGGGGCGATCCGGCTGCTGGCGGCACCTCTGCACGAACCTTTCGCAGCTGTCGGCACGCTGATCTATGCCGCGTTTGTGCTGATCGCCCTCCTAGCCGACGTGATTGCGCCGCATGATCCACTGGAAATCCTGTTCAGGCCAGACGGCACCCTGGCGCGCAGCGAGCCCGCCGGCTGGGAGCATCCTCTCGGCACGACGAACCTCGGGCGCGACATCTTCTCCCAGCTCATCGTCGGGACCCGCGCCGCTCTGGTGGTCGGTTTGACGGCGGCCGTCGTCGTCGCCCTGGTCGGCACGGTGGTGGGCCTGGTGTCCGGCTACTTCGGCGGCTGGATCGATGCCGTGCTGATGCGCCTCACGGACGTGGCTCTCGGCATTCCGTTCCTCCCCTTCGTCATCCTTATCGCAGGCCTGCTCGGGCCGCGGACGAGCAACGTGATTCTCGGCATCGCGCTGCTGCTTTGGCCCAATACCGCTCGCGTGATCCGCAGCCAGGTGCTGACCGTGCGCGAGCGTGCGTTCGTTGAGGCGGCACGCGTGACCGGCGCCTCCAACGGGCGCATCATGTTCGTACACGTGGCGCCGAACATTCTGCCGCTCTCGTTCTTGTACGGCTCGATTGCAGTGGGCTGGGCGATCCTGACCGAGGCGTCCATCGCCTTCCTCGGCTTCGGTCCTTCGGACCGCGTCTCGTGGGGCTATATGCTGCAGGACGCCTATGCGAGCCAAGCCCTCTCGCGCGGTGACTACAACTGGTTCGTGCCGCCGGGCGTGTGCATAGTGCTGGTCGTCGTCGCCGGCTTCTTCATCAGCCGAGGTTATGAGGAAATTCTCTTCCCCAAGCTCAAGGATTAACGCGTGGCGATCCTGGCGCTCGAGGATCTGCATGTCGAGTACGATGCCGGTGCCAATAGAGTGCGCGCCGTCGATCGTGGCACTTTTCTCGTGCCCCGCGGCAAGATGGTTGGGCTCGTTGGCGAATCGGGATGCGGCAAGACCACGCTGGTGCGCGCCGTCACCGGCGTCATGGCTCGCAACGCCCGCATCACGCATGGCCATATCAGGTTCGAGGGACGCGACCTCGTTGCGGTCGGCCCGGCCGAACGCCGCGCGGTGCTCTGGCGCGAGATCGCCTTCATCCCCCAGAGCGCCATGAATGCTCTCGATCCGGTCTATCGCGTGTCGAGCCAGATGCGCGAGGTGCTGGTGGAGCGAGGAGGCTACAGACCAGCCGATACAGCACCGAGGATCGACGAGCTGTTCCGTATGGTCGGGCTCGACCCCCGACGCCAGCGCGATTTCCCACACCAGTTCTCCGGCGGCATGCGCCAGCGTGTCGGTATTGCCCTGGCGCTCGCACTGCAGCCGAAACTGCTGATCGCGGACGAGCCCGTCACCGCCCTCGATGTCATCGTGCAGCGGCAGGTGCTGGACACACTCGTCGACCTGCAGAGGCGCTTCGCCCTGTCCTTCATACTGGTGACGCACGACATTAGCGTGGTTGCCTATGTCTGTGATCGCATCGTCGTCATGTATGCGGGCCAGGTTGTCGAGGCGGGTAGCGCTGCAGAGGTGCTCGAGCGGCCGTTCCACCCCTATACGATGGGCCTTACCAATGCGTTTCCCGATCTCGCCCGCCCCAGCGATCAGCTGATGCCGATCCCCGGATCACCGCCCGATCTGAGCCAGGCGCAGACCGGATGCCGGTTCGCACCGCGCTGCCCGTTTGCCATCGCGCGCTGCCGTAACGAGGACCCGCCGCTGATCGATGTTGCCGACGACCATCTGGCGTCCTGCTGGCGCGCGAGCGATGCGCAGGAGCTCAGGTCCGATGCAAGGGAGGCCAGGACGTGGTCGCCTTCATCAGTGTGAACGGCTTGGTCAAGCACTTTGCGGTGCGCCGATCGCTCGGCGAGATGCTGACGGGCAAGCGACCAGTCGTGCATGCGGTGGATGGCGTCAACTTCACGCTCGACGAGAATGAAAGCGTCGGACTCCTTGGCGAGTCGGGGTGCGGCAAGACGACGACCGGCCGCCTGCTTCTCAAGCTCGAGACACCGACGGCCGGCACCATCTCCATCGGGGGCCAGGATCTGGCCACCCTTTCGGGCGACGGCCTTAGGGCTTTCCGCCGCACCGCGCAGCTCGTCTTTCAGAATCCATTCGATGCATTGAATCCGCGCTTCACCATCGCGCGTGTCCTGAGGGAGCCGCTCATCAATGCCGGCGTCCCAAGAGCCGAGCATCCCGACCGCATAGCCCTTGTGCTCGATCGCGTACGCATGCGCGGTATTGGCGATCTACTTGAAAAATTTCCGCACCAACTCTCGGGTGGCCAGCTTCAACGTATCGTACTGGCTCGCGCGCTCATCCTCGGACCGCGCTTCATTGTCGCCGATGAGCCGGTGTCGATGCTCGATGTCAGCGTGCGCGCCGGTATCCTGAACCTCATGCGCGAGATCCAGGCAGCTCTCGGACTCACGGCCATCTACATCTCCCACGACCTGACCTTGGTGCGCTACGTTGCGCGGCGGACCATGGTCATGTACCTTGCAACGCTCGTCGAGGATGGCCCGACTGACCGCGTCGTCCGGGCACCTCAGCATCCCTACACGAAGGCGTTGGTGGCGGCCGTGCCGATTCCGAGAGTGAACCAAGCGCGCGGGCCGTTGCCAATCAAGGGTAATGTTCCTGATGCCCGCAATCCGCCACCGGGCTGTCGTTTTCACGACCGCTGTCCGATTGCCGTACAACGCTGCCGATCCGAGATTCCGCTCCTACGCGAGCTCGCTCCTGGCCATCGTGCTGCCTGCCATCTGGTCTGACTGAAGTGACCTCACGTCGCGGCGAAGCAGCCAGCGCGGTCCAATCTCCTCAAATGCTCGATCGGCGGGTCCGGTGTTATTGCGACGACCTACGGCCAGGCCATCCTAGGGCCCGGTAGGAAATTGGACTGTCACGCCAGAGACTTTTGCAACCAATATGCGCCCGCGTGCCCATCCTGATGGCCGGACGATGAGGAAGCCTATTCCGGGGCACGGACGGGCAAGGGCGGATGCCGGCGCATCGACAAGGCAATGACTTGTAGGCTATGTCCGTTGCCCCCTGATGCTAACGTTGGATGCAGCGGCCGCAGGATTCTCCCGACACACGTCATCAAACAGCAGTGAGCGAGGACCCCAGGGGGCAAGGCGCCGTCCGACGCCCCTCGGATCGTCAAATCGCACGTGGGTCGGCAATTTTCGCGTCAGTGGAGAGGTGCGCTCTCAGCGCATAAAGCAACCAGGCCCCTGCGTAGGCGTGATCAGGTGTGGATCGTCAGATGGTCACCCGCTAGAGGGTTGATCCAGACGAAAAATTCGATTTCGCGTAAGGCAAGAATGGCGGGGAGCTCGGCATTGCCCGATCCACTCGGGCTGTTTTGGACCGCGCACCTGGGACGGTCAGGCGGGTTGTCTTTGCGCTGCGGGTGAGCAGCATCGAAGCACCGTTTGTCCGTTACCCGGGCGAAGCCGCTGTCGACCGAGCAGGGAACAGGGGAATAATGCCGAGGTAGGCATGGCATCTACGCCCCGGAGCACTTCTCTTGTACGCCCCTATAGCGGACACTGCGGTGCCCAAGGCGTCCGGGGTGTGCCGTCTTAGAGCTTCTCGAGATCGAGAACGCAGAAGCGGACCTGCCTTTTGACCGGCAGTGATCGCATGCGCAGTTCCCTGATCTTAGGTTCTCAGCTTCACCAACAGCTCGGATTCGCGCTCAGGGGTGAGGCCGGCGCGGAGCTTGGTCTGGCGCTCGGAAGACAGGGTGCGGAACCAGGCCAGGGCGTCGGCGGCGGTGAGCGGGCGGGGGCGACAGGTGAGGCCCTCAACGATGGCGCGGCTCTGTGAACGTCATACATGAACCCTATGGTGGCAAAATAAAAATCTCAACTGGGAGACAGGGACTGCCCGCGCGACTGTAGCGCCTCCATCTCCGTCCCGGCCATCTCGAACCAGAACCGCATACCCATCTCTCGGAACAAATTCATCGCCTTCGTGAAATCCTCCTTGGCCGCCCGCCGATCGCCTGCTCGCCTTTTGAGTTTGCCAAGGCTGAAATGGCAGTGAGCGACGAGGGGGCGCATGCCGAGTTCTGAGGCCAAGGCCGCCGAGGTGGCGTAATGGGTTTCGGCCGCCGCCACGTCCGGGCAGTCGCTATGTGACGCCGTCTCGCCGAGGAGGCGGTGGGCCCAAGCCTCATGGCCGCGCTCGCCGCGCTCGCGGGCGAGCGCCAGGGCACGCGTGCTGCAGTCCCTCGCTTCCTCCACCCGACCCACAAGCAGGCATGCTTCGCCGAACTGCACCTTGCTCATGGATAGAAGATATCCGATCCCAGCGGTCCCATAGCCGGCCAACGCTTGCTGCAGCCTGGAGACGCCTTCCTCGACGCGTCCTGATTCCACGTAGACGTGCCCCAGACCGGCCAAGGCGATCGGAGTCAAGTACGCGATTTTCCACTCGCGGGAGAGAGCGGCCGCACGTTCGAGCAGTCTAATCGCCCGAGTGAATTCTCCGCGTAGGCCTTCGAGGCGTCCAAGGTTCAAGCAAGACCAGATGAGGCTGAAAGGGTGATCGAGCTCTTCAGCCAGCCGGACGGCCTCCTGGCCATGTTCGCCTCCCTCCCCGAACATTCCTAGTTCGGCGAGAGTGCGGGCCAGGAAGGCGCGCGACACTACCGCCGGATACGCAACGAGGTCAAAACGTTGGTAAGATAGATCGCCGGGAAGCGCGTCGATTAATGTGCGGCAAAAACGTTCAGTTCCGCGATAATCGCCCGAGAGTGTACCCAGCCAGACGTGGTAGTAGAGGCCGGCAGCCTGGAGCGGAACATCGCCGAGCGACACGCCGATGGCCTCGACCTCCTGGGCGAACGCGCGTATGTCGCCCGCGCGACAGTCCGTGTTCAAGTGAAGGCCGGCCATGTAGCCCGATACCGTCGCGATTCGGCGCCGATCACTTATCTTCCAGGCGAGGGCTCTAGCCTCCCGGAGATAGCCTTCGATCCTTGCCCATTCCGCCAACGGGAGAAGGGCGTTTCGAAGACCGAAACGAAGATCGATTGCCTGCTCCAACGTCTTTTGAGTCTCAGGCAGGTGGGTCAACGCTCTCAGCGCTTCCTCGAAGCGCGTTACAGCTTCTCGGTGGGCCGAGCGGGCGAGGGCCTTGGCACCAGCCTGCTGGAGGTAGGTTGCCGCCTTTATCCATTCCTCGCCCAGAAACGCATGACGGGCCAGGCGGTCGGCATGCTCGCTCAACCGGTCCGGATAGGTCCGCTCTATGGTCTCCACGATTCGCACGTGGAGGGCGCGCCGTCGGTCCTGGACCAGACTGCCAAAGGCTACTTCGTGGGTCAGCGCGTGCTTGAAAGTGTACTCGATCTCCGGAAAGAACCCGGCCTCGTATAGGAACTCGGCAGCCTGGAGGCGGGGGAGGTCAGCGCGCACCTCCTGCTCCGGCGCGTCGGCAATGGCCAGGAGCAGCGCCATGGGCACAACCTTGCCGATGACGGCGGCGGCCTGAAGAAGCCGCTTGGCCTCCGGCGCCAGACGGTCGATACGCGCGGCCAGAATGGCCTGCACAGTGGCGGGCATCTTCAGCTGCTCGAGGGGCCGGGCGAGCCGATAGGCGCCGCGCTCGCCGGCAAGGGCCCCCGTCTCCACCAGAGACCGTACGCTCTCCTCGAGGAATAGGGGATTTGCTTCCGTCCGCTCGATCAAGAGCCGCTTAAGCGGGGAGGCTGCCGCGTCGGTGCCGAGGAGTGTATCGAGCAGCTCGTCGGCACTGTCGGGTGGCAGCTGATCGACTCTGAGCTGGCGGTAGTAGGTCTTATTACCCCAAGCGTGCCTGTAGTCGGGACGGTAGGTGACAAGGAGCAAGAGGCGCGCAGTTGGCAGACCCTCAACAAGGCTGTCGAGCAAGCTCTGGGTCTCCCCATCGATCCAGTGGAGGTCTTCAAAGATCAGGAGGAGAGGTTGCACGCGCGCTTCGCGCAACAACAACCGCCTCACGGCATCAAGCGTGCGGCGCCGCCGCTGCGCCGGATCGAGGGCATTCCACGAAGCGTCGTCAAAGGGGACGTCGAGCAAGGCCAACATCGGCAAACGGCCTCGCCTCAGGGATTCATCTAGCGTTAGCAGCTTCCCAGTCACCTTCTCCCGGATCTCGCGGATCTCGTCCCGGTCCTGGATCTTGAAGTAATCCTTGAGGAGATCAATCACCGGCAGGTAGCTCGTCGCCTTGCCATACGGGACCGTGGCGCTCTCGAGGACCAGCCAACCCTGCAGACGCTGGGAATGGGCAAACTCGTGGACGAGCCGCGACTTGCCCACGCCTGGCTCCCCGACCACGGCGACCACGTGGCCACGGCCCAGGCTCGTTTGGTCGAAGGCGTCTCGGAGTTGCTCCAGCTCGGCTTTCCTGCCGACAAATCGCGTAAGCCCGCGCCGGGCCGCGGCCTCGAGGCGGGTGCGGGCAGCGCCCGCCCCCACTAGCTCGAACACTTCGACTGGCTCGGCAAGCCCCTTGATCGGCACCGCACCAAGCGAGGTAACGTCGACGAAGCCTTCCGCCAGGCGCAGCGTGTCGGCGGTGAGCTGTGTACTTCCTGGCGCCGCCAATTGCTCCATGCGGGCCGCCATGTGCGTGGCCCGGCCTACCGCCGAGTAGTCCATTCGCAGATCGCTTCCGATGGAGCGCACCACCACGTCGCCGGAATTGATCCCAACTCGAATTTGCACAAATAGGCCTTCGCTCCGCCGAAGTTCATCTGCGTAGCGTTTCACCGCCTCCTGCATGCGGAGGGCGGCGTAAGATGCTCGTATCGCGTGGTCCTCGTGGGCGAGGGGGGCGCCGAAGAGGGCCATAATGCCGTCACCTCGCACCTCGCTCACCGTGCCTTCGAAGTGATGGACTGCCTCCATCATCCGCTCAACCACGGCGTCGAGGATCTTGCGTGCGTCCTCTGGATCACGGTCGGCGAGCACCTCCATAGAGCCCTTGAGGTCTGCGAAAAGAATTGTGACCTGCTTGCGCTCACCCTCGAGCGCAGTCTTCGATGTCAGGATCTTTTCGGCCAAATGCCTAGGCGTGTAGGTCTCGGGAGAGATGAAACGGGGGTGCGGCACTTCGGCGCTCGCGGGACGGGCGCATTCGGGGCAAAATTTGGCCGTCGGCGAGAGTTGGGTCCCACAACTCGCGCAGGCGCGCGCGAGCGGCGCGGCGCACTCCTCGCAGAATTTCGCACCGACGCGGTTGTCATGCCCGCACTTCGAACACTGCATCGGTGGCCCTCGGGCCAGCTGGGACTACGAATGGTTGTAGCGTAGCGGCACGGACCACCAGCAGCAAGGACAGCCCGAATGACTACCGAAAAAGGGCCTCAGTCGGTGTGTGGCGACCAAGGCCAAGATCTGTACGTCAATTGCTAGTGGGGTAAACTAGCGAGCGGGACCGTAGCATTGGCGTCGACCTCACGGGCCAGCGCTCCAAGCGATTTCGCCACGGCGCACAACTCGTCAGCCGTCTCGGGCAGTGACATCCGGATGACGTGCGAACCATCGTGTCTCCCTCTTCCCACGAGGGGGAGAGGGCGAGGTGCCTCCTAGGGCCCAGTCGCCAGATCAGCGGTCCACCCTCGATCACGGAGTCGGGCCCAAGCTGACGACCCTAGAACGCGAGCGGCTTAAATTCTGGATGGCGCATCTGCCTGAGGTCATCGCCGGTCATTGCAGCAAGCTGGCCAGCAAGCGGGGTTTTGCTGGATCCGTCGGGCACCTGGTCGACGTGCTGGAATTCGCCAGCAGCGAGTTGGATCGCGTTGCGCTCCATATTGTCATGGAGGGCGCCGCTCGGCGGCTTCGAGTGTCGCGATCATTGGGGGCAATCTTACCACGTCCACGGATCGGTGAATCCGCCGCCCGGCACGAGCTTGCGCAAAATTCGCTCGGCCTCGCGCTCGATCTGATCGGCCGATAGCGAGAGCCAGCATCGAGCGCAGAGCGTCGATACGCTCGCCGCTGTCGAAGCCGTCGTGGGCGTCGCGAACAGGCGCCAATTTCCTCATCGGCGAACGCATCGCGGCAACCGATGCACACCTTGGTGGCGATGCCGGCAGCGCGTGCGGACAACGGCACCCGTTCGAAAGCTGCATGATCGTCGGCGCCGACCAGATATGTGATCAGGTGGCCGCGCACTTCATGCTTGAAGGCGGCAGTACTAGCTCGGTCAGATGTTGAGAGTTGAATAGCGATGTTTCCCTTCCACAACTGCCGTCTAATCTTCCTTGCTAAGTCTTAGATGCCCTTCGGTTCAGACCTGAGCTTTTGGCATAGGACGCCCTACCGCATGGCCCGTGCAGGTTCACGCGGTGGGTCCTATGCCGGGACAGATGCCCTTTCGGACGAGCCGTCGCCATCGGCACCCGACGTACTGGCCACAGCCGCCGGGATCGCTGGCTATGTCTTCGCGGTGGCCCGCGACGGTCAGGGCGTCCAGCGTCTAGGACGTGCCCCCGAGGTTTGACCGCGCCCCCGTACCTCGACTCGCACCATGCAGTCCGGCGTCTAGGTTCTGCCCTTACCGCCACTGCATGCCAGGCGGGTATCAGTCGAGCAGCCGCTGCTGCTCATTTCAGTGTGTCTAGGGTGGGTGGCGGTGGCAGTGCCCACTGATGGGTTGGCCAATCCGCGAAATATCCTTTATCGGCCAATGTTGCGGTTTAGGCGGGTTGGCCAGCGTAAGTGCTTGATTTTGCGCTGAGGTGCGCTTTCTGCCGGGATCGCCATTGATCCTAAAGAGAATCCCGCCTCAAAAAGGCGCCAATCTATACTGCCGATTTGCCTCGGGTCAGCACCGGGTAAGCAACTGGGTGCATGCCGGGCCCCGGCGCTAAACTTTCGCCAAGTCAGTGCTCTCCTTTATCCCCCCGACGGGGTCGATCTCCGCGGCTTGCCGCTATCCGAGCGCAAGCGCGGTCTGCATCGGCACTGCCTCAATTCGAAGGGCCGTCCCTACGGCGGCAAGTGGAATGTCGGCAATCATAAACATGCAGCGGCCGCCCGTGATCCTGCAGCGCCTGCTTCTTGGTCTGCGCCTTGGCGCCGGTTGCGATGGGAGCGGCAGTCTGGAGGGCACTAAATGCGGCCAAGACGCGAGGCGTGTCTGTACAAAGGCCGCAAGCCTAGCATAAAGCCTGACGAGGTCCGCCGGCTGCGCAAGGAGGGCCTCGGCGCAACGTAGATTGCCAGGAAGCTGGGGGTAGGCCGCGCGAGTGTCTATCGGGTCTTGATGCGATAGGCCTATGACCACGACCGCCCGGCGCAGTCGATGGCCTTGTTCCGCCGACGCAATCGTCAAGCTGATCCTGCTCGCCGATATGGGGGTCGAGACCTGGCACGAAGCGTCAAGGCCGAGCCCACGTTCTATCCAAGCCCTCACCGCTAGTCCGACCCCGTTTTAGTCAGATACGGCAACCGGTTAGCTTATTCGCGCGGCTCTTCTAACATTCTGTACACCAAAATTCCGGTTGCTGAATGGCCGAGCCTACGCTTAGCGTATGGGACCGCTGAGAGAAGTTGCACCCCGCTTACTTGTCTTGGCGCTGGCGGGCTCCCATCCCTCTCGGGAGCCCGTTAACATCTCACGACCGGACACTTCGCGCATCGCGCGGCCGATCAGGGCGCATGCGACCTACGGAAAACATAAAAGCCGTGCTGCCTGAGGTGTCGCGAGATTTCCTCGAAATCATCGTGACCCTGAATTTTTTCCGCTGCCACAAAACTCCATTGCGTGTACGGCGATCCGCGCGGGATGTTTCGGCCAGTCACGTCGGTTGAATAGGCAAACGTATCGCGATTGTTTTCATCTCGGAAAAGATAGACGAGCATGCCCACGCACCCCCGAAGTACCCCGGTGTGTCGGGCTGTCCCGCATCGCCCCCCGCCCTCGTTTACCATTTTCGTAAGAGTACGTACATTCGCAACACCGTCATTAGTCCTTTGAACTCCCCGTACTGCCCGCGCAGCTTTGCGGCTCACGGCTTCGGGAGAGGAGGCGCCGTGATCATCCCTGTGGGTCAGTTTCGCCACCGGCAAAATGTCTGTTGCCGGAGCAGACCGGATAGATGCCCCGAGTTGCGGCACGACGGATCGCTGGTGCAAGTTAATTGGGATGGTTGAGGCAGTCGGCCTCATCATCTCACCCGTGCGCATCACCATCGTGACCTTGTCCGATCAATCCTCGGCCCTCTGGTTCGCCAGATCGAAGGATGAGGTGGCACACCGCGATTTTGCTTCATAGCGGGTGCGCGCTTGCGGGGTGGGTCGTCCAGGGTCCCTAACCGAGAACCGGCCCAACTAAGCGCGGCGGCCGTTATGCGGGGGCCATGCCGGCTACGCGCTTGATCTTCCGCTCTCTCATCGCACGGTAGACGCTGCTGCGGCCGATCCCGAGCTTCCTGGCCACTTCGGCGGGGTTCACGCCTGGCCAGCAGTGCTTCGACTTCGCCGGCCTTCGCCATCGCCGTC
>Ga0075423_10004199_pt1 | contig 13336 bp, 11 predicted proteins | sample SoiMethybrSBSTD2_FD_80114 | JGI IMG/M metagenome (GOLD analysis project Ga0075423, IMG submission 80114) | Bulk soil microbial communities from a Populus tree surrounding site in Tennessee, USA - Soil MetaG P. TD hybrid SBSTD2 | ecosystem: Environmental > Terrestrial > Soil > Tree plantation...
GCGCGACTGGGCCGCGACCGAGCTGGACACCACGATGGGGCTGATCATCGACATCCCACGCAGCATCCCAGCCGAGAACGGCCGCTTGATCGCCGACTGGGCGATCAGCGGCATGGGTGCGGGCGTGGTCGCGCTGGGGCTGGGCGGCCCAGAGGTCAATCACCCGCCGGAAAAGTTCGTCGCGGCGTTCGAGCGCGCCCACGCCGCCGGGCTAGCGCGAGTACCGCACGCTGGCGAAACCGTCGGACCCGCGAGCATCTGGGGTGCCCTGCACGCGCTTCGAGCCGACCGGATCGGCCATGGCGTGCGCTGCATCGAGGATCGCGCGCTGATCGACGAGTTGCGCGCCCGTCAGATCCCGCTCGAAGTCTGCCCAACCAGCAACGTCTGCCTGCGCGTCGTGCCGAGCCTAGCCGACCACCCGCTGCCGCAGCTGCTGGCCGAGGGGCTGTATGTGACGATCAACTCGGACGATCCGCCGCTGTTCAATACCACGCTCACCGACGAATACCTGACCGTGGCAAACACGTTCGCGCTCGGCGCGGATGTGATCGAGCGTCTGGTGCTGAACGCGGTGCGCGCGACGCTGCTGCCGCCAGCCGCGCGCGCCGCGCTGGAAACGCGCTTCACGGCCGAGTTCGCCGCTCTGCGGGCCGAGCCAGGCGCACGACTGAATGTGGCTGAATAGGGTAAGGAGCGTTACGATGACCGATGCGCTGCAAGCATACCTGGAAACGCACGCAGACGAGGGCCAAGCGCTGCTTGAACAGCTCTGCCGCCAGCCTAGCGTTGTGGCGCAGGGCCTGGGTATCGCCGAGATGGCCGACATGACCGAGGCGTTGCTGCAAGCGGACGGTTTCAGCACGCAGCGGCTCCAGATCGCGGGCGCGCCGCCGCTGATCTACGGCGAGCAGCGCGGGCGTAGCCCCTACACGCTGCTGCTCTATAACCACTACGACGTTCAGCCAGCCGAGCCGCTCGAACTCTGGCATTCGTCGCCGTTCGAGCCGACCGTCCGCGATGGCAATCTGCACGCGCGCGGTGCGTCCGACAATAAAGGCGAGATCGCCGCGCGACTGGCCGCCATTCGCGCCCTGCGCGCCGCCGATCACGAGCTGCCGATCACGATCCGCTGGATCATCGAAGGCGAGGAGGAGATCGGCAGCCCGCATTTCGCGGAGATCATCGCGCCACACGCCGCGCTGCTCCAGGCCGATGGCTGCTTGTGGGAAGGCGCGGGCTTCGATCCAGAGGGTCGCCCTCAACTGGTTCTGGGGACCAAAGGCTTGCTCTACGTCCAGCTCGACGTGCAAGGCATCGGCATTGACGCGCACTCAGGCGGCGCGCCGATCTTGCCGAGCGCTGCCTGGCGGCTGGTTCAGGCGCTCGCCACACTGCGGACGCCAGCGGGCCGCGTGCGCATCCCTGGCTTCTACGACGCAGTGCTGGCCCCGACAGCCGAGCAGCTGGCGGCGCTGGCCGATCAGCTCGACCACGATCAGCTGCTGCGCGATACCTATCAGGTGACTCGATTCGTGGATGATCTCTCCGGCTTGGCGCTGCGCGAGCGGGCTGCGTTTGCCCCGACCTGCAACCTGGCCGGGCTGGTGAGCGGCTACACCGGCGAGGGCACGAAGACGGTCCTGCCGGCCAGGGCGATGGCGAAGATCGACTTCCGGCTCGTGCCGAACCAGGATCCGCAGGACATTCTCGCGAAGCTGCGCGAGCACCTCGCGACCGAGGGCTACGACGACATCGAGATCTCGGCCTTCGGCAGCGCCGAGCCGGTCGTGACGCCGATCGACGATCCGTTCGTGCAACGCATCGCCGCCATCGCCGCCGAATACGCCGGCAAGCCGCCATCGGTGACGCCGATCGTCGGCGGAACGCTGCCGCTGCTCGGCCCGCTACGGCGCTACGTGGGGCTGCCGGGCCTCGCCGCACCTGGCAATCCAATCTATTGGGCCAATGGTGCGCACGCGCCGAACGAGCACATCCGGCTCGCCGATATGCGCCAGGCCATCTCCTTCAACTGTCACCTGTTTCAGGCGCTAGGAAAAGCATCACCAATCGGCGAGGTGTGAGGCAGCATGCGCCTGCCAGCATCCGCTCGCTTATGGGCCCAGCCCGCGCCATTGGCAGTCGGGCGGTTCGCCCTGGCCATTGTTCTCAATGATCAGGCGTTTCACGGTGACTTGCGCTGGATATGAGAAGAGCGGGCTCGTCGCCCACACGCGCAGCCGTTGCCCACGCCGCAGCTCCGTTCTGCTCGCGGTTGCAGGAATGATCTGGCTACGTTGGTCGAGGATGCTCGTTTCTGGGACGATATGCAGATAGCTGAGATCTGCTGTTTGGCGTGCATTGCCCCAGATGCCGGACGGAGCGCAGACAAGCACCCCCTGAAGCGTCGCTTGGCTTGGAAAGAGTGTTGAGTTGGGATCGAACACTTGAACTGGCACGCCGCCGATTGGCCAAGCGCCGGTTATGACGCTGGCGAGAACCAGGGCACCAAGCGCAACAAAGATGCTGCCGATCAGAAGGTGCCGTTTTCGCGCAGGTTGTCGGACCATGAGCAGGCTCCTTAAGGCGGGCGTGTGCTCGTGCTGTAGCTGATAGCAGCGGTCGATCGGCTAGCGTTTGCCGCGAGCGCGACGTATGATCAGATCACAAACGCAATGATCGCGCTTGCCGCACGCGGTCGGCTGCACACGCACGTTCGGCGGCAGCGCGGATATGCGCTAAAAACTGCTCAACCGTGAGGGCCGGCTGGCGATAGTCGTCATACTCCAGCACGATGTCACTATACCGCTCATACAGGCGTTCGCGGTGGCGGATTAACTGTGCATAGCAGCGACTGAAGGCATCATAGCGGCTTTCGTTGGGCGCTTGGTGGAACAGGCCCTGCCAGATCAATGGGCCTGGATGCTCCAGATAGGTGTTGAGCAGCGCCTGATGAAGCGTGGCGGGGATGCGCAGGTAGATCACGGTTGAGCATTGCTGGAGTCGCTGCAAGAGCGCGGGATCGGCATAAATGATACTGCCGCCGGTGTCGATCACACACGTTGTCTGGCTGGCGGCACACGCGCCGACACAGGCCAGCACCTCGCGCAGCACCTCCATTTCACATGCACAGTACAGGGCTTCGCGTCGCCGAAAGCCGGCTTCGTAGGGTAAGCCCATCCATCGCCCGATCTCAGCCAGTGAATCGCCGGCGTGGCCGGTGATCGGCTGGAGTTTGGCGACGAGCAACGCATCGCAATCAAAGACCGTGTACCCATGGGCGGCTAATTGGCTGGCCCAAAAGGTTTTGCCGGCCCCCGACATCCCGATCAACGTCAGGTTCATGGGCGTCCTCCAGCATCTGGACGCCATCCGACGGACACATGCCATCGGTATCGTCGCTGCTACCAGATATACGGGATGAGGCGATATTTCACCTGTGCCATATATGCATCATAGCCAGACAGTTCTGCGCGCAGCGTGCGTTCCTCTTGCACTGCACGGAACGCTATCCCGACGACGAGGAGCAGCACCAAGAAGAGCCCATACCATGACCCTAGCAAGAGGCTTGTGCCGATCAAGAAGATGATCGCAGTAGCATACATCGGATGGCGCACATAATGATACGGCCCTGTGGATACCACTGTTTGCCCACGGTCGTTTTGGACGCGGACGGCGGGTGACAGGTAGGCGTTTTCCCGGAACGTCAGGAAAAAGAGGTAGAACGAACACAGCAGCAGAATCGCTGCGACCACCTGGAGCCAGCCCGGCACCTGCGACCAGTGGAAACGAACGGCATCGAGCGGCATCAGGATCAGCCAGGCAAGAAAGACCACGTTCGCAAATGCAAAAAACACTTTGTCCCAGGTCTTTTGATCGGGTTTGCCGATCCCGGTCATGCGCTCGGTCAGCAAGCCAGGGTTGTGGCTGAGCAACCATCGGCTGAGGGCGATCGTGAACCCAAAGAACAGCACCAGGAAGGCCCACCCGGCCGGCCAGGCGATGGTGCCCGCCGCCAGGAACAAGGCCAGCGCGAAGACCACAAACATACCGGCGATTTGTGCCGTGAGCATTTTGAGGCTGACTGTCATAGGACACCCCGTACAACGATAAGCGAAAGCACGCACTATCGCCGCCCGAGCATATGGCGCGTTATTTCTGTTAAGCGTTATTGTAGCACGCGTAGCTGATAGTGCTTCGATGATTGCTGTGGAGCTGTGCGCTTGCTTCCCTATAATGATGTCGCTATGATTGCGCAGTATGTTGCAACCCTGGTGCCTGCTTCGCACGATTTGCAGATCGAACGGGTCGCAGAAGGCGTTTCCACGATTGTCTATCGTGTTCGGGCCGCTGATCATACCGCCTACCTGCGCATCTGCCCAGAGGCTGGCGTGAGTTTGGCGGCGGAAGTCGTCGCTCATCAACAACTAATCGCTCTGGGCCTGCGTGTCCCGCATGTGCTGCATTTTGAGGCCGATCATCCGGTTTTTCAGCGCTCACTCATGCTGGTGAGCGCTGTTCCAGGGCGGGCGATCGGCGCTGGTCAGCCGCCGCTGCGGGTCGATCTGGTGCTCCGGCTGGCAGGCCGAGAAATCGCACGGATGAATCAGATACCCGTGCAGGGCTATGGATGGGCGAACAGGATCGCACCAACGACGGGCGGTCTTGCTGCTGAATATGCCACGCTCGCAGCTTGGCTCCAGGCACACTTTGCGGGGCCTATTCAGGCGTTGGCGATGGGTGATGCGTTATCGGGCCACGAGGTTGCGCAACTCGCGCTACTGCTTGAGCGCGCAGCGGACATGTTTGCTCACGAGGCTGCGGTCCTTGCGCACGGCGATTTTGACGTGACGCATATCTATTTTCAGCACGATGCGTATACCGGCATGATCGACCTTGGTGAAATACGTGGTGCCCCGTGGTTCTATGATCTGAGCCATTTTGCGATCGAGAACGGCCCGCTTTTACCCTACCTGCTCGCTGGATATCAGGATGTGCGTTCGGCTACTCCGACGGATCTGGCTAACCTAAGGCTCATGAGCGTACTGATTGCCGCGCGGCGGATCGGTCGGCGCATGCTCCAACAGCGCCGCCCACACGCGCCCGATGTCGCATATGTTGTGCGTATGCTTGCCGCTCTCGACGGCAGCATTCAACGCTAGATCGACAGCAATGTTGCGTCTCACGGTTCAGGCTGGCTTGCGGTTCGTCGCTGCCAATCCGCCTTGGTCAGCTCATAGGTATATTCGTCGCTGCTGCTGCCCTTGAAGTAGTCCGCCGCTGGACGCAGCGCGGTTCGCGTGAACCCAAGCCGCTCCAGCAGCGTCCAGGACGCCTGATTGCGCGTATCAACCTCGGCCTGCACACACGCACTACGATAGCTGCCGAACAACAGCATGAGCAGCCGGGTACAGGCTTCCTGGGCGTAGCCGTGCCGCCAGAAGGCTGACCCCAGCAGATAGGCGAGATACGCCGGCTGATTTGCTGTGAGCGTCGCTTGTACCACACCGATGTAATCGGCCTCGTGGCGGCGTTTCAGCGCCCAATTGAGCCACAGTTCATCACCTTCGGGTGACGCGCGGGTCGCCAGTTGTTGATAGCGTGCGGTTAGGCTGGCCACATCCGTTGGCGGATCATCGGGAATGTATGTGTATATTTGGTGATCGGTGAGGATTGGGAAGAGCTGCCGCGCGTGCTGCGGGGTCAGTGGTTCGAGGCATAACCGTGCGGTTGTGAGGATGGCATCACCCTGAATAAGCTCAAGCATACATTCTCCACCTACATTACAGTCATATGCTTGACAAAAGTGGTATGATCGATTGGGAATTGGTTAAGGGAGGCTCTCTGATGGATAGACAACCAAGTACTCTCAGCAGCCCCGAGATCGAGGCTATTGAAAAGTTGTCAATGCGCTCAACAACTCAAGCCTTGCTCAACTTTGCAATAAATGCCTGGGATGAATTTCGCAATTCTCCTGATGATGCTGATGGTGTTGCTGAAGATGTTACACAAGAGGCTTTGAGAGATCTGAGTGGTTTTCCGATTCGGCAACGTCTATATGGAACAGTTGATTACCGTCAAGCAAGATATGTATTTTTGCCGGAATATATGATCCGTCAGGCTCTATTTGTTGACTCTAAGGCGGAGAAAAGTGCCTCTAGTGGAAGGATTCAAATTTCGCAAACTTCTTTACGTGTTCTCTTTCTACGAGGTGATGGTACAACTGTAAATACAGCCGGTGGATTGCAACCTGTCATCCCACTAACGAACGGCATATCATATCTTGCGACGACTCTTTTTGTGCATTATCATTATGATGAGCTCGTTGCGGGTCGTGTTTTGAAGGCAATCTTAATAGCTGCGTTACCGAATGGCAAGCTAGAGAGTGATTATGTAATATCCTCTGTAGATCATATTTGGAATGTAGGGCCTGATAGCCCAGCCCGAGGTGAAAAGCAGCGTGCTCGCCTCTCATTCGCAAAACTAGCTCAAAAAAAGCCTTGGCGAGTACAACGTATTGTTTTTGATACACAAGGTCATCTAACTTTTACGTGGCAGGACTGATTTCGTAGATCATTCCTCGCTCCAAAGACATCTTTAGTTGTATACCTTCCTTACCAGCTTCGAGTTCTTGGTTCGTCTGCGTACTTAATGTGAATGTAGCCTTTGAGGTTATTTCTTGAGCCAACCTGACATACTCAGGTTCTTTATCAATCCCAATATAATTTCGCCCTGTCGCTATAGCTGCTACAGCAGTAGTGCCACTCCCTACAAAACAGTCGAGCACTATATCTCCTAGGTCGGTCAGAAGTCTAATAACACGTCGTGGTAACTCTAGAGGAAATTTTGCTTCATGATCATCATTTGCCCGCACCGAAGGAAAAGACCAGACACCATGCGACCCCCAGTTAACCCACTCATCGGGAGTAAGACGAGCACGATCTACTATTGTGATGCCAGGTTTCCAGAATATGTAAATATATTCGAACTCATCAACGGCGCGATATGAGAGAGTATGCCACTTTGAGTTTTCCCAAGCAGCATCTTTTACCCACACACGACGATCATATAGATACAAACCTGCATCTAATGCTGCTTGCTCAATAATTCCGCCAACTAACTTGACACGAGTTTGCGTAGCATACTTGCCACCTCGAATATTATTGCCATTGAGCCTTCGATCAATCGTCTGCTCACTGCATCCTAATAGCTCGGCAAGTTGATTTCTGTTGTATTGGGGATACTTAGCTTTTGCTGCTACGACATCTTCACGAGTGACTGATGAACGATGGCGCCGTGGGTTAGCGGCCTGAATTCGTGGCATCTGAGGATCTGGAAAACACAGGATGTCAGCAATATTAATGGCAAGGAACCCGCCGGGCTTGAGAATAGGCACATGAAGAGCAATGACATCTCTCAACAGCGCTTGCCACCCATCAAAGTCTATGTCTTGCTCATAGCTTTTCCCAACATGATATGGCGGCGACCAAATGCTGCAAGCAATCGTCTCGCTGTCGATATGGGGCAAAAGTTCGCGGGCGTCCCCAAGATGAATTGTGTTGATCGCGAGCATATAGTCTCCACACAACAGCTTATCCTTGGAAGCAATACTACCATAAGTTTGCTAGCAGGACAAGCGTTCTCTTTTACTAGACATAAGGACATAAGCGGATTGTCTATGGGAACTGCCGAACCATTGAAGCGGGCTGGGAGTTGACGAACGCGCAGTGTCTCCGCGTCTCCGCACCCACATCCACACCCAATAGTTGCCCCACTCTTCTCGACCATGCTATACTGCTGTCCTCAATTATCAGGATGTACGCGGTCGCTGCTCGGCGCGATGGATTGGTGGGCCGGTCGCCCTCCAAATCCCCTTTCGTTCAACGAACAGATGGCCTCGCCGGTCGTGGCCGAACGAGCGGGAAGTGCGCAGAGCGGCGCGGTCGCTCGCGAACCCGCCGCGTACCGCCCAGCATACACGATGAGAGGAGCCACGCCATGAAGGCAGTAGTCATGGCCGGAGGCGAGGGCTCGCGCCTGCGTCCACTCACGATCAATCGCCCCAAACCGATGGTGCCGCTGGTTGATCGCCCAGTGATGGAGCATATCATCGAGCTGCTCAAGCTCCATGGCATCACCGAGATCGTCGTCACCGTTCAGTATCTCGCTAACGTCATCCAAGATCACTTCGGCGATGGCTCGTCCTGGGGCGTGCATATCGAATACTCGCTCGAGGAGCAGCCGCTTGGCACGGCCGGCAGCGTCAAAAACGCCGAGCACCTGCTCAAGGAGCCGTTTATCGTGATCTCGGGCGATGCGCTGACCGACTTCGACCTGACCAAGATCATCGCGTTCCACAACGCCAAACATGCCATGGCCACGATCACGCTCACGCGCGTGCCCAATCCGCTTGAATACGGCGTGATCGTCGTTAACGAGCAGGGCGAGGTGCAGCAGTTTCTCGAAAAGCCGAGCTGGGGCGAGGTCTTCTCCGACACTGTTAACACCGGCATTTATGTGATCGAGCCCGAGGTGTTTAAGCATATTCAGGGCGGCAAAGTCACCGACTGGTCCCAAGATGTCTTCCCAAGCATGCTGCGCAAGCGCGACCCGCTGTATGGCTATGTCGCCGAGGGCTACTGGACTGATGTCGGCACGATCGAAGAATACATGCGCGCCTGCCGCGATTATATGTCCGGCAAGGTCAAGCTGCCGCGCGTCGGCCAGAATATCTTCGACGATGTCTGGGTCGAGGGCGAAGCGGAGATCGCGCCGGACGCTCAGTTCCATGGGCCGGTCTACCTGGGGCACGGTGCCAAAATCAAAGGCGGCGTGATCATCCATGGGCCATCGGCAATCCGCGATTATGCGATCGTCGACGAGCGCGCGACGATCGACCGCTCGCTGATCTGGCGCAACTCCTACATCGGCGAGCGCGCCGAGCTGCGCGGCACGATCGTCATGCGGCAGTGCAATATCAAGAGCCGCGCGGTGCTGTTCGAGGGCGTCGTGATCGGCGATCAGACGATCATCAACGCCGGCGCGGTGATTGGCGCGAATGTTAAGATCTGGCCGAGCAAGGAGGTTGACGAGGGCGCGACGATCAGTTCGAGTATCATCTGGGGCTCGCAGGGGCGGCGCGTGCTGTTCGGGCGCTTTGGGATCACCGGCTTGGTCAACATCGATCTGACGCCCGAGTTCTGCGCGAAGCTGGGCGCGGCCTATGGCGCAACGCTGCGGCGTGACTCCACGGTGACGATGAACCGTGATGCGCACTACACCCCGCGCATGCTGAAGCGGGCCATGATCGCCGGGCTGCCCTCCGCCGGCGTCCACGTCTCCGATCTGCACAGCGTTCCGGTGCCCGTCGCGCGCTACATCACCCACGCAGTTGGCGCGTCCGGCGGTATCCACGTTCGGCTCTCGCCGTTCGATCATCGCGTGGTGGACATCAAGTTCTTCGACGCCGATGGGCTCGATATTGACACCCCGACCGCGCGCAAGATCGAGGGCATCTTCTTTCGCGAGGACTACCGACGGGTCTACCTCGACGAGATCGGCCGGATCAGCGATGGCGAGAATATCGAGAAGACGTATGGCAATGCGTTCCTGAAGGCGCTGCGGCCCGAAGCGCTCGCCAACATCGCGCGCGGCTTCAATCTGGTGATCGACTACGCCAACGCCAATGCTTCGAGCATCCTACCGAATATTCTGCGGCAGCTGCAAGTCAACGCGGTCGAGCTGAACTTGCACCTGGACGACAGCCGGCTGTTCCAGACCAGCCAGCAGTTCGAGGCGGGCATGGAGCGGCTGGCCCGCATAACGCCCGTGCTGGACGCGCATATGGGCGTGCGGATCGATAGCAGCGGCGAAAAGCTCTTCCTGGTCGACGACAACGGGCATCGGCTGCCTGGCACGCAGGCGCTCGCGGCGATCGCGGCGCTGGCGATGTCGGTGAATAATGGTGGGACGGTCGCCGTGCCGGTCACAGCACCGCGCGCCTTTGAGCAGATCGCTGAACGGTATGGCGGCAAGATCGTCCGCACGCGCACGACGCTGGCCGCGCTGATGCAGACGGCGGCGTGCAATCGCGATATGCTGCTGCTCGGCGACAGCACCGGCAATTACATCTTCCCCAGCTTCTACCCGATCGCCGACGGCATCTTCGCGATCGTCAAGATCATGGAGCTGCTGACGCTGCGCGGCACGACGCTCTCTCAGGTCATCCACGATTTACCGAGCTACTACATCCGCCAGACCAAAGTGCCCTGTCGCTGGGAGTTCAAGGGCAAGGTGATGCGCATCTTGAGCCAACAGTACCAGGACCGCAAGCTGGATCAGGTCGATGGAATCAAGATCGATCTGGGTGAGGAGTGGGTGCTCATCCTGCCCGATACCGATGGGCCGTTCTTCCATATCATCGCCGAGGGCAGTAGCGATGAGCAGGCGCGCGTGTTAACCGAGAAGTACGCCGGGCTGGTGATGGGGTTGCAGTAGCCCGATCACTACTGGCAGATTGCAGATTGCAGATTGCCGCCTCACGTTTCACGCTTCACGTTTCACGAGCGCGCTCCGGCAGCGCGGCGGCGGTGAACCCAGCCGGCAACAGCTCATCGGGTGTTGTCACCAGCCGCGCGTCGTGCATATTCGCCAGCACGACCGTGCAGCGCGGTGCCAGCTCCAGAAGAACCTGGCGGCAGGTTCCGCATGGGCTGACCGGCCCAGTCGTGTCGGCGACGACCGCTAGAGCCACGATATCGCGCTCGCCTGCGGCGTAGGCGTTCAGCAGCGCGACACGCTCGGCGCAGACGCACGCTGAATAGGCCGCATTCTCGACATTACAGCCAGGGAAGCTGCGCCCGGAAGCGGTCAGCGCTGCCGCTCCGACCGCGAAACGCGAGTACGGCGTGTAGGCGCGCTTCCGCGCCTGCTTGGCTAGGTCCACCAGCCCGCTGTAGTCAGGTGGTTCCCTCATGATGGACGGCCTCTCCTTCAGTTGCGCTTACTTCGACCTCGTCGGGCAGCGGGTAGGTGATTCGTAGCTGGCGCGGTCGCAATCCCTCGACCGACAGCACGGTGATCGTGACGCCATCATCGAGCTGAACTTCGTCGCCGACCTTCGGCACGCGCCCCAGCTGCTCGTAGACCATCCCGCCGATGCGGTCGGACTCGTCGGAGGTGAGCCGCAGCCCGGTCAGATCGTTGATGTCGTCGATCGGCACGCGCGCGTCGGCGATCAGCTCGCCCTCGCTGATGAACTGGATCGACGGCTCCTCGACATCGTATTCGTCTTGGATGTCGCCGACGATCTCTTCCAGCAGATCCTCGATCGTCACGAGGCCGGCGGTGCCGCCATACTCATCCACGGCGATCGCCAGGTGGACCTTGCGGGTCTGCAAATCGCGCAGCAGCGCCCCGACCTTCATAGTCTCGGGGATGAAATAGGGTGGTCGCTGGAGGCCGCTCAACGGCATATCGCGCCGCCCGGCGCGCAGCCCTGGCAGGAGATCCTTCGCATACAGGATGCCAACGATCCGGTCGATCGTCTCGTGGTAGACTGGGATGCGCGAGTGCCCGTTGGTGATCACGGTTTCGAGCGCCTCGTCGAGCGAGGCGGTTTCGTCGAGCGCGACGATGTCGACGCGCGGGATCATGACCTCGCGCACCAGCATGTCGCCGAACTCGAAGATGCCCTCGATCATCTCGCGCTCGTCGCGCTCGATCAGCCCCTCCTCCTCGCCGACGTTCACAAGCAGCAGCAATTCTTCCTCGGTGACGAGCGGCAGCTGCAGCGCGTTGTGCCCGCTCAAGAGGCGGATCAACGGGCTGATCAGCACGCTGAGCACACTGATCAGCGGCCAGAGCACCCAGGTGATGATCACCATCGGGCCCGCAAACAAGCGCGCTGCACTGGTGGGATTGCGGATCGCCAGCGCCTTGGGCAGCGCCTCGCTAAAGATCAGGATGAACAGCAGCAGAATGGCCAGCGCGCCATAGCGCCAGCCCGCCGACAGGCCGGCGGTCAGGTGCAGCGTGAAGGCCGTTGCGGCGATGATCGCTGCGGCATTGAGTAGTAAGATCGTCGCTTTGAAGCGATAGGGCTCCGAGAGGAGCCGTGCGACGACTGTCGCGCGCATCGTGTGCTCCTCCTGGAGCCTGTTGAGGCGATGGCGGCTGATTGCGCTTAACGCCGCGTCGACCGCAGATGTGAAGGCGAGCACGACCAGACACACGCCAACGCCAACCAGACTGAGACTAGATTCGGGGTCCAACTGTCTACATCCCTTCCGAATGCGAACGTCGTATAGCCGATAGCCGATAGCCGATAGCCGATAGCCGATAGCCGATACTGGCACATCGTCCATCGTCTATTGTCTATTGTCGCGTTTCCACATCACAGCACTATACGATCATGAAAAAAGCGCACTCAACGAAAGATCTTTATGAATCCGCATGATCGCCTCGGCGAACAGTGGCGCGACGCTGATCACACGCACGCGCGCCCTTTCGTAGGCTTGCGGCAACGGTATCGTATTGGTGACGATCGTCTCCATGAGCACCGACTCGGCCATGATCGAGAAGGCTTGGCCGGCGAAGATGCCGTGGGTGGCGCAGGCATAGACCGCATGCGCGCCACGCTCTTTCAGCGCGCGGGCGGCCTCGGCAAGCGTGCCGCCGGTCGAGATCATATCGTCGACGATCACCGCTGTCTTGTTCTGGACCTCGCCAACCATCTCTAGCATTTCGGCGACATCCGGCTGCGGGCGCTGCTTGGCGATGATCGCTAGCCCGGCCCCGATGCGCTCGCGGAAGCTGTTGGCGCGCCCCACGCCGCCTGCGTCCGGCGAGACGACGACCAGGTTGTGCAGGTTCAGGTCGCGGATGTAGTCGGCCAGCAGCGGGCCGGCCTGGAGATGATCGACGGGAATGTCGAAGAAGCCCTCGATCGCTGGCGCGTGCAGATCCATCGCCAGCACCCGATGTGCGCCAGCCGTACGGATCAGGTTCGCGACCAGCTTGGCCGAGATCGGCTCGCGGCCAGTGGTCTTCTTCTCCTGCTTGGCGTAGCCATAGTAGGGGATCACCGCCGTGACGCGCGATGCCGAAGCGCGCCGCAGTGCGTCGATCAACAGTAACAGCTCCATCAGGTGGTGGTTGACTGGCGTACAGGTCGGCTGGACGACAAAGACATCCGATCCGCGAACGTTCTCCTCGAGCTTGATGCGCGACTCGCCGTTTTTGAAAGTATCGACGATCGCGCGACCGAGGTTGATGTTTAGATAGCTGGCGATCTCCTGCGCCAGTGGCCGGTTGGCGTTGCCGCTGAAAATTTGTA
>Ga0075423_10004200_pt1 | contig 13335 bp, 11 predicted proteins | sample SoiMethybrSBSTD2_FD_80114 | JGI IMG/M metagenome (GOLD analysis project Ga0075423, IMG submission 80114) | Bulk soil microbial communities from a Populus tree surrounding site in Tennessee, USA - Soil MetaG P. TD hybrid SBSTD2 | ecosystem: Environmental > Terrestrial > Soil > Tree plantation...
CGGGACAGCGGGCTCCGTGGGACGCGGGACGGCGACTACCGGCGCGGCATCCGCCGCGACCTGGGGGGGAACCGGTGTCGCGGGAACGGGCGGCGCGGGGCGAGTGGATGTCGCACGGGCACAGGCGGCCAGCACGCCAACGAACCACAGCATCCGATGTGTCGTCATGAAGTCGCTGAGAGTGAGAATGCACCGAGATGGGGCCCCGAGAACTCCGAGGCGACCTCGAGCAGAAACGCCAGCGTGTCACGCGTCGCTTCGGGCAACACGATCGCGTCGACGAAGCCGCGGGCCGCGGCGAAGCGGGCATCCAGCTGCTGATCGTAGTCGGCGCGCATCGCCTCGACGGCGGCGGCGTTCTCCGCCTTCCCCGCGTCGTTGCCGAACACCGCTTGCACCGCCGATTCCCCCTCCATGACGCCCATGCGCCCGGAGGGCCACGACAACAGAAAATCGGGATCGAATCCTTGCCCGGCCATCGCGTAGTACCCCGCGCCGGAGGCGTGATTCAGCGTCACGACGAGCTTGGGGACGGTGGCCGTCGCCATCGCCTCCACGAAACGCGCGCCGGCGCGGATGATCCCGGAATGCTCCGCCTCGGTCCCGACCATGAAGCCGGAGACATCCTGGAGAAACAACAACGGCAACCGCTCGCGGTCCGCGTTCTCGATGAAGTACGCCACCTTCTCGGCGCTTTCCGTATAGACGATGCCCCCGATACGCGGCGGCTGCCCCTGCTTTCCTTTAATGACCCCGCGCGTATTGGCGATCAGAGCGACCGGGTAGCCCGCAATCGCTCCATGCCCGCACAGCATCTCGTGCCCCACATCGGGCTGGAATTCATCGAGGCGGCCGTCATCGAGCAGGCACTCGAGCACGGCGCGGACGTCGTAGCTCATGCGGTGATCGGATGGCAGGAGGTCGTACAGATCCTGCGACTTTCGTTTCGCCCGGGCGGCCGGCTTCGGCGCCGCGCGCGGTGTGTGCGGCAGCCGGGCAATGTACTCCCGCATCCGGGCGAGGCACTCCGCATCGTTCGCCGCGCGATAGTGCGCGACGCCGCTGACGGACGTATGCGTCGTCGCGCCCCCGAGCGTTTCGGCATCGACGGTCTGTCCCGTCGCTCCTTTGACGAGATTGGGCCCGCCGAGTCCCATGAATGACGTTCCCTCGACCATGAAGATGACGTCCGACAGTGCCGGCAGATACGCCCCGCCGGCAATGCACGGCCCCATGACGGCCGCGATCTGCGGCACGCGCAGGTAGCGTCGCATGATCGAGTTGTAATAGAAGATCCGGGCGGCTCCGTACTGACCCGGGAACACGCCGCCCTGATAGGGCAGATTGACCCCGGCCGAATCCACGAGGTAGACGATCGGGATCCGCTGACGCATGGCGACTTCCTGCGCGCGCAGCATTTTTTTGATCGTCTCCGGCCACCAGGAGCCGGCTTTCACGGTCGCGTCGTTCGCCACCACGACCACTCCCCGGCCGTGAACGCGACCCAGTCCGGTGACCACGCCGGCGCCGGGCGCCTGGCCGTCATACTGGTCGTGCGCCATCAGCAGCCCGAGCTCGAACCAGGGACTGCTGCTGTCCAGAAGCTTTCCCACCCGTTCGCGGGCGGTGAGCTTCCCCTGTTCGTGTTGCCGGCGGACCTTCTCCGGCCCGCCCCCCTGTTCCAGACGGAGGGCGAGCGCGCGGTATTCCTCTGCCAGCGTCGCGAGGCGGCTCATGGCCGATCGGCCGCCCACTCCTCGATGTACTTGATGAGATCCGTCGTGGGCGTCCCGGGACCGAACAGTTTCCCGATCCCCTTGGCTTCGAGCTGCGCCACGTCCTCGGGTGGAATGATCCCGCCGCCCGTCAACAACACGTCGGCCCGACCCGCTTGGACCAGCAGGTCCCGCACGCGAGGGAACAACGTCATGTGCGCGCCGGAGAGAATCGACAGACCGACCACGTCCACGTCTTCCTGGATGGCGGCGTGCGCGATCATCTCGGGCGTCTGATGCAACCCCGTGTAGATCACCTCCATGCCGGCATCGCGCAACGCGGCGGCGACCACTTTCGCGCCACGGTCGTGGCCGTCCAGTCCGGGTTTGGCGACGAGCACGCGGATGGGCCGGCGCTTTCGTACGGCGATCGTGGGCCTCATGCGCGGCGAAACCGCAGCAATGCCGCCAGACCATCCACCGACCGGCGCGCCCGCAGGTCGTAGAGCACATCCACCTGAGCGCGTTGCGCCAACGCTTCTTCGACGGCGTCGTCGATGCGGGGATCGTCGCCATGGCCGTCGGCGAGCAGCAGCCGGACCTGCCCCCGACTCAGCACCTTCTGGGTCGGCTCGATGCCGCTGACCGCCCACCCCGTCCCCAATCCGTCCTTGACGGCCTCGGCGTGGGCCCGCTCCCAGGCGCGCTCCCGCTCCTCGCGCAGAGCCAGGACGGCCTCGCGCACCTCGGACGGAGACGTCGTCTTGGGGTTCAGCCTCACGACGCCGAACAGCAGGTCATGGAGGTAGGTATGGAGGTGCGGGACCAGCGCCGCGGCATCCACACCAACTCCAGCCAGTACGAGACCGGTGAGCGGCTGCTGGGAGTGAATCCGGAAGATCTCTTCCGCGACCCGCGCGTAATGCCGGTGTTTTTCCTCCCGAATCCGCGCGTGGTACCCGTGCTCCCCCATCGACCCCGTCACCCCGCCCCGCACCTGTTGCCGCTCGCCGTGGAACTTGCCGCCCCGCGAGGCCGGGGAGATCACCCCAGGACGCTCGACGATGGAGAACGCGCCCACATCGAAGAACCGGGCCCCCGAACGATCGCATGCCGCCACAAGGATCGTGCCGAACTCGCGCTCCAGCGAGACCAGTTCGCGGGTCGCCGGCGTCTCCGACACGACCAACCGCGACCGGTGGACCTGTGGCATCGAGACCACCTCGAACAGGCCGGCCCCCTGGCACGCGAACAACGCGACGCCGCGCGTCTGGGGTAAGCGGCCCGGGTCCTCGAGATAGCGCTGGATGCTCTCCAGATCGCCGGCCACCGCCTCGCGATCTTCCCGGCCCAGGGACCGTTTCGACAACTCGTCGACGGTCTGCCGGATCCGATTCTTCATCTTGATGAGGTATTTGCCCCGGGTCTTGTCGCGCGGCTCGAGCTTCAGGTAGCACGAAACGACGGGGCCCGCGCCCGACGACAGGGCGCCGAGCCGCGCCAGGGTATCGTGCACCGTCGCCGCTCCAGGAGACAGCGGTTGTACGGTGGTGCTCAGAAGAACACCGGCTCCCGATAGGCGCCGAACACGCGCTCGAGCGCGTGCCGGATCTCGTACAGGGTGCAGTAGGCGCGCGCGCAATCGAGCATGGGGCCGATCACGTTGCGATCCTGCTCCGCCGCCTCACGCAACGCCGCCAGCCGCTGCTCCACCAGGGTCGCATCGCGCTCGGCCCGCAGCTTGGCCAGCCGCCGCCGCTGCGATTGCTCGGCATCGTTGTTGATCTTGAGCACTTCCACGGGATGGTCGTCCTCGGAGAGGAAATCGTTTACCCCGACAATCGTCTGGCTTCCCTCTTCCACGTGCCGCTGGAATTCGGCGGCGGAGCGCGCGATTTGGCGCTGGAACCAGCCGGACTCGATTCCCTGGACGACCCCGCCGATCGACTGGATCTCCGCGAACAAGGCTTCGGCCTCGCGCTCCATTTGATCGGTGAGCGCCTCGACGTAGTACGATCCACCGAGCGGGTCGGCCACTCCGGGCACGCCACTCTCGTAGGCCAGAATCTGCTGGGTGCGCAGGGCCACCTGCACCGCCTGCTCGGTGGGCAGCGCGAGTGTTTCATCGAGCGAGTTGGTGTGCAGCGATTGCGTGCCGCCGAGGACCGCGGCCAGCGCCTGATAGGCGACGCGGACGATATTGTTCATCGGCTGCTGGGCCGTGAGCGTGACGCCGGCCGTCTGGCTGTGAAACCGCAGCATCCACGAACGCGGGTTCCGGGCCCCGTAGCGTTCTTTCATATGCCGGGCCCAGATACGCCGCGCGGCGCGCAGCTTCGCGATCTCCTCGAAGAAATCGTTGTGGATGTCCCAGAAGAAGGAAAGCCTCGGCGCGAATTCGTCGAGATCGAGACCGCGCGCAATCCCCCGTTCCACATACGTGAAGCCGTTGGCGAGGGTGAAGGCGAGCTCCTGCGCCGCGGTCGCGCCGGCTTCGCGAATGTGGTAGCCCGAGATGGAGATGGTGTTCCAGAGCGGGGTATGGGTCGTGCACCACTCGAACATGTCGACGATGATTTTCAGTGCGGGTTCGGCTGGATAGACCCAGGCGTGCTGGGCCATGTATTCCTTCAGGATGTCGTTCTGCACGGTGCCGCGCAGCTTCTCGATCGGGACGCCCTGTTTTTCCCCCGCCGCGACGTAGAAACAGAAGAGAATCGCCGCCGGCCCATTGATCGTCATCGACGTGGACACCTGATCCAGCGGGATGCCGCGAAACAGATCCTCCATGTCGGCAAGGCTCGAAATCGCGACGCCGCACATGCCTACCTCACCCTCGGCGCGGGGGTGGTCGGAGTCGTACCCCATCAAGGTCGGAAAATCGAATGCAACCGAGAGCCCGGTCTGGCCGTGCTCGAGCAGGAACTTGTAGCGCTGATTGGTATCCTCGGCCGTGCCGAACCCGGCGAACTGCCGCATGGTCCAGAGCCGTCCGCGGTACATCGATGGGTGGATCCCCCGCGTGAAGGGATACGTCCCCGGCTCCCCGAGCTGGCGTTGGGGATCCCATCCGGCCAGATCGCCGGCGTCGTACACCGGCTTGCGTTCGATCGTCATTGCATGGCCCCGCTTTTCGCCTGGTTCACGATCCGCGCCGCCACCTCATACGGGCTCTCTTTTCCAGCGGTCATGTCATCCAGCGATTGCTCCAGGATCGACTCCGCGGGAGAGGCTTCCCAGACCCACGCGCGCAGCGCCCGGTTCACGACCGCGCGGGTCCGCTCGGCGAGACGCTCGCGGCGACGCCGCTCCAACCGGCCGCTCGCCTCAAGGTACGCGCGATGCCGATCCAACGCTGTGATCACCGCGTCGATGCCCTCGCCCTTCGAGGCAACGGTCAGCAGGACGGGTGGATCCCATTCGGGCGGAACGGCGGATGAGTCCTGCGCCGAACCGACGATTCGTCGATCCGACCTGGCCCGCGCGGAGGGAGCATGATGGGGACCGACATGCCGGAATGCGTTGCCGCGCCGGATCCCCAGCATCACCTCGACCTCCCGCTGCATTTTTTCCCCGCCCGGCCGGTCGCTCTTGTTGACCACGTACACATCGGCCACCTCCATCACGCCGGACTTGAGCGCCTGAATGCCGTCTCCCGACTCCGGCACGAGGACGAGCAGGGTCGTCTCGGCGGTGCTCGCCACGTCCAGCTCCGTCTGGCCGACCCCCACGGTCTCGATCAGGATGCGGTCGAAGCCGAAGGCGTCCAGGACGTCGCAGACTTCCTCCGTCGTCATGGCCAATCCGCCCTGCGATCCCCGGGTCGCCATCGAGCGGATGAATACGCCCGGGTCGAGGCTGACCGACTCCATGCGGACCCGGTCGCCCAGGAGAGCGCCGCCGCTGAAGGGGCTCGTGGGATCCACGGCGACTACCGCAACCTTCAGGCCCCGGGCCCGGAAGGCGCGTGTCAGATGGTCGGTGAGGGTGCTTTTCCCTGCTCCCGGCGGACCGGTGATGCCGATGCGGCGCGTCCGGACGCGGCCGACCCGTTCGTGGACGTGGGCCAGCACGCGCTCGAAGCCGTCCCGTTGGTTTTCGACGAGGCTGATGGCTCGGGCGAGGGCGGCGGTGTCGCCGCGGTCGAGGCCGTCCGTGAGTCCGTCGTTCCGCATCTGTCCGCAAAGATAGCGCCGACCTTCGCCCGTTGGAACGTTCGCCGGGCCGGTGTAGCCTTATCACAGACCGACCGGGAGTCCTGATGACCGAGCTCACCCCGACCGCCGCGATCGACCTGTGGGAAGAATGGCCCGCTCTGCCGGAAGCCGAGCGCGTGGCTCGGTTCAAGGCGCTACCCCACGACGAGGCCGACGATTTCTTCCTCAGTCTCGACGTGGCCGAGCAGGGCAACCTGCTGCTCGCGCTGCCGGCGGGTGAGCGCCGCCTGTGGCTGCGCCTGCTCGCACCGGATGATGCGGCCGACATGATTCAGGCGATTCCGCACCATGAGCGGCCGTCGCTGCTCGAGCTGCTGGACGACGTCACGCGGCGCGAAGTGCGCGCGCTCCTGGCGTACGAGGAAGACGCCGCGGGCGGCCTCATGAGTCCGCGCTTCGCGCGGATTCGGCCCGACATGACGGTCGATGAAGCCATCAGCTATCTCCGCAAACAGGCGGCGCAGGTCGAGACGATCTACTACGCATACGTGCTCGACGACGAGCAGCACCTGCGCGGCGTCGTCTCGTTCCGCGAACTGTTTCAGAAGCCCGGCGACACGCTGGTGCGGGACCTCATGCACACCGAGCTGGTGACGGTGCGCGAAGAGATGGACCAGGAGTCGGTGGCACGCGTGTACCTGGAACAGGACCTCGTGGCCCTCCCGGTCGTCGACGCCGCGGGTCGCATGAAGGGCATCATTACCTACGACGACATCGCCGACGTCGTCCGGGAAGAGGACACGGAAGACGTCCAGAAACTCGGTGGTACGGCGGCCCTCGACGAGCCCTACCTCAGTATCCCGCTGCCGGCACTGATCAAGAAACGAGCGGGATGGCTGGCCGCGTTGTTCCTGGGCGAGATGCTGACTGCCACCGCGATGTCTCACTATGAGAATGAAATCGCCTCAGCGGTGGTCCTGGCCCTCTTCGTGCCGCTGATCATTTCGAGCGGCGGCAACTCCGGTTCGCAAGCCACCACCCTCGTCATCCGCGCCATGGCCCTCGGGGAGGTCCGGCTGCGGGATTGGTGGAGAGTGCTGCGGCGGGAGGTCGGCGCCGGCTTCGCGCTTGGTGCCGTGCTCGGCACCATTGGCCTGGCCCGGATCCTCGCCTGGCACGCCATCGGTGGATCCTACGGCGTCCACTATGGGGTGGTGGCCGCGACGGTCGCCTCCAGTCTCGTGGGGGTCGTGCTCTGGGGCAGCGTGATCGGCTCGATGCTGCCGTTCGTGCTGCGCCGCCTGGGGTTCGACCCAGCCAGCGCATCCGCCCCCTTCGTCGCCACGGTCGTGGACGTCACCGGTCTCATCATCTACTTCACCGTGGGCAGCATCATCCTGCGCGGCACCCTGCTGTAAGCGGGCCTACGCTTCGGCGGAATCGAGCACGATAGTTCGGACGCTGCCGCGCCGCACGGCCACGCGCTCTACACGGGTCGCCGTGGCGGCGAGCACGTCGAATTCGAGTCCCCCCAGCAGAAATCGCTCACCGGCACGCGGAATCCGTCCCAACGTCTGGCTGAGCAGCCCCCCGATCGTCTGAGCCTCGGTGCCGGTGGGCCCCGAGCCGAACCGTTCTCGCAGCAATCCGGCCGGAGCCGAGCCTTCCAGCTCGGCGAGCGGCATCGTCTCCTCGGTGGCGGTGGTGGCCGTCGCGGGGCTTTCCAGGACCTCGCTCACGAGATCGCGCAGCAGGTCCTCGAAGGTCACGAGCCCGGCGGTCCCGCTGAATTCGTCGAGCACGACGGCGAGGTGGCTGCCGCCCCGTTGCATCTCCAGCATGAGATCGGCGGCCCGGCGCGTCGCGGGCACATTCAGAATCGGTCGCACCCGCACCGCCTCGTCCGGTGCCAGGTGCAGCAGATCGATCGCGTGCACGGCTCCGACCACTTCGTCCAGCGTACCCCGGTACACGGGGTAGCGGCTGTATCCCGACTGGACATAGACGTGCGCGGCCTCGGCGGCGAGCATGCCCTCGGGAATCGCCACCATCGACGTGCGCGGCGTCATCAGCTCGCTCACCGGCCGGTCGGCAAACGCGAGTACACCGGAGACGACCTCGATTTCGTCCGACGCGGCGAGCACGCTGGTGTTGCCGGACAGGACCGCGGCCAGAGCTCCACGCGGTGACGTGTCCCGGCTCGGGATGACCGGCGCCAGCAGCAACGCGATCCGCTCCATCCACGGAACCGTCGGCTGCACGATCCGCTCGGGCCAGCGCCGCCCGAGCACGCGCGGCAGGAGGTACGCCGCGGAAACGAATAAGGGGACGATGACCAATACGCTCACCAGTCCGATGAAGGTCGGGGTCGTCCGCGCCAGCAAGGCCGGGATCGAGGTCGCGGCGACCAGCACCCCCAGCGTCGTGAGGGCGTTGGCCGTCGCCAGAATCCGCGCCGGATCGCGCAACGCCTGGGCGGTGGCGGGCGCGCCGCGCAGCTTGTGCGACACCCATCGCGTCAGCTCCGCCTGACTCACGGCGGCGGCGGCGACCGCGACCGCCGCGGCGGTTGCGGCGAGCATCAAGCCGATGACGAGCAGGATCAGTGGAATGATCATTGCGCCTCGAAGTACACACGACGCACGCGTCGCTGCTCCACCCGCTCCACCACGACACGGAACCCGTCCAGGGTAAGCTCTTCTCCCGGGCGCGGCACGCGGCCCAGCACCGAATAGATCAGACCGCCGACCGTCGAGACCTCCGGATGCTCGAACGGTCTGCCCAACGCCGACGACAGCATGTCGAGGCCCACTCCCCCATCCACCCAGAACCGGGGGCCGTCCTGCCGGATCTCGGGTGGCGCCTCCGTATCATGCTCGTCGCGGATGTCTCCGACGATCTCTTCCAGGACGTCCTCGCGGGTGATCAGGCCGGCCGTGCCGCCGAACTCGTCGACGACGATGGCCAGGTGTGCCGGACCGCGCTGAAAGTCCCGCAGCTGGGCATCCAGAGTCTTGGCCTCCGGCACGATCGCGGCCGGGCGCACGAGATCCTGCCAGCGCGCGATGCGCTCTCCTTCGGGAAGCCCCAGGGCGAGGGGCACCAGATCCTTGGCGTACAGCACACCGACCAGATTGTCCGGCGTGCCGTCGTACACCGGAAGGCGCGTATGCTGGCTGCCGCGGAACTGCTCCAGCACCTCATCGCGATCGGCCGCCACGTCGACGCCAACCATGTCGAGCCGGGGTGTCATGACTTCGTCGACCGTGGTGTCGGCGAGGGTAAACACGCCCAGCAGCATGTCGCGCTGGGTGTCGCCCATGGCCGGCGCGACGGACCCGGTCGCGGGCACGATGGAATGGAAGCCGCGGTCGATCCAGGTGAACAGGCGCAGCAACGGCGCGAAGGCCGGCAGCGTCCGCCGGCTGAGCGGCAGAGTGGCTTCGGCGAGCTCAGGACCGAGGCGGGCAATGCTGCGTGGCAGCGCGTCGCCGATCACGAAGAGCAGGAGCGCCACGAGCAGGACCATTCCCACCGCCGCGAGCCAGGGCCGCTCCCACCACCGGACGGCGTGGGCTCCCGCCACGGCTCCGAGCACGAGCAGCGCGAGGCGGGCGACGTGCAGCGCCCGGTGCAGCGGCACGGGTCCCCAGGAGCTCGCGGGCGGCGCGTCACCGAGGGTGTGCAGCGACTCACCAACCGCGGCCTCCTCGCCGAGCGCGAGCAAACCCGCCCACCCGGCGGCGGCGAGGGCGAGGACGGCCCCGCCCCAAACGAGCGCGTTCATCCGTGCTGCAGCAGTCGCCGCACGTAGCGTTCCTGCCGCCGCCACATCGCCGAGCGTGTGCGGCCAGGCCCGGTCGGATGATCGTACCCCAGGACATGCAACGTCCCGTGCACCGTCAGGCGGACGAGCTCGTCGGCGAGGGTCGGACGGCCACCGTTGGTGACCTGGGCGATATATCGCCGCGCCGCCTCGGGACACACGTAGACATCGCCGAGCACATGGCCGTCCCGTTGCGGCAGCGTGAACGCGATCACGTCCGTGAGGCCGCGCCGGCCGGTGACGCGCCGATTGAGACGGCGCATCGCCGCGGCGTCGAGCAACGTGAGCTCGACGCGCGTGCGCGCGCCGCGGGGGCGCTCCCAGCGCAACACCCGCGTGGCGACCCGCGCCAGACGCTCAGCCACCGGCGGCAGGACGCGCGGGCTGCCAGGTCTTCGTGATGCCGCCACTGGCCTCAGGATACCCGATGCGATTGTGATACATCCCGGTCAGCACCCGCACGAACTCCGCCCGCACTTCGTCGACCTGCCGCAGCGTGAGCGGCGCCTCGTCGAGCTGTCCCGACGCCAGCCGGGTTCGCACGATCTGATCGATCGCGGCCTCCAGCTTGGCGGGTGTCGGTGCGTCCAATACCCGCAAGGAGGCTTCGACCGAGTCGGCGAGCATCGCGACGGCCGTTTCCACGGATCGCGGGCGCGGCCCCGGATAGCGAAAGTCCTCGCGGCGCACCCCGGGCTCGCCCTGTTTCTTGGCCCGGTCGTAGAAATAGGTGATCTCCGCCGTGCCGTGATGCTCGGGAATGAACGCCGCGACGATTACGGGGAGCCCCGCTTCGCGCGCCAGCCGCAGGCCTTCCGGAACGTGATGCTTGATGATTTCGACGGACTGCGCCGCGAGCAGCCGGTCGTGCGGATTCCCCGCCAAGGCCTGATTCTCGACGAAGTACTGCGGATTCGCGAGCTTCCCGACGTCGTGATAGTAGCAGCCCACGCGGCCCAGCAGCCCGTTGGCGCCGATCCGGTTGCAGGCCGCTTCGACCAGGTTGGCCATCGCGACGCTGTGGGCGTAGGTGCCCGGGGCCTCGAGCGACAGGCGCCGCAGCAACGGCCGGCTCGGGTCCGAGAGCTCGAGCAGCGTCAGATCGGTCGTGATCTGCGCCACCCGCTCCGCGACGGGCAGCAACAGGATCGTGAGCGACGCCGACACCAGCCCGTTCGCTGTCCCGAGTAGCGCGCGCGTGCCGATCTCCCGGGCGGGCCAGTCGCCGGCCAGACCGAGCGACATCGCGGCGGCCAGGTACCCGAGGCCCACCAGCAGCACCGCCAGGTACAAATGCGTCCGGCGTCGCAACGTCTTGACCGACAGGGCAGCCGTCACGCCACCGACGAAGCAGAGGAACAAGGCCGGGGTGTCGTGCAACGACGGCTGCACGGCGACCAGGACCGCCAGGATCATCGCGGCGATCATCGAGACGCGGCCGTTGAGGAGCACCGTCAGCATCATCGCCGTAAACGGCAGCAGGATCAGCTCGACGTGCTCCGGCGTCGTATGGGCCACCGCCCCGGCGGCGAGAATGGTGCACGCGAACAGGGCCGCGACGGTCCCGACCTGCCGCAACTTCACGTACGTCTCGCGGCGATAGAAGAACATCAGCACCCAGAACACCGACAGGATCAGCAGGTTGCGGATCAGCGGCCCGATCACGCCCCCGATGGAGCGGCTGGTCGCCGCCCCGCGCCGCACCAGCTCCGCGTGCAGCGCGTTCAGCTTCTCCTCCGCCGGCCCGGCGACGACCTCGCCGGCCCGGATGACGACATCCCCCTGCCGGACGGCGTACTTGCTGCGATCGACCCCCGCCGCGAGCTCGCTACGCCGGCGGGCGGTTTCGAGATCGTTGCGGACCAGGGTGGGCCGGAACAGGTACCGCAGCAACGTGACGTAGAGGGTATCGCCCACCGTGCCGCGGTCGGGGAAGGTGGCCCGTGCCTGGCGCAGCACATCGTTGAAGGTGAGCAGATCGTCCCGGAGAATCGGCGCTTCCGTGGCCCCGCGGCGGACGATCACCTGCGGCCCCGAATCGACGCCCGGCGCCGCGGACGAGATCACCCCCAGCTCCAGGGTGCGGCGGAACAGATCATTGAGGCTGCGCTCGAGCGCGGCGCGACGATCCGCTTGCGCGAGGTAGGTCGCGGCCGGTGGCGAGAACGCGACGCCGAATCGCTCCCCCACGAGGGCGATCGCCGCGGGCCCTCCCGCCGCCGCGGAATCCAGCGCGACGAACAGCTCGTGTGTCGCCACGCGGGCGCTGTCGTACACGCGGGGGCGGAACTCGTAAACCGGCGGCGCCGCGACGGCGACTTCGTCGGCTTCGCGACGGAACTCGTCTTCACTCTTGGAGACGACGAAATCAAACGGCGCCGTGACGGTGCGATCGACGCGCGTGCCCATATCCAGAATCGACGCGAGATCGCCGGCGCTGGATGGAAACGCGGCCTGCGTGAGCCAGGCGAGCGCCGCCACCCAAACCCAACGGGCGGCATGATACCGGAAGGCGGCAAACCGACCGACGCTCACATCAACCCTGCGCGTCTTCGGCGTAAGCGCGAATGATGTCCCGAACCAGCCGGTGCCGCACGACGTCGGTGTCGCCGAGGTAGCAGAACCCGATCCCCTCGATGCCCGGCAGGATGCGCTCGATCTGCAGCAGGCCCGAGTCCTCGCGGTTCGACAAATCGATCTGGGTCTTGTCGCCCGTGATCACGGCGCGCGAGTTCACGCCGAGCCGCGTGAGGAACATCTTCATCTGCATGCCTGTGGCGTTTTGCGCTTCGTCGAGAATCACGAACGCGTCGGACAGGGTGCGTCCCCGCATGTAGGCGAGCGGGGCGATTTCGATCACGCGAGTCTCGAGCGCCTTCTGGACCCGGTCCCGCGGCATCATGTCTTCCAGCGCGTCGTACAGCGGCCTGAGGTAGGGATCGACCTTCTCCTGGAGATCGCCCGGCAGGAACCCGAGGTTCTCCCCGGCTTCCACGGCGGGCCGCGCCAGAATGATGCGCCGTACCCGCTTGCGTGACAGCGCATCGACCGCCGCGGCCACCGCGAGATACGTCTTGCCGGTCCCCGCCGGGCCGATTCCCACGACGATGTCGTGCTGCGTGATCAGCTGCAGATACTCACGCTGGCCCGTGGTCTTGGGCTGAATCACCCGGCGCAACCCGGGCAGGATGATCTTGAGCTCGCCCGCGGCCGTTCCGGCTTCGTTCAATGTTCCCGCTTCTCCCTCGATCACCAGCCGCTCCACGTCGTGGACGTCGAGCGTCTCGCCCATGCGGGCCAGGTCGACCATCGCCTGCGCGACCTGGGCCGCCCGCTCCACGGCGGCCGGAGGACCCTGTACGGTCAGTGCGTCACCGCGCAGCGACACCCGGACCCCCAAGCGCTTGGTCAGCTCGATCAGGTTGCCGTCATTCACGCCGGCGAGCGACAACAGGTCGACGCCTTCGACCGAGAAGCGGCGCACGTGGTCGTCGCTCATGGCACCAACCGGATGTGGAGCGCCGCGAGATCCGCCTCGCGCGTCGCGGAGGGCGCCCCCTCGAACAGGGCGCGCGCGGCGGTCGTCTTGGGAAACGCGATCACGTCGCGCAGGCTCCCGGCCCGGGCGAGAAACATC
>Ga0075423_10004201_pt1 | contig 13334 bp, 9 predicted proteins | sample SoiMethybrSBSTD2_FD_80114 | JGI IMG/M metagenome (GOLD analysis project Ga0075423, IMG submission 80114) | Bulk soil microbial communities from a Populus tree surrounding site in Tennessee, USA - Soil MetaG P. TD hybrid SBSTD2 | ecosystem: Environmental > Terrestrial > Soil > Tree plantation...
CCGATCGAGTTCAGCATGCCGGCCGGGGTCTCGACGATGCGGTGCGGTGGGTTGCCGGCGCGCGGCTCGAGCGTGACCGTCTTGGTCACCACGCCGCCGAGCCCGGCGAGGTCGAGGCGGGCGGCGAACTCGTCGCCGTAGCCGAACGTGCCGCTCGCGGCGACGATCGGATTGCGCAGGCGGAGCGGGCCGAGCATGACCTCGAGATCCACGGAGACGGCGGTCGAAGGCGTCATGGCGCGTGCTCCCAGTCGACGGTCTCCGCACCCACGCACGGGCCGTCGAGACAGGCGAGAATGTAGGCGGCGTTGGAGGCGGCCGCCGGCACCGGCGCGCCCTCGGCGCGCGGAATCACGCACGAGCGGCAGATGCCGGTGCCGCACGCCATGTGGGCCTCGAGCGCCACCGACGAGGGCACGCCGTGGCGGCGCCCTACCTCGCCCACCGCGGCCAGGAGCCCGTGCGGCCCGCACGAGTAGAGCGTGGCCCCCGGCCGCGCGAGAAGCGCCGCCACGCGCGCATCGTCGAGGGCGTCGAGCACGCGGCCGCGCCGGCCCAGCGATCCATCCTCGGTGGTGACCAGGCTCACCGAGCCGGGCGCGAACGGACCGGCGGCCAGGTCCTCGGGCGCGATCAGCTCGCACGCCGTGCGCGCGCCGTTCAGGAACGCCACCGGCTCACCGCGCCGCGCGCACTCCTCGGCCAGGAGGACGAGCGGGGCCACGCCGCGCCCGCCGGCCACCAGGATGTGCGGGCCGTCGGTCTCGGCGAAGCCGCGGCCCAGCGGGCCGAGCACGGTCCACGCCTCGCTCGCGCGCGCCAGCGCCTGCGTGCCCGCCCCCACCACCGTGTAGAGGAAGCCGAGGTAGAGCCGGCCCGCTTCGCGCCAGGCGCGCGCCACGCTCATCGGCCGCTTGAGCAGGAGGCCGGGCGGCGCCGGCGACGGGCCGAGCATGGCGAACTGGCCGGGCGCCGGATCCGGAAAGTCGCCCGCCAGCTCGACCACCGCGTAGTGATGCCGCTTGCCCGGCAGGAGCGCGTTCGCCACCACGCGCGCCTCGCGCTCGACCCAGGCGGCGGCCGGAGCCCCGGTCACGGCGACGCGGTCGGCACTCACCGGAGGCTCCGGGTGCCCGCGGGGCTCGGCGCCGGGGCTCCCTTCGTGGTGTCGGCGGGCGCGGCCGGGAACGGCGCCTTCTTCGTCGTGTCGGGCGGGGCGGTCTTGGCCTTCGACGTGTCGGCGCGGGCCCCGCGCCCCCGCGCCAGCGAGTCGGCGCGCGCCGCGCGCGCGCGCATCAGGGAGTCCTCGCGCGCCGACGAGGACAGCGACCTGCGCTGTGCCGTGACCCGGGCCTCGGTCGGCACGTAGAGCTGCGCGTTGGGCGAGAACGGATACTTCATGAGCGTGCCGCCGATCGCCCCCACGGTGCGCAGCGAGTCGACGCGGCCGCGCAGCATGGCGCTCGCGGCGCGGCCGTAGATCGTCTCCGGATAGTTGGTCACCAGGTGACGCCACACGCTGTCGGCCGCCTCCTTGTGCTGGATCTTGTGGGCGTACACCCAGCCGGCGGCGAACGAGGCCTTGGGTGCGGACTGCGTGCCGGCGAAGTCGCGCTCGACCTTGCCGTACTCCTCGATGGCGCGCTCCGGGCGATCGGCGTCGATGAGGAAGCGCTCGGCCACGGCGAAGGCCGCGGAGGCCGCGGTCTCTCGCCCCGTGGTGTCGGAGCGCGCGGCGGCGCGCAGGGCGTCGATCTTGTCGAGGTTCTGGCTCCGCTGCTCGGCCTGCTTGGCGAACGGCGAGCCGCGGTACTGCTCCTGCACCTTGGCGTAGGTGGCGCGCGCCGCCTGGCCGTCCTCGAGCTGCACTTCCTGGATGAAGCCCATGCGATAGAGCGCTTCGGGCGCGATCGCCGGGCGCGTCTTGTCGTTGACGATGTCCTGGAGCACGACCAGACCCTCGTTCGCCTTGCCCGAGGCGGCGAGGGCGGAGGCGCGGCGCAGGCTCGCCTGGTCGCGGTACTCGGGGGCGCGCGCCGAGCGCTCGTAGCGGCGGTAGTGCTCGATGGCCCCCGCCCAGTCGCGCTTGCCCTCCAGGCAATCGCCCTGGCGGAGGATGGCTTCGTGCGACGCCTGCAGCGTCCTGGCGTGCGTTTCCACCCACTGGTATTCGACGCGCGCCGAGTCGTACGAGGACAGCGTGTAGTAGGCGTCTGCCAGCGTCTTGTGCCACTCGTACACCGCGCGCTCGTCGAGCTTGTCGGCGGGCAGCGCGCGCAGCCCGGCCACGGCGTCGCGCGGCCGCAGCGCGGCGAGATCCACCTGCGCCTCGCGCATGCCGGCGTCGAGCAGGAGCTTGCTCCTGGGATAGGCGTGTCGAAGGCTGTCGTAATACTGCTGCGCCGTCTCCCACTTGCGCTCGCGGCGGTAGGACTCGGCCGTGTAGTAGAGCCCCTGCTCGTTGAGCGGGCTGTCGGGGAACTTGGAGGCCAGGGCGCCGAACGACTCGCGCGCCTTCACGTACTCGCCCTTGCCGAGGAACGAGCGGCCGGTGATGAGGGCGGCGTCGTCGACGTACTTCGACTTGGGATAGGTGGCCACGAGCTTGGTGGCGCTCAGGATGGCCTTGTCGTAGAGCGCCGCCTGCTGCGGCGTGGCGCGGTCGTCGGGATTGAGATAGAGGCGCTCGGCGGCGGCGAAGCTCTTCTTGGCCGAATAGAAGGTGTTGAAGTAGGCGCAGCCGCCGGTGGCGAGGGCGACGGCGACGAGGGCGGCGAGGAGCGGGATCCGGTGCGTCCGCGTCACGCGGGCCCGCCTCCCGCGGCCGTCAGAGCGTCCTCCTCCTGCAGGTGTCGGACATCGAGCGGGCGGCGGATCTGCGACTCGATGGCCGCCACCGCCGCCGTGGCCCCCTGGATCGTGGTCACGCACGGCACGCCGTGGGCCACGGCCGCCGCCCGGATGGCCTTCTCGTCGAAGTGGCTGTCGCGGCCGAGCGGCGTGTTGATCACCAGGTGCACGTCGCCGGCGCCGATGCGGTCGACCACGTTCGGGCTCCCCTCGTTCACCTTGAGCACGCGCTCGCACTCGATGCCGTTCATGGTCAGGAAGCGCCAGGTGCCGCGCGTGGCCAGGAGATGGAAGCCGAAGTCGGCGAGCTTGCGGGCCAGGAACAGCGCGGCGCGCTTGTCGCCGTCGGCGAGCGAGAAGAACGCGGTGCCCGCGGTGGGCAGCGCCTCGCCGGCGCCGGCGTGCGCCTTGGCGAAGGCGTAGCCGAAGTCGACGTCGCGTCCCATGACCTCGCCGGTCGACTTCATCTCGGGGCCGAGCAGCGAGTCCTCGCCGGGGAAGCGGTTGAACGGCAGCACCGGCTTCTTGACGCTCACGAGCCGCGGCTCGGGCACGTGCGTGGCCCCCAGCTCGGCGAGCGTCTTGCCCGAGAGCACGAGTGCCGCCCACTGCGCGAGCGGGATGCCTACGGCCTTGGAGACGAAGGGCACGGTGCGCGAGGCGCGCGGGTTGGCCTCGAGCACGTAGAGCGTCTGGCCGCGCACCGCGAACTGGACGTTCAAGAGCCCGCGCACGTGGAGGCTCTCGGCCAGGGCGCGCGTCGCCTGATGGATGCGCTGCACCATCTCCTCGCCCAGCGAGTACGGCGGGATGACGCACGAGGAGTCGCCGGAGTGGATGCCGGCCTCCTCAATGTGCTCGAGCACGGCGGCGATGACGACGTCGTGGCCGTCGGCGACGGCGTCGACGTCGACCTCGATGGCCCCTTCCAGGAACTCGTCGAGCAGCACCGGCTCCTCGGCCGAGGGCGGCATCTCGTCGAGCAGCGCCGCGAGCTGCTCGGGGTCGTAGACCACGCGCATGCCGCGGCCGCCGAGCACGTAGCTCGGGCGCGCCAGCACCGGATAGCCGAGGCGGCGGGCTTCGTCCAGCGCCTCCTCGCGCGTGGCCGCGGTGGCGTTGGCCGGCTGCTGCAGGCCCACGGCGCGCACGACGTCGGCGAAGCGGGCGCGGTTCTCGGCCCGGTCGATGTCGTCGAACGACGTGCCCCACAGGCGCACGCCGGCCTCGTCGAGGCCGCGCGCCAGCTTGAGCGGCGTCTGGCCGCCGAGCTGGACGATCACGCCTTCCGGCTTCTCGGTATCCACGATATGCAGTACGTCCTCGAGCGTCAGCGGTTCGAAATAGAGGCGCGTGCTGACGTCGTAGTCCGTGGACACGGTCTCGGGGTTGGAATTGACCAGCACGACCTCGTAGCCCGCCTCGCGCAGGGCCAGCGCCGCCTGCACGCAGCAGTAGTCGAACTCGATGCCCTGGCCGATGCGGTTGGGACCGCTGCCGAGCACGATCACTTTCCGGCCCTGGCCGGGACGCGCCTCGTTCTCCTCCTCATAGGTGGAGTAGAAGTACGGCGTCTCGGCGTCGAACTCGGCGGCGCAGGTGTCGACGGCCTTGTAGACCGGGCGCAGGCCGAGCGCGTAGCGCCGCGTGCGCACGTCCTTCTCGCGCGCGCCGGTGAGCTGCGCCAGGTGGCTGTCTGCGAGGCCGAGCCGCTTGGCGCGTGTGAGCAGGTCCTCGTCGACCGCGTCCAAGGTACCCGCCTCGCGGATCTCGTTCTCGAGGTCGGTGACGCGCTGGATCTGGTGCAGGAACCAGGGGTCGATGCCCGTGTAGCGGCTCACCTCCATCGGTGGCTCGCCCACGGCGAGCGCCGCCCACACCTGGCGGATGCGCTGCCACGTGGGCAGGCGCAGCTGCTCGCGCAGCGCCGGCAGATCCTCCTCGCCCGCCGCACTGCCCAGCCCCTTCTGCCCGCCGTCGAGCTCGAGCGAGCGCAGACCCTTGAGCAGCGCTTCGGGGAACGTGCGCCCGATGGCCATGACCTCGCCCACCGACTTCATGCGCGTGCCGAGCACGGGATCGGCGGCCGGGAACTTCTCGAACGCCCAGCGCGGGATCTTGACCACGCAGTAGTCGAGCGCGGGCTCGAAGCTCGCCGGCGTCTTCTTGGTGATGTCGTTGGGGATCTCGTCGAGCGTGTAGCCCACGGCGAGCAGCGCCGAGATCTTGGCGATCGGGAATCCGGTGGCCTTGCTGGCCAGGGCCGAGGAGCGCGACACGCGCGGGTTCATCTCGATGACGCGCATGCGCCCGTCGCGCGGGTGCACGGCGAACTGGATGTTGGAGCCGCCGGCGTCGACCTGGATGGCGCGCATGATGCGCTGGGCGGCGTCGCGCATGCGCTGGTAGTCGCGGTCGGAGAGCGTCTGCGCCGGGGCCACGGTGATCGAGTCGCCGGTGTGGATGCCCATGGGATCGAAGTTCTCGATCGAGCACACGACGACCACGTTGTCCTTGCGGTCGCGCATGACCTCGAGCTCGAACTCCTGCCAGCCGGCGAGGTACTCCTCGAGCAGCACGCGCTTGACCGGGCTCGCGGCGAGGCCGCGCGCCACCGCGTGCTCGAGCTCCTCCTCCACCCACACCGTGGCCGAGCCCAGGCCGCCGAGCGTGAACGAGGCGCGCACCACGAGCGGGAAGCCGATGTCGGCACCCATGCGCCGCGCCTCCTCGACCGAGTGCGCGTAGCCCGACCTCGGCACCTCGCAGCCGGCCGCCAGCACCGTCTGCTTGAAGCGGTCGCGGTCCTCGGCGGTCTCGATGGCCCACAGCGAAGCGCCGATGAGCTCGACGCCGTAGCGCTCGAGCACCCCGCGCTTGGACAGCTCGACCGCGAGGTTGAGCGCGGTCTGGCCGCCGATCGTGGGCAGCAAAGCGTCGGGGCGCTCGCGCTCGATCACGCGCTCGAGCACCTCGGGGGTGAGCGGCTCGATGTAGGTCCGGTCGGCCACGCCCGGGTCGGTCATGATCGTCGCCGGGTTCGAGTTGACGAGGATGACCTCGTAGCCGGCGCCGCGCAGCGCGCGGCAGGCCTGCGTGCCCGAGTAGTCGAACTCGCACGCCTGGCCGATGACGATCGGGCCCGAGCCCACGAGCAGGATGCGGCGCAGGTCGTCGCGGCGCGGCATCAGGCGCTCCTTCCCGCGGCCACCGCCGCCTCGCGGACGTCGGCCAGGCCGCACAGGCGCGAGAAGGCGTCGAACACGCCGCGCGAGTCGTGCGGCCCGGGCGACGCCTCGGGATGGAACTGCACGCACAGGAGCTGCTTCTCGGGCACCGCGAAGCCCTCGAGCGCGCCGTCGTTGAGACTGCGATGCGTGACGCGCGCTCCGGCCGGCAGCGTCTCCGGCTCGACCACGAAGCCGTGGTTCTGCGACGTGACCGCGACGTGCCCACCCGGCATCTCGATCACCGGATGGTTGGCGCCGTGGTGGCCGAACTTGAGCTTCGACGTGCGCGCGCCGAGGGCCAGCCCCGCCGCCTGGTGGCCGAGGCAGATGCCGAGCACCGGCAGCTTGCCGATGAGCCCCTCGGCGGCGGCCCGCGCTTCGGGCGTGGCCGCCGGATCGCCGGGACCGTTGGAGAGCACGACGCCGACCGGCGCGTAGGCGAGCGCGCGATCGACCGGCGTGGCCGCCGGCACCACGATGACCTCGAGGCCGTGCGCGGCGAGCGAGCGCAGGATCCCGCGCTTGACGCCGAAGTCGTAGACCACGACCCGGCGCGGGCCGCCCGCGGTCGCGGCCGGCGCCGGCTCTTCCTTGTCGCCCGGCGCGAAGAGATAGGGCGCCTCGCATGTCACCTCGGCGGCGAGGTTGCGGCCGAGGAGCCCGACCGAGGCGCGCGCCTTGGCGACCAGCCGCTTGTCGTCGAGGTCGACGGTCGAGAGCACGGCGCGCAGCTCGCCCTTCTCGCGGATGTGGCGCGTGAGCGCGCGCGTGTCGATGCCCTCGATGGCGACCACGCCGCGCTCCTCGAGGAACTCGGCGAGCCGGCCCTCGGAGCGCCACGGCTGCGGGAACTCGGCCGCCTCGCGCACCACGAGCGCTTCGGCGAACACTTTGCGCGACTCGAAGAACTCGGCGCGCACGCCGTAGTTGCCGATGAGCGGATAGGTGAGCGTCACCATCTGCCCGGCGTACGAGGGATCGCTCAGGATCTCCTGGTAGCCGGTCATCGAGGTGTTGAAGACGATCTCGCCGTAGGCCTCGCCCTCGGCCCCCAGGCGGCGGCCACGGAAGACGCGGCCGTCCTCGAGCGCGAGCAGGGCTTCGTGGCGCGTCATCTTGCCCTCGCCAGTGCCGGAACGGCCGCGGGCGCGGCGGCGCGAAACACCTCGCGGCCCTCGACCCAGGTTCCGAGCACGCGCCCGGTGAGCGTTGCCCCGGCGAACGGCGTGGCGCGGCCGAGCGAGCGGAACTGATCGGGATCCACCGTCCACTCGGCGTCGGGATCAAACGCCGTGAGGTCGGCGGGCGCGCCCGGGAACACGCCGTGCGACGCGAGCCCGAAGGCGCGCCGGGGCCCGTGGGTCAGACGCTCGATCACCGTGGCGAGCGGCATGCCCGCAGCCTTGTGGAGAAGCGTGATCGCGGCGGCGAGCGCGGTCTCGAGCCCGACGACGCCGAACGGGGCGTCGGCGAACGGCTGCATCTTCTCGTCCACGGCGTGCGGCGCGTGATCGGTGGCCAGGCAGTCGATCGTGCCGTCGGCCACCGCGGCGACGAGTGCCGCGCGATCGGCGGCGGTGCGCAGCGGCGGGTTCATCTTGGCCGAAGTACCCAGCCGCGCCACGTCCTCGTCGGTGAACGCGAGGTAGTGCGGCGCCGTCTCGGCCGTGACCGCCACACCGCGCCGCTTGGCCTCGCGGATCATCCCGACCGCGCGCGCCGTGCTCACGTGCGCGACGTGGAGCCGCGCCCCGGTGAGTGCGGCGAGCTCGAGGTCGCGTGCCACGGCCACCGTCTCCGCCGCTTCCGGGATGCCGAGGAGCCCGAGCCGCGTGGCGGTCGCGCCCTCGCTCATCACGCCCTCACCCTTGAGCGAGGCGTCCTCGGCGTGGGTGACCACGACCGCGCCTAGCCCGCGCGCCCACTCGAGCGCGCGCCGCATGCGCGCCGCCTCGGCCACCGGGCGCCCATCGTCCGAGAACGCCAGCGCGCCGGCCTCGCGCAGCGCCGCCATCTCGGTGAGCCGCTCGCCCGCGAGACCCAGCGTGCAGGACGCGATCACGTGCACGCGCGCGCGCGCGACCTCGCGCCCGCGGGCGATCACGCCACGCACGCGGAACGCCTCGTCGAGCGCCGGCCGCGTGTTGGGCATGGCCGCCACGTCGGAGAAGCCGCCGGCCGCGGCCGCGGCCGCACCGCTCTCGATCGTCTCCTTGTGCGGATCGCCGGGCTCGCGCAGGTGGACGTGCGGATCGAAGAACGCGGGCGCGAGCGCCGCCCCCGCCAGATCCTCGACGCGGTCCTCGGGGCGGCGCGTCACGCGCGAGCCGACCTCGACGATGCGATCGCCCTCGATGCGCACCTCGGCCAGCATGCGGCCGCGGTCGGTGCCGGCCACCGGGTCGACGATGCGGGCGTTGGCGAGAATGAGAGCGCTCGTGTTCTTCATCGTCCGGCCTCCTGGAGCGCCGCCTCACGCCGCGGGCCGCCGTCCGCCCAGGCGCCGACGCCGCAGGCGCGCTCGAGCACGGCGCAGCGCACGGCCATGCCGGCCGTGACCTGCTCGCGGATCACCGAGCGCGGCCCGTCGGCGACGCGCGAGTCGATCTCGACGCCGCGGTTCATGGGGCCGGGATGGAGCACGAGCGCCCCGGGGCTCGCGTGCGCCAGCCGCTCGGGCGTGATCTGGTAGAGGCGCGCGTATTCGGAAAGGCTGGGCAGAAGCCCCTGCTCCTGGCGCTCGCGCTGCAGGCGCAGGACGATGACCGCCGCGGCGCCGGCGAGCGCGTCGTCGAGGCGCTCGACGACCTCGACGCGGCCCGGGCGCCGCGCCAACTGCTCGAGGCCCGCGGGGATCATGGTCGCCGGACCGCACACCGCCACCGTGGCGCCGAGGGCGGTGAGCGCGTAGAGGTTCGAGCGCGCCACCCGGCTGTGCGTCACGTCGCCGATCACGGCCACGCGCAGCCCCTCGGGCTCGAGCCCGTGGCGCACCATGGTGAAGAGATCGAGCAGCGCCTGCGTCGGGTGCTCGCGGCTGCCGTCGCCGCCGTTCACGAGCGCCATGCGCGACAGCCGGCGCGCCAGGTCGGCGGGCGCGCCCGAGCGCGGATGGCGCACGATCAGGCAGTCGGCGCCGATCGACTCGAGCGTCCACGCCGTGTCGAGCAGCGACTCGCCCTTGTCGAGCGAGGAGCCGGCCGAGCCGAGCGTGATCGTGTCGGCGCTCAGGCGCTTGGCCGCGGCCTCGAACGACACGCGCGTGCGCGTCGACGACTCGAAGAAGCCGAGCAGCACGAGCCGGGCGCGCAGCGAATCGCCCTTGACCGCGCCGCCCTCGAGCCACGCCGCGTGGTCGCGGGCGCCATCGAGCAGCGCGCGGATCTCCGAGACCGGCAGCGTCTCGAGACCGATCAGGTGACGGCGATCGAGCGGGCGCACGCCTAGTCCTCCATCTCCTTGATGACCACGCACTCCTCGCCGTCGATGTCCTGCACGCGCACGCCGATGATCTCGCGCTTGGAGGTGGGCACGTTCTTGCCCACGTAGTCGGCGCGGATGGGCAGCTCGCGGTGGCCACGATCGACGATGACCGCGAGCTGGATGGCGCGCGGCCGGCCGAGATCCATGAGCGCGTCGAGCGCGGCGCGCGTGGTGCGGCCGGTGTAGAGCACGTCGTCGACCAGGATCACGGTCTTGCCGGTCAGCTCGACTGGGATCTCGGTCGAGGACACGACCGGGCGCTCGCCCACGGTCGACAGGTCGTCGCGGTAGAGCGTGATGTCGAGCGAGCCCTGCGGCACGTCGCCGCCCTCGAATTCCTTGATCTTGGCGGCGATGCGCTGGGCCAGCGGCACGCCGCGGCGGCGCACGCCCACGAGCACCAGGTCCTGCGTGCCCTTGTTGCGCTCGACGATCTCGTGGGCGATGCGCGTGATGATGCGACGCAGGCCCTCGGCGTCGATGATCTCCGCCTTCTCGCGGATGAGAGAGGTCTTGGGGGTGGCGCTCATGGGCGACTCCTTCCGCGCCCGGGGACTCCGGGGGCGCGCTCCGGATACAAAAAGAGCCCGACGCCCAAGGGGCGTCCGGCCGTGAGATTTGCTGGGCGAGGATGAGTCATCGTCCGTCCTTCCCGGCCTCTCGGGGCCGGATTAAAGGTGGTGCGCGGAGGTGGTTCTTAGCCGCGCCAAAGATAGCCAATCGAGCCCATCCCCCGCAAGGGCGTTGAACCGGGGTGGGAGAGGACTTTACCGTCTCCGCGCATGACCGACTTCCGCGAGATCTACGCCCACCGGGCCGCGTTCTACGACCGGCTGGTGTCACAAGAGGACCATGCCGGGTGCCTGCTGCCGGCGATCGAGGCCATCGTGCGGCTCGACGGCGCGCGCGTGGTCGAGCTGGGCGCGGGCACGGGGCGCGTGACGCGGCTGGTCGCGCCGCGGGCGGCGAGCGTGTTCGCGTTCGACGGCTCGGCGCACATGATCGGCTACGCCACCGCACTCGGCCTCCCGAACGCGCGCTTCGGCGTGGCCGACAGCCGCGCGCTGCCCGTGCGGTCGGGAGTGGCCGACCTGGCGATCGAGGGTTGGAGCGTGAGCCACATGGTGGACTGGCATCCGGCGACCTGGCGCGAGGAGGCCGGCAAGGCCGTGGCCGAGCTGCGCCGCGTGCTCGCGCCGGGCGGGACGGCGATCGCCATCGAGACGCTGGGCACGGGCTTCACCACGCCGACGCCCCCGAGTCCGGAGCTCGCTGAGTATTACGAGTGGCTCGAGGGCCTGGGCTTCACGCGAACGTGGTGTCGCACGGACTATCGGTTCGAGTCCGTGACGGAGGCGGAGACCCTGGCTCGGCCTTTCTTCGGCGACGCGCTCGCCGACCGCATCGCGCGTGAGCGGATCACCGAGCTGCCGGAGTGCACGGGGATCTGGTGGTGGAGATCGTGAGCAACTTGCCCCGGGGCAAGTCCAATCGAAGTGCTTCGGTAGAGCTTGTTTTAAAACAAGTTGGTTGCGCTAGCTCTCGCTGGTGAGCCAGCGAGCAATGCCGCGCGGCATGTCGATCGAGCTCACGGAATCTCCCCGCGCAGGATCGCGGCCAGCTTGCCGGTGTCGATGTTGCCGCCCGAGACCACGCACACCACCTTGCCGGCGCCGGCGCGGCCGGTGAGCGCCGCGGCCACGCTTGCCGCACCCGCGCCCTCGGCCACGACGCGCGCACGCTCGATGAGCAGCCGCACGGCGTCGGCGACCGCGCGCAGCGGCACCACGATCGACTCGTCGACCACCTCGCGCACGGGCGCGAACATCTCGGGCAGCACACTCTTGCCACCGATGCCGTCGACGAAGCTCGCGCGGTAGTCGATCGAGCTGGCGCGGCCCGCCGCCAGCGAGGCCGCCAGCGGCGCCGCCGTGTCGACCTCGGCGGCGTAGACGCGCGCCTTCGGCCGCAGCTGCTTGATCGCCGAGCCGATGCCGGTGATCAGTCCGCCGCCGCCGAACGGCACCACCACCGCGTCCACGTCGGGCAGGTCTTCCATGATCTCCAGCCCGATCGTGCCGTTCCCGGTCTGCACGTCCACGTCGTCCACCGGATGCACGAACTTCCCCTCCATGCCCGGAAAGCGGTGCTCCTGGAAGACGCGCCACCACTCGTCGAACGTCACCTTGTGCCAGCGTCCGCCCAGCCGCGTGATCGCCTCGAGCTTGGTCCCGGGCGCGTGGTCGGGCACCACCACGTCGCACGCCACGCCCAGCTCGCGCGCCACCCAGGCCACGCCCTGCGCCATGTTGCCGGCGCTCGCCGTGTAGACGCCGCGCGCCAGCGACTCGCGCGACGCCGAGCGCAGCGCGTTCCCGGCGCCGCGGATCTTGAACGAGCCGATGGGCTGGAGGTTCTCGAGCTTGAGGTAGATCTCGGCCGGCGCGTCCTCGAGCGGCAGGCGGACGAGCGGCGTGCGCACGGCGAGGCCGCGCAGGCGCTCGGCCGCCGCGCGGATCTGGTCGAGCGGGATCAAGGAGCGGCGGCTTCGAGCACCGGCTCCGCGGCGGGCACGGGCGCGAAGGCGAGGCGCTTGCGGAACTCGCGCTGCAGGAGCCACAGGCTGAGCGCCAGCTGCAGCGTCACCGAGGCCACGGAGAGCCACCAGATCCAGCGCAGCTCGAAGCCCGGCAGGCGCGAGAGGAGCACGGCCGGCAGCGAAACGGCCACCAGGCGGATGCCCGAGGTGGCGAGCGACGGCAGCGTGTTGCCCATGGCCTGGAACATGCTCGAGTTCACGAACAGCACGCCGGAGAACACGAAGCTCCAGCAGATGATGCGCAGGTACTGGGCGCCCACGGCGACGACGCGCGGATCCGGCGAGAAGACGCCGACCATCGTTGGGGCGAAGAGCTGGGCCACGAGCGTGAGCGCGAGCATCGTACACACGGCGATGCCCACGGCCGAGGTGTAGGTGTCGCGCACGCGTCCGGCGAGGCGCGCGCCGAAGTTCTGTCCGGCCACCGGCGCCACCGAGAAGCCGAGCGCCACGACTGGCATGAAGCCGGCCTGCACGACGCGCATCCCGATGCCGAATCCGGCCTGCGATTCCGAGCCGAACGGCTTGCTCACCGCGTAGACCACGAACAGGTACGCCGCCATGAGCCCGAACTCGACGCCGGCCGGCAGGCCGATCGAGAGGAGCCGGCCCCACATGCGAAAGTTCGGCTTCCAGTCGCGCGGCAGGAACACCAGGAACTGCCCGGCACGGAAGAACGTGAGCAGCCAGACCGTGCCCACGGCGACCGAGATCAGAGTGGCGAGGGCGGCGCCGGCGACGCCGAGCGGCCGCCCGGTCCCCCACCCGAAGACGAGGATCGGCGCCAGCACCATGTTGAGCACCACGGTCGCCGACTGCACGAGCATGCCGGGCTTGAACTGGCCGGTGCCGCGCAGCGCGGCGCCCATGGCCACGAGCCCGAACTGGAGTGCCGACGCGGGCACGAACCACAGGAGGTACTGGCCGGCGAGGCGCGCGGTCTCGGCGTCGGCGGCGAGGCCCAGCGCGTACAGCGGGCGCAGCGCCATGGCCACGACGAAGAAGAGCACGGCCACGAGCATCGACAGCACCTGCGCCTGGTTGAAGACGAGCAGCGCGCGCTCGCGATCGCGCTGGCCGGCGGCGTGGGAGACGAGCGTGGTCGTGCCCACGCCGAGCATCTGCGACACGGCGAGCACGATGAACATGAGGTTGCCGGACAGGCCGACGGC
>Ga0075423_10004203_pt1 | contig 13326 bp, 9 predicted proteins | sample SoiMethybrSBSTD2_FD_80114 | JGI IMG/M metagenome (GOLD analysis project Ga0075423, IMG submission 80114) | Bulk soil microbial communities from a Populus tree surrounding site in Tennessee, USA - Soil MetaG P. TD hybrid SBSTD2 | ecosystem: Environmental > Terrestrial > Soil > Tree plantation...
CTGGAGCAGAGCTCGCCTGATCAGGCCGCTCGCGGCCAAACATCGCCGTAAACGCCAGCGCCGCGCCCAGGGTCACGACCAGCCCGGTGGCGACGCCCCCCAGAACGTCGGTCAGCGGGTGCACCGTCTCCACCAAGCGCGCCAAGGCGATGGCGAGCGCGTAGCCGACCGTCACGCCGGCGACAACCAGCCGGCAGCGCGGAGCGAGTGGCGCAATCCGGACAGCCAGCACGGCGGTCAAGGCCACTGCCGTCGCCATCGCGGCGTGACCCGAAGGAAAGATAAGTGCCGGATCGTCCTGCCACTGGCGGTGCACCAGCCTTTTGAGCAAGACCTCCACAGCGAAAGTGGCGGGAAGCGCTGCCAGGGCGAGCAACGTCAAGTCCCACCTCTGGACCCGCCACCCGAGACTGGCGCCGGCCAGCATGGTGAGGATCACTACAGGTGCCAGGGTCGCAGAGACGATCGCCGCCAGCCCGCCCCCGTGGGTGAGAGCCAGCTCCTGCCAACGCAGCACCCAGGCGTCGATCGTGTCGAGCCGCGTCGCGTGCCATACAAACGCCGCCAACAGGATTCCGATCAAGAGGGCAGACAGCGCGACCGCGGCCGCCCACGGCGGTGCGAGCGGCGGCGAGGCGGCCGGGCTAGCCCCAACACGACCGGCGGGCATTATGTTTCGAACCATAGCGGCCCGGCGACCGCCATCCAACGCTGTTTATTACCGTGTAGGTGCTCAGCGGGCACGCACACAAGACACCGCCCGCACCCGAGGGTGATACACATGCCAGAGTCACAGCCCCTGCTGTCTGTAACCATGCCGACCCGCAACCGCGCTGAGCTGCTGGAGCGGGCGCTGCACTCGGTGGTGGGAGCCGGCGGGCCTGTGGCGGGGCAGGTCGAGGTAGCCGTCTCCGACGGCTCGGACGGCGACGCCAGCGGCGCGGTCGTACACCGGCTCCTGAACGGCTGGGCTGGCGGCTACCAGTACGTCTGGAACCGACCGCCGCTGCCCCTGGTCGACAACATGAACCGCGCTGTTGAGATCTCCATCGGTCAGTGGGTCATGCAGCTGGACGACGACGACTACCTACTGCCAGGCGCGGGCGAGGCGATGCTCGACGCCATTCGCCGAGCAAGACCCGACGAGGCGGTGTTGCTTTTCGGGGTCCAGATCGTCGACGGTGACGGCGTACGACGGCGAGAGCAACGGTTCCGGCGCGAGCAGTACCTGGAGCCCAAAGAGGCGCTGCGGCGGCTGCTGCGTAACTCCTCATTCGTGCGGGAGCCGACGGCCGTGGTACGCCGTGCCGCCATGGACGAGGAAGGCCTGTTCGACACCTCCGTCGGCGGCGCCACCGACACCGATATGTGGGTGCGGTTGTTCTCCCGCTACGGCGTCCGCTGCCTGCCGCAGGTGACATGCGCCTACACCATCCACGAGGCCGCGGCGACGACCGGCATGTGGAACCCTGGCACCATCAGGGCCAATGCCGAAATCTTTGATCGGGCGGTGGCTGGCGGCGTCGTGCCCGAGCCCACCATCCGACGCTGGCAGGCCGACTGGTACCACCAGTTCATCCTCGCTGGTGCCTACCGCCGGCTGCGGCTGGGCCACCGCGCTGAGGCGCGCGAGGTGTTGCAGCTGTTCGAGCAGCCCGACGTCCGCGACGTGGGTATGTCGCCGAAGTGGCTTCCGGTACGGGTCGCCTTTACGGCCGCGACAGCGGGGGCGCGGCGCAAGGCGAGCTGAGACGACGACGGCTCACTCCACACGCTCCAGCCAGATCTCCCGCCAGTAGGGATAGATTCCGCGCGGGCATTGCCGGTGGTAGGCCCCGGTGCACGTCACGTCCTCCAAGACGATGCAGGGGTTCTTGAACCGCAGCATCCTCCCGGTCTTCTCGTCGATGATCTGCTCGACCCGCCGCAAGACCCTTGCCTCCCGGCCGCAGTACAGCACCATCTCGCCGTCGAACTTCATGCCGCGGTTGGCGTTGTCCGCATCTAGCGTCTTGACGATTTCCTCCTTGCTCTTGACGCGGACCAGCTCACCGGGCTGCAGCCCGAGCGTCTCAGTCGGGGTCTTGTGGAGGGTGCCTTCGATGAACGGGTACCTTCTGCCGTCTCTGATCTGCAACGGCCGGGGGAGGAGCCGCCGGGTGAGATCCTGGTACTCGTTGAACAGCCCAATGCATACGGTGCGGGTGGTGGCGAATGCACCGGCGTTGCCCGAGCGCACATCCTGCAGGTATTGCCTGCCGTCCCAGGACGGAATGCGCTCGGGCGCCGCTCGCAGCAGCTCCGTCGCCTGACAGGCGTACCGCTCCTCGCCTGGGGCCGCGGGGTCCTGGGGCCGGCGGGTCGCCGCTGTAAGCGTGACAAGCGAGCAGCGTGGAGTCGGGCTCGACTCCGGGTTGAACGCCGATTCTCCGGCTGGGACCCGCTTGAGCCACGCCTCCTTCCAGTAGATATTGCATCCCGCCTGGCAGCCACCGTGCGCCTGCCCGTCACAGCGAGACATCTCCAGGTGCACGGTATCCCGGATGCGGTACATGCCCGTCCATTCGATGGTGTCGCAAAGCTTCAAGGCGAGCTTGGCGACCCTGAGCCGCAGACCGCACCAGGCAAGCATCTCGGGCATAAACGGCAGCCCGTCCAGCTCGCCACCCTCGTCGAGCGTGGCCAGAATCTCGGCCTCGCTGCGCACCTCGACCATCTCGCCGATGCGCAGGTGGAGCGGTTGGCCCACGGGCATCCTCCCGGTCTGCACTGTGATCCCCTGTCTGGTCGGCCGTGGTTGTTCCGGCCAAGTCCTCTACATCACATCCTGTACGGCGTGGCCGCCCTGCGCCTGCCCGACCGCACTCAGCAGAACCTTGGTGACCGCGTCCGGGCTGAGGGCGGCGCTGGTATGCCGCACGCCATCGCGCAGGGCGCGCGACGTGTCGGGGTCGGTGGCGCGATGCATCGCCTCGGCCAGCGCCGACTCGTCCCGCGGATCCACGACAATCCCGTTCACGCCGTCGTGCACGATCGTGCCGACTGCTCCCGTCATCGGTGAAACCACCACCGGCGCGCCCGCGCTCAATGCCTCTACCACGACGCGGCCGACGAAGTCCTGCAGGGTGGGGAACACGAACGCCTGGCATGCCTGAAAGGCGCCCTTGAGGACGTGGTGGTCAACCATGCCAAGGAAGGTCACCATATCCTCCACGCCTAGCCGACGGCTGAGCTGGACCAGCGACTCTCGCTCGGGCCCTTCTCCGATCACCCACAGAACGCATGGGCCGAACTGCCGGCGGTAGACAGAAAGGGCACGGATCACCAGGTCGGTGCCTTTCTGGGGTATGAGGCGGCCAGCGCAGACGAACAACGGCGACCCCTCGGGAATCGGCACCGCGGCCAAGGGATGTGCCTCGAGGTCGGCCGGCATGCCCGCCAGCCACCAGCCAACAATGATCTTGTCGTCAGGTACGTCAAGCGTGCGGATCAGGTATTCCCTGGCTGGCGGGTTGTTGGCCACGAACACGTCGATGAACCGCGCCGCGAGCCGGCGGGCCATGACCTTCAGGGGGGCGGTGCCAGCGCGGCCGATGTAGCGGTAATCCCCCTCGACCAGTGAGACCACCTTGTGCGGCCGGAACAGCTTGGACAGGCCCGCATAGAGCCCGACCAGCCCGAGCTCATAGATGATCAAGACATCCTCGGGAGCGCGGGCGAGCTCGAGTAGCATGCGCGGGCTGATCAGCTTGACGCTCATCGGATGCTCCTGGCCCGTCCGCGCCCCGAATTCCACGTACCGGCCGAAGGATCGGTGGCCATTCTCGGACATTGCCCAGTGGAGGTCGCGGACGGCCATGCCCGCTTGGCGCAACGAAGAGACGAGGTACGGGTGCGGGGCCGTGTCGTCCATCGCCAGCCAGAGGACGCATGGTTCCCGACGCTGAACGCCCCGTCGCCTCAGCCGCATAGGACGGTCCTATCGGCTTGCACACTGGGCCATTCACACCGCGATCGTCTCTGGGTCCGAGCGTCCATCTTCTCGCCCCTCGCCTCACCGTGCCGAGCCCCCGGGTTCGGTAGCCTACCCGAGCAGCCTGCACGCGTATGAGCCGGACCCGCCCACTAATGGGCGGCTCCGCGATCCAGCAGCCGGTAGCGGACGGCTCCGGCGAGCCTTCCCAGGTACTCGGCAGCGATCGAGATCCACCGTCCACGGTGACGACGTGAGCCGGCGAGGTAGGGAAGCCGGGTCACCAGCCAGGCGGCGCGTGCGACCGCGCGGCCCAGCGCACTACCCTCGCCGTTGTCAACATGATCGACGACCGCGCGGCCATCGCCGTTGTAGCTGCCATCTCGGAGGACGGTGAAGTCGCGGAGGATCTGCTCGCAGTGGACGCCTATCGCGTACGCCTGGCGTGCGGTCTCCCAGAGCCCGGACCGGTACCGGTAGTAGACGACGGCGTCGGGCGCGAAGCCCAACTGATACCCGGCCAGTTGTGCGCGCCATGAGAGCTCGGTATCCTCCCCACCCGCCTCGTACTCGCTCGACCAGCCGCCGAGATCGCGAAGGACATCGGCCCAAATGGCGATGTTGGCACTCACCGCATAGGGCAACAGCCACGACCGCAGCCGGTCCCTCGGCCAGGGTTGGTGCCAGGAGCGGGTCGCGTCGTCGTTCAGGGGTCGTACGTCGAGCCACCCACCGATCAGGTCATAATGACGGGCGGCGGCGGCCATCGCCTGCAGCCAGCCGGAGGCAACGACGTCGTCCGCGTCGCAGTAGGCCAGCAGCTCACCTCGCGCCGCGATCGCACCGGCGTTGCGCGGGGCGGAGTGCCCACGCCGAGACCCGCCGTCCACCACAGAGAACGCCTTGAAGCGCTGGCGGTAGCGCCGGGCCACGTCCGCCGTGCCGTCGGTGGATCCGTTGTCAACAATAACCAGCTCCCAGTCGCCCTCGTAACGCTGGGCGGCGAGCGCCTCGAGCTGGTCAGCGAGCGTCGCAGCTGCGTTGTAGGCAGGGATAACCACGCTGAGCAGGCTCGGCCGCGGTCGCTCCCGCCGGACCCTCTCTGGTGGCATGCGGAACCTTATCGCCTGGCGTTTGCGGTAGGCATCAGGTCGTGGCGCGCGATCGGAGCCTCGGCCGTCCTGTTTTGCTCGATGCTGAACTGGCAGGGGCTGCGATTTGATGCGTACGGTGTGTACAAGGCGCGAACTAACTCCCCTCGCGGCTCAGGCTTACGATATCCGTCATGCCGGAACCTGCAGCGGAGTGCAATCGGGGCACGCTTGTCCCTGCTCCGACCAGCACTCCGACGGGAGAGCTTGGTGACCGATCAACTGACTGAATTGCGGTTCAGAGGTCAGTCGGGGACGGCGGACGGCGTGCCGCCGGAAGACCATTTACTGAGGTTCTACGCGGCCAGCGTGCAGGTCTGGTTATACCACTGCGCCAGACCTCTCCAAGCTACTGCCTAAGAGTTCCAGCATGAGCAGCCAAGGCGAAGGCAACGACCCGGTAGAGGCCGGTGGCAAAGAGGAAAAGAGCTTGACAGCTCAAACCGCGTCAGGCCTGAGCTGGTTTTACCTATCCACCGTGACGCTCATGGCCGCCAACCTTGCCTACACTGCGACCGTCTCGCGACTCTTGGTGCCCGTCGCCTTCGGGCTGATGGCCATGGCCAACCTTGTCGTCCTGTTCATCAACTTCTTCGCCCGAATGGGACTGGCTTCAGCACTTGTGCAGAAGCCGGACCTGTCTCGAGACGAGGTCCGGGCCGCCTCCACTGCCGGCATCATTATCGGCCTGGCGTGCTTCGGAGTGGTTTGGATTCTCGCCCCGGCCGTCGCCACTCTGTTCCGAGCACCAGCGCTTCCGCCGGTCCTGCGCGCTCTTAGCGTGTCGTTTGTGTTCATGGGCTGGTCAATGACGGGCCTGGGCTTGTTGCGGCGTGCGCACCGCTTCCGCACGCTGTCCGTGATCGCAGCGGGCACGTATATGTTCGGGTATCTGGTCGTCGGCGTCGGTCTGGCTTTTTTAGGGGCCGGTGTGTGGAGCCTTGTCGGAGCGTCAATATCGTCCACTGCGGCCCAAGCGGTGTGGCAGTACGCGATCGTTCGGCATCCACTTCTGCCCGTCCTCCGCTGGGAGCCGTACCGCGACGTGTGTGGCTATGGGGCGCGTCTGTCGGGCGCATATTTGCTGGATTACATCGGTGGCAACCTGGACACGTTCACAGTTAGCCGTGTCGCGAGCACCGCGACCCTTGGTCAGTACACCCGGGCGTACTACCTCGTCTTTCAGCCGCTCAGCAACTATGTGGCGCAGGCCCTGACGAATGTCCTGTTCCCGCCTCTCAGCCGCATCCAGGAAGACTTGGCCCGGCTTCGCCGCGCTTATCTCAGCGTCATTTCGCTGGGGAACCTGATGCTGTTTCCCGTATGTGCCGGCATCGCGGTGGCCGCGCAGGAGCTCGTACTGGTCATACTCGGCCCACAGTGGCAGCCGGCCATCGGCCTGGTTCCGTGGTTTGCCCTCGCGGGTGGCTGTCACGTCGCGTCACAGCTCACGCAGTTGCTGGCAGACGCGCGCGCAGAACTGACCCGGTCCTTAGCCGTCCAGACTGCCTACATCCTCGGGCTGGGTCTGCTCATCCTGCTCGCGCTGAGATTCCAGTCGAGAGGCGTGTGGGTGATCGCTGTTGCAGTCGCGGCAGCGGAGGTGCTGCGTTACCTCGCCTACCTTTCGCTCGCTCGACGCGTCTTGGTGATCCGGCCGGCCCAGATATGGCGCGCACATATGCCCGCAGCGTTCGCCGCCGTCGCTGTGGCGTTGGCTATATCGGCCACGAAATGGATGCTGCGAGGCAATGCGCCGACGCTGGTCGTGTTCGCGGCTGAAGCCCTCGCCGGCATCCTCGTTCTGGCCCTCTGCATTCGCTTCGGTCCGTTTCCGGCCATTCGCCAGGAGCTTTGGATGCGTCTCACGGCTGCCGGAGTAGCGGGAAAGCTGAGCGGGTTGCGATATCGGCTGCTGTCACTCGTCCTCGGACCGCCGCCCCAAGCAATCGCGGGGGAGGGGCGACTATGACCAGTATGTTGCTCCTGGGACTGGCCCTGCTGGTCGTCGGCGGGCTGGGCGTCCTCCTCGTGGACTTACTGATCACACGGCCAGACGTCGTCGCTGGGCTCGTGCTCGGGTCCGTGGTAATTGAGGCCATCTACGTGGACAGTGTGCCGTCGCTGATGCTTCCGGGACAAACCCGTGTATACGTCACTGACTTGGTATCCGCGCTCGTTCTTGCGGCTGGCGTGGCCCGGCTCCTACGCCTGCACCGCTTAGACCGGTTCCACCGCTGGCTTGTGCTCCTGGCAGTCGTGTTGTCCATATCGCTGATCCGAGGTGTAGCATCCTTCGGCCCGCAGCCAAGCATTAGCGATTTCAGGCAGTACCTGTTTTTCGCGGGGGTCGCCATGTACTTCGCAACCTTCCCTCCCTCCGACAGACTTTACGACCGGATCGGCCGAATCTGGCTCGCTATGACGATCCCCATGATGATCCTCGTCTGCCTACGCTGGCTTGCGATCTTCGCCGGGATCGATCTTGGGGTGCCCGCCGAGAAGTACGGTGCGGACGCCGCCATACGCGTCATCGATGGGCCCTATACATTCTTTCTCGCAGGCGCCTTCGTGCTGACAATCCCCGCGTGGCTGCGTGGCGAGCGTGCAGGTTGGATTCGGTGGATGAGCGTCGTACTACTCCTATTTGTGCTGGTACTCAACCGTCGGACGGTCTGGCTCGCGGTTTTGGTTGGGGTCGCCGTCCTCAGCCTCCGCGACCGGCGGTTGAGACCTCGCGCGATCGCGCTGGTCACGTTCGGCGCTGTGTTGACAGGCATAGCCTTCGTATCTCTGGGCGGGCTCCAGGAGGGAATGCAGCCCGTGATCAAGTCGGGCTCAGGAAACCTCGATTGGCGCATTCAGGGCTGGTCGGAACTGGTCGGGGACTGGTCACACACGGTGTCGGACTGGGTAGTGGGCGAGCCGTTTGGCAGCGGCTTCGCCCGCGAAATCGCGGGAATCGCGACTAACACCCATCCGCACAACTTCTACATCGAAACGATGATCCGGACCGGACTGGCCGGCCTGATCGCGCTCATCGCACTTACCGCCGGACTGCTGCGGGCCTTGTGGCACACCCCGACCCGCGACACCGGACTGTTGGGCCCGAGCGTTGTACCTGCGTTGCTGGCGATGCAGATCGTGTGGTTCTTGACCTGGGTGCCTGGCAGCGAGCAGGGCATCGTAACTGGCATAGCCTGCGCTCTTGCCGCGGCACAGAGCTCGAGTCGGAATGAGTTCGAGCGGCCGACGTCACGAAGTGGCCGACGTGAATTAGGCCCATCGCTCCGAAGAGAACGCTGAACCGTGGCAGCGCCGGACGACAGGCATGCGCGCAAAGTAGGGCCGCGCGGCTTCCTCGTCGGCTGCATCGCACTGGTCGTACTCATCGTCATAGGTTCCGGGCTGATACTTTCCACCCCGACTACCGCTTCCGCGACCCGCCCGCTAACAGTCAGCCTTACCTTCGATGACGGCCTCGCCGACCAAATGACTGCCCAACAATTGCTCAAAAAGTACGGAATGGTGGGCACCTTCTACGTCAACTCGTCATTCATCGGTCTGCCCGGATACATGACTCGACCGGACCTCGAGACGCTCAAGGCGAACGGCGACGAAATCGGCGGGCACTCGGTCAACCACCTGAGTCTGATCTCGCTATCGGCGGGTGAGGCCAACCGGCAGATCTGTACGGACCGCAACACCCTGTTGTCCTGGGGCTACGCCGTGACCTCCTTCGCGTATCCCTTCGCAGACTTCAACCCCTCGGTCAAGTCAAAGGTCCAAGCCTGCGGATATAACACCGCACGCGCAGTTGGTGGCCTGCGGTCACCGCACAGTTGCAGCGAGTGTCCCGCCGCTGAGCCGACTCCACCGCCCGACTTGTACGCAACCCGCACCCCCGACGATATCGACACGACGTGGATGCTTCACGATCTGAAGAACGCGGTGATCCGAGCAGAGACGAGCGGCGGCTGGCTGGCGCTCAACTTCCACCACGTCTGTGACGCGTGTGAGCTGCGATCGATCCGCGCCAGTGTCCTCGACCAGTTCCTGGCGTGGCTGCGGCCGCGCTCCGGGTCCGCTACGCGAACCACTGTCAAAACTGTTCAGCAGGTCATCACTGGCGGTGTAAAGCCGACCGTGACCCCTATACCATCGCCACCACCGGGTGCACCCGGTGTCAACACCGTGCCCAACGCCTCGCTCGAGACAGTGTCGTCGGTGGACGCGAACTTACCCAAATGCTTCAGCTCGGCCGGGTATGGAACCAACAGCGCGACCTACAGGCGGGTCAAAGACGCGCATTCCGGCAGCTTCGGCGAGCGGGTGACAGTGACCAGCCGAACGGACGGCGATGCCAAACTGGCGCCGCTCATGGATCTGGGCGAGTGCTCATCCCAGGTGGCCGCCGGGCGGAACTACGAGGTGAGCGCATGGTACAAATCCAACGTCCAGGTCTTCTTCACCTTGTTCAAACGCAACGCAGTCGGCCAGTGGAGCTTCTGGACGCACAGCCCACGGATCGCGCCCGCCTCCAGGTGGACCAGGGCGTCCTGGATCTCGCCGCCGTCGCCAGCTGACTCCCTCGCGGTGAGCTTCGGCCTGACCATCGACAGGGTTGGCACGCTGACAACCGATGACTACGGCTTCGCCGACATCGCTCCGCCTCCGCCCGCGCTGCCCGGAGTCAACACGCTCAGGAATCCGTCGTTGGAGACCGAAGGCTCGGACGGCTTTCCTCAGTGCTGGACCGGCGCTGGCTACGGCACCAACAAAGTCGTGTGGACGCGTGTCACAGATGCGGCGGACGGCCGGTACGCGGAGAAACTCGACATGACCAGCCGGACCGACGGCGACGCCAAGCTGATCCCCAGCATGGACAGCGCCAACTGCTCGCCGACCGTGACGGTGGGCCGGCCGTACGTCCTTGGTGTGTCGTACAAGTCATCCGCGCCGACGTTCTTCACCCTCTATCGACAGGACGCCAATGGCACGTGGTCCTATTGGACGCGGAGTCCGCCGTTCGCAGCATCGGACACCTACGTCGCCGTGAGTTGGCAGTCGCCGCCGGTTTCGGCGGGCACCGTAGCGGTGAGCTTCGGCCTTACCCTCGATTCGGTGGGCTCGGTCACGACCGACAAGTACAGCCTGGTCGGAACCTAGACGGGCGGGTCAGCCCAACCCACTTCGCGGAGCAAGGCTGGCTCATGATCACACCGAGATCAGCAGCATGACTGAGATCGTAAGCTTGCGCCAGAACCGCGAACAGAGGGTGAGGGCGGGTGCTGTCGGATGCAAGGGAGCTCGCCACCGACCAGCAGATTGATGCCGATGTCTGCATCGTCGGGGCCGGGCCAGCGGGGATCAGCATCGCACGAGAGCTGATTGGTAATGCGGCAAGGGTCTGGCTGTTGGAGAGCGGCGGCAGGGACCTCGAACGTCGTGCCCAACGGCTGAATGTTGGCCAGAGCGTGGGCTACCCAATCCACCGGCCGCACGAATCGCGGGCACGCGCGTTCGGTGGGACGAGCCGACACTGGTTCTCTCCGGGAGACGAGACCTGGGCGGCGCGCCCCCTCGACCCGGTCGACTTCGAAGTCCGTCCCGGCATCCGCTACTCCGGATGGCCCTTCGACCGCACCCACCTGGATCCCTATTACGCCCACGCCCAGATGTTGTGCGGGCTCGGCCCGTTCGACTACGACCCGGGTCACTGGTCGGACCCTGCCCGTACGCCGCCCTTGCCGCTCCCACCGGGCCCGGTCGAAACCACGATCTTCCAACACGGCAGCGCCGATTTCGACGGCTACTTTCAGGAGCTGGTCCGCGCATCAAATGTGACGCTGCTGTTGCACGCCTCGGTCGTCGAGTTGGCGACCGCTGAGGACCCCGGCCGGGTGGACCGAGTAGAACTCCGGCGCGACGACGGCTCAAGGTCATCTGTGCGGGCGCGGCTGGTGGTGCTGGCCGCTGGCGGAATCGAGAACCCACGCCTGCTGTTACTCAGCCGCCGAGTTCACCGTCGGGGACTTGGCAACGACCGGGACCTTGTCGGCAGGTTCTTCGCAGAGCGGCTGTCGGCCCGTACCGGGTACATCGTCCCATCGACCCCCGACGTGATCGGTCGCAGCCGCTTCTTCCCTGTCCACGTGGCCGCGCCCGGGGTCCACGTGCAGGGGGCGCTGCGGGTCGGGGACGGAGCACAGCGGGAGGGCCAGCTGCTCAACTGCGCGTTCTTCCTTGCGACACGCGACCTTTCCTTCACTGTGGAGGCGGTCCGGTCGCTGGCGACTTTCGTCAAGGCCCGTAGGCGCCGTCCGCTGCCGGACGAGCTGCTCGGACACATGACCAACGTCGTGACTGGCCTCTGGGACCTCGGCGCCGCAGCTCGCGCCCGCCGACGCCGCCCCAACCCCGCCCGAAGCGTTTTGGCCATGCGCGTCCAGGCTGAACAGGCACCAAACCCCGACTCTCGAGTGACACTGGGCACGCAGCGGGACCGATTCGGCCTGCGCGTTGCCCGGGTCGACTGGCGCTTCACAGGGTCGGACCGTGCCTCGATCCGGGCATCGCAGAAGGCGGTCGACACCACGCTGCGAACCGCCGGGCTGGGCCGAGTCGAGTTCATGCTCGGTGACGAGCACCCTGCGGCGCTCATAGAGGGCAACTTCCACCATCTCGGCGCGACCCGGATGCATGCCGACCCCGCCATGGGCGTGGTCGACCCCGACTGTCGGGTGCACGGTATGAGCAACCTCTATATAGCGGGCAGCTCGGTCTTTCCGACCTACGGATGCTCCAACCCGACGCTGACGGTAGTTGCGCTGGCGCTACGGTTGGCCGACCACCTCAAGAAGCAGCTGGCCGCTTGATCGGCCGGAAGCTGACGCGGCGTTCGGCGGTCATCGCCGGCGGCCTGGTGCTTGCAGTAGTCGGGGCACTCACCTTCTGGGGATGCAGGTCCAACGCGCCATCCATCGCGCCGGAACCGCCCCTGACGCCCCCCACCAGTGAACCGGCCTCTCCTGCGGCGTCGTGCCTGGCTAGCGGGGGTGTGGCGATTGGTACCGGAGACGATGCGCAGAGTGTGGTGAATTCGCATGCCGCTGGCACGGCTTTTATCGTCAAGGCCGGGACCCATCTGCAGAACTTCAGCGTCCAGCCCAGGTCCGGGGACAGGTTCTGCGGGGAGCCGGGTGCGGTGCTAGACGGCGGGCGCAGCCTGACGTCGGCGTTCTCCGGTGGGGCCACGAACGTAACTCTTGATTCGATCACGGTGCGGGACTATGACCCGGGTCGGCAGGGCGCGGCCATTGAGCCACAGCCCCGTGCCGGCGGTTGGGTGCTGCGTGATGTTTCGGCGTTGCACAACGGTTGGGCCGGCCTGCTGGTCGCTGATGGGATGAAGATCCTGGGCGGTCATTACAACGACAATGACCAGCTGGGGATCGGTGGCAACGAGGCCACCGGGATCCTGCTCGACGGTTTGGACAGCGATCCGGCGACCCTCGACGGGCCGGAGCTCGCCCGCAACCATACCCTGCACGCCGCCTGCGACTTTGAGGGCGGCGGCATGAAGTGGGATGTCGGCCAGGTCACGGTCCGCAACGCCTATGTCCACGACAACGACTGCAGGGGACTGTGGGCCGACATCAACGCTCACGACGCGCTGATTGAGCACAACCTAGTGGAGAACAACCGGGCCGAAGGGATCTACTACGAGATCAGCCAGGACGCGGTGATCCGCAACAACCGCGTTTACCGCAACGGCGTCCGCGCCGAGGGTTGGTACTGGGACGGAGGGATCACGGTGGCCTCCAGCTTCAACGTCGAGGTCTACGGCAACCGGCTGTCGGGCAACTACAACGGCATCACCGGCACCCAGCAGGACCGGCCCGACTCCACCCCGCCGGCCCATCTGCTCGACAACTATCACGTCCATGACAACTTGATCTGCGCGACCCACGGCGAGCACCCCACCGGCGTGGTCGCCGACAACGGCGCCAACCTGGCCGCGCGCGACATCAGCTTCACCCGCAACATCATTCAGTCGTCTCCATGCGAGTAGCGGAGCGCCGACATCTGCGGTCAGGTACGGCTTGGCGTCGACAACTCTTGTCCTCGAACATTTCAGCGAAGCTTGGTCTGGGTTTCCTTTGGTGCCGCTGGATTCCTTGACTAAAGACAGTGGGCCGC
>Ga0075423_10004205_pt1 | contig 13321 bp, 7 predicted proteins | sample SoiMethybrSBSTD2_FD_80114 | JGI IMG/M metagenome (GOLD analysis project Ga0075423, IMG submission 80114) | Bulk soil microbial communities from a Populus tree surrounding site in Tennessee, USA - Soil MetaG P. TD hybrid SBSTD2 | ecosystem: Environmental > Terrestrial > Soil > Tree plantation...
ACCGCGTCGTTGTAATTGAACGTCAGCACCTGCGTGCCGCGTTTGATCAGAATGTTCTTGGTGTCCGCGAAGTCCTTGAACCCTTTGGCCGTGGCCAGCGCCTGGAGCACGTCCATCTTTCCAACCAGCGGCTGCGGCCCGCCCGCGTTCACCTCGCCGATCACGTAGATCAGCGGCGGCACGGTCTCGACCACGATGACCGTCACGGTCGGATTGGACATGTACGTCTTGAGCGAACTGATGATCGAGTCGCGCAGCTCGGTGGACGTCCGGCCGGCGGCGACGACGTCGTTGGCGAGCGGCAGCGTGATCTTGCCGTCGGGCCGGATCTGCACGTTCTGCGACAGCTGCGGATCCTTGTAGACCTCGATGCGCAGCTTGTCGCCGGGCACCAGCCGGTAATCGGCGGTGGTCGCGGCGGTGCGCGGCGCCGTGGTCGTCGCGGGCGCCGTGGTTGGCGCTGGGGCCGTCGTTGTCGCTGGCGGTGTGGCCGGCGCGGCGGGCGCCGGTGTGCTGCCGGCCGTGCCGACTGGCTGGGCGACCTGCCGCACGGCCGCGCCGGACGACGCCGGCGTCTGCGCGGGCGTGGCGGACGCCGTGCTCAGCAGGAACAGAAGAGAAAACGAGGTCAGCGTCTTCATCGCAAGCATCCTCTATTGAGCGGTCGAAGCATTGCCGCGATCGTCGCGGCGCGGATGAACCGGGCGGGTCTCGGCGGCGCGCCGCAGCGTCTCGGCGTCGGCGCCATGCGTCGGACAGGTCGCGGCGCCGACTTCCACCACGACCGGCGTGTCGAACTCGTAATGCTCGAAGCGGGCCACCAGCCGATCGACGACCTGCATCGAGTTGTTCAGATCCGAATCGAGCAGCACCACCGACAGCTGCCCCGCGTTGGTCTGGGACAGCAGGTCGGTCTCCCGCACCTCCCGGCTCACGAGCCGCGCCACCTCCTGGACCATTGCGGCCTTGGGAAGGCGCTCCGGATCGCGCGGCGTCGGCTCGACGAGCAGCAGCGTGAGGAAGTTCTGCGACCGCACGGCACGCTTCAGCTCGTTGTTGAGCACGAAGTCGAACGCTTCGGGTGTGAGCACTCGGGAGTCCTCTTGAAGAAACGGGTCGCCGGCCATCACGACGCTTTGTCCAGCTCCGCTTCTTTGATCTTGTAGAGCAGCGCCTTGTAGCTGATGCCGAGGATCTCGGCGGCCTCGCGCCGGTTCCAGCGCGTCTGCTGGAGCGTGCGGTAGATCAGCTCCTTCTCCGCCTCGCGTGCCGCGTGGCGCGCGATGTCCTTCAGCGAGCCGATCGGCGCCGCCGGTGACGGCTCGGCCGGCGGTGGCGCGGGCGGCGCGACGGCGGGAACCTCGGGCGCGGGCGGCGGCGCCGGGGTCCTGGTCTGCAAGGCCGGAATCGGGCCCGAACGGACCATCCGCCCGGCGATGGCATCGGCCAGCTCGCGCCGGATGGACTCGTCCGATCCGAGGATGACCGTGCGCTTGATCAGGTTCTCCAGCTCGCGGACGTTGCCCGGCCACTCGTACTCGGCGAAGAGCCGCAGCGTGTCGGATGCCAGCGTCTGCGGCGGCTTGTTGTAGTGCTCGCAGAACTGCCGGAGGAACAGCCGTGTCAGCTCGGGGATCTCGTCGCGGCGCTGACGCAGCGGCGGCAGGGTGATGCAGACGACGTTCAGGCGGAAGAAGAGATCCTCGCGGAACTGCCCGTCGCCCACCGCCAGCTCCAGATCGCGATTGGTCGCGGCGAGGATGCGGACGTCGACCCGGACGTCGTTGCGGCCGCCGAGCCGCGCGAACTCGCCGTCCTGGAGCACCTGCAGCAGCTTGGATTGCAGCGGCGGCTGCATCTCGCTGATCTCGTCGAGGAACATCGTCCCGTGGTTGGCGAACTCGAACTTGCCCGGCTTCTGCTGCAGCGCGCCGGTGAACGCGCCGCGCTCGAACCCGAAGAGCTCGGACTCGAGCAGCTCCGAGGGCAGCGCCGCGCAGTTGACCTTCACGAAGGGCTTGTCGCGGCGGGGTGAGGCCTGGTGAATCGCGCGTGCCACCAGCTCCTTGCCGGTGCCGCTCTCCCCGCGCACGAGTACGGTGACGTCGGTGTCGGCCACGCGCGCGATCAGCTCGTGCACCTCGCGCATCTTCTCGTTGCGGCCGAGGAGCACACCCGTGACCTTGGGCGGCCGCGCGGAGCGCTCGGATCCGGGCTCCGCCGCGCCCGACTCGATCGTGAGGATCTCGCGTTCGCTCATCACGGACCCGGTTGCGTCGCGGAGCGATGGCTACAGCACGTCACGACCTGCTGTTGAGCAAGCCGAATGCCACGAGTGGAAATGTTTCCTAACGTTAGGAAAACCGAACGAACTGCCGATCCAAACGGTCGCGGTGGGAAAGCGGTGAAACAGGGAACGGTGGAAGGTGATTACCCAGAAGGGAGACGGCCGCGGAGTAGAGGCCAGGATCTCGGTGAGACCCTGGCGCTCATCAAGCTCGACTGATCCCGCACTCCTTGATCTTGTTGAGAAGCGTCTTGTAGCTCACGCCGAGGATCTGTGCGGCCTTGCGGCGGTTCCAATGGACCTGGCGCAGCGTCTGCTCGATCGCGGCACGCTCCGCCTTCATCGACGCGGCCTTCGCGACCGCCGCCAGCGAGCTGCCACCTTCTTCCGGCACCTCGCCCTCGTCACTGGCCTCCTCGGGCTCGGCCTCGGCGGGCGATGGCGGATAGGGCGGCGCGCCGATCGGGAGACCGCCCGGAAGCGCGCCGGCGACCGCGGCGACCGCGGCCATCGGCACGCCCGCGGCGACGACCGCGGGGGCTGCGGCGACCCGCTGCATGTTGCGCTGAATCTCGCGAACCACGAGCTGTTCGTCCTGGAGAATCACGACGCGCTTGATCATGTTCTCGAGCTCGCGGATGTTGCCCGGCCATTCGTAGACGGCGAAGAGGTGCCGCAGCTCGTCGGAGATCGGCCGCAGCGGCCGGTTGTACTTGCGCGAATACCGCGCGACGAAGAAATCGGTGAGCGTCGGGATCTCGTCCGGACGCTCGCGCAGCGCCGGCACGGTGAGCTCGATGACCTTCAGCCGGTAATACAGATCCTCGCGGAAGTCGCCGCTCGCCAGCATCTTCTCGAGATCGCGGTTGGTCGCCGCGACGATGCGGACGTCGACCTGCACGCGCTTGTTGCTGCCAAGCTTGGTGAACTCCGCGTCCTGCAGCACGTGCAGCAGCTTGGCCTGCAGCGCCGGCTTCATCTCGCCGATCTCGTCGAGCATCAGCGTGCCGCCGTCGGCCTGCTCGAACTTGCCGATCCGGGTCGTCGCCGCACCGGTGAACGCGCCCCGCTCGTGACCGAAGAGCTCGCTTTCGAGAAGCTCGGCCGGCAGGGCCGCGCAATTGACCTTCACGAATGCCCGATTGCGCCTCGTCGACCGCTGATGGATGGCGCGGGCGACGAGCTCCTTGCCGACGCCGCTCTCGCCCCGGATCATGACGGTGACGTCGCTGTCGGACACCTGTTCGATGACCTGGGCGATGCCGCGCATCTTCTCGCTGTTGCCCCAGACCGCGCGGTCCTCGTCGTCGCTGAGCTGCTGGCGCAGTTCGCTCAGCTCGGACACCAGCCGGTTCTTCTCGATCGCGTTCTTGATGGCCACATCGAGGGCGATTTCGCCGAGGCCCTCGGGATCGTCCGGTTTGACGACGTAGTCGGCGGCGCCGAGCCGGACCGCCTCGACGATCGTCGAGGCCTGATTGCGGCCCGAGAGCATGATGACCTGGGCCTCGGGGCGTGAGGCCTTCAGCGCGCGCAGAGTGGCCAGCCCATCGAGGCCCGGCATCATCACATCCAGAAGGATGACGTCGGGGGCTTCGGCCTGCTTCATCGACGCGAGCAACTCGTCGCCTCGGGTATAACAGCGGGCCTCGTAGCCGCGGAGCGAGAGGAAGGTGCGCAGGTACGCCGCAAATCCCGAATCGTCGTCCACGATCGCAACAAACGGCTTCTTCATCTATTCCCTAAGGGCGATTCCGGCGTCTCAGCCGGGCATCCGTGTGTAAGCAACGTTATAACTCTCCTGTCCGCCTGCCAAGCCATACAAGACTTGTACCTCAACAGATATTCAGCAGAAACGTGTGGTGGCAAAGATCGGTAACCGTTTGCCCGTACCACTCGAATACAGGCCGAGCTGCCTGCGCGAAGGCTATCGATTCTCAGGATTTCGTCAGCACATCAGCGCTGGCACAACGCTTGAAGTTCCAACCAGCGTCGCCGGTCGAAGGACCTCGACCGAAGGAATGAGCGAGAAGACGGAATCGACGGGACCAGAGGAGAGGAATCACGGTCATGCGCAGGCAGCTCGTATCACTGACACTCGCCGGTCTGGCGATCATGGCGGCGACGCTCGGGGCGTCGGCGCCGGCCAGCGACGAAGCGTCGGTCAGCGCGCCCCCGGCCGCGGCCGTGCAGCGCGCGAGCCTGCCACGGCCGGTGGTTCGCGACGAGGCGGCCATGGTGCTCGTAGGGACCGCGCTCATCGGCCTCGGCGCCGCCGTGCGCCGGGCTGCCTGAAACCAGCTTTCGGGGCGCTGCTGCGGCGTATGGTCCGCACCGGTGTGCCGCCCCCGAACGGACCGCAGAGGCTCGATGAGCCTCTGCGGCTGTCTCCATCATGAAATCATTGACTTTCGCGCTGATCATCAGCGCCGTCGCCCAGGCGCTGCCGGCAACGGTCGAGGTGTCGCCGGCGCCGGCTGATTCGCCGGCAGCCATCCGGGTGCCCGCGGGCGGCGACCTCCAGGCGGCGCTCGATCGCGCCAATGGCGGCGACATCATCGAGCTCGCGAACGGGGCGACCTTCACGGGGAACTTCGTCCTGCCCGCGAAGGCCGGCACCCGGTACACGATCCTCCGCACCGCCCATACATCCGGCCTTCCCGACGCGGAGGGCCGCATCGATCCGAGCCAGAGCGGCAAGCTCGCGAAGCTGCAGTCGCCCAACGGCACGCCGGCCCTGATCACGGCCCCCGGCAGCCATCATTGGCGGCTCATGCTGCTCGAGTTCGGCCCGAACGGCTCGGCGTCGAGCGACATCCTGGTTCTGGGCGACGGGAGCGCGACACAATCGAGCGGGGCAGGCCTGCCGCACGATCTGATCGTCGACCGCTGCTACGTGCACGGCGACCCGGCCCGGGGCCAGAAGCGCGGCATCGCCATCAATGCCGCGTCGATTGTCGTCCAGGGCTCGTACATCTCGGACATCAAGGCCGTCGGCCAGGACGCCCAGGCGATCGCCGGCTGGAGCGGACCCGGCCCGTTCCGCGTGGAGAACAACTATCTCGAGGCGTCAGGCGAGAACTTCATGCTGGGCGGGGCGCTGCCCGGCGTCAACGGGCTGGTCCCCTCGGATCTGGTGTTCCGCCGGAACCACGTCGCGCGGCCGGTCGCGTGGCGCTCAGAGAAGTGGAGCGTCAAGAATCTCTTCGAGCTCAAGAACGCGCGGCGCGTGCTCGTCGAAGGCAACCTGTTCGAGAACCATTGGGTCGATGCGCAGCCGGGCTACGCCATCGTGTTCACGCCGCGCGGCGAGCACGGCACCGCTCCGTGGGCCACGATCGAAGACGTCACCTTCCGCTACAACGTCATCCGGAACGTGTCGGCCGGATTCAATCTCCTCGCCCGCGACGACAACGGCGAGAGCGGGACGATGCGGCGCGTGCGCATCGCCGACAACCTGATCTTCGGCATGGAGCGCTCGGTCTGGGGCGGGAACGGCGCGTTCATGCAGATCGGTGAGGGGCCGGCCGAGCTGACCGTCGAGCACAACACCGTCATCCAGACCGGCAACGTAATCAGCGCGTACGGCGGATCCCGGGACAATCCGGCGGCATCCGAGAAGTTCGTGTTCCGCAACAACATCACCCCGCATAACGCAAACGGCGTCATCGGCCAGGGACTGGCCGTCGGTAATGACAGCATCAACGCGTTCTTCCCGGGAGGCGTGTTCCTGCGTAATGCGCTCGCCGGGGGCCGGGCCTCGCGGTATCCGGGCGACAACCTGTTTCCGGACATGGACCACTTCGCCCAGCAGTTCGTCAATTACGCCGGCCACGACTACCGGCTCAAAGGCGACAGCGAGTTCCGGCGCGCGGCCACCGACGGCGCCGACCTCGGCGTCAACTACATCGCGTTGATCCGGACGATTGGCCTGCGCGCGAGGGATTGGCTCGGACTGAGCGCCCCCACGCAGTGAGCGGCGTCTGGTCGCCGACGGCCGCGGCCCGAGTTACACACCTCACGACCGCCATTCGCGCATTTTTTGCGCGATTCCTTCATATAGCTGAGTAGCGCGCCACGACGTCATCCGCGCGCGTCTGCGAGATCTTTCTGTATTTGCCGCGGTATTGATCCAAGTGCGGAGGTGGCCGGAGGCTTGCTGTGGAATCCGTCTTCGTTCCACATCCGAAAGGTCCTCCGTTGTTCACACCGCGTCTCGCGGGCCTGTGTGCCTGCGTTCTGCTGCTATGGGCTGCCGCCGGACGTGCGGATGCGGCGACCCGAACGGTCTGCGCCAGCGGCTGCGACTATTCCGATCCCCAGGCGGCCATCGACGCCGCGTCGTTCGGCGACACCATCCTGCTGCGCGCCGGGGAGACCTTCATCGGTCATTACACGCTCCCCGCGAAAGCCGGATCCGGCCTGATCGTGATCCGGGGCGATGCGCCGGATGCCGATCTGCCGGACGCGGGAGAGCGCCTGGTGCCGGCGACGCGGCCCGGCGGCAACACCGCGCTGTCACGGCTGGCCCGGATCGTCGGCCGCGGCGGAGCCTACAAGACCGCGCCGCTGCTTCGCACGGATCCCGGGGCGCACGGGTATCTCATTCAGTTCATCGATTTCGACGGCGCCGCGCACCTGGGCTACGAAACGCTGGTGCTCATGGGAACGGACACGACCGCGACCCCGCCGAGCGACATCAGGTTCGATCGCGTCTACATCCACGGCCACCGCTACAAGGGACAGAAGCGGGGCATCACGCTCAACGGGCGGCAGATTGCCGTCGTCAACAGCTACATCTCGGACATCAAGGCGATCAACGCGGATTCGCAGGCGATCAACGGCTACAACGGGGCCGGGCCGTTCACGATCGAGAACAACTACCTCGAGGCGGCGGGGGAGAACGTCCTGTTCGGCGGCGCCGATCCCGCCGTCACCAATCTCGTGCCGTCCGACATCGTCCTGCGCCGCAATCACCTGTTCAAGCCGCTCGAGTGGCGGAACGCGATCCTGCCCGCGCCTGGAAGCGTGCGCGCCTCGGCCGGCAGCGGCGGCGCACTTGCGGCCGGCACCCACTTCTTTCGCGTCGTGGCGGTGATGGCTTCGGGCACGCGAACCGCCGTCTCGGCGCCATCGGCCGAGGTGTCCGCGGTGGTGAGCTCGAGCGGGCGCGTGACGGTGACATGGGCGGCAGTCGCCGGCGCGGACAAGTATCGCGTCTACCGCGGGACCGCCTCGGGCGGCCAGTCGAAGTACCTCGAGACCGCCGCGACCAGCCTGGCGTATCCCGGCACCGGAGAGATCGCCGGCACCCCCGCGACGAGCGGCACGAAGTGGGTCGTGAAGAACGTCTTCGAGCTGAAGAACGCCCAGCGCGTCACCGTCGACGGCAACCTGCTGGAGAACTGCTGGGCAGCCGGGCAGTATGGCTACGCCATCGTGCTGACCCCGCGCAACAGCGGCTCGGCCCCCTGGACGCGCGTCCAGGTCATCACCTTCACGAACAACATCGTGCGGCACGTGCCGGGCGTCGTGAACATCGCCGGGTACGACGACTCCGACCCGACGCTTCGCACCGAGCGCATCACGTTCCGCAACAACCTGTTCGACGACATCAACCATTCGGCGTACGGGACGAACGCGAAGGCGCTGCTGGTCGGCGACGGCGCCGCCACGCTGGTCTTCGATCGCAACACCATCATTCACACGAACAGCTCGGTGCTCTACGCCTATGGGGCGGCGATGCCGGGCCTGGTCTACACCAACAACGTGTCGCAGCATCACCGCTACGGCATCATGGGCGATGGGGCGACGACCGGGAATCCGACGATCGCGAAGTTCTTTCCCGGCGCGTCCGTGCAATGCAACGTGCTCGCGGGCGGCCCGGCGTCGCTCTATCCAGCCCCGAACAGCTTTCCGACGCTGGCCGAATGGGATGCGGCGTTCGTCAATCCCGGGGCGGACGACTACCGCATCGCCGCGGGCAGCGCCTTCGCAACCGCGGGGTGCGGCGGCTCGATGCCCGGAGCGGATTTCACGAAGCTCGAGGCGGCCATGCAGCCGAGCAGCGTGAACGATCCGCCAGTCGGGGATCCGGCGAACCAGCCGCCAATTGCGGATGCCGGCGGGCCCTATTCGGCGACGGCTGGTTCGCTGGTTTCGGCCGATGGGACGGGATCGAGAGATCCCGACGGCTCGGTGCTCGACTACGTGTGGTCGTGGGGCGACGAGGTGCTCGTGCGCGCCGCCGACCTGGCCGCCTCCGCGATTCACGGGACCGAGTGGGTGCGGACCGATACGGCCGACGCGGCTGGCGGCGTCATGCTGCTGAACCCGGACCGGGGGGCCGCGAAACGGACGGCAGCGCTCGTGGCTCCCGCGAGCTACGTCGAGTTCACGGTCGATGTCGCAGCCGGCGTGCCGTACCGGCTGTGGCTGCGAAGCCGGGCGACGAGCAACTCCTACTCGAACGACTCGCTCTACCTGCAGTTCAGCGGCGCGGTCGACGGCGCGGGCGCGCCGCTCGCGCGGATCGGTACGACTGCGGCCCTCCCGGTGATCCTCGAGGAAGGCCGCGACGCGGGGGTCTCCGGTTGGGGATGGAGTGACGCGGGGTACGACGCAGTCGCGCCGCCGGTCTATTTCGCCCAGACAGGCCGCCAGACCATCCGGATCCAGCAGCGGGAAGACGGCGTGGGCTGGGATCAGCTGGTGCTGAGCAGCGCGGTCTATCCATCCGCACCGGGCAGGGCGAGGGACGACACCACAATCGTGGACGAGAGCTTCGGGCGGTCGACCGGTGTGAGTGCCGCCCACCGCTATGCGCTGCCGGGTGCCTATCCATTAGTACTGAGCGTGACGGACGGAGGCGGAGCGACGGCGTCCGCGGCGACCACAGTGACCGTGCGATGAGGGGTGAGAAGTTTTTTCGGAGAAAGTGACGCGACTCGCTACGTCGGCCCGGAGAAGGTGCGTCCCGGCCGAATTGCGCCAAAGCTTTTAAGGCAAATGGCTTATCGCGAACGAACTCAGCGGTACAGTCATTGCTGAAGTTGTAACCCGAGAGCAAACATGCAAATCCGCTCGTTGGTGAGGGCTGCCCATGGTCTCGCCACAGTGGCGAGGCGTCGAAGTGCCGGGTACGTCGGCCACCTGTTCGGGGGCGTTGCGCTTCCGCAGGCTGCCTACCGCTTCGGGTGGGGACCCTCTGCGCCACCGCTCTTTCAAGGTGTCTTCGCGGCAGCCGGCGAGTTCGCGGCGGCCAAGACGGATCTCATGGAGCTTCAGCGGCTTGGGCTGATTGCGCCGGCGGGAGCGGGAACGGAGGCCACCGCGGTCGCGCCGATGGAAGTGGAGCGGCTGATGAATCGCGCGCACGACGCGGGGATCACCGGCGTCCACTACAGCTTTCAAAATCTAGTGCGAACGCCCGAAGGCGTATTGGCGTTCGGGGATTTGACGAAGGCTCGGAAGCACCAACCGGGAAGTATTTACTTTGTCGCGTCACGCGATACCGATCGGCAGGCATTCAACCAGGCCTTCGGCACGTCGCTCCCGACCGAAGCCGTCACGAGAGCATCGGCGGCCGGGCGGGGCGGTCACAACGGGACGCGCCGGAACGGATCGTCACACGGACCCGGCCCGCGAATCGCGGGCACGCCGTCGATCGGCGAAGGCACCTGGCAGCCGTTCACACGGCAGGTGATCGCGCCGCTCATCGCGGGAAAGCGCGTGCTGGACCTCGGCTCGAACGATGGATCGCTTCCTCTGTCCATGCTTCGCGCCGGAGCGCGTGAGGTCGTGGCCGTCGCGTTCACGCCGGCCGAGGGGGAGGCCGCCGGCATGGCGGCGCGCATCATTGCGTGGCGGGACGTCAAGCCGTACGACACGCAGGTGCTGCCGGGCGACATGCGTCTGTTCCTGACCGCCGATCTCGGCTCGTTCGACGTCATCACCGCGCTGTCCGCGCTCCACTACCTGCCGGAAGAAGAGATGGCGCACGTCATCTCGCGCGCCGCCGGCATGGGGACGGTCCTGATCCTGCATCCGAACGATGCGATCGACAGCCTGCCGGCCCGCACCGTGGACCTGCATCGCCTGATGCGGGACAACGGCTACGACGTGCAGATCCACACCACACCGGGAAGTGAACGGCCTTTGCTGGTGGGATCGCCCAGCGGCCGGCGGCGGCCGATATCGTGATCCGAACGGCGTCGGCGGGCCCGAACCTGTAATCCGCTTACAGTCTTGTCATTCCCGCGCCGGTCTCCCTCTCCGCTGATCTGACAAACCTCCCGTAAAAGCGTCAATTTCCCGACTTCGTCCGGGAGGCACTCGACTTGCCTCTCCTCATCCCGGCGCGTCTGCGACCGCGCTCAATTTCCTCTCACAACTGAACGGGTGCGCCATGTCATCGATGCGCTGGCGATGTGTCTGTACGCTCGTCCTGCTGCTTTCCGCAGCCCTTCGTCTCGACGCGGCAACGATCTTTGTCGCGGCAGGCGGTGACCTGCAGGACGCGTTGAACTCGGCCCGGCCGGGCGACACGGTGCTGCTCGCCGAGAACGCCGAGTTCGTCGGCAACTTCGTGCTGCCGGCCAAGACGGGGGACCTCTGGATCACGGTCCGCAGCGCGGCGCCCGACAGCGTGCTGCCGCCCGCGGGCATCCGCATCAAGCCGTCCCAGGCCTCTTTGCTCGCGCGCCTGCGATCCCCGAACGCGGACCCGGCGCTCCGCACCGCGCCCGGCGCACATCATTGGGACCTCCGGTACCTCGACTTTCCGGCCAACCAGGGCGGCTTCGGCGAGATCGTCCAGATTGGCGACGGATCGAGCGCCCAGAATTCCCTGAGCGAGGTGCCGCATCACATCGTCCTCAACCACGTTTATGTGCACGGCGATCCGTACGTCGGCCAGAAGCGAGGCATCGCGCTGAACGCCGCCCACGTCACGATCAGCGATTCCCACATCGCCGAGTGCAAGGGCATCAGCCAGGACACCCAGGCGATTGGCGGCTGGAACAGTCCGGGTCCCTACACGATCCAGAACAACTACCTCGAGGCCGCCGGCGAAAACGTGATGTTCGGCGGCGCCGATCCGGCGATTTCCAATCTGGTTGCCGACGGCATCACCATTCGCCGCAACCTCTTCTCGCGTCCGATGTCCTGGCGCAACCCGATCCTGGCCACGCCGTCGGGCCTGTCGGCGTCCGCCGTGACCGGAGGCTCGCTTCCGGCCGGGACCTACGGCTACAAGGTCGTGGCAAGGCGCACCGTGCAGAGCACGGTCGCGAGGTCGAGCGCGTCAGGCGAAGTGACCGTGACGACCACCGCGGCAGGCGCCGTTCGCGTCCGGTGGCAGGCGATCGCGAACACGACCGAGTACTGGGTCTACGGCCGCACGGCCGGCGCCCAGAACGCATTCTGGGTCGTGACGGGCACCGAGTTCATCGACACGGGCGCGGCGGGCACGAGCGGATCGGCGCCCACGACCGCCGGCACGGTGTGGTCGGTCAAGAACGTGTTCGAGCTGAAGAACGCCCGTAACGTGGTGATCGAGGAGAACATCCTCGAGAACCACTGGAAAGAGTCGCAGCCCGGATACGCGATCGTGTTCACGCCGCGCAACTCTCAGGGCGGCTGCAACTGGTGCGTGGTGGAGCACGTCCGCTTCGAGCGGAACGTGGTGAGGAACGTGGCCGCGGGCATCAACATCCTCGGCTACGACAACGGCAACCCGTCGCGGCAGGCCGCCGACATTTCGATCAAGCAGAACCTCTTCACCGGCCTGGCGACCTCGCTCGGCGGCAACGGCTGGGCCCTGCTCATCGGCGACGCCCCGCGCGACGTGGTCCTCGAGCACAACACCATCGACAGCAACGGCAACGCCGTGCTCTACGCGTACGGCGGCTCGTCCGCCGACCCGAAGGAAATTTACGGGTTCCAGATGATCGCGAACGCCGCGCGGCACGGCTCGTACGGCATCAACGGTCAGTACTTCGGCTACGGCAACGCCATCATCGGGGCGTATTTCCCGGGCTCCGTCATCAGCAAGAACTATCTGGCCGGCGCGTCTGCATCACGCTATCCGTACGGCACGCTGGTGGCGAACTACTTCCAGGATCAGTTCGTCAACATCGCGGCCGGCGACTACACCGTGCGTGACGGCAGCATCCTGAAGAACGCCGCCCCCGACGGCTCCGACGTCGGCGCCGACTATCGCGCCCTCTCCGACGCCATCGACGGTGTGCAGGAGGGCCGGCCGCCGCAGACCGGCACCGGGATTCCGGTGCCCCCGTCCGCCGACTTCACCTCCTCGTGCACGTTCCTCGATTGCACGTTCACCGACGCCTCGATCGCTGGAACCGCGCCGCTCGCGTCGCGCGCCTGGTCCTTCGGCGACGGCTCCACGACCGGCACCGGCACGGCTCCCACTCACCAGTTTGCGGCCGCGGGCTCGTACACGGTGACGCTGACCGTGACCGATACGAATGGCCTGAATGGCACCACGTCCAGAACGGTGAGCGTCAGCGCGCCGGTCCCGCCGACCGCGGCACTGAGCGTGTCCTGCACGCTTCTGAGCTGCGACTTCGCTGACCGTTCGACCGCCGGGTCCGGCGCCATCACGTCGCGGTCGTGGACCTTCGGGGACGGCACTCCTGCGGTTGCAGCGGCGTCCGGCACGCACACGTTCGGCGCCGCAGGCACTTACGTCATCACCGTCGCGGTCACCGATACGAACGGCCTGTCGTCGTCGGCGAGCACCACCGTGGCCGTTGCTCCGCCGAACACCCCGCCGGCTGCCGCCTTCACGGCATCCTGCGTCGATCTGACCTGCGCCTTCAGCGATCGCAGCACCGACGCGGACGGCACGATTGCCGCGTGGTCCTGGGCGTTCGCGACTGGCAACGCCGACGTCGCATCTCCCTCGTTCACGTTCGCGGCGCCCGGCACCTATCAGGTCACGCTCACGGTCGCCGACGATGATGGCGCGACGAGCTCGGTGACCAATGCAGTCGAAGTGACGAGTCGGCT
>Ga0075423_10004206_pt1 | contig 13318 bp, 16 predicted proteins | sample SoiMethybrSBSTD2_FD_80114 | JGI IMG/M metagenome (GOLD analysis project Ga0075423, IMG submission 80114) | Bulk soil microbial communities from a Populus tree surrounding site in Tennessee, USA - Soil MetaG P. TD hybrid SBSTD2 | ecosystem: Environmental > Terrestrial > Soil > Tree plantation...
AGGAGACTTTCGTTTGAACTCAGCGATGATATTGATTCCATCACGCTTCACGGCTTTGAGAAGTTGATGTGCTTGGGAGGTGGCTCGTTTGCCTTCTGCGACTTCACGAACGCGCTCGAGCGGAGCCCTCTCTTTTGCCTCCATCAATCGTTCTCGTTTCCGTGCAACTATTTCTCGAAGAACACTCATCGATTCATGTCCTGGTCGCCATCTTTAGCGACTCTAACTTTTCCCATGCAGCGCCGCTATCGATTGCTTTTCCAGCCAGGTGCGCAGCGGTGCGCAAATCATCTGTGACTTCACCAACTACGAGCGCAGCGGCAGCATTCATCACAATCAGCGAGCGTGCCTCGTCCTTTCGCTTACCTTCAAACACCTCACGGATTATTGACGCGTTCATATCTGGATCGCCGCCGCGCAAATGGTCAATAGGTCCTTTATGCAAATCAAAGCTTTCAGGTTCCAAATCAAAACGCTTGACCACGCCATTACAAGCTTCGGCAACAAATGTTTTTCCAGTCAGCGTGATCTCATCCAAACCGTCTCCCCCATGAACTACCCAGGCACGCTGAGTTCCCAACAGCGCCAACGCTTCTGCCATTCGCTTTACAAGATCTTTTTCCCAAACACCGATTATCTGTCGCGGCGCACTTGCTGGGTTACTCAATGGCCCAAGCAAATTAAAAGTTGTCCGCACACCCAGTTGTCGTCGGATACCCGCGACGCGGGCTGTGGCGCCGTGATAAAGAGGAGCGAACATGAAACAAATACCGATCTCGTTCAACGCGGTTTCCGATACAGAAGGAAGCGCCGTCACGTTGACTCCAAGGGACGTCAAGACGTCCGCACTGCCTGACGTACTACTTGCCGCCCGATTTCCATGTTTGGCCACCGGCAAACCGCAAGCTGCTATAACAAACGCCGCGGCAGTTGAGACGTTGAATGTTTTTGCACGACTTGAGCCGGTTCCGGCAGTGTCGATGAAAGACAGATGTCTGCACTGCAATCGAACTGCCTTCGATCGTAAGCCACTAGCCAATCCCGCCAGCTCTTCGACTGTTTCACCTTTGGTTGCGAGTGCAGTTAAGGCCGCCGCGATCTGAACGTCTGTCGCTTCTTCGTCCAGCAACGCATCGAGGAACTCGCGCGCCTCTTCACGATTAAGATTCTCGCTGCGAACGAGACGCGACAAAAACCGCTGTAAATGATTTTCACCCATTCTAATTGGGGGCAGTAGCCCGACTGTCAAGGAGGGCTCAATCTCAGGTGTCCCTCGACCCATCGTGCGGAGCCCTCCTTGACAGTCGGGCTACTGCCCGGACGCTCGCCGACTAAAGCTTCAGAAAGTTTGACAGCAATGTCTTACCTTCGGGCGTGAGGATTGATTCGGGATGAAACTGCACGCCTTCTACATTCAGCTCACGATGACGAAGACCCATGATGATGTTGTCGTTCGTAAATGCGGAGACTTCAAGACAGTCTGGTAACGTTTCTCTTTCGACAATCAATGAGTGATACCGTCCGGCCTGAAAATGATCCGGAACTCCAACGAAAATCGTTTTACCGTCATGACAAATCTCTGATGCCTTGCCATGCATCAATCCCGGCGCGCGAATGACCTTACCTCCAAAGATCTGACCGATTGCCTGATGTCCGAGGCAAACTCCGAGTATTGGAGTCTTTCCCGCAAAGCGTTCGATAACTTTCAATGAAATGCCCGCATCGTCCGGCGTCCCCGGCCCAGGCGAAATGACAATCCGTTCGGGGCGCAGTCCGATTTCGATTTCATCAACCGTGACCTGATCGTTGCGACGCACTTCGATTGTTTCTCCCAGTTCACCCAGGTATTGAACGAGGTTGTAAGTAAACGAATCGTAGTTGTCGATGACGAGTAACATCGCTCTCTATTTCCCTCGCTGCAAGACTTGAACGACGCTGTCCCTTTTGTTCTGTTGCGCCCAATCCTTTGCTGTCTTTCCGTCAGCATCTTTCAGGGTGGTGTCTGCCTGGTGTTGTAGAAGAACTTCGACAACTTTGTCGTTGCCGTAAGCCGCGGCCCACATCAACGGAGTGCCTCCAACTTTGTTTTGAACATTTGGGTCAGCGCCCTTCGCTAAAAGCAAGTTAGTAATCTCAACATTTCCGGATTGAGCTGCACCGTGAAGCGCAGTATCGCCATCTCCATCCTGCAGGTTTACGCTTGCGCCTCGATCTAACAAACCCTTCACAACATCGACTTGATCGCGCCATACATAACTGATGAGCACCGTCACTCCATTTTTTCCACGAGCATTCAGATCCAATCCCGGTTGCGCGATCAGGTAGTCCGAGACGTCGTCGTAACGAGCTTCGATTGCATGAAACAGCGCCGGCTTATTTCCTTTGTCTTGCGCATTCAAATCTGCACCAGCTTCCGTCAGGGCTTTGACGACAGGTAAGTCACCAGATGCAGCGGACATAATCAATGCGGTGCGGCCCGTAATTGAATCTTTAACATTAAGGTCAAACTTTGCCGTGATGAAAGCGTTGACCGCAGCTAGATCGCTCAAGGCTACAGCAGCGAAGAAGCCTTTGGGATCAAATTCGTACCCTTTAAGTTTCAAAAATCGCTGCGCAGCTTCAGGTGAAGCGTTAGGACTTTGATTACCGTTCTGCCGAGAGCAGCCAGCTAACATCATCACGAAGACACCTATGCAAAAAAGAGAAATGTGAAGTCCAAATGTTCTCAGAACACACCGTTTCATTTCTTACAAGGTGCCACTACCGCACGATTGATCCTGACCGGTTTCTGTGGCTTCTCTCCATCGGCCGGCGCCTGATTGATTTGATCTGCGACTTCAATGCCCTTCGTCACAGTTCCAAAGGCGGAAAACTTTCCATCGAGATGAGAGCCGTTGCCGACCAGTATAAAGAAATGCGTCGTGGCACTATTTGCTTCATCAGGACGAGCCATTGAAACAATACCGCGGACATGCTTCACGATTCCGGGTTCGTCAGGAAGTTTCCGCTGCATTCGTCGCGCCAACTCCGCGCTCCATTTCTCGCTCGTCGACAAATTCCCACCCTGAATAACAAAGTCTTTCACAGTTCGACTAAACGTCGTTGTATCGAGCCCGCCGGTGGCCGCAAGGTTCAGAAAATTGCGTACGCTTTCCGGAGCAATTTCAGGCATCATCGCGATTTCAATTGGACCCAATTCAGTTTCGAGAGTCACACACTGCCCTACCATTTTTTCGAGGGGCACACCATCGAATGGTTCCGGTGCCGGCGCAGCCGGCTCAATAGTCCGAACGTTCGCCTTTTTCGGCGCTTCAATAGGACCGTTAGGCGTAGCCTGGGCCATAGCTGTGATGCCTGCAATGGCAAGCAGGAGCAGTACGCAGATTATTCGTTGTAAACACATGTGACTGCCGTCGATCCGAAATCTGAAATCTTAAATACCTCAGAGTCCCTTCTCCGCCATCTCAATCGCGCGGAACATCGCACGAGCTTTATTCACAGTTTCTGCGTATTCGTGCTCCGGAACCGAATCCGCAACTATCCCAGCACCAGCTTGAACTGTTGCGTCTTCGCCACGCAATACCATCGTTCTAATAGCAATGCAGGAATCGAGATTGTCTGCATAATCCATGTAGAGAACCCCTCCCGCATAGATGCCGCGGGGTGTCGGCTCCAGTTCGCGAATGATTTCCATGGCTCGGATCTTCGGCGCGCCTGTTACTGTGCCTGCCGGAAAACAGGAAGCAAGCGCGTCGAAACGATCTAAACCATCCCTCAAACGTGATCGCAGAGAAGTCACCATATGCTGCACGTGAGAATAACGCTCAATCGTCATCAACTGGTCAACCTTCACTGATCCGTAGTCGGAAACTCGGCCTAGATCATTGCGACCCAAGTCCACAAGCATCATGTGTTCTGCGACTTCCTTCTCATCCGTCTTCAGATCTTCGCCGAGCATCCAGTCCTCAGTTTCCGTCGCCCCACGTTTTCGTGTCCCCGCGATGGGACGGTAATCCAGTCTTTGTCCGTGACAACGAACTAACATTTCGGGTGAAGCACCGATAACCGTTTCGTTTCCCATTCGCAGAAAGAACATGTACGGCGACGGATTGATCGCACGCAGCGCTCTGTAAATGGCAAGCGCTTCACCTTTGTATTTCGCCGAGAAGCGCTGCGATAGAACTACCTGATAACAATCGCCGGCCCTGATGTAATCCTGAATGCGGCGGACGCCGTCTTCAAACTCCCTGCGGGTCCAGTTTGACTGCATTGATTCGTTTTGTGTTCGTTCAGCAGCACGTCCGGGAGTGCTCAGTAATACACCACCTTCAAATATTCTTCTCTCAACCTCAAAAGTGCGGGCAACGGCGGCATCATATAGTTGTCGAAGTCGCTCACGACTACCTCCTGCCTCTTCCGTGAGAACAACAGAAACGATCTCCATCCGTTGCTTGACACGATCAAAAGCGATGACCGTTCGAAAGAACATCCACACGGCATCAACCGGAGCATCGAGTGGTTGCGTTAGATCTGATCGGAGCACTGGTTCGAACCACTGCGCCGCATCGTATCCGAGGTAACCGACAGCACCCCCAGCAAAGGGTACAAGTCCCGGCCGTCGTGCCAGCGCTCGACCGCGAAAATAATCGCGCACCCACTCAGTTGCCACGCCGGGATAGATTTCAGTCTTGCCATCTCGTTCGACAACCGTTTGCATTCCACGACCGCGAACAATCATTTCCGGGTCAGCTCCGAGAAACGAGTAGCGCGCTATCCGTTCACCCCCTTCGACCGACTCCAGCAGGAACGCGTACGGCGAGTTGCCGGCGATCCGCATAAACGCGCCAACCGGGGTGTGTAAGTCAGCAAGAACTGAACGGACAACAGGTACAACGTTTCCGTATCCGGCCTGTTCTGCAAACTCTTCAAATGATGCTTGTTGAAGATCTAACATTCGAATTCAAATTCTTCTCTGCGTGTCTCTGCGCTGGGTCCCGTTCGCACCCCGTGAGGGGTGTAATGTTTATAGGTTGCTATAAACATTGCACTCCTAGCGGAGTGCTTTCACACGACTCTATTTCCGGCCAACCACTGTCCGCCATCAACGACAATCACGGCGCCGTTTATAAAACTCGCTGCATCTGAACAGAGAAAGATGGCTGCTTGTTCAATGTCAGCGATTCTTCCAAACCGTCCAAGAGGGATGTTCTTCTTTAACTGTTCCTTAATCGGTTCAGGAACCAGCCGCTTCATCCCTTCTGTGTCTTCAATCGGACCCGGTGCAATGGCGTTCACACGAATGCCATGTCGTCCCCACTCAACGGCAAGATTCCTGGTGAGCGCATCGACGCCGGCCTTTGCTGCGGAAACGTGAAGCTGCATCGGTGTCCCCAGATAATGAAGCGTCGCACTGATGTTTAGGATTTGCCCGCGATGCTCTTTCAACTGCGAGAAAGCGGCACGACAGACATGAAACGTTCCCTTAAGATCGATATCTACGACCGCCCCAAAACCGTTTGGTGTCAACTGGTCAGCGCTAACTAAAAAGTTTCCTGCAGCGCCGTTCACCAGGATATCCAACTTGCCAAACTGTTCGACCGTCTTCGCGATCGCCTGTTCAACTTCATCTGGTTTACGTACATCCGCTACGAGAGCGATCGCTTTGCCGCCGTTTGCGTTTATCGCAGCAGCTGCAGGTTCAAGGTGTTCAAGATTCCGGCTGACCAACGCTACGCGTGCGCCTGCTTCGCTCAGTGCACGCGCGATGCCGCCGGTGATGCCGGTTCCTCCACCGGTAACGAATGCCACTTTGCGGTCGAGAATACCGTCTTGGAAAACTTTAGTTCGGTTCGTCATAAGATTCGTTCATCTCGTCTCGCGGATTGATGTCTTATTCAAACTCTCTGTATGGCGCACTCCGAAGGAGTGCAATGTTTATAGACCGCAGAAGAATAGAAGTTTACGCACTCCGTCAGGAGTGCCATGTTTCCCGATTCGAAATATCGACAGCCTTCTTTATCATTCAACCTACACACGCACTCCTGAAGGAGTGCGGAACTTTGTCCCTTTCGTGGTCTATAAACATTGCACCCCTGACGGGGTGGAACCAGACGGGTCGTTGCTATCTCGCCGTTTCAATCGCCTCCTTCAAACTAAATCGCCCCTCGTAAAGCGCTTTTCCAACAATTACGCTATCGACTCGCCGGTCTGCCTTCTCGCGCAGCGTTCTAAGATCATCAAGACTACCAACACCACCTGAAGCGGTTACTGATATCGAACCAGCTCTCGCTACAGCATTTGTTTGGTCAACATTGATGCCGCTCAGCATTCCATCACGACCAATGTCCGTATAAACAATTCGTTTGACGCCGGCTGCTGCGACAACTCCGGACAATTCAGTGGTGGTCAATTCGGTAACCTGCTCCCACCCGCGAGACATCACTCGTCCGTCGCGAGCATCGATTGCAACCGCGACCGCTTCGTCAAAACGTTCAACTATTGTTCTCAGCTTGTCGAGCGATTCAGTTGCTAACGTACCCAGAACGACGCGAGAAACGCCGTTGTCGATCAATTCTTCAATGTCGTCGATGCTACGAACACCGCCGCCAAACTGTATGGGTACTCCAGCTTGCTTCACCATTTCAGAAACAATCGATCGATTCTGTGATCCATGGCCTGCAAAAGCTCCATCCAAATCCACAACATGGATCCATTCAGCTCCTGAGTCCACAAAACGCCTCGCGACATCGAGCGGCTGAGAGTCATAAACTCGCATTTCGGAGGATCGTCCTTGCGTTAGGCGAACACATCGACCATCGCGCAGGTCTATTGCTGGAACAACCAACATCGTTTCACTTCTAGTTAACCTTTGCCTCGATTTCGTGTTGTGTCTTGGCGCTTATCACTTCCATGACTTCGCTGAATAGCTTTCCATTCGTTGCTACTGAATTGCCGGCAGCAGCAGTGCGTTCTCCACGCCAGTCTGTGAACGTACCACCTGCTTCTTCAAGGATTGGCAGCAGAGCCGCGCAATCCCAAAGATTCATTACCGGGTCCAGCATGACGTCAGCACGACCCGTCGCCACCAGGACATACCCGTAGCAATCGCCCCACGTGCGACTTGTCTTGGCCTTACCCTGCAAATCGTTCGCAGCAGCGCCAAACCCATAACGCTCACACGCAGCAAAATCAGTACATAACAACAGCGCGTCTTCGAGGCTTGCTGTTGAAGAGACATGCGCTGGACGTCCATTCCAAAAACAGCCGAGTCCCTTTGCCGCGTAGACAATTTCATCCGCCGCCGGAACGTTAATGACACCGAGCGGCCAGTCGCCATTTACTTCGAGTCCGATCAACACACCAAAGAACGGCACACCATGAACATAAGCGAAGGTTCCATCGATTGGATCAATAATCCAGCGGCGTCCGGAACTCCCAGCGCGCTCTCCGTCCTCTTCGCCGAGTATTCCGTCATCCGGGAATCGATCTTGAATTTGTTTCCTGAGGTACGCTTCAGCTTCGCGATCCGCGATTGTGACAAAACTACCGTCGCTCTTTTTGTGAATCTCTGGTTGCCGGCGAAAGTATTTCAACGTGATATCACCAGCACCGCGCGCGATCTCTACGGAAAACTGTAGTAAGTCGTGCAATTCGTTAGAGCTGGTCACTGATCACCTCCGGCAGTGCGGCGGCGCGCAAGTTCAGTTCGTATCTGATCAAGACTGATGCCGCGCGCAACCAGCAACACGATCAAGTGATAGACCAGATCTGATACTTCTTCGACCAGACGTTCGTCGTGATCGTTCTTCGCCGCGACAATGGTTTCTGTGGATTCCTCGCCGAGCTTCTTAAGAATCTTGTCCAGCCCTTCGTTGAATAGGTAGGTCGTATAGGAGCCTGGCGGTCTCTTCTCGTTGCGTTCTTGTACCAGTCGGTAAAGACGATCGAGGAGTTGATCTGAATCGGTTCGTTCGGCCATCCCGGATGTTTCGAAACAAGATCGTGCACCCGTGTGACAAGCGGGACCGTTTGGTTCAACTAAAACGACAATCGCATCGCCATCACAGTCGAGCTGTAACTCAACTACCCTTTGAGTGTTCCCGGAGGTCTCGCCTTTGTGCCAGAGCTGGTTTCTCGATCTCGACCAGAACCATGTTTCTTTCGTCTCTAACGTACGAGCCAAACTCTCCGCATTCATGTAGGCAAGCGTCAATACTTCGCGAGTGTGAACGTCTTGCACGATCGCCGGTATTAAGCCGTGTTCATCCAGCTTCAGCTTGTTTGGTTCCACTGTCACCTTACCTCGACGCCTCTGCCACGCAGATAATCCTTAACTTGCGCAATTGACAACTCTCCATAATGAAAAAGCGATGCAGCAAGCACGGCGCTGGCGCCAGCACTGGTCAGCGCGTCGTAAAAATGTTCCAACCTTCCCGCACCCCCGGATGCAATCACCGGAATCTGAACGGCGCTGGATACAGCTCGCGTTAACTCGATGTCGTAGCCGTCGCGGGTGCCGTCGTAATCCATACTTGTCAACAGAATCTCACCAGCGCCGAGATCCTGAGCTCGCTTGGCCCAATCAACTGCATCGAAAAAGATGTTGTTCCGGCCGCCGTGGGTGTAAACATCCCAGCTTAAATCTGACGAGCGTCGGCGAGCGTCAATAGCAACAACAACACACTGGCTGCCAAAGGTCTCTGCACATCCCCGAATTAGATCCGGATTCTCCACAGCCGCTGTATTCAGTGTTACCTTGTCTGCTCCTGCTCGCAGAATCGCACGCACATCTTCGACACTCCGCAGCCCGCCGCCGACCGTAAAAGGAATAAACACTTCATCAGCAACTCTGCGAACCAGGCTGCCTACGATGTCACGCCGATCAGAGGATGCTGTGATGTCGAGAAACGTCAGCTCATCGGCACCTTCGATATCGTAGCGCTTGGCTTGCTCGACAGGATCACCGGCGTCTACCAATGAAACAAACCGCACCCCTTTCACAACGCGACCGTTATCAACATCAAGACAAGGAATGATCCGTTTGGCAAGCATGAAAGTTCAGCCACAGATGAACACAGATTTAACGGATAAGAGTTTTGAACTCATTTTCTGCACTCAGTCATAGGCCTTTATCTGTGTTATCCGTGTCCATCTGGCGTTTATAACCGAGCGAAGTTTGCCAACATCCTCAAACCCACTGTCTGACTCTTTTCCGGATGAAACTGAACACCACAAAGATTCCCCTGCGCGATCACCGACGCGTAGTTGACTCCGTATTCAGTTGAACCAACAACGACTTCATCATCCTCGGGCTCGCAAAAGAAAGAGTGCACGAAATAACAAAACGAATCGTCCTCGACACCGGAGAACAACGGATGTGCTTGTCGTTGATGAATCCGGTTCCAACCTACCTGGGGAACGATCAGATCGCCATTGAATCGCCGAACGCGGCCGCGCACTAGCCTTAAACCGTTCGTTCTGCCGAACTCCTCTGACTCATCAAACAGCATCTGCATACCGACGCAAACACCCAACAAGGGCGTTCCCTCTTCAACACGTTCAATCACTAAGTCAACCAAATCGTGGGCCCGCAGTGCATCCATGCAAGCTGCAAAAGCACCAACTCCGGGAAGTACTAGTCGCTTCGCCTCGCGCAACTCATTTTGAGCACCTGTGACCGTCGCTGTATGACCTGCGGCGGCAAAAGCTTTTTCCACCGAGCGTAGATTTCCTACACCGTAATCAACAATCGCAACGTCAGCCATTGATCACAACGAGCCCTTCGTACTCGGCACACCAATAACCCGCGGGTTCAGATCCACGGCCTGCCTCAGTGCGCGTGCTGTTGCCTTAAAAGTTCCTTCGAGCATGTGATGCGTATTGCGACCTCGGAGGCAATCAATATGCAGATTGAACTTCGCTGTTTCGGCGAGGGATCTCCAGAAGTGTTCCGCCAGCTCGACTGAGAAGTTTCCAATCCGTTGGCGTTTTGTGGCCACTTCGTAAACAAGATAGAACCGCCCGGATAAGTCAATCACTGACCGACACAACGACTCATCCATTGGCACTATTGCTTCACCGTAACGATTAATCCCAGCCTTATCACCGAGAGCTTGTGTGAGCGATTGGCCAAGCGTGATCGCAATATCTTCGACAGAATGATGATCGTCGATCTCGAGATCTCCATTGCAACTAATTTCCAGATCAAACAAGCCATGCTTGGCAAATAACTCGAGCATGTGGTCGAGGAAAGGTAGGCCAGTGGCGATCTTCGACTCTCCAGCACCGTCCAACGTTAAAGAGACACGAATGTCCGTTTCTTTAGTTTTGCGCTCTATGCTTGCGGTTCGATTTTTGGTTCTTCTGGTCATTCTGATGAATTTTCCTCTGCGCCTTCTCAGCGTTCTCTGCGTCTCTGCGGTTTTGTGGGAGTATCAGTCTTCTCACCGCCGAGACGCAGAGAACGCTGAGATACGCTGAGATCTTCAACCTGACTCCGTCATGATCTCCTTCAGAGCACTAATCAACTGATCATTCTCCACCGGCGTTCCAACATTAAATCGGAAGTACTCCTTCAACATTGGATAAGCGCTAACATCACGAACCAGAATGTCCCGCGCGAGCAACTCACCAAAGATCTGTCCTGGTTCCAACGCCGTTCGCACAATCATGAAGTTTGCTCGCGACGAGACAGGCGTCAACCCATCCATCTTATTCAACTCCGCAAATAGTCGTTCACGTTCAGCGATAATCGTCTTCACCGAAGGCAGCAGTTCTCTTTCATACATCTCGACTGCAACTTCCGCTACCGTTTGTGAAAATACGTTTAGGTTATAAGGCAATACCGCTTTGCGAATTTCTGTGACGAGTTGCGGCGCCGCAAGCAAATAGCCGATTCGCATTGCGGCAAGTCCCATCGCCTTTGAGAATGTGCGTAACACAACGAGGTTCGGAAACTCTTCGAGGAGCGGAACCACAGAGTGTTCGGCGAATTCATGATACGCCTCGTCAATAACAACCAGGCCCGGCGCGGCGTCTAACAATCCCCGCAGATCCGAGTCGGCAATCAATGAACCTGTCGGATTGTTTGGCGAACACAGAATCACAACCTCAGGCTTGGAAACCTGAATAGCTCTGATCAATGCAGGAACGTCGAATTCAAACGCGCTATTGAAAGGAACGCTGATAACCTCACCACCAAGAACAGTCGCTACCTGAAAATACAGCGCAAAGGTAGGTTCAGAGATCAGCACTCGCTTGCCTGAGCCAATGGTGACCATCAACAACGCTTGAATTAATTCGTTGGAACCATTGCCGGCGATTACGCCATCGGGCTTCCACGATGCAAAGGCGGCCAAAGATTCCTGTAAAGAAGTTGCTACGAACGGCGGATACCGAGACCATTTCTTTGCCTCCAAACGACGAAGGGCTTCGTTCTTGATATTGCCAGGTAAGTCCCACGGGTTCTCGTTTTGATTGATCTTCACCGACGCGTGATGAGGTGAAAGCGAGTACGCACGCAGTTCGCGCACAGCAGGCTTGATTGTCTGAAGTATTTGTTCCACTTACTCACCCACAAAGGTTCCGTCAGGCCGGATGATGAAATCCTGAACGAAAGGGGTAAAAGACCAACGAAAGCTGCCATCATCGATTGATGCAAAGACTAATAAATCAGAACTTCGCTGATCAGCCCACATGGCTCCTACTTCGATCTGATACCTCTGGCCGCTCGGAGCGATTACTTCGTCGCAAGTTGCGTCGTTGAGATAACGAAGCAACTCGGTGTACGAGAGATCTCGCAATGTTCTGATGCGGTCGCGCAATAGTGTCAGGGCCTCGTCACGATTCAAGCTGGATGTCCCTCAATCTGTCGCGGGGCAGTAGCCCGACTGTTAAGGAGGGCTTACCGCGAGTTACGCAGTCATAGATGGGGTGTGGAGCCCTCCTTAACAGTCGGGCTACTGCCCCGCGACAGTTCTAATAAGCGCGGACCTCGCATGTCCACTTAATCCTTCAGCTTCTGCCAATGTGGAAATACTTCCCGCCACATTCTGAAATGCTTTCTTTGAATAACTGATCATGCTGGTGCGTTTCACAAAGTCGTACACACCTAATGCCGAAGAGAATCGTGCCGCACGTCCTGTCGGTAACACGTGATTAGGTCCGGCCAAATAGTCGCCCAAAGCCTCAGGCGAATAAGGTCCGAAGAAGATTGCACCAGCATTCTGGATTTGGCCGGCGAGCTCGTCGTTATGGTCAGTCAATAGCTCCAAATGCTCAGGGGCCAGTTTGTTTACAATCCGACAAGCGTTTGAAATGTGATCTACGAGCAATATCGCACCGTAGTTGGTTAGTGAAGCTGCAACAATCGCGCGGCGAGGCAATGACGCTAACTGTCGCTCTACTTCTTGAGCGACTCTAGTCGCAACGACTTGACTGGAAGTAATCAAGATCGCCGAAGCCTCTTCATCATGTTCCGCCTGTGCTATCAGATCAGCCGCAACAAAGTCAGCGCGAGCAGAATCATCCGCTACGATAACAATCTCGCTCGGACCGGCAATGGCATCAATCCCAACGATTCCAAAGACCAACTTCTTTGCGGCAGCCACAAACTTGTTTCCCGGACCGGTAATCTTGTCGACGCTTCTGATGGTCTCAGTACCGAATGCCAGGGCAGCTATTGCCTGTGCTCCTCCAATCGCATACACCTCTGCGACACCCAATTCTAAAAGTGCTGCCGCAACACTTGGATTTTCTCGAAGCGTACTGGCAGGCGTCGCAACAACGATTCGTGCAACACCTGCAACTTGCGCGGGAATGACGTTCATTACGACTGACGATGGATAGGCTGCAGTCCCGCCGGGAACGTATAAGCCAACAGCGTCAATCGGCAGAATTCGCTGGCCCAGACTCGTTCCTTCCTGCGTTATGAAGTTCCATGACTCTTCCTTTTGCCTTGTATGAAACTGTCTGACGTTTACGATGGCCTCCCGCAGAGCCTTCAAGAAATCAGGATTAACTCCCTGTGCTGCTTGTCTCAAGTCGTCTTGAGAAACGCGCAACTCAGAAACTTTCAACTGAACTTTGTCGAATGTTTCAGTGTATTCAATCAGAGCCTCATCACCACGTGTTCGAACTTGTTCCACAATCTCCGACACCTGACTCATCAGCTGCTTGTCGAGACCGACACTCCTGCTGGACAAGTTTGAGAGAAGCTTGTCTCGAGCTGACTCATTAACGCTTGGGATGATTCGAATCATGCAGCAGGCGCTCCTTCGATTGCGCAACTGAGTGCACTCGTGAGTCGTGTGACCTCAGC
>Ga0075423_10004207_pt1 | contig 13318 bp, 9 predicted proteins | sample SoiMethybrSBSTD2_FD_80114 | JGI IMG/M metagenome (GOLD analysis project Ga0075423, IMG submission 80114) | Bulk soil microbial communities from a Populus tree surrounding site in Tennessee, USA - Soil MetaG P. TD hybrid SBSTD2 | ecosystem: Environmental > Terrestrial > Soil > Tree plantation...
CCCCACCACTCTTGAAGAACGATGACACCGGGGCCACGGCCAGCGGTAGGCACTGCGAGGTGGCCGCTACAGGTTCCGCCGTTGCTTGAAAATTGCACAATTCGCCCTGCCATCTAACCCTCCTCCCGGACCAATCCTGGTTCGACTACAAAGCGTGCTACTCAAATTATGCATCAATCTCCCTAAAAGGAGACGGAACACAGGACGTCGGCCAGCTCCGCTAGGAGCGCAATATTTATAGCAAACCACCCCTTCGATTCTTGTAGCTCCGTCAGGAGCGACATGGTGAACCAAGAGTCGATGCAGCTCCTAACGAAGCTGGAAGAACTCAATGGGGGGCTCTTCTCTATAAATATTGCGCTCCTAGCGGAGCTGGCGGCATTTCAAGCTTGCCGATTCAAGACGAGCCCTCAACCCAGGCGCATAATTTGGGTAGTAAGGAAATAACCTTGAGAAATTTGCAATCAGAGATCGACCAGCAAGCAGTCAGAACCCGAGCCTGTTTTCTGATAAACGACAATCCGCAATCCACAATCGGCAATTGTCTACGCTTCCAAGTTGTAACCGCTCTCGCCGTGCTGTGTGCTGTCTAAGCCTTCAATCTCGTCGTCAGGTTTCAAACGCAACCCGATAACCAAGTCTACAACTTTAATAATGATGAAAGTCATCACAATAGCAAAAATCCAAGTAACGGCCACAGCGATGAACTGATTCCAGAGCTGGCCAGGATTTCCGTGCAGGAGTCCGTCACCCGCTCCAGGGTTGATAAATTTTGTGGCAAACACGCCGGTCAAAAGGGCGCCGACGCTCCCACCCACTCCGTGCACTCCGAAAGCATCCAGCGAATCATCGTAGCCAAACTTGTTCTTAACATAGGAAGTCGACCAGAAACAGATCACACCGGCAGCTCCGCCGATCACAAGAGATGCCATTGGCCCTACGTAGCCCGAGGCGGGAGTGATAGCAACCAGGCCGGCCACAGCACCCGACACCGCGCCCAAAGCGCTTGGCTTCCCCTTCCAAATCCACTCCGCAAACGTCCAAGAGAGGGTGGCCGCGGCAGCGGCAAAATGAGTAGCAACGAAAGCACTGGCTGCCAGCCCTCCCGCAGCTACGGCGCTGCCGGCATTAAAACCAAACCATCCAAACCAAAGCAGTCCGGTTCCGGTGACAGTCATCGTAAGGTTGTGTGGAATGATTGGTTCTGTGCCGAAGCCCAGCCTCTTTCCCAGGACCAACGCAGCCACGAGTGCCGAAACCCCCGAGCTGATATGCACCACTGTGCCACCAGCGAAGTCAAGAGCTCCAAAAACGGCGCCCGGGTCTCCAAATCGTAGCCACCCTCCCCTTCCCCAAACCCAGTGGGCTAGCGGGTCATACACGAAAGTTGCCCATAGCATCATGAAGACTACCATCGCGCTAAACTTCATGCGTTCCGCAAAAGCTCCGGTAATGAGGGCGGGAGTGATGATGGCAAACATCAATTGGAAGGCCATGTAGACGTGGTGAGGAACGGTGGCGGCATAACCATACGGGTCCGGCGCTACACCCACTCCGTGGAGAAAACTCCAGCTAAAGCCGCCCCAAAACGATCCCTCATGGAACGCCAAGCTGTAGCCAAAAAGAGCCCACTGAACGCTCACAAGAGCGACTAGCATGAAACTCTGCATCATTGTTCCCAAAACATTCTTGCGACGCACCATCCCGCCGTAGAACAGAGCCAGCCCCGGCGTCATGAGCAGAACGAACGCACTCGAAGCGAGCAGCCAAGCGGTATCTCCAGTATCGATCTTGGGTGGCTCGGAAACAGGCGCGGTTGTTGTCAACTGGCCTTCAGGTGGTAAAGCGGACGACTGCAATGAGAAACTGGGCTGGATCAGGAGAAAACATAGGGCAAAGAAAAAAAGCCAGCTTCTTGGCTGGCATAGTTGAAACTTCATGGTTCAAACCTCGTGTTGGAGAGTTTTAGGAATCGCATCTCTTTCGAGCAGGCATGAGTTTCCTCATGGTTGCATGCGTCATTGCATCACTGCTATCACCTGCTTCGACGCCACGGTTGGTTGCCCATCTTTGGGCAACGCCGGGTGTTTTCTTTACTGTAGCCGACCTGAGCGAGAGCTTGACCGAACCACAGGTTGACTAAGACAAAACTCGCAGGCGCCGTTGCCTGGGAGGACCGCCCCCACTCGGGCATGGCTTTCCAATTCAAATGAGAGAATAAACTCCTCGAATGCTAGAAGGGCCAAATTATGTCCAGCACCGAGAAATTTGTCTACAGATTTTTGTTGGATACCTTGAGCAAATCCCTGGGAGCATTTGCCTTGCGCGCACTGGCTTTCGAAGCTAGAATTTCGTGTTTGCAATCAAGAGGGGTAACTGTGAAAAGAACTGAGGTCTCCATTGGAAGGCTGGAGCGATCGAAAGCTGCAAAGGTTTGTGTCCTACTCAGTGGCGGACTGGACAGTTCTGTCCTGACCGCTGTATTCACCCAAAGGGTTAAGCAGGTCCATCCCATCTATGTCCGCACTGGCCTTGTCTGGGAGAACGCCGAACTCTATTGGGTCAAGCGGTTTCTGGCTGCGATTGCCTCCTCCAGGCTGGCGCCTCTCAAGGAAATTCAGCTTCCGTTGGCTGATGTCTATGATTCGCATTGGAGCCTGACCGGAGACAATGTTCCCGACCACCTTTCCGATGATCAGGAGATGTACTTACCAGGACGAAACCTGATTCTTCTGGCCAAGACCTCGCTTTATTGCGCTCTCAATCAGCTCTCTGTGATTGCATTAGGTCCACTGAAAGCGAACCCCTTTCCAGACAGCACAGCTGGCTTCTTTGCCGGATTTCAAGAGCTAGCCAGCCAGGCATTGACCTATGAGCTCAAAATCATCGCTCCGTTTTCCTCCTTTTCCAAGACGAAGGTGGTGCGGTTAGGCCGAGACCTGCCCCTTTATCTCACATTCTCCTGTGCGCGGCCCGTTCGTCGGCAGCACTGCGGTGCATGCAACAAGTGTGCCGAAAGACGCAGATCCTTTATTCTGGCAGGTATCGAGGACCTGACGCGATACCATTCGCTCCCTCCTTTGTAATCTGCAAAATCGGATCCTCATGGAAAAGCCGGAGCCCAAACCTGTAAAAACCTTGAGCTACATCTCCATTCCGAAGGCAGTCAAGACTGCCGTTCTGTCCAAGATCTTTGACGACTTGCATAACGCTTCGAATTTGCATGAGTTGCTCAGCAACATCGATCGGATTATTCGAGAAGAGTCGAAGTGTCTAGCCGTTTTGATTTCTACCTACGACCCATATCGCGAAGAGCTGGTCTATCACTCTCCCAAGTCCGGGTTCATAGCAACCGATTTCAAGCTTAAGCTCGGAGAAGGACTCGCCGGCAGAGTGGGAGCAACCCAGAGTTCTCTGTACGTCGAGACTCTAGGTGACTTCGGGCTATCGAAGTTGATTTTTGAGACGCTGGGCATCCAATCTCAGCGCGTCCTGGCAATTCCTTTGTCACGGCGCAAAGCCCTCCTGGGTGTGGTTGAAGTTTTCTTCCCTCCACGCCGACCGGCCCTTGCCCAGGAAGCGCTGGAATATCTGGATGGGTTGTCACACCAGATGGCAATCGCTCTGAATTACTTCAAGCGCTCGGAACAGCTCGAGCGCAAGAGCCTTGAAGAAGAAAAGCTGGCTCAGGTCAGCCAGCGCATCAGCGCTTCGTTGGACATGGATGAGTTACTGGACATCGTTATCGACGCCCTTCGCTCGCTCATTCCATACGATGCAGCCGGGATCTATCTGCTGGAAAAACGCTCCCACGAGATTCAACGCATGGTTGTTTACGGATATCGATCGAACGCAAATCAGGAAGGTATTCTTGAAGTGGGACGGAGAGCACGGCAACTGGTCCAAGAGAGCCAGGCTGCCGCAATCCTCAAAGATCTCTCGCGGTTTCCATGGTATGTAACAGCCAGAAGCACAGCCCGGTCCGCTATGGTTGCTCCCATTCTCAGTAACAATCGTCTAATTGGCGTGTTCACTCTTGAAAGCGACGAGCAGAATGTTTACACGGGAAATGATCTAGTCTTATTCGAAAAGTTCACCCACCAGGCGGCACTCTCCATTGAGAAGGCGCAGCTTCACCAGGTACTTTTGGAAAAGAACAAGTTAGACAAAGAGCTCTCCATTGCACGGCAGATTCAGATGAGTTTTCTTCCGAGTCAAGAACCTGTAATTCCTGGTTTTGATCTGGCCGGTCTGAATATTCCCTCTCGGCGAGTCAGCGGAGACTACTATGACTTTATCAAGATTGTTGAAGGCCAATGGGGGATTGTCATTGGAGACGTTTCGGGTAAAGGAATCCCTGCTTCACTGATCATGGCGAGCTTTCGCGCAAGCCTTCTGGCGGAAATTCGAAACAACTATGCCATTGGCACGATCATGTCGAAGGTCAACAAGCTTCTATGGGAAAGCACAGACAGCGATCAGTTTGTGACGGCGTTCTATGGCGTGCTGGACGAGCGCCGTCGCGTCCTTACCTATTGCAATGCCGGCCACAACCCCGTCTTCTTGATTCGAGCCGGAAATGTCGTGAAGTTAGAGACTGGAGGCCTGGTGCTCGGAGCGTTTGAAGATTCCGTATATCAGGAGGGCCGCATCGAAATCGAACCTCTGGACATCTTGCTGCTCTACACCGACGGCGTGACCGAGATCTACAATGAAGCCGAGGAGGAGTTTGGAACGGAGCGCTTGCTCAAACTGGTCAAGGACCATGGTCGATTGACAGCCAGGGACCTCACCACATTAGCTCAGGAGAAAATTCTGGAGTTTGCGGCGGACCGCACAATTCAAGATGACTTCACATTGATTGTGCTCAAAGCACAGCGATGACAGGTGGGGAGCGATGGAGTCACGCCCCTTTTCCCAAAAGAACGATGGGAATTGTCTTCAAGAAAATCTTCAGGTCTAACAGAAGCGACCAGGAATCGATGTAGTCTAGATCCATCCTCATCCACTCGGAAAAATCGATTTCATTGCGTCCACTCACTTGCCAAAGGCAGGTCAAGCCGGGCTTCATGCGCAGACGGCGCCGCTGCCAACGCTCGTACTTCTCCACCTCCTCGGGAATGGGCGGCCGCGGACCCACAAAGGACATGTCTCCCTTGAGGACATTGACAAGCTGGGGAAGTTCGTCAATGCTGAACTTTCGCAAAAATCTGCCTAGCGGCGTGCACCTGGGGTCGTTGCTCAGCTTGAAAACCGGACCCGACATTTCGTTGAGATGTTCGAGATAATGTTTCTTTCCTTCCGCATCGAGAACCATGGAACGAAACTTATAGAGAAGGAACTTCCTGCCACCCAGGCCGCACCGAGTCTGCCTAAAAATCACCGGCCCGTCGGATGTTAGTTTAATCAACAATGCCACCAAGAGCAGTACCGGGGCCAGAATCAGTAAGAGTAAGACAGCCAATATGATATCCACTGCATTCTTAACAAAAAGTAGATATTCATTTTGCGGAGTTGTGGTGAAAGTCAGCAAGGGCAAGTCATGTAATGCCTCCAAATAGACTTTTGAAGTTACATGAGGAAAAAAGCTGAGCATGACCCTTGTTTTGATTCCTTCTTCCTCGCACACCAGAAAGACCTCCTCAAGCCGAGCCAGCGTCTCCTTGGAAACCACGAAAATGACTTCATCAATGACGTGATTTCTGAGAACCTCACCGATCTGTCCCAAGTCAATGACTGAATGCTGCCTTAACCGGTCATCGACGCGGCTAGTTTGAGATTCACGGACAACTCCGACCAGCCGGTAACCCCACTCCCGTGCTCCTTCGAGGACTTGAGCGACTTGAGCTGCCTTTTCGTCAGTTCCAACAATGAGAACATTCTGGTCTCCGTCGAAAAAATTCCGAAACTGGCTAACCCCAGCCTTTGCGTACATCCGAAAAGTGCAAAGAAACCCAAAGTTGATGACAGCAAAAATCACGATGAACGGGCGGCTAATAAAGTCGTACTTCAGAATGAAGATCGCCGCGCCAATTAGAACGCTTCCCGCCAGCACTGTGAGTGCAACTTCCTTGATTACGTCCAGCGGATCGGTTATTCCTGTTCGAGCCGGACGCCCTAAAGCAAAGAGAAGGTTCCACAGCACGAGTGTGACGAGCAGGAGCCCAATGTAATCTGAAAACGGAAAAAGTGGGCCAAACCAAGGAGATGGGAGATGCCCTCGTATTAGATAGGCGATCACAAAGGAAAGAAAGGTAATGCAAGATTCGACAATGCTATAAGTCAAATAAGCGATGCGGTATTTGCGCTTGATCATCTCAGCGAAGAATTGGCTGAGGCCTCAGACCAAAACTCCAAAGTGCAAGCCGTTTCGCCGCTTCTCGCTTCGACAGACAAGCGAGGCCATGGGCGAACCTGCAAAACTGGCGGCGAGTGTAGCTTACGTCAAATTCGATGTCAATTCAGTGGGGGTCACCGAGTGTCAGTGGGTTGCGAGTTGAGCCGACAAACAGAGAGTCTGGAAAGGTAGAGTTGGAGCGCGAGGTTGGTTCAAATCTACTAGTTTGAAAAATCTTTCTTAAAATCCTCATCAAATTTGTCGCCCCGATGGGTGCCACTTGCTGTCGCAAGAAATGGTGTACCAAGATACTAGCTTCACAAATAGGTCAGGTTGAAAAAAACCAGGTCGGCAGCAAAATGGGCCAGGATCGCGGCTTCCAAGCCGGCTCGGAAATAGACCATTCCAAGGACCAGCCCTGCCAAAAACGCAATCATGAAACCGTAGGCTCCATGGACAAGTCCAAACAGTAGAGAAGACCCGAGAAGAGAGAACAAAAACGGTATCCATCGCGCCGTTTTGAAACCTTGTCCGGCCAGGGGCAGGAAAACTCTTCTGAGGATATAGAAAAAAGCCGTCAACAGAAGAAATCGAAAGACGAGTTCCTCCGTAACTCCGGCACGGAGAGAGAGGATAAAGGAATCATAATGAGTGTGAATAGCCCTAATCCGAAGTGGCACCCGAAGGCTGAAGCGGTATTGGAAGAAGAGGTGGTGATAGGTGAGACCAACGATGACACCTGGAATCACCCCGAATAGGAGGAGCATAAGTCCCTTTATCCGACGGCTTCCTCGCCGTTTCAGCAAAAACACCTCGAGCGAGGTCTTTTCCGCAAAGATAAGCCCCATCAGAGAACACGAGGCGTAGAGAGACAAGTTCTTCACAAATTCTAGCCAGTCATAGGATCGGCTGCGGTTCATGTTAATGTCCGCCATAGCATTGATGGCCGCTGCGGCAAACCCCATGACGAGCGCGATACTTAGCAGCTTCTTGAAATTGATGCCCTGAAAAAAATAGGAGGAAGTGGTCACTGTTGCATCATGGCGTATCAGCGGATTGCTGAGACTTGTCGACTTCGAGTGGAATGCGAACGACGTACTCGCTTCCTCGGGGAGAGGACAGGAGCGGCGGAAGGGCTCCCTTGATTCTTCCGGAGGGCCAGCGATAAGTGAACTCCAGAGCAGGCCTGGAAGCTGCAATCTCCCACCATAGATAGAGAGAGGCATCCTTAACATCTTTGATGGCCCAGTCCAGCAACACCTGATGTTCAAATTTTAGTGGAAGGGAGTAGAAGTTCCAGGTTCGAGTCTCTCCGGAAGGGGTGAAGCTCTGCTTGTTAGTCAGGTCCGCTTGCTTTCGATCTAGAGTCACATAGAGGGGAAAGTTTCTTCGCTGCTCCTCTGGCTGTAGAAGCCAAATAGCGAGATTCGATTTGACTCCGGACCACTCAGGCAGAGTCAATTGAGCGCCCCTTTTGGCATAGACTCCAACTTCAGCTTTTTTTTCCGTGAATGACTTCAGCCCCACGATTTTACTGTTCGTTTGGGCGTCGTCCGGCAGCACTGCCTTTCCAGATGAGTCCAGAGTAATCGGCCGTTCGCCGAGCTGCAGCCCAGTTATCGATTGGGGCCGAGAAAAACGGACCTCCGAAGTTTCTGGAAACGTCCTCACGGTGATCGGCTTGTCGTCAGCGTCACCAAGGGGACTCGGCGAAAGCATGAAGTCCGTGTCCTGAGGGAGGGGAATTCCCCAAGTCTCTTCGGGATTGACTTCGAACACTCGAGTTTCCAGCCCTTCGAGCGAGGTGCTCACGACATCGCCAGCTTTCAGGACTTGGCTTTCGACACGACAACGAGGGTATGTTTGAACGATCCGCAAGGGACCTCTCAAGGATCTCGGCAGGCGAAAGCCGGTTTCGCGTGGAGAAGGAGATGGGTTGTGTAACACCGCAATCGCTCGATTTGCATTCCAGTGTAGATACCCGTAAGGTTCTGCCTTTTCGATGGCTTCACCTATGGTTGACGCATGGCGGAAAACAACCTGGCGGCTGGCCTTCCATTCCAATCCGCGGCGCAGAACTTCCCAGGCCGCAGTGTCCAATTGTTCGGGATCAAAGCGAAGCTCGGTCAGATCTTGGCCCCGACCCAAATATTCCGCCACGGCATCTGCCCAAGATTCCTCGGGCTCTTTGAACGCAATCGCTCCCTCAATTGCAGGTTGCAGACCGCTCGCAGCCAATCTGGAGAGGGGGAACTGAAATGACTCGCGGCCGAAATACTTCCGGAGAAGGATGCCTTCGCGTAACATCTGCCAGTCCCGAGGACGAGGTGAAAAGTCCATCCGAAACCGGCTTCCGCCAAGGTCTACCGGTCCCACATCGTTTGCGTATTGGAGCCACCAGGGGCTCGGTAATTCTCTTCCCTCCAAACTGATATAGAGGTTAGAGTCCAGGGATCGCTCGTATCGCAGCACGTCGATCAACGCTTCACTTGCTGCCTGGTATGAAACGTCTGCTTCCCATGCGGGAGCGTTGAGAGTAGATTGACATAGTGGCCTGCGCCACTCGTGCCTGACAAAGCCGAAGGCATTGCCCTGGTGCAGCTCTTTCAAGCGACTCTTCAACGCCTCCTTATAGGTGGGATCCGAAAGGCAGGCCGTTCCTGGAATATTTTTGCCGCTCGAACCATCGATAGCGGAGTCCATGCTCTCGATCGGAGATGCCGGGTTTGTGAATTCCAGGTTGGACAAAGGAAAATAAAGCCCCAGGCCCACGCCTCGCGACCTTAGAGCTTGGCCTGCAGTGCCCAGCCCTTGAGAGAAGAGCGATGCATCGAGTGGCAGCGAAGAATCCTTGGGCCACCATCCCGCGTCCAGAACCAGGATATCCACAAGCCGCTCGCTGGACCGGCCAGAACTCTTCGGTATAGCTTCCGCCTTGCGCGTCAGCAGGTCTGTCGGGGGCGCGATACCGCTGTGGTCGCTTGGAATTCGCAAAATCGTCAAAGGACGTGCTGGCAATCGGAACGTATCAACATACCTCAAAAACCACTCAGCAACCTCACCTCGCGGGCTGATGCCTGCAATAACAGAATGCGACTCAAATCCAGATGGTGAAATCCGGTTTCCTGGGTACTGAGTACAACGTACGATTCCATCCTGAACAAGATTGCGTCCGGCAGGATGCTCCGTTCCCCAAAAGAAGCTGTCGTTAAGGAACACAGGCTGCCCGGAAGGTTGGTGGGGAATCACTCCACCTTTGGGGCCCAGCTCTTGTACCCCGCCATCCGGCGAGGCGGAAGGAAACGCGCTATGGACGTTTCCTACTTTGAGTGCTTCGACGGCGAGAGAAAGAAGGCGTGGTAGGTTTTTTTGCAGTGGATAGAGTCGAGCTCGCTTGCGCACAAAAAAATCATTGGGGCCCAACGTGTATTCCAGCTCCAAGCGTAGTCGCTGGCGTCTCTCAGTAAACGTGAAAAGCGTCCTCTTGACCTCACCTGTCAGAAGCAAGTGAGTATAGTACTCTGCTACGAAGTCTTGACTGCTAAGGACGCGCTCATTTTCAAGCTGGATTTCAAATTCGGGAGAGCTGACCACGACGCTTTCACCAGTCAGCAGGTTGACAAGTTGAGAAGTCCTCAACCAGCCATTATCGATCCCGAACTTTCGCGAGACGAGGCGGTTTTCCAGAACGATCTCTTTGATATCGGTCGTCAGCCTTCGGCGGTGGGTTGGTGTTTGCCCCGGTAGAGGGTCGATGAGTGTTAGCCAAATCAGCCAATACGTGCTCGACCGCAGGACACATTTGAGCATTGGGGTTACTTTCTGATCAGGACAAACTGCAGGGCACCTGCGACGTTCTTTAGGACTGGGAATGCTAGACGCGGCGCTCCCTCACTCGGCTTTCCAAAAGCTCCTCAAGACTCCACTCTTTATCCTCCAACTGAAGCGAGAACATCAATGAGTCCGGCGGGCTCTGTTGCTCGTTGAACCTGTGGGGGCGCCTTTCGCCCCGATTAGAAAAAGGCCAGGGTGAAAGGAATCCAACGAGTTTGGACACAATTCTGAGTACCCTGATGTTCCGCGCTTGCGCCACTGTGTATATGGCTTCTAGTCATCTGGGAATCTCAACCTCGGTGCCATGGCGCTCCGCAGACAGATAGGCCGCATACATCACTCCGACGGTGTCATGAGCAAGAGTGGCACCGCATTTCGGCTCACGCTTGTGATACACGCATTCCATAAAATCTTGTAATTCCTGTGGGTATCCATCCATCCAATCCTCGTCGGGTGCCGGATGACTCCAGCCTTGCTTGGTCCCGATCTTTTCGACGACGTATACATCTTTGAGTTGCTCTTCCTTGGGATTATAGGTTGTGATCGCATCGATCGGATTGATGTTGCAGCGAGTTCGATGGTTGTTAGCCATCACTTCCACCCAGTTGTGAACCCCACCCATCACGATCTCAGTAGAAAAAATATCGGCGATCATGCTGTCGTCGAAAACCACATGTACCTGGCTGTAGTCTTCAACATCCTGGTAGTCAGTGCGAAGATAGCCGAGATCTCGATATTGCGAGTTACGGGTGACCTCATGCACTCGTGCGCTGACAGTCTTGGGACGGATGGCTGTCCCCCTGGTGGACAAGCCCTCCTCCTGCTTCAGATACATGGCTGCGGTCAAGGGATGACAGCCTTTGCCCACAATGGAGCCTCCGCCGGACTGGCTCCAGATGCCGTAACTGGGGGAATGCGAGCCGCTGTGTGATTCTTCGCCAAGCATCCATAAAATTTGTCCTTTGGTGGCAACGAGAATCTCGCGCTCACGCTGAATGACCGGCGCATAGACCCAGTCCTCTGCATACATCAGCTTTTTTCCACTGCGGTCCGCCGCCTCGAGAATCCGTCGCGAGCTGGCCACAGCCTCCTTCAGCATGATTTCTTTGGAAAACTGGTTTCCTTTGAAATCTGCGGTTCCGGGTCCGTAGTACCCGGTGAAGGGCTTCTCCAAGATAACGTCTTTGCCAGCCTTGAAGGCCTCGACAGCGGCTGGCTCGTGTACGTATCCCGGGGCGCAGATGTCCACGACATCCACCTCGCGCAACATTGCTTGAAGCGAGTCAAACGCCTTCAACTGATGTTTGGCTGCGAATGCTTCCCTGCTCTCTTTTGACTTGGACGTCAATCCCACCACTTCCAGGGGAACACCGTAAACCCGCTGGTATCCCTCGAAATGGAATCGTGCGGCGAACTTGGCCCCTACCAGACCGACTTTAATTTTTGAATTCATTCTGAGAAAAGCTCCTTTGGATTGAAATAAGCTCCGTTAGAATTGCTTGGAACCACATTGCGCATGATAAATCACTTCAAGCGCCAAAATCCAAAGTTATTCGCCCCTTTCGGATTGCAAAACCAGTAGAATTCAATAATTATCTAGGCCGCGGAGCACAGGTCGGCAGCAGGACCTCGAATTGTGTCGGAGGTAGAAACGTGCCTCGTTACAACGAAGCGGCAACAGGTTTGAACCTAGTTTGGACCCCTCGATGAGGCCTAGCAGGTCAACAAGACTCCTCAACCCCTCTACTACTTTCCCGTAAGGCAGGGCTCCCTAAGGAGGCTTCGAATGCAAAGGACTTTTCTCGTTCTCTTAATTTTGGCGTCTGCTGTGTTCTTCTTTGCAACTGAATCGCGGACGCCGCTTTTCTTGTCTCAGAAAATCGATGGGCCATCACCAAACTGGTACGGGCCATTTTCTGAAGGCGCCGCAGTGTTCGATGTCAACAACGACGGCATCCTGGATATCACTGCCGGAGCCAATTGGTACGAAGGACCCAAGTTCATCAAGCATCCTCTACGCGAAGCGACACCCCACGGAGAGTTCGTCAACAATTGCGGTGAATTCGCCTACGATGTGAATGGAGATGGATGGACGGACATCGTGTCGGCTGGGTGGATGGAAGATGGCATCTATTGGTATGAAAACAACCACGGCGCTTCCAGCCTCTGGACTAAGCATAAAATCGGCGATTCAACTCAGACCGAAGGGTTAGTATTCGAAGATGTGGACGGCGATGGCGACCCCGATATTATCCCTGACCACTATGTTGATCCTTCGCGACCCAGGCACCACGAAGTCTCCTGGATCGAACAAGACAAAGGGACTTTCATCCGCCATGGCGTCGGGCCAGAGGGCGATCAGCACGGCGTGGGACTGGGAGATGTGGATGGTGATGGCCGCAAGGACATCATCACCCCGGTTGGATGGTATCGCGCCCCGGTGGATCCCAGGAAGGGAACCTGGGAATGGTACCCCGAGTACGACATCCAGGGGTTAGGCGGGATTAGAATGCTGACCTACGACGTGAATGGGGATGGGAAGAATGACATCATCTTTGGCATGGCTCATCACTACGGACTATATTGGATGGAACAGAAAGTGGAAGGCGGGAAGCGTTCCTGGCTGAGACACACAGTAGAAGACACCTGGTCTCAAGCTCACACGTTGACGCTGGCCGATATCAACGGAGACGGGCGTCTTGATCTAGTGACTGGGAAACGATTGCGCGGTCATGAAGAAAAAGATCCAGGATCCTTTGAGCCCCTCGGGCTCTATTGGTACGACATCAATCCAAAGGACAGCAGCTTCACGAAACACGTGATTACTTACAACTCAATGGCTGGGACCGGCATGAATATTAATGTTATTGATATTGACAACGACGGCGATCAGGACATCGTTGTGGGCGGCAAGTCGGGACTTTTTCTGCTGGAGAACATGACCATCTTCAAGAAACACACCGTCGACATCATCGAGCGATGAAAGGAGCGATCAGCACCATCGGCGGTCAGCTCTCGGTATCTAGTAAAGTATCAAGCCTCGTTGTAGCTAATGGCCGACTGGTGGTGGTTGAAAGCGGATCCTGTCACTCCTCACCAATCACTGCCCCGACAGTCTGGACCTGACACCCAAACACCTATTCATAG
>Ga0075423_10004209_pt1 | contig 13316 bp, 10 predicted proteins | sample SoiMethybrSBSTD2_FD_80114 | JGI IMG/M metagenome (GOLD analysis project Ga0075423, IMG submission 80114) | Bulk soil microbial communities from a Populus tree surrounding site in Tennessee, USA - Soil MetaG P. TD hybrid SBSTD2 | ecosystem: Environmental > Terrestrial > Soil > Tree plantation...
GCGGTTCGGTCGGAGTATCCGGTATTAGCTCCGGTTTCCCGGGGTTATCCCAGGGTCTGGGGCAGGTTGCCCACGTGTTACGCACCCGTTCGCCACTGATCCCGGGGCCGAAGCCCCGTTCACCGTTCGACTTGCATGTGTTAGGCGCGCCGCCAGCGTTCGTCCTGAGCCAGGATCAAACTCTCCGTAGAGATCGCTCGGCGGACCGAAGGGTCCGCTTCGCTGTCTTCGGAGGTCGGCCGGCCGGAGAGGCACCTCCGTCCGACCTTCCCTGACCCGCCCCGAGAACGGGGCGGTTCATGTGTGTACGGTCGTCAAGCCGAGACACGGCGAACCGGCCTCGGAGTGACGAGGTCACTGGCTTCACACGCTGTTCAGTTCTCAAGGTGCGAGCGAACGCAGGTCTCCCACGAAGACGTGATACCTCGCGCAGGGGCCGCGCCGACCGATGATGGTAACAGCCTGCCCCAGCCCGTCAACCGCGGCCGGCGTGTGCTCGGGTGCCCGGTCCTAGGTCCCTTCCACCCCAGCGAGCCTCGCGAACCGCCTTCGGCCCACCTGCCACACCGATCCCAGCAGCTGACCCGGGGGGTCCCCGACGACCGGGACGTCCTCGTGAGACTCCTGGACCCCGTCCTTCCTGACGCCGCCTTGGTCCTGAAGGCGCCGGCCCTCCGACCGGCTGCCGACGAGCTCGAGCGCTTCGAGCAGGGCGGGCACGTGGACGACCCAGTCGCCGTCGTCCTTCTTCGCGAAGACGCTGAGGGGCACGGTGCGGTCGGGGATCTCGCTGGGCAGCTCGTGCCGCTTGAAGACCCGGTCGAAGGCCGCCTCCGCTCGCTCGGCGGCACCCGGGTGGTACAGCTCGACGATCGCGCGAGCCATCCGTCGTTTCTCTTCGTTCGGATGGATCGTGCCGTCCTCGAGGCCGGCGACGACACGGTCGTGGTCGTCCGGACCGAGATCAGTGGAAAGCAGCTCGTACTTCCCGATGAGCCGGTCGGGGATCGACATCAGCTTCCCGAACATCTCCTCCGCCGGTTCTGCGACGCCGATGTAGTTGCCCAGCGACTGGCTCATCTTCTGCACGCCGTCCGTCCCTTCGAGCAACGGCATCGTGAGCGCGATCTGCGGGTCTTGCCCGTGGCCACGTTGGAGCTCCCGCCCCACCAAGAGGTTGAACAGCTGATCGGTGCCGCCGAGCTCCACGTCGGCGTCGACCGCGACGGAGTCGTAGCCCTGCAGGAGGGGATACAGGAACTCCATCACGGAGATCGGCTGACCCTCGGCGTACCGTTTCGCGAAGTCGTCGCGCTCGAGCATCCGCGCGACGGTCGTGGTCGAGGCGAGCCGCAACACGTCCTCGACCCCCAGCGGTTCGAGCCACTCGGAGTTCCGCCGTAGCTCGACCCGCTCGCGATCGACGATCTTCCAGAACTGCTCCAGCAATGGCTCCGCGTACCGATCGACCTCGTCCTTCGTCAGGCGCGGACGGGTCGCCGACCTGCCCGACGGATCTCCGACCCGGGCGGTGAAGTCTCCGACGATCAGCACCGCGACGTGGCCCGCGTCCTGGAACTGCCGGAGCTTGCGGAGCACGACGGCCCAGCCGAGCGTCACGGCGGGTGCGGTGGGGTCCAGACCGAGCTTGACCCGGAGGGGCCGGCCGAGCGCCAGCTTCTCCTCCAGCCCACCCTCGGGAGCGATCTCGGCGGCCCCGGTCCGGAGCCGCGCGAGCGCGTCGGTCGCCATGGCGCCGCGATGCTACCAAGCACCCTCCCGGGAACCGGGCGAGCCGGGGGTACGCTCCGCTCGTATGCGGAAGGTCCGGGGACCCGTTGCCGCAGGTGTCGTGCTCGCCGCCGCCCTCGCGGCGTGCAGCATGCCTCGACTCCAGGACTTCCACGAACGGCCGCTCGCGCAGACGTCGTTCCTGTACGCGTCGGACGGCTCGCTGATCACGTCGCTGCACGCCGCCGAGGACCGGGTCGTCCTGACCGCCGACCAGATGACGCCGGACATCCGCAACGCCGTGGTGGCGATCGAGGATCGCCGGTTCTACGAGCACCACGGCGTCGATCCCGAGGCGATCCTGCGCGCGGCCGTGAACGACTTCCGCACCGGCCAGATCGTCGAGGGAGGGTCGACGATCACCCAGCAGCTCGTGAAGAACCTCTACACCGGCGACGATCTGACGCTCGGACGGAAGATCGACGAAGCGATCTTGGCGTGGCAGCTCGAGCAGCGGCTCTCGAAGCAAGAGATCCTCACGGAGTACCTCAACACCGTGTACTTCGGAGAGGGTGCCTACGGGATCCAGGCAGCGGCGAAGACGTATCTGGGGATCGATGCGAGCTCGCTGACCCTGGGCGAGGCCGCGATGCTCGCCGGGCTGATCACCGCGCCGAACCACTTCGACCCGTACGTCCGCCCGAGCTCCGCGATCGGGCGCCGGAACGTGGTCCTGCGGCTGATGCTGGAGCAGGGATACATCTCGCAACGTGCCTACCGTCGCGCGACCAGCGAGCGTCTCTCGCTGCTGCACGACCGGTCGGAGGACCGCTACCCGTACCCGTACTTCGTCGACTACTTCAAGCGCTGGTTCCTCACGAACCCCGCATTCGGCAAGACGTACGACGAGCGCTACCGGTTGCTGTTCACCGGAGGACTGCGGATCACGACGACGCTCGATCCGGCGATCCAATCCGCGGCGCAGGACGCCGTCTCGAGCGCGCTCCCCTACCCATCCGATCCCGACGCCGCCGTCACCGTGCTCGATCCGCGGACCGGGTACGTGCGCGCGATGGTCGGCGGGAAGGAGGCGGACTACTGGGCGAACGACGCGGCCGGTCGCGTGAACCTCGCGACCGGCGAAGGCGGATCCGGACGCCAGACGGGATCCGCCTTCAAGGCGTTCGCCCTCGTCACGGCGCTCGAGCAGGGCGTCTCCCCCGACACGACGTTCCCGGCGCCGTCGTCGATCGACATCCCGCTCCCCGACGGGGGGATCTGGCACGTCACGAACGCGGAGGGGAGCGGCTACGGCACGATGAGCCTGCGGTCCGCGACGGTGTACTCGGTGAACACGGTCTACGCGCAGCTGATCGAGCGACTCACCCCGCAGGCCGTCGTGAACACCGCGGAGCGGATGGGGATGCGGTGCTGCATCAAGGTCGCCTCGCCGAAGACGCCGCTCCTCGCCTACCCCTCGGCCGTCCTCGGGTCGAACGAGGCGAACACGCTCGAGATGGCGTCGGCCTATGGGACGCTCGCGACCGGCGGTCGCCGCGTCGATCCCGTCCCGGCGGTCACGATCACCGACGCGGACGGCAAGCTCCTGTGGCAGGCGGATCCGCGGCCCCAGCAGGTCGTGTCGCCGGACGTGGCATCCGCGGCCGACGGGATCCTCCAGGACGTCGTGCTGTACGGCACCGGCACGGCCGCGAACATCGGCCGGCCGCAGATCGGCAAGACGGGCACGGACGACAACCACGACAACGCGTGGTTCGTCGGCTCGGTGCCGCAGCTGACGGCGGCGGTCTGGGTCGGGTTCCATCAGGGCCAGATCCCGATGGAGCCGCCGCGGACGCGCATCACGGTGTTCGGCGGGACCTTCCCTGCGCAGATCTGGCGTCTGCTGATGCTCCGTGCCACGGCGGGGATGCCGCAGGAGCAGTTCCCCACGCCGGAGGTCCGCTACGTGGACGTGGCGGTCGACGTCACGCAACGCCCCTACTGCTTGCCGAACGACAACACGCTCCCGATGGACATCGAGATCCTGCACTTCATCTCGGGCACGGAGCCAACGCAGGTCTGCACGTCACCCAGGTCGGTCGAACGCGTGATCGTTCCGTCGGTCGTCGGGTTCTCGGAGGCCGAGGCTCGGACGACCCTCGAGCAGAGCGGCTTCTACGTCCAGGTGCGCTCGGAGGCCTCGACGCAGCCCGCCGGCACCGTGATCTACCAGTCCCCCTCGGGCGGCGTCTCCGACCTTCAGACGAGCACGGTCACGATCACCGTCGCGCGGACGCCGGCGAACGGCTAGCCGAGACCCACGGTTCGTCGAGCCAGAACCGCCACGGCCGGTCCACGCCCACGCGGATCCCGATCCGGGGCCCCGTGCGGACGTCCCCCGGATCGATCGGAGGACCTCGCTCGATCCACACGTCGCTGCCCCGGACGAGGTCGACCCCGTCGAACGAGCGGTCGATGCCGAAGGCCTGCGCGAGGCGGGCGGGCCCGCGGCACAGATCGCGGACGCGATCCGTGCGGCGGGCCCGCCCCATGGCCTCGAGTCCCTCGATCGGCTCGGCGGCCCGCAGCAAGACGGCCGACCCGTGCCCCACGCGCTCGGTCACGACGTTCATGCAGTGGTGCATCCCGTACGTGAAATACACGTACAGGTGGCCTGCCCGACCGAACATCACCGCGTTGCGGGCGGTCATCCCGCGGAAGGTGTGGCTCGCCGGGTCGTCGCGGTCGTACGCCTCCGTCTCGACGATGCGCGCACGGAGCGCCGTTCCGTCGGCGAGCCGCCGCACGAAGATGTCGCCCAACAGTTCTGGCGCGACCGCCGTCGATGCGCGCGCGAAGAAGGCTCGTTCGCGACGCCTCATCGTTCACGCTTGCGCAGGAAACGGCGGAGCTTCGACAGCGGCCACGCGTTGATCACCTCGTCCTTCGTGAGCCAGCCTCGCTGGGCGACCCCCACCCCGAACCGCATCGCGTCGAGGTGGCCGACGGCGTGCGAGTCCGTGTCGATCGAGAAGCGGACGCCGTGACGCCGGGCCCACCGGACGTGCTCGTCGCGGAGGTCCAGCCGGTCGGGGTACGCGTCGATCTCGAGCGCCGTCCCGGTCCGGGCCGCCGCCTCGAACACCGCTTCGAGGTCGAGTTCCACCGGGTCGCGCCGGCCGATCTTCCGCGTCGTCGGGTGCCCGATCACGTGCACGTGCGGGTTCTCCATCGCCCGGATCATCCGCCTCGTCATCTCCTCGCGCGACTGGTGGAAGTGCGAGTGGATCGAGGCGATCGTGATGTCGAAGCCCTCGAGGAACTCGGGCGGCCAGTCGACGCCGCCGTCCGGGTCGATGTTGAGCTCGGTGCCGTGCAGGAGCGTCATCTTCGGGTACCTCGACCGCAGCCCGTCGAGCCGCTTCCGCTGCGCGATCATCTTGTCGTCCGTCATCCGCTGCATGAACAGGTTCGGGGCGTGGTCGGTGACCGCGTAGTACGCGTACCGCTTGGCCGCCGCGGCGTCGAGCATGTGCTCGAGGGTCGCGACACCGTCGGTCAGATCGGTGTGCGTGTGGAGGTCTCCTCGGATCTGGCGGAGCGTCACCACGGCGGGCAGCTCGCCGGCGACGGCGGCCTCGATCTCTCCGGTGTCCTCGCGGAGCGCCGGTTCGATGAACGGCAGCCCCAGGCGCTCGTAGACGGCCTCCTCCGTCTCGGCTGCGATCAGCTCGTCGTCCTCGACCCGGAACAGTCCGTATTCGTTCAGCTTCAGGCCCTTCCGAACCGCCATCTCGCGGATCCGGACGTTGTGCGCCTTCGACCCCGTGAAGTAGATCATCGCGGCCCCCCAGGCCTCGAGCGGCACGACGCGGAGGTCGACCTGTAACCCGGATCTCGTGAGGATCGAGGACTTCGCGTCGCCGCGAGCGAGGACCTGCGCCACGTCGTCGGCTTCGACGAACGTCGACATGACCGGCGAAGGCGCATCGCTCGCGACGAGCAGGTCGACGTCTCCGATCGTCTCGGCCATCCGGCGCAGCGACCCCGCGTACTCGGCTCGGCGCACGCCGTCGAGGGTCCGGAGGCGTCCGAGCAAGCTGTCGGCGACATCGAGGGCTACGTCGATCAGGACGCGTCCGGTGTCCCTGGAGGCGCGCTCGACCGCCTTGAGCACGCTCTCCTCGGTCTTCGCGGAGAACCCCTTCAGGCCACGGAGACGACCGTCGTTCGCCGCGGCGACGAGGGCGTCGAGATCCTCGATCCCGAGCTCGCGGTACACGAGGATCGCCTTCTTCGGACCGAAGCCAGGGATCGCGGTCATCTCGCGGACGCCCGGAGGAACCTGCGCGCGCAGCTCTTCCAGCTCCGGGAACGTTCCGGTCTCCAGGACCGAGCGGACCTTCTCCGCGATCGACTTCCCGACGTTCGGGATCGCGAGGATGCCCACGTCATCGAGCCCCTGCAGGTCCCGCGCGTAGCCGCCGATCGAGCGGGCGGCCTTCTCGTACGCGCGCGGCTTGTACGGGTCGCCGGAGAGGATCGCGAGCAGATCGGCGAACTCCTCGAACGCTCGTGCGACCTCGTCGTTCGACCGTGGCATCCGAGGCGGCGCTCAGGCGGCGCCGAAGAGCATCAGCAGCAGGGCCTTCTGGGCGTGGAGCCGGTTCTCCGCCTGATCCCACACGGCGGAGCGAGGACCGTCGATCACCTCGTCGGTGATCTCGAGCCCTCGATGGGCAGGCAGGCAATGGAGCACGATCGCATCGGTTTCCGCGGTGTCGAGCAGCGCACGGTTGACCTGGTAGGGCCGGAACACGAGCGAACGCTCCTCCGACTCTTCCTCCTGTCCCATGCTCGCCCAGACGTCCGTGTACACGACGCGCGCGCCCTTCACCGCGCTCTGCGGATCGGGCAGGACCTCGACGGAGCCGCCCGTCTCCTCCGCGATCTCCGAGGCTCGCTGCACGATCTGCGGGATCGGCTCGAACCCGGTGGGCGCCGCGACGCGAACCGTCATGCCGGTCTTCGCACCGGCGAGGAGCAGGGAATGCGCGACGTTGTTCCCGTCGCCCACATACGCGAGGACCCTCCCCACGAGCGGACCCGACCGCTCCTGGATCGTGAGCAGGTCGGCCAGTGCCTGGCAGGGGTGCTCGAAGTCCGAGAGCGCGTTGATCACCGGAACCGTGGCCGCGGCCGCGAGCGCTTCGAGCCGCTCCTGCTCGAACGTCCGCAGGACGATCGCGTCGACGTAGCGCGACAACACGCGGCCGGTGTCCTCGATCGTCTCGCCCCGGCCGAGCTGGAGATCCGTGGCCGTCAGCGTCGTCGGTCGGGCGCCGAGCTGATCCACCGCGACCTCGAACGAGACGCGGGTGCGCGTGGAGGCCTTCTCGAAGATCAATGCGACCGTACGGTGCCGCAGGGCGTCCCGATGGAGGTCTCGATCGGCCTTGAGGCGCTCGGCGAGGTCGAGCAGGTGCAGGATCTCGGCGGGTTCGAGGTCGTCGACGGACAGGTAGTCGCGCTCCATGGAGCGGGAGTGTAGTCCGGGTGCCCGTGTGGACGGGAGCTCAGCCGGTTCGCAGCCGAGCGTCGACCTCGTCGGCGAGTCGTTCGACGATCCGGTCCACGGCGACCTGCGCCTCCTCGTCCGTGAGCGTCCGGTCCGGCGCACGGAACTCGAGCGAGAACGCGAGGCTCTTCGTCCCGGGCGGGATGCGTTCCCCGACGTACACGTCGAAGAGCGTGCTCGTACCGAGGAGCGACCCACCCGCCTCCCGGAGGACGGCGTGCACGGTGCCGACGGGGGTCGACTCGGGCACGAGGAAGGCGAGGTCACGGCGGACCGGGGGGAACCGGGGGCTGTCACGGAGGTCGAACGCGGCGCGGGTCGCCCGAGCGAGCGACGCGAGGCCGAGGACGCATACCGCGACGCGACCGGTGATCTCGAGCGACGACGCGACGCGAGGATGGATCTCTCCGAGCACGCCCGCGGGTGCGTCGCCGACCATCACCTTCGCCGACCGCCCCGGATGGAAGGGGCCCTCGGGTGGTTCGCCGAGCGACCACGCTTCGATCCGCAATGCGTCCATCCAGGACTCGAGGATGCCCTTGGCGTCGAGCACGTCGAGTTCGCGCCGGTCCGACCACCACCCGTCGGACGAGGGTCCGGAGATCACGAACCCCGCCTTCCCGACCTCCACGAAGGGGTCCGCCACCCGGAACGTCGTCCCGACCTCGAACAGACGGACGGACTGGACCCCTCGCGCCTGGTTCAAGGCCGTCGCGTGGAGGAAGCCGGGTGTGAGGCGCGTCCGGAGGTAGCCCTCCTCCGCACGCAGCGGATTCGTCACGACGACCGCGTCACGGTCGCCGAAGAGCCCGAGGTCGGTATCCGACGCGAACGGGGCCGGGCGGATCTCGTGTAGGCCGGCGCGGGAGAGCACCTCCTTGACGCGGTCGGCGAACGCGTACCCCTCGGGGAGACCGCCGGCGTGCGGCGCGCGCGGCAGCGTCGTCCCGACCCGGTCGTAGCCCTGGATCCGGACGACCTCCTCGATCAGATCGACCTCGCGCTCGATGTCCGCGCGGTAGCCCGGTACCTCGACCTCGATGCGCTCGCCGTCCTCCCGTGTGACGAGACCGAGCGTGTCGAACACGCGGACGGCCGCGGCGCTCGGGACCTCGTACCCCAGCACGGCGGAGGCGCGAGACGGCCGCATCGCGACCCACCGTCGAGGCGGCGCCGCACCGTCGGCGGCCGCTCCGCGGAGGATCGCGCCCCCGGCCCACCGCGCGATCAGACCTGCGCATCGAGCGGCGGCGTCCTCGCACCCTTCGGGGTCGACGCCGCGTTCGAAGCGATGCGACGCCTCGGTATGGAGATCCAGGCGGCGCGCGGTGAGCAGGATGCGACCGCGCGCGAACGAGGCGCTCTCGAGCAGGACGTCGGAGGTCTCCGCGGAGACCTCCGACGTCTGACCACCCATGACCCCGGCGATCGCTACCGGCCGGTCGAGGTCGCAGATCAACAGGTCCTCGCTCGTGAACGTCCGTTCGACATCGTCCAGGGTCGTGAGCCGCTCGCCGTCGGTCGCCATGCGCACGACGATCCCGGGGCCGGCCAGCCGCTGCATGTCGAAGGCATGCAGCGGCTGGCCCACTTCGAGCATCGTGTAGTTCGTCGCGTCCACGACCGCATCGATCGGTCGCACCCCGCACGCCGACAGGCGAGCCTGGGCGCGCAGCGGCGAGGGGCGATGCTCGACGCCCCGGATCGCGCGCGCCACGTATCTCGGGCAGGCGTCGAGGGCGTCGATGCGCACGGACACGATCTCGGCCGTCGCCTCCGCCGACTCGACGACCTCGAGGTCCGGGGGGGCCAGCGGTACCCCGGTCGCCGCGGCGACCTCGCGCGCGACCCCGAACACGCTCAGGAGATCCGGGCGGTTCGGCTCGATCTCGATGTCGAAGACCGCATCGTCCAGGCCGAGGAGGGTCTTCACGTCGTCGCCGATCGTGAACTCGGCGGCGTCGAGGAGCAGGATCCCCCCGTGATCCTGGCTGATCGCCAGCTCCCGGGGGGAACAGAGCATGCCGGGCGAGTCGACCCCCCGGACGGGTTTCACCCCGAGCGGCTCCTCGAGGGCCGGGACGCGGGACCCGGGCGGCGCCCACGGCACGAGGTCGCCCTCGCGCATGTTGCGGACCCCGACCACCAGCTCGGTCTCGCCCCCGGCGTGCTTGATCCTGGCGACGCACAGCTTGTCGGAGTTCGGATGGTCGCGGACCTCGACGACCTGCGCGACGACGACGCCCTCCAGCCCGCTCCATGGCCGTTCGATCGTCTCGATCAGGACCCCGCGAGGGATCAGCAGCTCCGCGAGCGCCTCCGCGTCCAGGTCGGTCGGGGCGAACTCGCGCAGCCACGACAGCGGCACGAGCATCAGCGCGCTCCGAACTGTTCGAGGAACCGAACGTCGCCGTCGATCAGCGACCGCATGTCGGGGATCGAGTACTGCAAGAGCGCGACGCGTTCGACGCCGAGCCCGAACGCGAAGCCCGTGTACCGTTCGCTGTCGTACCCGCAGTTCTCGAGGACGTTCGGGTGCACCATCCCCGCGCCGAGGAGCTCGATCCACCCGTTGCCGCACGTCTGGCAGCCGACGCCGTCGCAGCGGAAGCACGTGACGCCGATCTGCGCACCGGGCTCGACGAACGGGAAGTACGACGGCGTGAACCTGATCCGCCGTCGCCCACCGAACAGCCCGTTCACCATCGCCTCGAGCGTCCCCTTCAGATCCGCGAAGGTGATCCCCTCGTCCACGACCAGCGCCTCCACCTGCGTGAAGACCGGCAGGTGGGTCGCGTCGGCCGTTTCTCGCCGGTAGACGCGCCCCGGGGCGACGATGTACACCGGCGGCGGCTGTGACTGCATCGTGCGGATCTGCACGGCCGACGTCTCGGTCCGCAGGAGCAGCTCCGGATGCCCGGGGATCGAGACGTACAGCGTGTCCCGCATCGTCCGAGCGGGGTGGTCGGGCGGGATGTTGAGCGCCTGGAAGTTGTGCCAGTCGTCCTCGATCTCCGGGCCCTCGGCGACCCGGAACCCGAGCCGCAGGAAGACCTCGACGATCTCACGCTCCACGAGCGTCAGCGGATGCGCGGAGCCGGCCGGTGCGCGCCGACCCGGCAGGCTGAGGTCGACGGCGTCCGCCGCGAGCAGCCCCGCCTCCGCCTGTTCGTCGAGCGCGACTCGGCGAGCATCCCTCGCGTCCGTCAGCTCCTGTCGCGTCTCGTTCACGAGCTTGCCGAGGTCGCGACGCTCCTGCTCCTCGAGTCCGCCGAGCGCACGCTGGACCTCGCCGAGCGCCGACTTCCGGCCGAGGATCGCGACCGCCGCGGCCTCGAGATCCTCGATCGAGGCCGCGGCCGCGAAGGCGTCGAGCCCGCGCGCGCGTTCGCGATCGAGGATCGCGCGCATCTCGGCCGTGTCCATGGTCCGCCGAGTCTAGCCGTCGATGTCGCGGGCTCAGCGCGGCAGCGGCACGCGGACGTGGAACGAAAGCGTGTCGCCCTCCACCTCGGCCCACGCGCGGCCGCCCTGCGCCTCGGCGACCGCTCGAGCGACGTACAGGCCGATCTTGCTGCCGGCGCCGGTCCCCGGCTTCCGCGGAACGAACAATCCCTCCGCGCCGGCGGTATCGATCGTCGTGCCCGAGCGTCGCGCCCAGACGTGCACGTCTCCCTCGACGCGCTCGGCGGAGATCGTCGTCGAGCCGTCCCCGGCCCACCATGCCAGCGCCTCTTCGTAGGACAGGAGGGTCGTCGTCAGACGAGCAGGGTCGACGAAGTACGGTCCTGGATCGCCGTCCCATACGACCGCCGGATGTTCGGGGTCGCGCGCGAGGAGCTCCGCGATGGAGGTCGCGAGGTCCGCCACGTCCGTCTGATCCGGGAAGAGCTCGAGGGATCCGGCCGAGACCCGGGCGGCGTCGACGAGCAGCCGGACGATCTGGTCCATCCGGTCGGCGTCGTGGACGATCCCGCGCAGCATGAGCGCTCGCTGGTCGTCGTCGAGCTGGTCCCACCGCTTCTCGAGCGCATAGCCGAACCCCTTCATCGCCGTGAGCGGGGATCGGATGTCGTGGGCGGCGGCGCCGATCAGCGCCTCGAGCGCCGCGCCCTTGCTGATGCGTCGCCGGGCCCACTCGAACAGACAGATCGTCGCCGCGGCCGCGAGGTTGAGGCTCTCGGCACCGCCCGGTTGCGGGACGCGGACGGTCGCGTCGGCCAAGCGAACGACGTCCTGCGGGAGTCCGTGCGCTTCGTTGCCGAAGACGAAGGCCACTCCACCGGTCAGGTCGAGCGCGTACAGGTTCTCCGAGCCACGCGTGTCCATCGCGAACGTTCGGTATCCGCGTTCGCGAAGGGCCCCGATCGCATCCGAGGTCTCGATCCCTCGCACGATCGGGAGATGGAAGATCGAGCCCGCGGACGCGCGAACCGTCTTCGGGTTGTAGACGTCGACCGAGGAACGCGTGAACACGACGCCCGACGCCCCGGACCCGTCCGCGGAACGGAGGATCGTGCCGGCGTTCCCGGGGTCGCGGACCTCGTGGAGCACGGCGATGCATCCGGGCTCGCCGTCCACGAGCTCCTCGATCGGCCGCTCCAGGTACGGCGCGACCCCGACGAGCCCCTGCGGCGTCACGGTTGACGTGAGCGCTCGCACCACCTCGGGGCTCACGTGGAGGACCTCGACCCCTCGCTCCGTCGCGCGGACCGCGAGCGGATGGAGCGGCTCCTCGACGATCAGCGTCCGGATGCCGGGAGGCTCTCGGTCGAGCGCCTCGCCGACGCCCTGCGCGCCCTCGACGAGGAAGGATCCTGCGTCATCGCGGAACGCTCGCTTGTGCAACCGCAGGACGGCGGAGACCTTCGGATTCTTGAGGCTGGTGAGCACGTGCACTCCCCCGCCGGACCCGGACTCCGGTCGTGCGGAGTGTACGTGGGACCGGCCGACGCCGGCGTCAGGAGGCGGGCGCGGGCGAGGCGTCCTTCACGGACGCGACGAGCGACGCGAACGCCGCTGGGTCGTGCACCGCGAGATCCGCGAGGACCTTCCGGTCGACCTCGACGCCCTGCGCCTTCAGCCCGTTGATGAATCGCGAGTACGACAGGCCGTGCGGGCGAACCGCCGCGTTGATGCGCGCGATCCAGAGGCGGCGGAACTGACCCTTGCGGTCGCGGCGATCCCGATACGCGTACATGCCGGAGTGACGGACCTGCTCCTTCGCGATCCGGTACCGGATGCGCCGGCTGCCCGTGTACCCCTTCGCGGCGGCCAACACCTCGCGGCGCTTCTTCTTCGCGTGGACCGATCGTTTCACCCTAGCCATGACGTCACCTCGCGAGCAGGCGCTTCAGCTTCTTCTGCTCCTTCGTCGCCGAGACCTCGGCCATGCCCTCGACGCGGCGCCGGCGGCTGCCGGACTTCTTCGTGAGCATGTGGTTGCCGGTGGCCTTGCGATGGAGCACCTTGCCGTTCCGCGTGACGCGGAAGCGCTTGGCCGCGGCGCGGTGTGTCTTCATCTTCGGCATCGCTGTCGTTTCCTTCTCTATGCACCCTCGTCGGATGCGATGGCCGTTCCCACGACCTTGGCCTCCTGGGCCCGCTGCTTCGCGAGCCCGTCGAGATGCCGTTTGTTGGGGCTGATCACCATGATCATGTTGCGCCCCTCCTGCTTCGGCATCGCTTCCACGACCACCAGATCGCCGAGGTCCGCGACGAGACGATCGAGGATCCTCCGACCCAGATCGGTGTGCGCCATCTCGCGCCCGCGGAACATGATCGTCACCTTGACCTTGTTCCCCGCCTCGAGGAACCGGGTGACGTGACCCTTCTTCGTGGCGTAGTCGTGCGGGTCGATCTTGGGTCGGAACTTGATCTCTTTCAGTCCGGTGCGCGACTGCTTCTTGCGCGCTTCCTTCTGCCGGACGTCACGTTCGTACTTGAACTTGCCGTAGTCCATGATCCGACACACGGGTGGATCGGCCTGCGGCGCGACCTCGAC
>Ga0075423_10004211_pt1 | contig 13314 bp, 11 predicted proteins | sample SoiMethybrSBSTD2_FD_80114 | JGI IMG/M metagenome (GOLD analysis project Ga0075423, IMG submission 80114) | Bulk soil microbial communities from a Populus tree surrounding site in Tennessee, USA - Soil MetaG P. TD hybrid SBSTD2 | ecosystem: Environmental > Terrestrial > Soil > Tree plantation...
GGTGTCGTGATCGCAGCGTCGCGACTTCCTCCGGTCAGGCGGAACGACGTACCGAGCCCGGTGACAGCTATGGCGTCGATTGAGAATTTCCGATCCACGACGACAACAGGGTGGGCGCCGGCTTCAGATGCGTACCGTGAGAGGAAATCCTGCAGGCGTTCGTCCGGCTCGCCAATGACGGCTGGAGTCTCTCGCTTGAAGATTCCCGCCTTTTCACGCGCAATGTCTTCGAGCGTCGGGCCGAGCAACTCCGTGTGATCGAGACCAATCGACGTGACGGTTGCAACGCGCGGCGACAGGACGTTGGTCGAGTCCAGTCTCCCGCCAAGTCCGGTCTCGATTACTGCCACATCGACATTCTGTTTCGCGAGCCAATCGAAGGCGAGCGCAGTTGTCACCTCGAAGAAAGTTGCACCGAGCTCTTCGGCTGTTGCGACCCATCGCTCGAGGAACGCGAGGACGTCGGCTTCGGAGATTGGACGACCACCGACTGTGATCCGCTCTCGAAAGTCGATCAGGTGTGGAGAGGTATAACGACCAACGCGCAGCCCGTTCCAGCGCAGCAGCGCCTCACACGTTGCGACGACGCTGCCTTTGCCATTTGTGCCGGCGACGTGAATGGCGTTCAGTTTTTTGTGTGGATCGCCGAGGCGAGCGAGCAGTTCGTTGGTGCGCTCGAGGCCTGGTTTTATTCCGCCGGTAGTGCGGGCGAAGAGTGATTCGATCGCCTCGCCGTAGGACGTCAGGAGGTCGTCCACCCTGCCGAAGCCGGCTTGCCAGTCATGTGGCGCAGTAGCTGTCCGACGGTGCGCTTCAACTCGGCACGTGGTACCACGGAATCGACGATGCCGTGCTCGAGAAGAAACTCGGCGGTCTGGAATCCTTCCGGCAGCTCCTGCCCGATCGTTTGCTTGATAACGCGCGGCCCGGCGAACCCGATCACCGCGCCCGGTTCGGCGAGAATTGCGTCGCCGAGCATCGAGTAGCTGGCGCTGACCCCACCTGTGGTCGGATTCGTGAGAATCGACACATAGGGGATGCGGCGCTCGGCAAGCTGCGAAAGAATCGCCGCTGCCTTCGCCATCTGCATCAGCGACAGCACGCCTTCCTGCATGCGCGCCCCGCCGGATGCGCTGATGATGATCAGCGGATACTTGCGCTCGATCGCCAGCTGTCCGAGGCGCGCGAGCTTTTCGCCGACGACTGAGCCCATCGAGCCACCCATGAACGCAAAATCCATCACCGCCAGGCAAACTGGCATCCCGCCAAGCTGACCGGTAAAGGTGAGGATCGCGTCGCCTTCACCGGCAGTGGCATTTGCTTTCTTCAGGCGAGCGGGATAATCCGGAAACCCGAGCGGGTCGGTCGAGCGCAGCTCGATCTCGGTCTCTTCCGCGGTCCCCTCGTCGAGCAAAAGGTTCGCGTACTCGACCGCGCGGATACGACGATGGTGTCCGCACTGCATGCAGACATTGAGATTGCGCACAAACTTCTCGCGCAAATCAGTGTGACCGCACTGGTCACACTTTTCCCACGCGTCGGGCGGGATCTCAAGTTTTTCATGGCGAGGAAGCCTTGGCTTCTTCTCTTTGCGGAACCAGGCCATTGAATCAATCTACGCTAGAGCTAATGGAAACTACAAACGGAAGACTACCAGCTGGCGGCTGGCAGCCTTCGTTACTACAACGCAAGACTACCTGCCGGCAGCTTATCGGCCCGGCAGCCGGCAGCCACGAGCTTTTGCGCGCGGACAATCGCTGTGCACAAAAGACACGACTGTAGATACGGTAGGTGATGCGCGATGTGAAAAAGCTGCACGTCTGGCATAAGGCTCTGGCCTTGGCGCTCGCCGTCGACCGGCTGACAAAGCGGATTAAGCCGAGCCAATATCGCTCATTGAAGCATCAGATCTTTCGAGCGGGCCTTTCAATTCCGGCTAATATTGCCGAAGGCAGACGGCGGGAGTCGGCCAAGGATTTCGCAAAGTTCCTTAGTATCGCCGCTGGCTCAAGCTCCGAACTGGAATCGCACTTGATCTTCGCACGCGAGGCGAGATTAATCCCAGAGAGCGAGTTCGTCTCGATTATCAGTCAGACTATCGAAGTGCGAAAGATGTTATACGGTCTGATGAAGCGTTTGGCTGAGGAATAGGGCTCGTCGCCGCCGGCTCCCGGGCCGACGGGCTGCAGGCAGGTAGTCTTATGTTGCCGTTACCTGTACAGGTTCATCGCGCTTCCTCTCCCTTCCCCGGAGATGCGCATCAAAATCCCCACCGCCAGCCACGACGCCAGCATGAACGACCCGCCGTAGCTAAAGAACGGCAGGGGGATTCCGGTAATCGGCATCAGGTTGAGCGTCATTCCCACGTTTACGAGCACGTGCACGAACCACCCTGACATCAGGCCGAAAGCGACGAGGCTGCTGTAGGAATCGTTGGCGCGCTCGGCTACCTGCGTAATGCGGAGGAAGAGCCAGAGGAAAAGAGCGAGCGCGATGGTGACGCCCAGGAAGCCGAGCTCTTCGCCGACGACGGAGAAAATGAAGTCGGTGTGCTGCTCGGGAAGGAACGCCAGTCGCTTCTGCGTTCCCATGGTGAAGCCTTTGCCGAACCAGCCGCCCGATCCGATGGCGACTTTCGACTGAATAACGTGGTAGCCCGACGCGCGCGGATCAGCGGAGGGATCGATGAAGACTTTGAGTCGGTTCTGCTGATACGGGGCCAGCTTCTCCCACATCATTGGTGCGATGACACCCGTGGCGACGTTGAGCACCATCAGCACGATGCCTTCGATCAGGTACGGTCGGTACCACAGTACGAGCGCGAGCAGGATGAAGAACCAGGCGCCCCAGAGTCCGACGCTGAAGGACAGTATCAGACTGATTGCGGGACTGGCGACGAGTATCAGCAACGGCCAAGCGACGCCGGCCCAGTACAGCATCGCGAAGAAAATTCCGATGAACACGATGCCGGTGCCGAGGTCGGGTTGCAGCATGATGATCACCCATGGAATGCCAACCACGAGCGCGGGCTTCCACAGGTCGAGCAATGATTTCGGTGCCTCGCGTTGATTCGCCAAAACCTTGGCGAGCATCAGCACCACGGTGACCTTCGCAATCTCCGAGGGCTGGCCGATGCGGTGGCTGCCGATTGCCAGCCAGCTTTTCGTACTCGCCGCGGTGCCGGCACCCTTTCCGATCACGAGTGTGAGGGCGAGCAGAAAGACTGAAAAGAGGAAGAGCGGTGTCGTCATCCATTCGATGAATCGCACCGACGAATGACTGACGGCGTAAGCGAACCCAAGCCCGATCAGCAGCCAGAGGATCTGCGACTTATAGGCGGATGCGACTGCCGTCGGCGTGTCGGTCTGCCCCGCCGAGTACACCATCGCAATTCCGAACAGCGATAACCCGGCCGCGGCAGCGAGCAGCTTGTAATCGGGAACGATGGCGCGGCTCATCAGCCTTCGTCCATCGTCGCGTTGATCGGTTGCACCTTGAGGTAGTGCGAAATAATCGCAGAAGCGATATGGGCTGCGCGCGAACCGTGCAGACCAAATTCGAGCAGCACCGCGACGACGATCTTCGGATTGTTGGCTGGCGCGAAACCGACAAACCAACCGTGGTCAGGTCCGCCGGTGTTCTGCGCCGTACCAGTTTTTCCAGCGAGTACCGCCTGCTCACCCGTTGAGGTCGTGCCCGTCAATGCGGAAGCGGCGGCCGTACCACCGGCTTCGGTCACGGCTTTGAGCCCTTCGAGCAACACCGCCTGAATTTCCGGAGACAAGTTGTAGACTTCTTTGCGCTGCGGAACGAGGTGCGCGATTTCGGGACGCGCGGCTTTACCACCGGTCGCCAGCGCCGTGTAAAGCTTCGCCATGTTCACGACAGTCTGTGAATTGGCGCCCTGACCGATTGCCAGGTTCAGAGTCTCGGCGTTGCTCCAGTTTCGCGGGCCGAATTTCTTGTTGTAATAGTCGACCGCGTACGGCCAGTAAGGCTGATTCTCCTCGGGCAGATCGATTCCCGAACGGTCTCGCATCGTGAGACTGATTCCGCCGGCGATGAGTTTGGTCAAACCGATCTTGAGGCCAAGCTGATAGAAGTAGACATCGCACGAGTGCTTGATAGCGCCCTCGAGGTCGAGCGATCCGTGCCCGCGCTTGTCCCAGCACCGGAAGTAGCGGGTGCCATACTGATATCCACCAGAGCACGGCACCGGCATGTGATCCTTCGGAGTAACCGCTCCAGTCTCCAATCCGATGATGCTCGTTGCCAGTTTGAACGTTGACCCTGGCGGATAGCGTCCCTGAATCGTTTTGTTGACGAGCGGACGCCGCTTATCCTCGAGCAGCTGCTTGTAGTAGTCGACAGGAATTCCGCCGGTGAACTTGTTGGGATCCCAGCTTGGCGCGCTGTATATCGCCAGCACTTCTCCGGTATTCGGATCGATTGCGACTGCTCCACCCTGCAATGAGTCGGCGAAAATTCCCGACGTGAACTTCTGGAGATCTAGATCGATGTTGGTGTAGAGCGGTGGGGCGCCAACCGGATCGAGATCGGGGCGCGGTCCCTCGCCACGTACCGGACGGCCGCGCGCATCTACTTCGTCGAAGCGAACGCCTTCCCGTCCGTGAAGCTCCTTCTCGTACTGCTTCTCCAGTCCTGCTTTGCCAATCTGCTGGCCAGGCTTGTAATCGACGTACTTCGGATCGTTCAGCTCGTTTTCGGTGATTTCGCCGGTGTAGCCAACGAAGGTCGCGACGATGGGCCCATCGGGATAGTACCGTTTCGGAACCGACTGGATGATCAGGCGCGGATAATCGAGTCGATGCTCCTCGAGAACGGAAACGATGTCGATCGACGCGTCCGGCATAATCACGGTTGGCCGCGTCGGTGCGCGGCGGAAGCGACGAATCGCGAGGTTCATGTCGTTCTGAGTCAGCTGAAGCGTCGGCGCGAGTTGAGCAAGCGCGGCACGCAGGCTGTCGACATTCGGCGATGTGATCGACACCGAATACGCGGGGAGATTCTCGGCGATTACCTCGCCGTGCCGATCATAGATAATTCCACGCGGCGCCGGCAGCGGGATCGGCCGCAGTCGGTTTTCCTGCGACTGCAGAACGTACTGTTTGTGCTGAAGTACCTGAGTTTTGAAAAAGGCGCCAATCAGAACGAGGAATGCAATTCCAAGAAAGAGCGCGCTCCAGCGCGCTCTTCGTGCTACATCGTTCGGATGAAAGCTCATGCGGGGGTCGGCTCCAACAACGGTCGCATCAGGAAGAGTAGCAAGACGCCTACCGCTGCGGTAACTGCCGCCGACAACGGTGACCAAAGTAAAAGCTGCTGCAGCAGCTCGACTCCTTTCACACGCTGTTCACCGACGAAGTAAAGAATGTCGAAGACCCACTTGCCGAGGAAAAAGAAGAAAGCGTTGAGGACGAGATTGTCGGCGAAGAAAACGGCTTTCAGATAGGAAGCGCCGAATCCAACCACCGTCATCGCGATCGCCCCGGCGCCGAGTGCATCAGGCGCCAGCGAATCGGAAATCAGTCCGAGCAGGAATCCGATGATCGCAGCTGTCGCCGGCCTTACGCGAACCGCAGCCAGCAGCAGCGCCAGGATCAGGAAATCCATGGGCGCACGCCAACCGAGCAGCGGTCGGAGCGTGTAATGGAGGACGACGAAGATGAGGAAGGTGATGATCGCGCGAATCGCTCCGCCAACGTTCATCGCGTTCCCCCTCCGCCTGGCCGGTTAGGAATTGTGTCGGTGCGCGCCGGCACCGAATCGCGCCGAACCGTGTCGCGACGCGCAGTGTCGGCGCGCCGCACGGTGGTGTCGGGGGCTCTCCCTTCCGCCGCCGCCCTTCGCCGTTCAGCGGCGCGCGCCGCAGCTGCACGGGCCACCGCCGCCGCATTGGCAGAATCCGTCGAGGCGCCGAGTGGCGGAGCGCCGTTGGCTCTTGCCATCGAGTCGAGCACAGCCCTGCGAGCCGCTGCTTCAGCGAGCGCGGCAGCTTTCGCGGCGGAGTCACCAGAAACGACAATTCGCTGGGCGGCGGCATCCGCCTGCGCCACACTCTCCCAGACTCCATCCATTCCTTTACCAAGGCGATCTCGGCGAAGGATCATTACCTGATATACATCGGCAGGATTCACGGCTGGGCGCAGCAAATAGGTGCGCGCCCATCCTTCGCTCGTCTTGATCTCCTGCAGCACTGTGCCGATCGGGATTCCGCGTGGCCACACACCGCCCCAGCCCGAGCTCACTATCAGCTGCCCCGGTTTGAGCGTCGCCCGGAAGGGTACTCCGCGCAGCTCGATCAAATAACCACCGGTGGCTCCGGTGAGATGGGCCTGCGCGATTCCAAAGGCAGTGCCGTCGGGTGACATCGCGCTGACGCGAAAGTCCGGGTGAGTCCACAACATCGCGTGACTCATCGTCGGATCCACCTGGTCGACGATGCCAACCAATCCCTCGGGCGCGATCACCGGACTATAGCGCGAAACTCCGACGCGCGACCCAGCGCTCAGAATCACAGTCGTCTCATCTCGCACGCCGCGGCCGTGAAGTGCCTCAGCGGACACGAATCCCGTGCGCAGACGCGAGCCGAGGCCGATCAATTTTCTCAGGCGATCATTCTCTTCCTCGAGCGAGCTGGCCTTCATCGCGTTGAGCGACAAGCTGTCGAGGAATTGCTGTTTCGCGTCCGCGCTCAGCAGCGATTGGCGACCGCGCTCGGCGCTTTCCTGCAGCATCACCAGCGGCGCGAGGAAAGTGCGTCGCATCCCGGTGGCGACGGGCTCGCGCAAGTTGTTGGGAAGTGCACGCGCCGCCAGGGCTAAAACGACGCAAGTCGACAGTACGATCAGGTCGAACCGGGTGTTGCTGCGGAGCGTGCGCTGCACGTGTTACCTCAAGTTGCTAGGACAGACCAGTATTTCGCCTCGTCATCAAGAATACGGCCTGTACCTCGCACAACACAGGTGAGCGGGTCTTCATCGACGTGAATCGGAAGTCCAGTCTCCTGGGAGAGCAGAACGTCCAGGCCCCGTATGAGAGCACCGCCACCAGTCATCACTATCCCACGGTCGACGATGTCGGCCGCAAGCTCAGGCGGGGTGATCTCCAGTGCCCGTCGCACCGCATCGACGATCTGCTGAATCGGCTCCTGCACCGCATCGCGGATCTCCGACGAGTGTACGCGCACCGTCTTTGGAATACCAGATACAAGATCCCTGCCTTTGACGTCCATTTCCTTTTCGTCGCCGACAGGAGCGGCAGATCCGATCTGGATCTTCACCTGCTCCGCCGTCGATTCGCCAACGAGGAGGTTGTAGTTCTTGCGCATGAACTGCACGATCGCCATGTCGAGCTCGTCGCCGCCGGTGCGGATCGAGGTATCGCTGACGATGCCTGAAAGCGCGATGACGGCGATCTCGGTAGTTCCCCCGCCAATGTCGATCACCATGTTGCCGGTTGGCGTCTCCACGGGCAGACCGACGCCGATCGCCGCGGCCATCGGCTCGGCGACCATGAAGACTTCCTTTGCGCCCGCTCCCAGCGCGGAGTCACGTACCGCACGCTTCTCCACCTCTGTGATGCCTGAAGGGACGCAGACGATGACTCGCGGCTTCACCTTGAAGACGTGGTTCTCGATAATGAGCGCCAGGAAGTAGCGCAGCATCTTCTCGGTGACATCGAAGTCGGCGATGACGCCATCCTTCATCGGTCGGACAGCAATGACGCCCTCGGGCGTGCGGCCGAGCATGCGCTTAGCCTCGAGACCGACGCCTTTGATTTTCTTGGTTTCGCGATCGAGGGCGACGACCGATGGCTCGTTGAGCACGATCCCTTCGCCCTTCACGTAGATCAATGTATTTGCGGTGCCGAGATCGACGGCGATCGCATTCGCCGGGAAGAGTGCGCCCGGTTTGAAGAATGGCCAGCGCATTAGTTCAAATATGAATCGGGTGGTGTGTACGGCAAGGCAAACGCCTCAGCGACAGCGGGATATGTCACTTTTCCGTCCACAATATTGATTCCCTTTCGCAGCGCAGCGTTGTCCTTGCATGCCTGCTTCCATCCCTTGTTCGCGAGCTGCATCGCGTAAGGAAAAGTCGCGTTGGTAAGCGCGAGCGTTGAGGTTCTTGGTACTCCGCCGGGCATGTTCGCGACTCCGTAGTGGATGATTCCATCGACTACGTAGGTTGGGTTCTCGTGTGTTGTAGCGTGAATCGTCTCGACGCAGCCGCCCTGATCGATCGCGACATCGACGATCACTGATCCGGGCTGCATTGTCTTGAGATCTCCACGTCGAATCAGCTTCGGTGCGACCGCGCCGGGAATGAGCACTGCACCGACAACCAGATCTGCGGTGGAGATCTGCTCCAGGATGTTATGACGATTGGAGTAGATGAGAGTGACGTTGGCCGGCATCACATCGGACAGATAGCGCAGGCGTTCAAGGCTGAGGTCGAGCACAGTTACCTTCGCGCCCAACCCAGCCGCCATCTTCGCGGCATTGATCCCGACGATGCCACCACCAAGGACCACAACCTTCCCCGGTGCGACTCCCGGAACGCCGCCGAGCAGCACGCCGCGGCCGCCGTAGATCTTCTCCAGGTACTTGGCGCCTTCCTGTACCGCCATTCGTCCCGCGACTTCCGACATCGGCGTAAGAAGTGGCAATTCCCTCGACGGTAATTCGACAGTTTCATAGGCGATGCAGGTAGCCCCGCTCTTGATGTGCGCCTGCGTAAGCTCTTTGTCGGCAGCGAAGTGGAAGTACGTGAAGACCACCTGGCCTTTTCGCATCCGCGGCCATTCCGGCTTGATTGGCTCCTTCACCTTCATGATCATGTCGGCCTCGCGCCATACCGCGTCGGCATCGGGACCGATCTTCGCTCCGACTGATGTATATGCGGAATCCGGGAAGCCGCTACCTTCGCCCGCTCCCTTTTCCATCGTGACGCTGTGCCCGGCACCTACGAGTGCTTCAGCGCCAGCGGGAACGAGAGCCACTCGATTCTCGTTCGTTTTAATTTCTTTTGGGACGCCGATCTTCATGAGTTGTCAGTTTCTTATTGAGATTGAAGCCGGCGCGACAAGAGTTACGCTGCAGCCCGCGGTCCGAGACTGACGAGCGTTTGCCGCGCAGGTGCGTAATACGTTCTGCAGATTGCGGCGCACGTCTCCGCGTCGATCGCGTCGATGAGCGCCAACACTTCGTCGAGCGTCCGATAAGGCTCGCCGTACAGCTCGACCCCGGCTGCGCGATACATCCGCGAGGTGGGGCTTTCCAGAGACAGTGTAATCTGCCCTTTCAGCTGACTTTTTCCAGCGGTCAGGTCCTCTTCGCTGAGTCCGGTCGCCGCCAGCGTTTCCATCTCGTCGTTTATCGCGTCGACTGCCGCACGCGCAGTTTCGGGCGCGGTTCCCACGTAGACGCCATGCATGCCGGTGTCTTCGTGGAATGACTGGAACGAGTAAACAGAGTATGCGAGACCCAGCTCCTCACGGATTCTCTGAAACAAACGCGAGCTCATGCCGCCGCCGAAGAGCAAGCCAACCATGCTCATCGCGTAACGTCGCGGGTCGCTGTGCGGAAATGCCTGACTGCCGATCACGATATGTGTTTGGGCCGTGTCGCGCTCGATATGGACGGCGCGTGGTACCTGCACGATTGGCGCCGGAGATTTGAGTGCAGCAAGTCCACCCGGAGGAACATCGTTCCACCCGGTGGATTCGAGAGTTTCGAGCAATGCGTCGTGCTCGACGTTCCCCGCAGCGGCAACAACTATCTGCTCGGGGTGGTACGCACGCTGATGCAGCGCGCGCAAATCGTCAGCGTCCAGCGCTCCAACTGTCTCGCGAGTGCCGAGGATGGAAAAACCGTAGGGATGATTTCCCCACAGTTGAGCGTTGTGAAGCTCGAAAACGAGATCGTCGGGCGTGTCGTCGACGGTGTTTATCTCTTCGAGCACGACTCTTCGCTCGAGCGCGAGATCGGACGCGCGCAGCAGTGGACGGAACACCAGATCGGAAATAACGTCGGCGGCCTGGGGCAAATGCTCGTCCAGCACTTTCGCCTGATACGCGGTGTGCTCTCGCGCGGTGTACGCATCGAGCGAGCCGCCGAGCGTCTCGAGTGCGAGCGCCAACTGCTTGGCACTGCGCGTCGGCGTACCCTTGAACACCATGTGCTCCAGCATGTGCGAGACGCCCATTTTCTCGGGCGTTTCGTGCAGCGATGCAGCGCGAACCCACGCCCCGAAAGCGACCGACCGTACTCCCGGCATGTGTTCCGAGAGTACGGTCAGCCCGTTCGGCAGAACGGTGCGGCGCAGTTCAGAGCCCGCGGCCTGCGCAGCGAGCGTCACTCGCGCGAGCGTCCTCCGCCATTTCTGCCGCGACCGCCGCGTGAACGGCGCGGTCTGTCGCCACGCTCGCCACGTTCGGGACGCTCGCCACGCTCCTCGCCTTCACCAGCGTCGTCGCCGGTTTCGGCGCCAACGGCAGCGAGCGCAGCAGGCTCACCGCTTCCCGCATCCCGCATCCCGCGTCCCTCATCCCCTCTTCCGCCTCCCGCCTCTCCCTCAGGCTTCGGCGTCAGGGCTTTCATCGACAGACGCAAACGTCCGCGCTCGTCGCGATCCAACAGCTTCACGCGTACGCGATCGCCTTTCTTGACGACGTCTTCCGTCTTCTCGGTGCGACCGTGCTTGAGCTCGGAGATGTGGACCAGACCTTCGGTACCAGGCATGATTTCGACGAACGCGCCGAATGCAGTCGTGCTCTTGACGGTGCCTTCATACGTTTCGCCGATCACTGGCTCCGCGGTCAGCGCCTGAATCATCTGGCGCGCTCTCTCCATCGCCTCGCCGCCAACAGCGGCGATCGTGACGACGCCGGTGTCTTCGACGCTGATCTCGGCGCCCGTCTCTTCCTGAATGCCACGGATTGTCTTGCCCTTCGGGCCGATGAGATCGCCGATCTTCTCCGGATTGATCTGCACCGTGACGATACGCGGAGCGTACTTGGACAGATCTCCACGCGGCTCTGTGAGCGCCTTACCCATCTCGCCGAGGATATGGAGCCTGCCCTCGCGAGCCTGCGCGAGCGCTTCCTTCACGATCTGGAAATCGAGTCCTTCGATCTTGATGTCCATCTGGATCGAGGTGATTCCCTGCTCGGTGCCCGCGACCTTGAAGTCCATGTCGCCAAGGTGATCCTCGGTGCCGAGGATGTCGGTAAGGATCGCGTACTTGCTTCCTTCCTTGATCAGGCCCATCGCAACGCCGGCGACCGCCGATCGAAGTGGAACACCGGCATCGAAGAGAGCGAGTGACCCACCGCATACCGATGCCATCGACGAGGAGCCGTTGGACTCGAGAATGTCGGAGACGATGCGGATCGTGTACGGGAAATCCTCAAAGGCCGGCAACACACCCTGCAGCGCGCGTTCGGCGAGGTTGCCGTGTCCGATCTCGCGTCGGCTGGTGCCGCGCATTGGACGCACTTCACCGGTAGAGAACGGCGGGAAGTTGTAGTGCAGCATGAAAGTCTTGGTCGTCTCACCGACTTCGTCGATGCTGTCGAGACGCTGCACGTCGTTGGCAGTGCCAAGCGTGACGGCGACGAGCGCCTGGGTCTGACCGCGAGTGAACAGCGCCGAGCCGTGCGCGCGCGGAAGGACCTGGGTGTCGATGGTGATTGGGCGGACTTCCCTGGTGCCACGACCATCGACGCGCTTGCCGGTGTCGAGCACCTGTGAGCGCAGCGCATGATACTCGGTATCGCCAACGAGCGAAGAAATGTCTTTCGAGTTGTCCGGAAATTCGGTGAGCAGCTGCTCGATGGCTGCCTTCTTCACCTGCTCGACAGCCTCGATCCGCGAGTGCTTCTCTTCCTGATTAATGGCGTCGGCGATCTTGCCCTTGGTGAGCGCTTCCACTCGTGCCTTGATCGGCTCCGGGACTTCGCTCCTGGTCCACTTCATTTTCTCGCTGCGAGCCTGACCGAGCAGCTCTTCCTGAATCGCGATCAGCTCGCGAATGCCGCGCTGTCCTACGGAGAGCGCCTCGAGCATGTCTGCTTCGGAGACTTCGAGCGCGCCGCCTTCGACCATCATGATCGAGTCTTTCGACGCGGCCAGGACGACATCCATCTCGCTGTAAGGAAGCTGCTGGAATGTCGGATTGAGAATCCACTTGTCCTGCACTCGGCCGACGCGCACAGCGGCGATCGGGCCCATGAACGGGATCTTCGATGAGTTGATCGCGTAGGAGGCGGCGAAGAGCGCCATTACATCGGCGTCGTTCTCCTGATCGGCGGAGATGACGTAGATGAAGACCTGGACTTCGTTCTTGAATCCTTCCGGGAAAAGCGGGCGGATCGACCGATCGATGATTCGCGCTTTGAGGATTTCGGAGTCAGAGGGCCGACCTTCTCTCTTGATGAACCCGCCCGGGATTTTACCGGCGGCGTAGGCTTTGTCTCTGTACTCGACGAGGAGGGGGAAGAAATTGAGTGGGCTTTCGGTGTCGCTGACCGTTACTGCCGCGAGAACCATTGTCTCGCCGAACTGAACGACAGCGGACCCGGCCGCTTGCTTCGCCATGCGGCCTGTCTCGATGACGAGGCGTCTACCGGCGAAAGTTCTTTCGATGCGTTGCATAAGTTGTTTTGAGATCCTTCTCCTTGACCGCAGTCGCTTCTTCGATGAGGACGTGCTCGAGGAGTTGTCTAGTAGCACAAAACCGCGCGGACTCGAGCCGCGCGGTCAGATCAAAGAGCCAGATTAGTACCGGAGTCCAAGATCAGCGATGATCTTGCGGTAACCTTCGAGATCCTGCCTTCTCAGGTAATCGAGGAGGCGGCGGCGCTTTCCGACCATCTTGAGCAGGCCGCGACGGCTGTGGTGGTCCTTCGCGTGGGTGCGGAAGTGGTCGGTGAGATAGTTGATTCTTTCGGTGAGAAGTGCGACCTGAACTTCGGTCGAGCCGCTGTCGCTGGTGTGTTTGCGGTACTTCTCTACGGTCGGAGTTTTCTCGAATGCCATTTGGTTGCTCTGGCGCCGGAGTTTTCCGGCGTGTCCTGGTTCTTAAATCACTGTAGCCCCATAACTTAGCGGCATACGCGGCTTATGTAAAGGTGCGCGGGTTTGCTGCGGGCTGCGAGCCAACTGATCACTCCGAGCTGCGAACTAGCTGCGGGTTGGGGAGCTAAATGCGAGATGCGGGCGGGCATTGCAGCGAACCAGGAATGGCGGCTTGCCCTTCCGTCGAAGCTAGCTTCCCAAACCCGCAGCTA
>Ga0075423_10004213_pt1 | contig 13312 bp, 11 predicted proteins | sample SoiMethybrSBSTD2_FD_80114 | JGI IMG/M metagenome (GOLD analysis project Ga0075423, IMG submission 80114) | Bulk soil microbial communities from a Populus tree surrounding site in Tennessee, USA - Soil MetaG P. TD hybrid SBSTD2 | ecosystem: Environmental > Terrestrial > Soil > Tree plantation...
GAGGTACTGGTCAGCCAGGCGGTCGTCGATGCATCGCATGCCGCAGCCGTGGCGTTCACCGAGATCGGTCCGGTGGAGCTGAAGGGCGTCCCAGGGACCCTTCGCCTCCACACCGCCCACCGCAACGCCTGAAGAGGAAGCCTGGGACGACCAGTCCGGTTGACGCGTACCAGCCTGCTGCCCTTGGACGTCGGCGGCGGGATGGCTCAGGCCGAGCCGGCATCTCGGGCGACGCGCTCCAGACGGCTGCGATAGCTCTCCCACCAGGCCCGGTCGCCCGGCGCCAGGCTGTCGTTGCCCTCCCGCAGCCCGGCGGCGCCGTCGATGAGCTCCCGAACGATGTCGGCGTGGCCAGCGTGCCGGTTGGTCTCGGCGATCATGTGGACGAGCACGCGGTGCAGGGTCACCTCCCGGTGGTCCTGCGGCCACCAGGCGACCTGGCCGATCGCATCCAGCGCCAGCGTGTCGATGGTGGCGTCCGAGTGCTCCCAGACGCGGTGGTACAGGCCGACGATCTGCTCCCGCGACTCCTCGGCGGAGGCCCACATGTCGGCGTTTGGTTCGGCGCCGTCGTCCAGCCACGGCAACGGCTCGCCGAACGGCCGGCCGAACACGTCGCCCAGGTAGCCCGCCTCGACGCTGGCCACATGCTTGACCAGCCCAAGCAGGTTGGTGCCGGTCGGCACCATCGGGCGCCGGATGTCGTACTCCGACAGCCCCTCCAGCTTCCACAGCAGCGCCTCCCGGGCGGCCTGGAGGTACCGACGGAGATCCTGTTTCGGGTCCGATCCGGTCATGGCGAACAGGATGGCATCAGCGGCTCCCGAGCAGATCGACACCGATCAACCGACCGGACCCCGGCACGCTAGGGCTGGGAGCGCCGTGGCGCAACTGGCCTGGCCCCTCGGCCCGACCGCACCCGGCTGAGGCTGATGCGTTCACGTTCCGTATGATCCGTCGTTGGTTGGCGGAGCGTCGGCGGCTGCGGCGAGTCGCCGACCTTCGGCCGGCACGAACGGGCTGTTCATCGTCAACCGTCGCGCCTGGGTCGCGGAGAAGAGATACGTGGTCTCGCCGCCGCAGATGCCGTCCGATTCGCCGGGGGGCTTGATCCACAGCAGCGCCGCCAGTCCCGGCGTCGTCGTCCTGGTCGTCGGGGCCTGGCCCAGCCCCTGACGTCGCGGGTTGCACCACTCGTCGTCCCGGGCTGGGACGTCCGGGGGAGGGCCGAGGCCGTTGCGGGAGGTGTCGATGAGGAACTCGCGCCGGCCGAGGAGGTCGGAGAGCTCCCGTCCCCATTGATAGCTGAGCCTGGTCGTCTGGCGGTTGGCGACGTTGACCGAGAAGCCCTGGGCGTACTGGATGCCGGCCCGCAGGAGGCGCCGGGCCATCTCGCCGGTGCTCTGCCAGCGGGCGTGACCAGCATCGATGTAGGCGTACTGGCCGGCGTCGGCGAGCTGCTTGACGCTGCGTCTCAGGAGGGTTGCGCGCTGGGTGTCGAAGCAGTCGGCCGGGACGGCGTCGGGTTCGACCACGATGGCAGCCCGTGTCGAGCCAAGCTGGTGGATCAGCCGTTCGATCCATCGACGGTAGTCGTTGCTCGTGGGGGCGCCCTGGGCGAAGGAGCTGCAGCCACGGTTGGGGACGTAGTAGGCCACCAGCACCAGCAGGGCTCGCTGCCGGCGGGCGCGGGCGGCGAGTGCGGGAAGTCTGGCGAGGTCTTGCGGGCTGCTCAGCCAGCGCGCCTGCGGCTGGGTGGTGATCGGGTCCAACCAGCCGGCTGCGTGCCCGCGTTGCCAGCGGGCGGCCCCGGTCTGGTCGTCGACGAACAGTTGAGCGTCGCGGAAGGGGTGCTCGAGCGGCGCATAGGTGACCGACGGCCGGTGGGGTCGCAGGGTCGTGTCTGGTGTGTTGGTGCAGGCGCCGGCCAGCGCCGCCACGACGGCCATGGCCATGACGGCACGCAGCAGCCTGCGTATCGCGTCGGAGGTCGGTGCCGGCATGGCTAGCCTGGCCGCCAGTATCGGCTGACGCGGTAGATGCGGACGCCGTCGTCGCCTGAGCCGAACTGCGCCACCGCCACCGCGTGCTTGCGGGCCTCGGCCAGTGTGGGGTATTTGGTGGCCCCCGTCGGGGTGGCGTAGTACCAGTTCGGGACGACCAGGTAGTCGATGCGACGCAGGCGCTCGCGGACCGCCGGGTCGGTGTCGAGCTTGTAGACCATGATGGGCTGCGGGTCGAAGCCGTACTGGTGGACCAGATCGGTCCAGATGCTGTCGTGGACGACCAGGACCTTGTCGCGGGGGACGTTGTCGGCCAGCCACTGAGTGGCCGACCAGAGCGGCGGCTGCTGCCGCGCCTGCAGCATGGGCCGCAGTGTCGGGGTCCAGGACCCGACCAGCACCGCGGCCAGGCAGACCCCGGCCAGAACGGTTGTCACGGCCCGCCGGTGCGGGACCGGCCGGCCGCCTGGAGCCCATCGGCTGGCCAGGGGCCGGAAGGTGGCCAGCCGGCGGTTGCCGGCGACGACCTCGACGGCCCCCGCCACGACCAGGGCGCTCCAGGGCATCAGGTTCACCACATGCATGAACGGCACATAGCCGCCGCGGACCAGGACCAGCCACTGGATGACCAGGACAAGGACGGCCGGCCGGACCCGGCGGGCCAGCAGGGCGACCGGGATGGCGATCAGCCCGGCCAGCAGGAGCCATCGGTCGATGCCCAGCCATTGGCCGACCATGTGCGCGGTGGGGCTGTGTGGGTCGAGGAGCGAGCCGCTGGATTCGCGCTCGACCAGCTGCCACTTGGCGGTGCCGAGCAGGCTGTTCAGGCCCGGATGCTCCAGCAGCTCGCCCTTGTAGATGGCATACAGCGGATACATCGCCATCAGCAGCAGCCCGCTGAACCCGGCCACCGTGATCACCTGTGGACGGTTGCGGCGGTCCAGGTTCTGGGCCGTCGCCCAGACCAGCGCCGGGAGCGCCACCAATGCGGTTTCCTTGGTCAGGGCGGCCATGGCGAACGACAGCCCGGCACCGGTCGCCGCCGCGATGCTCCGGCGGGGCGAGGCGGCCAGCACGAACGACAGCAGCAGCCACGGAGTGACCAGGTTGTCGAGGAACGTCCAGCGGCTGTACATCAACTCGAGGGGACAGAGCCCGAACAGCAGCACCGCCCCGGCGGCGCCCAACCGGCTGAACTGGAGGCGACGGCCCAGCGCGAACAACAGCGCGCAGCTGGCCAGCTTGGCCAGCAGCATGCACTCGTTGCCGAAGCCGATGGCCGAGGCGTACCGGTTGAACCCGTTGGTGAGCATCGACCACAACGCGAGCTGGATCCAGCCCGCCGGCGCGTGGTCGTAGATGTAGGAGTAGGGCGAGAGGGCATGCCGGTATTGGAACGACCAGGCCTGGGACAGGTAGGTCCCGGGGTCGTCGACCCACCGGGGGAAGCTCCACATCCCGATGGCGTGGACCGCCCCGACCAGGACCAGCAACGGGATCAGCAGGCACGCGCTTGCCGCGTGCTGCCGGCACCACTCCGCGGCCACGATGCGGGCGTGGCGGCGCAGCGACAGCCCTTCGCGGATGTCGGTGAGGTCGGGTAGCTGGACCGAGGTCATGTGGCCTTCTGAGCCAGCGCCGGCTGGGGCGACCTGGCCACCTTCGGAATGAGGTGGACGCCCTCGTGGCGGGTCTTGACCCAGTTGTTCCGGCCGAGCGCGAACCGGGCCGTCGCCCAGACCGCGGCCACCGACAGCACCACCTGGAACGGATACGCGCCGAGCACCAGGCCGGCGTAGTCGCGCAGCCGCACCCGTTCGCCGAAGGTCTGCCCGAACTGGGCGAGCAACACGACATCCAGCAGCACGGTGAGGCCACTGAGGGCCAGCGGCACCGTCGCCACCAGCGTGAGCAGGACCGGCGCCTTGTGAAACAGGGCCAGGCCGAGGGCGACCGGCGCCAGCAGCCCGGCGGCGGCCTGGAAGAACTGGAAGCCGAGCACGTAGACGGCCAGGACGCGCTGACCATGGGTGGGGAGCCGCAGCCAGTCCCCCTCGACGAAGACGTGGATGAAGCCCTGCATCCACCGCACCCGCTGCCTGACGAGGCCAGTCAGCGTCGGCGGGGTCTCCTCCCTGGTCACCAGCTCCTCGACGTAGACGACGTCGACCTTGAAGCCCAGGACCGAGGCGAGGATGCCGATCTTGCAGTCTTCGGTCAGGCAGTCCTCGTCCCAGTAGCTGCCATGGCGGCGCTGGAGCTCGTCGAGGAGCTCGCGGCGGAAAAAGACCGTGTTCCCGCCCAGCGGCATGACCCTGACCGCCGCCTGGAGCTTCAGGCGGGACTGGAACCACTTGAAGTACTCCAGCACGTTGGCGACCCGCCACCAGGCGCTGGCATGGGCCTTCCACCACCGGCGCAGCCCGGCCAGCCGACCGGAGGGCAGCGGCAGGGTGTGCGGGTCGGAGGCGAAGTTCATCAGCTGCACGCCGCATTGCACGATGCCTGCTCCGGTGGTCCGGAACCGGTAGTCGACCAGCTTGAGCAGGCCCGGGTGGAACAGGTCCTCGGCGTCGGCCACGCCCACCCAGGCGAAGGGGAGCTGGAGCTCGTGCAGCATCTCCACGGCGGCGTTGAGGCCGATCGGCTTGTTGTGGACCTCGGTCTCCTCCGGGTACGGGCACACCAGGACCTTGCCGGGGTGCTCGCGCGCCTTGGCATGGGCGATCGCCGCGGTGCCGGGGTCGTCGGGGTGATCGATGATCGGCACCACCCGGTAGTCGGGGTGGTCCAGCGTCGCCAGTCGCTCCAGCGTCTGGCCCGCGACCGCCTCCTCGTGCCGCATCGGGACCAGGATCACCCCCGGGAGACTGGGGGCATCCGGCTCACCGTAGCGGTGGGGGTCGTTGTGCTCCGGCCGCCACCACTTGTAGAGCTGGAACGTCAACGTGGTCGCGGCGACCAGGATCATGAACGCCGAGACGACCAGGATGAAGGCGTCGGTCAAGAGCACGGCCGACAGCCCGGCCAGCACCGCCGCCAGGGTCAGCCAAAGCAGGCGGCGGGAGGAGCGGGGACGGCTGGCCGCATGGCGTAGAGGCCGGCGCGAATGCGCAGAGAACGACCAGTACTTGTCGGAGCAGAAGTTCACCACCGCGCCGACGATCAGCAGGCTCCAGTAGGCGACCGACGAGCCCGTCCGCGGGGCCAGGAGCGGGAACAGCCCGACACAGGCGAGCAGGCTCGCGCCCCGGGCGAGATGGAATCGGCCCCACCGGTGCCAGGGGCCGACCCCGGAGCCGGCGACGCGACGCCGCCACGTGAGCCGACTGTTGGCCACGAAGTTGAGCTGGAGCGTCGTGACCGCCTGGACCGCGTTCGCGAGGCCGGCGGCACATCCGAACGCGATGAGCAGCTTCAACAATCCCTCACCGACGAGCGCGACGGAGCCCCCGATCAGCGCGAACAGCCACTTCTCCCGGCCCCAGAGTTTCGCAACGATCCTGGCGAACAGATTCAAACCTCCATGTCAGGCTGCCCACGCAGCAGTCACCGCCTCGCATCCAGTTGACGGCCCGTGAGCACTCGTCCGGCGCGAGCGGCGCTGCACCGGTAGACACGGAGGGTGTCGCCGTCCGGTCCCGGCTACCCGACCAGGCGTGGTCGTTAACGACATGTCGACCCGGGAGCCAGCGACTGCCCCAGCCAAGGTCGCAGGTCCGGGCTTGCCGAGCGCGATGAGCGGGTAGGCGTCGAGCAACCTCCAACGACCATCAAGGAAGTGCGCGGCGTGCAACTCGGCGGCTGGCTGGACCCCCAGCACCTCCTGAACGCCTTCGGCCTGGTCGGGGTGGGGGCGATCGTGTTCGCCGAGTCCGGGCTGCTGATCGGCTTGTTCCTGCCCGGCGACAGCCTGCTGTTCACCGCCGGGATCCTCGCTGCTGCTGGCAGGCTCAGCCTCCCGCTGCTGTTGCCGGTCGCCTTCCTGGCCGCCGCGGCCGGTGACAGCGTCGGCTATGGCTTGGGCCGGCGGGCCGGTCCCGGCCTCAACCAGCGCGAGGATGCCCGCCGGTTCCGCCGTCAGCATCTTGAGCGAGCCCGCCGGTTCTACCAGCGCCGGGGGGTCAGCACGATCGTGCTGGCCCGGTTCATCCCCTATGTGCGCACCTTCGCGCCAGTGGTGGCCGGCGCGGCGGAGATGCCCTACCGGCGCTTTGTCATCTTCAACCTGGTCGGGGCGCTGCTGTGGGGTGTCGGGGTGCCCGTCGCCGGCTACACCCTGGGTCGGACGATCCCTTCGATCGACCGCTACCTCCTCCCGGCGATCGCGGTCATCGTGGGCATCTCCCTCCTCCCAATCGCCTTGGAGGCCCTCCGGGCCGGCCGCCGCCAGCGGCGCTCCAGTGGCCACCCGGTCAGGTGACGGTGGGCGGCTCCTGCCCGCCGACCTCCTGGACGTGCCAACCGGAGGTCACCGAGGACGGGCCTCACCCCAGACCGGCAACGACCAGGCCGGTCGAAGATGACCAAGGCCGAGCTCGAACGGGCCGTCGGACGCTGAGGGAGCAGGAGCTCCACGAGCGACCGCTCGAGGAGCGTGCCAGGCTCGATCCCGTGAGATCAGACCATCACCTCGACGGTGCAGAAGGCACAGCGGCGCGCGTCGATCGGGATCTCGCTGCGGCACTCGGGGCACTTGCGGGTGTTCGGCTCTGGCGTCTCCCGGCGGTGGGACAGCGAGATCAGCGCGTTCACCGGCTTGACCACAAAGAAGAACACCACCAACGCGACGGTCACGAACGTGATCACCGCGTTGAGGAAATCGCCGTAGCGGAACACCGACCCGTTGACCGTGAAGGTGAGCTGGCTGAAGTCGGGCGAGCCGAAGATGGCGGCGATCAGCGGGGTGAGCAGGTCCTTGACGGCCGCCTGGACCAAGGCGGCGAAGGCGACACCGACGACGATGCCCACCGCCAGGTCCACGACGTTGCCGCGGAGCAGAAATTGCTTGAAGTCGCTGGCCCATGATCGCATTGACGGCCTCCTCCACAGGCTCGTGAACCCTCCGGGCGCTACCGCCCGCTCAACGATGGTCCTCACGCCGATCGGCGTGAGGACCATCGTTGTGGTGCAACGGTCAGGTTGCCAGAAGCCGTTCGAAGAACGAACGGTAGCGCTGGAAGGCGTCCCGCAGGTGGTCGGTGGCAACGTCGTCGCCGCTGTCCCACTGGCCCTCCAGCCGGCCCCGCTCGTCGGCGAAGGTCCTGGCCAGGTGCTGCATGAGCTCGGCGACCAGCGCGTCGGCCTGCTCGACGGCCCGGCGCGGCGCGTCGACGAACCCGGTCTGGATGTCGGTCCAGTGGGCCCGGAAGCCCTCGGCGTCCTCGGCGGCGAGCAGCGGGCCGTTCGCGGACGCGGTGCCGGTGGTGCCGTCTCGGGCCGCCTGCGCCGCTGACGTGTCGAGGGACGTGGTGGTCGCCGGCTCCTGGTCCAGGCGCCGGTCCTCGACCACGTTCGTGCCGCGCGAGCCCCCATCAGCGTCGAGGTCCTCGCGACGGAGCTCGTCGTCGGTCAGGTCGCCGCGCTGACCATCGGCCGGTCCCGTGCGCTCGGCTGGGCTGGTGTCGGTTGGCCGCTGGGCGGCCAGGTCGGCGGTGCTCAGGTCGTCGTGGTGCTGGCTCATCGGTGTGCCTCCTCGCGGTCGTCGCCTTCGGCCTCCAACAGCTCGGAAAACAGCGATCGGTAGTGGACGAACGCCTGTCGCAGGTCATCGGTGCTGGCCAGCCCCTGCTCGTTGGCCTGGAAGACGGCGTGGGCGGCGCGATAGTCCTCGGCGACCCGGGGGTGGTCGACCGAGACGTCGGCGGCCCGCTGGTCGAAATCATCGACCGGGTAGCCGCGGTCACGCATCACCTGGGCCACCAGCGTGTCGGCCTCCTGGGTGGCCCGGGCCGGGTCGTCGACGAACCTGCCCTGGGTGGTCCGCCATGCCTCGAGGTACCGGTCCCGGACGGCCGGCTCGAGGGCGACGATGTCGAGCTCTCGACGCCGCCGCTCGCGGGCTGTCAGATCGGTTTCGGCGGTGCGCTGGTCGCCGGTTCTGGCGACGGTGCGCTGGTACTCGGGACCGAACTGCTGCTGCAGGCGATCGGTACGGCGTCGTCGCCCCAAGAGCATCGCCAGCAGCGCCACGACGACCACGATGACAAGGATCGCGATCAGTAGGCCGGTGTTCATGGACCGCTCCTTTGCTGACCGGGAGGCACCCACCATGAGGGCCGCCCTTGCTGCCCGGCTACCCCTGGGTGACCTCGCCAAACGCCGAAGAGCCGCCGGCCACCTGGGTGATCAGTGGGCCTGAAGCGTCTCTCGCGCGGCGATCGCGGCCCCCCGGGCGCCGGCCATGTCCAGGTCGGGGACGAGGGCGAAGGCCGCCGACGCCTGTTCCTCGCGCAGCGCCGTGTTGTCACGCACCTTGGCCTGGAACCAGTCGCGGAACTGCGGCGCGGCCTCGACGACCCCACCCCCGAGGAAGTAGGTGTCGGGGTCGATGACGTTGGCGGCGATGGTGAACAGCCGGCCGATGGCCATCGCCTGCTGCTCGAAGATCCGCAGGGCCAGCGGGTCCTCGCGCTCGCCGTAGTCGCGGACCAGCTTCGCCGCCTTGGCCGGGGAACCCACCCTGCCCAGTTCGTGGCCGTCGAACTGGGTCAGCCAGTACGGGAGGAGGTTGCGCTCGATCCCGGTCAGGGAGGCCACGCTCTCGGCGTCGCCGACGAAGCCGCAGTTGCACACCGGCAGCGGCTGGCCCTCGGCCAGCAGGCCGTCCATGGGGATCTGGACGTGGCCGAGCTCGCCCGCCATGCCGGCGCCACCCCGCACCACCCGGCCTGCCTCGACCACGCCCCCGCCGAGCCCGGTGCCGACGACCGCAGAGATCGAGGAATGCCGTGCGGCGTCGGCGCCGAAGCGGACATGGTGGGCGTAGAGGGCGGCCGCGTTGGCGTCGTTATTGTAGACCACCGGCAGCCCCAGGCGGGCCTCCAGCGCCCCCCGGACGTCGAAGCCGTGCCAGGCCGGCTGGGGGAAGTTGGTGCCACCCTTGGAGGAGATGACCCCGTCCGCGCTCGCGGGACCGGGGGTGTCCAGGCCCACGGCGCGCACCGACGCCTTGGCCGTCCCCGTCTGCTCCAGAATGTGGTCGAGCGCCTGCACGAGCGCCTCGACCGCGACGTCCGGGCCTTCCTGCACGGAGCTCGGGGTTTCCGCCAGCCGGTCGACCAGGAACCGCCCGGAGGCGTCCAGGACGGTCGCATTGTTGCTGGTGCCGCCGTTGTCGAGGCCGACAACGACCCACGGATCATTTCCCATCGTGCTTCCTCTGTCTGCTCGGTCCCTCCTCGTAGCGACCTCGGCGCAGGTCCGCTCACAAGGTCGGCTGGTGGGCCTATTCGACCTTGGGGCGGTCCTCGTCGGCAGACTGGAGATCTTCGACCCGCAGGGGGCGGAGCCTGGCCCAGGCCAGGAAGACGGCCCCGCCGGCCAGGATGACCAGGCCGGCCCAGAGGTTGATGTTGATGCCGGCGGCCTTTTCCTTGGCGGCGTCGGAGGCGAACACGCCCATGACGGTCAGGATCACGCCGTACAGGGCGAGCAGGCCGCCGATCACCATCCGCAGGTCGAACAGGTTGGCGATGCCGGTGGCCCGGTCGCGGGCCTCGGCCTCCTCGGTCTCGGCGATCTGCTCGCGCGCGACGGCGTCGGGATCGGTCGTGGCCATGGTCACAGCTCCTTAGAACACGAACACCAGGTAGAGCAGGGCGGTGAGGGCGAGGGCGATGCCGCCGAGCAGCGCCGGGCGGCGCCACCAGACTCGTTCGGCCGGGTCCTCCTCGGCGGTGGAGTCCTCGGTATCGGTCAGGCCCCACACCAGCCCCCGCAGCTCGTGCTCGGGTTTGGGCTGGGTGGCCATGCTGACCGCGACGGTCACGACCACGTCGACCACGAAGGCCGCTCCCGCCCCCCAGAAGTCGGCCGCCAGCGGCGAGCCCAGGTCCAGCGGCCCGCGGGAGTGCAGGAAGTGGACGGCGATCGCGGCAAAGGTTCCTGACAGCAGCCCCCAGAAGCCGGCCCAGGGGGTGGCCCGCTTCCAGAACATGGCGATGATGAAGGTGGCGAACAGCGGCGCGTTGAAGAACGAGAACAGCGCCTGGATGTAGTCCATGATGCTGTTGAAGCCGGCCGCGATGAACGCCGTCCCGATCGCGACGACGATCCCGACCACGGTAGCGATGCGGCCGAAGCGCACGTAGTACTCGTCCGGTTCGTCCTTGCGGACATAGGCCTGCCACAGGTCGTAGCTGACCACGGTGTTGAAGGCGGTCACGTTCGCGGCCACCCCGGCCATGAAGGCGGCCAGCAGGCCCGTGATGGCGATCCCGAGCATCCCGTTGGGCAGCCACTGGGAGATCAGGATGGGGACGGCGTTGTTGAACTGCAGGTCGCCGGTCTTGGCCCCCAGACCCTTGATGGTGACGGCGGCGATCAGGCCGGGGATCACGACCAGGAACGGGATGAACAGCTTGGGGAAGGCCGCGATCAGCGGCGTCCGACGGGCCGCGGACAGGTTCTTGGCCGCCAGGGCCCGCTGGACCTCGGCGAAGTTGGTGGTCCAGTAGCCGAAGGAGAGCACGAAGCCGAGCCCGAACACGATCGCGATCCAGTCGGCCCCGATCGGGTTGGTGACGTTGCCGGGCCCGGTCCCCTGCCAGGGTTGGAGGGCGAGGGGGCCGAGGGCCTTGGCCTGCGTCACCTTGTCCTGCAGGCCGCCCCAGCCGCCGACCGCCTTGAGCCCCACGATCGTGAGCGGCACCAGCCCGGCCAGGATGACGAAGAACTGCAGCACCTCGTTGTAGATGGCCGAGGACAGCCCGCCCAGGGTGATGTAGACGAGCACGATGGCGGCGGCCAGGACGATCGAGATGGGGATGGGCCAGCCGAGCAGCAGCCGGATGACCAGCGCCATGGCGAACAGGTTGACCCCGGCGATCAGCACCGTGGCCACCGCGAAGCTGAGCGAGTTGAGCATGTGGGTGGGGTCGTTGAAGCGCAGCCGCAGGTACTCGGGGACGCTGCGGACCTTGCTGTTGTAGTAGAAGGGCATCATCACGATGCCGAGGAACACCATGGCCGGCACCGCGCCGATCCAGTAGAAGTGCACGGTGGCGACCCCGTACTTGGCCCCGTTGGCGGCCAGGCCGAGGATCTCCAGGGCGCCCAGGTTGGCGGCGATGAACGCCAGCCCGGTGATCCAGGCCGGCAGCGAGCGCCCGGACAGGAAGAAGTCCAGCCCGGTGTGGACCTGGCGCCTGGCCACAAAGCCGATCCCGAGCACCACCACGAAGTAGATGGCAAGGATGGCGTAGTCCGCCGCGCCCGCATGCACCTTGAACACCCGAACACCTCCAGGATCGGCTGCGCCTCCGGTTCCCCGTGAGGTCGTGTCGATAAACCACGAGTTCCTGGTTTAGCGAGCTTTGGAGTGGTCACCCAGTCGTCGCCAGCCGCTCAGCGTGTCGCGGGGCTTCGACGGCCGCTTTCGCCCTCAGCCACGGGAAGGATCGCGCCATGCTCGTCCACCGTTCCGCCGCGGTTCAGGTCAGCATCCCTGGCGTCCGGGCCGGACCGCCACGACGCTCGCGTCGGCTCGCGGTCCTGCTGGCCTGCGTGCTGGCGGCGACGATCATCGTCGGCCTCGGCGCCACCAGCGCCACGGCCGGCCGGCTCGCCGGGTCAACCCTGGCGGCGCTCGACGTCAGCACCTGCCCGGGCGGGGCTCAGGACGCCGGGTGGACCCTTTCCACCACGACCTTCGATCCGGCGTTCTACCGTCACGCCTTCGTCGGCAACGGCTATCTCGGGCAACGGGTGCCGGCGACCGGGATGGGGTACATGGCGACGGGCGAGAAGACCGGATGGCCGCTGTTCACCCCGCGCTATGACGGCGCCTTCGTCGCCGGCCTGTACGCGCAGGACCCGGACCTGGCCGGGGGCCGGCAGGCCATCGCCGCCATCCCGACCTGGTCGACGCTGGAGGTCGGCGCAGGCGCCGAGACGTACACGGCCACGACCCCCGCGGCGCGCATCTCCAACTACCGGCAGGCGCTCCTGCTGCGCTGTGGACTGCTCAGCACCGCGCTGACCTGGACCACGAGCGATGGCAGGTCGACCGATCTCGCCTATGACGTCATCGCCGACCGGGTGCACCCGCATGTCGGCGTCGTCCGCCTGCGCATGACGCCGCACTGGAACGGCCAGGCGACGGTCACCGACCGCATCGACGGCGCAGGGGCGCGCAGGCTCGTCCAGACCGGCGGTGGACCCGACGGTCCCGCGACGGTGGACGTCAGCTTCGGCACCGAGACCACGGGCACGGCCGGCACCGTCGCCTCGACGTTGCAGCCCGGCGCGGGCGTCGCCGCCTCCTCGGCCAAGCGCGGCCCCGGCGACGCAGACCTCAGCGCCAGCCAGTCCCTCGCCTTTCCCGTGCGGTCCGGGGCGTCGTACGAATTCGTCAAATACGTCGGCGTCGACACCGCCCTCACCTCGTCCAAGCCCGAGAAGTCCGCGGTGGCGGCCTCCCAGGACGCTGCCGGGCGGGGCTGGTCGGCCTTGCTGGCGGGCCACGCCGCGGCATGGGCCGACCTGTGGCGGAGCGACATCGTCCTGCCCGACCGACCGGACCTGCAGGCCTGGATCCGCTCCGGGCTCTACGGCCTGGTCTCCAACATCCGTGAGGACCAGGACAACAGCATCAGCCCGGTCGGACTGACCAGCGACAACTACGCCGGCCTGATCTTCTGGGATGCCGAGACCTGGATGTACCCGGGCCTGCTGCTGCTGCACCCCGGGATCGCCAGGTCGGTCCTGGAGTACCGCTACCGGACCCTCCCCGGCGCCCGCGCCAACGCACAGCGGCTGGGATACCAGGGCGTCTTCTACCCCTGGAACAGCGGGAGCAACGGGGACCTGGCCACCGAGTGCCACAGCGTGGACCCACCACACTGCGTCACCCAGATCCACCTGCAGGGCGACATCGCCCTGGCCGTGTGGCAGTACTACCTGGCGACCGGGGACACCGGCTGGCTGCGGGCCCACGGCTGGCCGATGCTGCAGGGAATCGCGCAGTTCTGGGCCGGACGGGTCACGGCCAACGGTGACGGCAGCTACTCGATCGACAACGTCGCCGGGCCGGACGAGTACAGCAACGGCGTCCGTGACGGCGTCTACACCAACGCCGTGGCCGCCAC
>Ga0075423_10004214_pt1 | contig 13311 bp, 11 predicted proteins | sample SoiMethybrSBSTD2_FD_80114 | JGI IMG/M metagenome (GOLD analysis project Ga0075423, IMG submission 80114) | Bulk soil microbial communities from a Populus tree surrounding site in Tennessee, USA - Soil MetaG P. TD hybrid SBSTD2 | ecosystem: Environmental > Terrestrial > Soil > Tree plantation...
CGAGCCGCTGAATGGTGGCGCGCTCCAGCGGCAATCCGGTGTCCGCCATGACCGCCCGTGCGTCGTCCTCGAGGCGTCGGAAGGCGGCCTCCAGCTCGCCCACGCTCCCCTCGTCGAGGCGAATGCCCACGGTAGCCACGCGGTCCACCCGCGCGGGCGCCACGAGGAGGCCGAGCGCGGAGGCCACGCCCGCCGATGGCGGACATACCACGCGGGCCATGCCGAGCTTCCGCGCCAGCGACCAGGCGTGGACCGGCCCCGCCCCGCCCGTGCAGAGCAGCGCGTAGTGGCGCGGGTCGCGGCCGCGCTCGGCGATGTGCACGCGCGCCGCCGAGGCCATGCTCTCGTTGACCACGTCGTGAATGCCCCACGCCACCTGGGTGGCGGGCAGGCCCAGTCCGGCGGCGACACGCTCCACCGCCGCGCGCGCGGCGGGCACGTCCAGCGCCAGCTCGCCTCCCGCGAAGTATTCAGGATTGAGGTAGCCGAGCAGGAGATCGGCGTCGGTGACCGTCGGCTCCGCGCCGCCGAGCCCGTACGCGGCCGGGCCCGGCTGCGAGCCCGCGCTGCGCGGCCCCACCTTGAGGAGGCCGATCTCGTCCACGGACGCGATGCTGCCGCCGCCCGCGCCGATCTCGATCAGCTCGATGGTGGAGATGCGGATGGGGAGCCCGCTGCCCTCGATGAAGCGCCGCTGCCGCGCTGCCTCGAACGAGTACGCGGTCAGGGGCTCGCCGCCGTCCACGAGCGAGAGCTTGGCGGTGGTGCCGCCCATGTCGAACGCGAGCACCCTCCCCTCGTCGACGTCGTCGCGGCCGAAGAAGGCGGCCGCGATGGCGCCGGCCGCGGGGCCGGACTCGAGCATGCGCACCGGCGCGCGCTCCGCCTCGGCCACGTGGGTGAGCCCGCCGCTCGAGAGCATGAGGAGCAGCGGCGCCGGGATGCCCGCCTCCGCGACGCGCCGCCCCATCAGCTCGAGATAGCGCTGGGCGAGCGGCTTGATGTAGGCGTTGGCCGCGGTGGTGGACGCGCGCTCGAACTCTCGGATCTCCGGCGCGACCTCATGGGACGTGGTGACGGCCACCCGGGGGAGGAGACGGGCCACGATGCGCGCGGCCTCCGCTTCGTGGCGTGGATTGGCATAGGCGTGGAGGAACACGATCGCGATCGACTCGGCGCCGGCCTCCACCAAGCGCCGGGCCCGCGCCCCGACCTCGCGCGCGTCGAGGCGACGCCGCACGCGGCCGTCCGCGCCCACGCGCTCCGCCACCTCGAGGCGCAGGTCGCGCGGCACCAGGGGCTCGGGCTTGGTGATGGCGAGGTCGTAGAGCTCGAACTTCCGCTCGCGGCCGATCTCCAGCGTGTCCGCGAAGCCCGCGGTGGTGAGGAGTCCGGTGCGCGCGCCTTTTCGTTCTATCAGGGCGTTGGTAAAGAGCGTGGTGGCGTGGACGACACGGGTGAATCGCTCCGGCTCGAGACCGCCCTCCCGCAGGATCGCGTCCACGCCCGTCGCCACCGCGCGCGCGGGATCGTCTTGGGTGGTGAGGACCTTGCGGCTCCATTGCCGGCCCGTCTCGTGGTCGTAGACCACGAGGTCGGTGAAGGTACCGCCGATGTCGATGCCGAGGGCGTACTGAGACACCCGGAGCGTGGTCATGGCGAGACCCTAGGCCGCGGGGGCTGTCACGTCAAGCCTGGACGCGGCCGCGGAGCGTGCGTGCTATACCGATGGCGATGCGCGTCACCATCGTGGGCGGCGGCCCCGCCGGACTCTACCTCGCGCTGCTGCTCAAGCGCGACGATCCCCGCCACGAGATCCGCGTGATCGAGCAGAATCCCGAGGGCGCAACCTACGGCTGGGGCGTGGTGTTCTCGGAGCGCGCGCTCGGATTCCTCGCCGAGGCCGATCCCGAGTCGTACCGCGACCTCGAGGCGCGGCTCGAGGTGTGGAGCGACCAGGCCATCGTCCACCGCGGCGAGGCGGTGCGCATCGACGGGCTCGGCTTCTCCGGCATCGCCCGCCTGCCCCTTCTCGCCATCCTTCAGGCGCATTGCCGCCGGCGCGGCGTGGTCCTCGAGCTCGGCTCGCGCTGCGAGGATCCCGGCGCGCTGGCCGGCGCCGACCTCCTGGTTGGCGCGGACGGCGCGGGCAGCCTCGTGCGCGAGCGCTACCGCGACGCGTTCGAGCCCGACATCACCACGCTGTCCAACCGATACATCTGGTACGGCACCGCGCAGCCGTTCGACTGTCTCACCCTGACCTTCCGGGATACACCCCACGGCTTCTTCGTGGCGCATCACTACCGGCACGCGCCGGACGCGAGCACGTTCGTGGTGGAGTGCGACGCCGACACCTGGGCGCGCGCGGGCTTCGAGAGGATGTCCGAGGAGGCCGCCCGCCGCTACTGCGAGGGGGTGTTCGCGCCGGATCTGGCCGGGCATTCCCTCCTGAGCAATCGCTCGGCGTGGCTGCGCTTCCGCATGGTCACGAACCGCCGCTGGCACCATGCCAACGTCGTGCTCCTGGGCGATGCGCTCCGCACCGTGCACTTCTCGATCGGGTCGGGCACGCGCACTGCCCTCGAGGATGCGATTGCCCTGGCCCGCGCGCTCGCCGAGCAGGGCTCGGTGCACGCGGCGCTCGCCGCGTTCGAGGCGGCGCGGCGGCCCGCGGCGGAGCGGCTTCTCGAGGTGGCGCGACAGAGCGGCCTCTGGTATGAATCCTTCGGCGCGATGATGCGCCTCGACCCCGTGCCCTTCGCCCACTCCTATGTGACGCGCGGCGGCCGCATCACGCCCGAGCGTCTGCGCGCGCGGTCGCCCCGCTTCGCCGCGGCCTACGAAGCCTACCGGCCCCGATGACCGGGGGCTCGCCGGGCTGGCTGCTCCTTCGCTATCTCCTCGGCATCACCGCCGTCATCACGCTGGCGCCCTTCCGCTTCGCGTGGCCGCCCGACTTTCACCTGTCCTTCCTGCTGGATCCCGGCGACGTGATCGCCAACGTGCTGCTGTTCGTGCCGCTCGGCTTTCTCTTCCGGGTGTCGGCGACGACGGCGACCGGGCGAGGGCCCGTCACGGCCCTCCTCGCCGGCCTGGCCGTCAGCGCCGCGCTGGAGACGGCGCAGATCTTCCTGCCCGGCCGGTTCGCGAGCCCCGTGGACGTGGCCACCAACGCGGCCGGCGCGTGGCTCGGCGCCTTCCTCCACGAGCGCATCCAGATCCGACTCGACCGCGATCTCGTGCGCGGCCTGGCGCTGGAGCTGCCGCTCATGAACCTCATCTATCTCCTCGTCCCGCTGCTCTGGCTGGATGGACTGGCGGCAGGGCGCGACGCGGGGCGCCTCGTGCTCGGCCCCGTGCTCGGTCTCGCGGGCGGCGTCGTGATCACCGCGACGTGGCGCCATCATTTTCGTCAGGCCGCCGTGCGCACGCCGGCGGGCCTGGCCGTCGTCGGCGGGGTCTGGTATGCCCTCGGCGCCCTGCCCGGGCTCGCGCGACGCCCGTGGCTGCTGCTCGCCGGCTCGGTGGTGATCGCCCTGCTGGTGTGGCTGGGGGCGAGGCGGCCGCTTCCGGCGACTCCGGAGCGGCGCTTCGAGCTGTCCACGCTTCGCCGCGTGTGGCCGCTGCTGGGCGGCTATCTTCTCCTGAGCGCCCTCTGGCCCGTACCGTGGACGGCCGGCGCATGGCACGGCGGATGGGGCCTGGCCGAGCTCCGTGACATGCCGGGCCTCGTGCCCATGCTCCGCACCCTGGAGTACCTCGCCGCCTTCACGCTGCTCGGCTATACGATCGCCGAGGCGCGCGGCCGCCATGACGATCCGCCCGTGCCGCTGGCCATCCGGGTGGCCACCCTGTGCCTGGCCGCCGCCGCCCTGCTGGAGGGCCTGCGCGGCTTTCATCCCGCGCACCGCGCGAGCGGCCTCGCGCTGCTCCTCGCGGGCGCGGCGGGCCTCTATGGCGGGCTGATTTACCGGCGGCAGCTCGCGGTCGTGCGCGCGATCATCGCGACGCGCATCGCTTGAACCGGGGCCGCGACGACGGTATACCGGAGGCGGAGGGACCTGCGCCATGTTCATGCCCAAGAAGACGATCGGGCAGCTCGTCGCCGAGGCCAAAACCCGCATCGAGAACGTGAGCATCGAGCAGCTCAAGCGCGAGCTCGACCGGGGCGGCGTGCAGCTCCTCGACATCCGCGACATCCGCGAGCGACAGAAGCTCGGGTGGATTCCCGGCTCCCTGCACGTGCCGCGGGGCATGCTCGAGTTCTGGCTCGATCCGACCTCGCCCTATCACAACGGCCGGGTCGATCCCGAGAAGCGCATCGTCATCTACTGCGCCGGCGGCGGGCGCTCGGTGCTCGCCACCGACGTGCTCCGCGAGATGGGCTTCCCCGACGTGGCCAACTTCGAGACCGGCTTCAACTCCTGGAAGGCGGCGGGCCTGCCCATCGAGGGCGCGCCCGCCGGCGCGCCGAAGGAAGCGGGGGGCACGTGGACGACGCCCGGCGCGGGGAACAAGGCGGAGTAGCGCAGGCCATGGCCGACGAGCGGCTGGCCTTCCTCGGGCTAGGCGAGCAGGCGCGGCGGATCCGCGCGCGCGAGATCTCCCCCGTGGAGCTGACCGAGGCGCACCTGGCGCGCATCGAGCGCCTGAACCCGCGCCTCGGCGCCTACATCACCGTGTGCGCCGATGGGGCGCGGGCAGCCGCGCGCGCGGCGGAGCAGGCGATCGCGCGGGGCGCGCGGCTGGGCCCCCTCCACGGGATCACGGTCGGCGTGAAGGACATCTTCGACACCGCCGGGGTCCGCACCACCCACGGCTCGTCCTTCTACCGGGACAACGTGCCCGTGGAGGACGCCGACTCCGTGCGGCGCCTCAAGGCGGCGGGCGCCATCGTCATCGGCAAGTGCAACACCCACGAGTTCGCCGCCGGCTCCACGACGAACAATCCCTGGTACGGCCCCGCGCGGAACCCGTGGAATCTCGACCGCTCGCCGGGCGGCTCGAGCGGCGGCTCGGGCGCCGCCGTCGCCGCATTCCTCTGCGCCGCCGCCACCGGCACCGACACCGGCGGGTCCATCCGGAGCCCCGCCGCCTGCTGCGGCGTGGTGGGGCTCAAACCCACCTACGGGCGTGTGAGCCTGCGCGGCATCTATCCCAACGCGCTCAGCCTCGACCACCCGGGCCCCATCGCGCGGAGCGCGCGGGACGCGGGGCTCGTGCTGCAGGGGATGGCGGGCTGGGATCCGGACGATCCGACCAGCGAGAACGTGCCGGTCCCGGACTTCACCGAGGGCATCGAGGCCGGCGTGAGCGGGATGCGGCTCGCGCTCTGCCCGGATTTCCACGGCGCCGAGCTGGACCGGTCGGTGGAGGCCGCCCTCGACGAGGCGGTGAAGACGCTGGCGGGGCTCGGGGCGCGCATCGAGACCGTGGGCTTCCCGCTCCGCGAGGCCCTGCAGGCCGCGCGGATCGCCATCTCGCGAGCGGAGTTCCTGGCCCTGCATCGCGCGCGCTTCGCCGCGCAGCCGGAGGGCTATGGCGCGGACGTGCGGGAGCGGCTGCGCGAGGCCGCCGCCACGACGCTCGACGACTACGTGCGCGCCTGCCGCGACCGCGAGCGCGTGCGCCGCGCGCTCGACGTGCTGCTCGGCGAGGTGGACGCGCTGATCCTGCCCGTGTCGCCGTGCGAGGCGCCGCTGATCGATGGGACCGCGCGCGTGAACGGCAAGGATGTCGTGTTCGCCGAGGTCGGCATCCCCCTGCGCGGCCCCGTCAACGTGACCGGGCTGCCGGCGATTGCCATACCCGTTGGATATTCCCCGGGCGGCCTGCCGCTGTCGATGCAGATCGTGGGGCCCCGCTGGGGCGAGGCCAAGATCCTGCGCATCGCCCACGCCTACGAGGAGGCGACGCCGACGCTGCGCAACCGCCGCCCGGCGTTCGACTAGCCCTTTCCCAATCCTCTCCGCGTGGGGAGGGGGGAGCTAGATCTCCGTGAGGCGCACCACATCGGCGCGGCCGTCCATGTACTCGCCCATCTTCCGGCCGAGCGCCTTGAAGTAGTCGGTGCCGCGGTGGGCCTCCACCGCCGCCTGATCGGTGTAGCGCTCCATGAACACGTAGGTCCCCGCCGCCTCGTTCCGGTGGAGCGCGTAGAGCTTGCAGCCGGACTCGTTCGCGTTGACCTTGGCCACCAGCTCCTTCGCCACCGCCTCGAATTCCTTCTCCATCCCGGTCTTCACCTTGATCGTCGCGACGACGCCGAGCATCACACTCTCCGTTCCGGGCCGCGCGCGGCCCCTGGGGTGCCGCCGAGGGCACCGTGGTCGATGGACGCCTGCTGCACATGGTTGCGGAAGCCGATGGGATCGCGCACGCGCCGGAACACCTCGCGCGTGCCGCCGGTGCCGATGACGGTGATGTCGCCGTAGTTGACGAGCCGCCCCGGCAGACCCTGCTCCACGCCGATGGACTCGACCTTGGCGAGCAGGAGCTCGGTGGTGTACCGGGCCACGAGCCCGACCTTGAAGATGACGCGGCTCGAGGTCACCGCGAACTCGCTCGTCATCAGCTCCACCCAGTGGATGAGCCCGAATCCGATGCCGATGAGCGCGACGGCGGGCCCGGCCCACCAGAGCCACGGCGGCTCCGGCACCGATCGGTAGAGCCCGACCCCCAGCGCGATCCCGATGAGAACGAGGAGCGCCGGGCGCAAGAAGAGGATCCAGTGCAGGCGTGTCTTGTAGCGCACGCGCTCGCCGGGAAGAAGATGCCGCTCGACGTAGCCCATCGGCTCAGAAGAGGACGTAGCCCCCGTCGATCACCAGCGTGTCCCCGGTGTGATAGGCGGACAGATCGCTGGCGAGATACACCGCGATGCCCCCGAAGTCGTCGCCCACGCCCCACCGTCGCATCGGCACCCGCGGCAGCACCTTCTGGGTGAAGGCCTCGCCGTGCAGCGCCTGCTCGGTCATCGGTGTGTCGATCCACCCCGGCACGATCGCGTTGACTCGGATCTTGTGGCGGGCCAGCTCGACGGCGAGCGCGCGCATCAACGAGATCACGGCGCCCTTGGTGGCCGCGTAGTGCTGGCTGCGCGGCGCTCCCATGATCGCGGAGAGGCTGGAGGTGACGGCGAGCGACCCGCCCCCGCCGCGCTCGATCATGTGCCGCGCCGCCGCGCGCAGCGTGAAGAAGGCGCCGTCGAGGTTCACGCTCATGACGCGCCGCCACTCCGCGGTCGCCATGTTGGCGAAGCCGCCCCCGCCGCCGCCTCGCCCGCTCACCCCCGCGTTGACGAAGCACGAGTCGACACGACCCAGCGCCTTCACGGTTTCGGAGAACGCCCGGTCCACCGCGACCCCGTCGGCCACGTCGCAGCGGAGGGCGAGGGTCGTGCCGCCGTGCTTGTCGAGGCGCGCCTTCGCCGCGCGGTTCTTCTCCTCGTTGGTGCCCCAGACGCATACGCTCGCGCCCGCCTCGGCGAGGGCCTCGGCCATGCCGAGCCCGATGCCGCTGTTGCCGCCGGTGACGAGCGCGACCTTGCCGGCGAGTTCGAAGCCGCGATGGCCCATGACTCTCCTTTCTCTATCACGCTTCCCACGTCACCGCTTCGCCGCGGGCAGTCGGTCGTCGTAGCCGACCAGCTCGACATAGCCGCTGCCCAGCACCGTGCGCGTGCCCTCGAGCCCGTGCGCCTGCACCGCGCCTTCCCAGTACCGCGCCCCCACGTCCAGCTCCTGATCGGCGAGGCGCGGCTCGATGGTCAGCGTGAGGCCGCCGCGGAGATCGGTGAGCTGCCAGCCCGCAGGATAGCCGACGCCGGTCCGCTGACTCCGCCACGTGCCGCGGGGCTCGAGTCTGACGTCGGAGGCGGCGAGCGGGCGCGTGCCCCCCCGGGCGTCCACGAGCACGCCGGCGCTCCACGGCGCGGGGCGGCCGTCCTTGCCGCGCAGCTGATAGAACATCAGGTCGCGGCCGTCGTCGAGATGGAGCGCGAACCAGTCCCAGCCCGCGAGATCGGCGCCGAGCGCGCTCGTGCTCCACTCGCGATCCATCCACGCGAGGCCCTCGACGTTGAGGCGCTCGCCCCGCACGCGGATGGTGCCGCGAGCGAGCATGCGGGTCAGCGAGTAGTAGTACGACGCGTTGCCGGGCTCGGGCCCCTTGCGCGAGAGCCCCTGGTCGCCCTCGAGGACCGGCGGTTTGGCGCTATCGAGCCAGAGATCGACGCTCACGTCCTCCTCGCCGGCGCGCAAGCGGATGGGCAGCGGCGCGCTCCCATCGCTGCCCGCCTCCCAGTCGCCCACCCAGACCCGGAAGGGCTCCGCGGTGGCGCCCGCGAGGTCGAGCGCAGCGCGGCTGGTGCGGGCCCACGCGCGGAAGCGCTCGCTCCGGGTGTCGGTGAGGGCGAAGTGGGCCATGTAGACCTGGTTGGTCGCCCACGCCGACTCGCGCGGCGCCATGTGCGGCGCCAGCGCGGTGCGGAAGAACGTGAGCTGGAAGCCGAAGTGCCGCCCCGACGCGGAGACGAGGTTCCCCGTCCAGTACCACCACTCCGTGCGGAAGTCGGGGTGCGGTCCGTGGTCCCGCGGGAACGCGAAGGCGTGTGGCGCGTCCGCGCGGGCGAAGCCCTCGGCGGGCGCCGCGGACAGGGCGCTCGCGACGGACAGCCGCGCGCGCACCGGTCCCGACGGGTTCCAGCGCGGTCCCTCCGTGACCATCAGGAGCGCGGCCATGCCGATCGCGAGCAGCAGGACCAGCACTGCGATGCGCGCGGCCGCCCAGCGCACCCATCCCCACATCTCCAGCCGTTCGGCCGGTCCGCGCAGGTTATTCATCGTGGAGCGCCTCCGCGGGCGACGCGCGCGCCATGCGCGCCGCCGGGTACGCGCCGGCGAGCGCCGCCGCCGCCACCGCGAGGAGCAGGCCCTGGAGCAAGATCTCGGGGCGCACGTCGATGGGCATCGTCCAGCCGAACGAGCGGCGGTTGATCACGAACACGAGCACGCCGGCCAGCAGCACGCCCACCGGCATCGCGAGGAGCCCCGCCACGAGTCCGATGAGGCCGGTCTGCGCGGTGATGACACCCCACACCTGGCCGGGGGTGAGGCCGAGCGCGCGCACGAGGCCCATCTCGCGCACGCGCTCGAGCTCGAGCGCCATGAGGGCGGAGAGCACGCCCACGAAGGCCACCGCCACGATGAGGAGGCGCAGGACCCGGGTGACCGCGAAGGTGCGGTCGAAGATCACCAGCGAGGCCTCGCGGAGCGCGCGGTTGGAGCGGATCAGCACCTCGGCGCCGCTGGGGCCCTCCGCGGCGCGCGCGCGCAGCGCGGCGATGAGCGTCGGGATGTCGGTGCCGGGCGCGGCGTAGATGGCTACCGACGACACCCCGCGGTCCGCCCAGTGCCGCTCGTACGTGGCGCGGCTCATGATGACCACGCCCGCGCTCGAGCCGTAGTCGTAGAAGATGCCGGCGATGCGGAAGCGCACCTCGCCATGCTCGGTGCGGAGCCGCACCGAATCCTCCACTCCCACGCGATGCCGGTAGGCGAAAGGCTCCGAGACGATCACCCACCCTCGCTCGAGCGCCGGCCACACCGCCTCCGGCCGGCCCCGCTTGAACGTGAAGCCCGGCGGCTGTCCCGCGGCCACGCCGATGGCGACGACGTTCACGGGGCCGCGCGGGCTCGCGACGGTGACCCCGCGGGCGGTGCCGGCGGCGACCACGTCCGGCGTGGTGGCCAGGCGCTCGATCAAAGCAGGATCCAGCGTCGAGTCGGGGCGGGTGCCGATGAGGCTCGGCGGGGAGACGTAGACGTCCGCGCGCAGCGTTCCCTCGAGCCAGCGGATCACCGCCTCGCGGAAGCTCGCGATCATGATGCCGACGCCGACGGTGGCCGACACCGCGATCATGAGGGCGGCGATGGCCACGCCGGTGCGCGACAGCGCGGCGGTGATGCCTCGCGCGGCCATGCGGCCGAGCAGCCCACCCGCGTGCGCGATCGGGACATCGAGCGCCGCGAGGATCACCGTCACCGCGAGCGGGGTCACCAGCGCCGTGCCCATGAGCAGCGCGAAGAGGCCCATGAAGCCCCACACCGGCCCGTTCGGCAGCAGGAGGACGAGGCCGAGCCCGCCGAGCGCCACCCCCAGCAGCGCGGCGCGCGGCGCGGCGCGGCGGCTCGCCGCCTCCAGCCGCGAGCGCAGCAGGGCCTCGCGCGGCCGGATCCCGGTGGCCTCGCGGGCGGGCGCGAGCGCGGCGAGCAGCGTGGTGCCGAGCCCGAGGGCCACGGCTTGCAGCACCGCCACCGACGTGAGATACACCTCGCGAACGGACAGCGCGAAGTACAGATCGTTGATGGTGCGAGTGACGAGGTGGAGCAGTCCCTGGGCGAGACCCAGGCCGAGACCGATGCCGAGCAGGGTGCCCACCGCGCCCATCGCGAGCGCCTCGACGGCGATCAGCCCGAAGATCTGGCCGCGGGTCACTCCCAGCGCGCGCAAGGTGCCCAGCAGCGTCCGCCGCTGCACCACCGAGAACGTCATCGTGTTGTAGATGAGGAACATCCCCACCACGAGGGCGAGCAGGGAGAGCGCGCGGAGATTCAGGGTGAAGGCGGCGGTCATCGACGCGATCGCGCTGGCCTGCGCGCCCGCCCGGATCAGCTCGGCGCCCGGGGGCAGCGCCTCGCGGATGCGCTCGAGCAGCGCCCGATCGACGGGACGATAGCCCATCATGAGGTCGATGCGGGAGAGGCGGCCGCGGAGGCCCGCCACTTCCTGGGCGGTGGCGATGTCGGTGACGAGCACGCTCTCGAGAGCCTGCGTCGAGAGCGAATCGACGGGCTCGAACGTGCCCACGAGGACGAGCGGGCGCCTCACGCCCGCCACGCGCGCCATCAGCGTGGCGCCGGGGGAGACGCCCAGCTCGCGCGCGGCCGGTCCGGACATCAGCATCGCGCCAGGACGCGTGAGGAGCGCGGACACCGTGCGGAGCGGCTCCTCTCCGGCGAGATGCGGGCGGAAGGGTGTCTCCGCGAAGGGATCCACGCCCATCAGCTGCATGACGCGCCCGGGGTGATCGGGGAGCGCCACATCTACCGCCACCACCGGCGCCGCGCGCGGCACCGCGAGGTCGAGGCGTATCGTGCGATAGATCTCCTCGGGCAGGCCGGCCGGCCCGCCCACGATCTGATGGGTCGCGCGGCCCGTCACCGCCTCGGTGGCCAGCTCGAACGCGCGCCGCGCGCTTTCGGTCGCGAGCCCGATGGCCAGCGCCACCGCCACACCGAGCGCGATGCCGAGCACTGAGAGCCCGATCTGCCACGGGTGGCGGACGAGATGGCGCAGGCTCGCCCGCCAGAGCAACGGGGTCATCGGCCTCGCTCCTCGCGCTGCTCCGCGAGCTGGCCGTGCTGCACGAGGAAGACGCGGTCGGCGCTGCCCACGACCTCCGCGCTGTGGGTGGCCATCACCACGGTCTTGCCCAGCTCGCGGACGAGCTGATCGAGCAGCGCCACCACCACCTTGGCCGTCTCGGCGTCCAGGTTGCCGGTGGGCTCGTCGGCGAGGACGAGCGCGGGGTCGTGCACGAGGGCGCGCGCCACCGCAACGCGCTGCTGCTCGCCGCCGGAGAGGCGGTCCGGATAGGCGTGCGCACGGTCGGCGAGACCTACGCGGTCCAGGAGATCGGCGGCGCGGGCCCGCCCGCGCGGGTCGGCGCGGCCCAGCAGCTCCAGCGGCAGGAGGAGGTTCTCCTCCACGGTGAGCAGCGGGACCAGGTTGAAGAACTGGAAGACGAAGCCGATGTGCTCCCGCCGGAACAGCGTGCGAGCCCGCTCGTCGAGGGTCGTGAGATCGGTGCCGTTGACGAGAACGCTGCCCGCGCTGGGCCGGTCGATCCCGCTGATGAGGTTCAGCAGCGTGGACTTGCCCGACCCGCTGCGCCCCACGAGCACCGCGATCTCTCCGAGCCACAGCGTGGCGTTGACGTCGCGAAGCACCGTGCGCTCGCTGTCCCCTTCGCGGTAGAGCTTGGTGAGGCCGCGAAGCTCGACGGCGGGGAGCAGCATGGGGCCGTCATTGTAGCAGCGCGGCGGGCCGCGCCGGGGGCGCACACCTTTGAATCCTTATCATCACCTTGCCCCGCCCCCCTCTTGCGTGCCGGCTGCGCCTCCGGCCCCGAGGGCGCGCCCTAGCGCCGGCCCAGCTCGGCGAGGACGCGCGGCCAGAGATCGATCCAGCAGCACACGTGGTCGTAGTCCGGGACCACGGTGAGCGACCCCGCGGGGATGCCGCCTCCGCTCACGATGGCGGGCAGCACCACCGTGTCGCGCGCGCCGGCGTAGTGGCGCTGGCGGATGGCCGCGGGCAGCGGCGGCTGCGTCGCGGGGCTCAGCGAGGCGGCGAGCGCCGGCTGGCCGTGCCGGCGCGTCCAGCCTTCCACGTCGAGATTGGCGGCGATGGTCACGACGCCGGTGGTCTCGGGCGCCCGCGCCGCCGCCAGCATGGCCAGCGTGCCGCCGCCGCCATAGCCCACCCAGACGATCTCGCGATGCCGGCCCGCCGCGGCCAGATTGCGCGCCGCCGCCGCGAGGCTCGCCACCACCGCGTCAGAGTAGCGGGCGTCCGTCCACAGCGCGGGCGCACACGGAGGCGTCGCGGCCGTCCCGTGATAGCACGGGCGGCCGAGGTACACCGCGGGGGCCGGATCCAGCGCGAGCAAACGTAGTGTCAGTGGCTCGTGAGGGGTTGGATCGGCGGCGGGCGCCCGGCCGTCCCAGGGCCGGCCGTCTCCGTCCAGGTACACGTGCAGCACGCGCGCCGCCGTCGCGCCCGGGCGCCGGTAGACCACGTGCGTGAAGCCCTCGCCCGGCACCGTGCCGCGCTCGAGGGTCAGCGTGGCGGCCCGCGCGTCGAATCGCTCGGTGGGAGAGGCGCAGCCGGCGGCGAGCGCGCCGGCGAGAAGCAGCGTCGCGGCAAGCGAGGAGCCGCGCATGCCCCGGATGTTAGCACCCCCTCACCCAGCCCCCCGAGGGGGAGAGGGTCGGGGTGAAGGGGTCAGGAAGCGGCGGAGAGCATGCGGCCGCGTGGCGCCGCGATGCCGTGGGCGCCATCCGAGAGGGCGGCGGCCAGCATGTCGCCCAGCGCCACCGTGTAGCGCGCGCGGCGCGGCTTTTCCTCGAGGAACGCGCGCAGCGCCGTGGACGGCATCACGGGATGCCAGGGCCGGTCGGCGGTCAGGCGGCCGGACGGGTGGGTGATCACCACCGCGGTCTCCACCCAGCGCAGCAGCGAGCCGGC
>Ga0075423_10004217_pt1 | contig 13309 bp, 7 predicted proteins | sample SoiMethybrSBSTD2_FD_80114 | JGI IMG/M metagenome (GOLD analysis project Ga0075423, IMG submission 80114) | Bulk soil microbial communities from a Populus tree surrounding site in Tennessee, USA - Soil MetaG P. TD hybrid SBSTD2 | ecosystem: Environmental > Terrestrial > Soil > Tree plantation...
ACACTCGACTCGCTGTTCCTGGATGATCTCCGCTATGCAAAGGAGATCAAGCTCGAGGAATTCAATCGACGGTCGTGGCTCGAACAACTCCTCGAGTGGGGAGCGAACACCTTGCAGCGCGTGCTCTGACCGAGAGGTTGGGCAACGTCAGCCGCGAATGTCGGCACGGCCCAGAGCGGCGCGGACGGCCTCGCGCATGGCGACGATCGCATCTTCGCTCGATGCCGGGGAGTCATCGCGGACGTGAATCTCTATTCCATCCGCGACGGGAACGCGACGCCACGCGATCGCCTGCTGGTCGTCCTGGGCGACGACGGCGTCCGCACGCGCACCGAGGGCTGGCGCGAGAGACTGAGCGATGCGACGCTCGAGAAGGTCTCCCGTGGTCTCGCGCATCTCGCGCTTAATGACATCGAGCGTCTGGCCCTCGCGCTGCCGGATCTTGATCGCGAGCAGCTGGAGCAGATGCCGATAGTTGTAGATCGCCGCGGTGCCGGTGCCTTCCGGCCGGTCGAGCAGGCCGTTGGACACGTAGAACCGAACTGCTCGGGCGCTCGGGGCGGCTCTGGCAGACGCGTTCGTGGGCCGCATGCCCGCCGCGTCGACTAGTGCGGTGACGTGGGCCGCGAGCCCGCGAGCGTTCCAGGGGGCGTGGCGGGCGTGCGCGCGAAGAAGAGCAACCGGTGATTCAGCCATGATGCGAACATAATCACGTCAGCGAGGCGGTACGAGGGGTGCTCGGGAGGCTAACCGCGACGGTCGTGCCCATTTCCGCAGAGCTTTCGACGGTGATCGTGCCCTGGTGCTCCTCGACGATTCGCTGGGCGAACGCGAGCCCCATCCCGGGGCTTCCTGGCTTCGTTGACAGAAACGGTTCGAAGACTCGCGGCAACATCTCCGCCGGGATCGGCGCGCCGCCGTTCGTGAGCCGACACCGCCATCCACCGTTTGGGAGCAGCGTTGACTGGAGCGACAGATCCGACGCCACAGGGGCGGCGTCGACCGCATTCGTGAGGATGCTCTTGAACGCCTGGGCCAACTGCTCGCCGTCGATGACGATCGACGCGGGCGTAGCCGGCGTTGTTCGCCGGATGGCGATTGCGCGGCTCTCGAGCCGACCACGCTCCGACTCAAGCACGGCGTCCCAAACCGCATCGGGATCGGCGTGCGCCAACTTCAGCACGATCGGCCGCCCGAGCTCGACCAACGTGCCGACCATTCGATTGAGTCGCTCAACCTCGCGCAAAATGCGTCCGACGTTGGTCTCCATGACCGGGTCTTCTCGCGCCCGGAAGCGGAGTAGCTGAGCGGCGGACGAGATCCCAAAGATCGGGTTACGAAGCTCTTGCGCGACCCCCGCCGCAACTTCGCCGATCGCGCCGCTCCTGCGCCGACGACCTGAGTTCGCAACATGCCGTGCGCGGTCGATGGCCGCCGAGAGCTGTGTGGCAACAGCCAACAGATAGCGGCGAGCCTCGGCCATCTCTTCGGGGGAGTCGATGGCGTCGATGTCGATCGAGATGACGCCAAGCGGCCCGGATCGGGCGGGCAGTGCGGCTGTCAGGGTGACGGTCGAACCAGCACGCGACGCGACAACACCGCCGTTCTCGAGCGCGGAATGCCAGGCGCGAGCGAAGCGTTGCTCGAGCGATCGGCGATCGCTCTCGGACCCGGCGTCATATACGATGCGGGGGGAAGTGCCGTGGTCATCGCTCACGGCAACGACGACCACATCCGCGCGCAGCGTCTGACGGAGCTGCTGCGCGGCTTCGAGGTACGCTTCGCCAACGTCGACGGCGCGAGCGAACGCGAGGCCGGAATCGACGACGGCTTCTCGAGCGTGATCCGTCGAGGTGATATCGACAGTGCAGACCACGAAACCGGTCACGGCGCGAGCGTCGTCATGCAGCGGTGTCATCTGCGCCAGAAAAATGCGATCGTCCCCGCGACCGCGCTCAAGCTCCCACCGAACGACCGGGGCTCGGCCGGTTCGAAGACGCTGCATTCCGTACTCGATCTGGTCGCGCGACATGGTAGCGCCCATTGCATCCCAAATCGGTGCCCCACGGCTGGCATCGCCAATCGTGGCGGTGGGGGCTCCCCCATCTTCGCTGAACCGCGGTGCTGCGTGGCGCACGCTGGTGAGGTGACCTTCGAGATCCAGCGCGTAAATGTTGACGGGAAGCGCGTCGAGCAGTGCATGCTCGGAGAGGTCGGTGGACAGCATGGTCCGGCGGAGAGTGGGTCGTGAGTGCGGCGTGAATGCGAACGGGATAGGCGGAAGACGAAACCGCGGGGCGCCGACTGAGCCGGCAGCACCCCGCGGTCATAACTGATCGAAAACTGGCGCCTGACGCGCCGATGGAGCGCTGCCTCGACCTACTTCTTCTTGGCCTTTCCGCCGCGGCCGCTCGCTTTGCGAGCCGGGGCCTTTTTGCTCGCGGCTTTCTTGCCGGCCGACTTTTTCGCGCCTTTCGCTGCGCTCTTGGCCTTGGCGACTTTTTTCGCTCCGCCCTTCGCCGCGGAGCGCGCACTTTTCCCGCTTTTTGCAGCCGCCTTCTTTGCCGGCTTCTTCGCGGGTGCGCTCTTCGTTGCCGCCTTGGCGGGGGCCTTGGATGCGGCTGGCTTCGGGGGCGGAGCGGGTGCGGGAGCGGCCGCCGGAGCGGGCGATGCCGCTGAGGCGGTGGATGCCACTACGCTTTTTTCAGCGGGCGTCTTACGCGGGCGTCCCGGTCGGCCGGGACGCGGGAAGACCTCGGCCTCCTCCTCGTCTTCCTCGTCGCCACCACCGACCGCCTCGGTTTCCTCGTCGTCGTCGCGGTCATCGCTCTCGTCGGCGTCATCCCACAGGCTTTCGTCGCGTTGGTTCAGGACCCAGCCGCCGTCCTCGTCGTCGTCATCGTCGAACGAGCTCCCACCACCGTAGCCCAGGTCGTCTGATTCGTCATCCCGGTCGGAAAACTTGAACTCACGATCCAATTCTTCACCGCGCGGCATGACCGCCTCCTGTGGGATAGCCGTCCGGTCTGAACCAGGGGAAAAACCGGGCGGGAAAGGTGCACGTCACATGCCCATCACTTTTCATTGTGCGGGTGCGACGAAGCACCCGCTTTCACGTCACCCTAGTACAATCGCCGGGTCGCAGAGTCAAGCGACACAACACGGCGCGCGCGATTGTCAGTCCCCGAATGCAGCGTCCGTGACAGCCGGATCGCGAGAGGGTGGGGCGTGATGAGGTGATCGCCGACGGCTGAGAAGCCACGCGGCAGCGTCATCGAGCAGCGTGTACATCACCGGCACGACGAACAGCGTGAGGAACGTGGAGGTGATCAAGCCGCCGATGACGGCTCGCGCCATGGGGGCTCGCTGTTCGGCGCCAGCACCGATTGCCAGGGCGAGCGGAATCATCCCGAACACCATGGCGAAGGTCGTCATGATGATCGGTCGGATGCGTGTGCGCGCTGCTCGAAGAATCGCGGCTTCTCGTTCGCCGCCATGCTCGCGTTCCTGGTTCGTGAAATCGACCAGGAGGATGCCGTTCTTCGTGACGAGCCCCATGAGCATGATGATGCCGATCATGGACATCACGTTCATGTTGCCCCTGGTGATGAGCAGCGCAATCGCCACCCCGATGAAGCTCAGGGGTAACGCGAGCATGATGGCGAGCGGCTGGAGGAACGATCCGAACAGCGACGCGAGAATCAGGTAGATGAAGATGACCGCGAGAATGAGCGCTTCGGCCACGTAGCCCTTGGTGTCGTTCAGGTTCTGCACGTCACCAGTGAAGACGGCGTGGTATCCAGGCGGGAGGTTGAGGGAATCGATCGCTGCCTTCACCTTGCCGGCGACATCACCCAATGGGTAGCCCGGGATCACGCCCGACGAGATGTTGATCTGACGCTCGAGCTGGCGACGCTCGATCTGCTGCGGGCCGACGCCACTCCGCACCTCGGCAACCTGAGACAGGGGAACGATGCCCGGTTGGCCCGTGGCCGGATCGATGTTCGCGCTGGCGATCGGAATGTTCGCGACATCCGCCGCCGTTTTCCGAAGTGAGTCGGGGTACACGACGATCACGTCGTGCTGATAACCCTGAGGGTCTTCCCAGCGCGTGGCGCGCGTGCCGGAGAACAGGGGCTGGAGCGTGGTTCCAATGGCGTTGATCCCGAGTCCCGCGGCCCACGCCTGCTGGCGATCGACGCTGACATCGAGTTGGGGAATGTCGCCCTGGTCGCTCGAATTTGGTTCGGCGACACCGGGGATCTGTTTCATCGCCTCGTACACGCGCCCAGCCGCGATCTTCAGGCGTGACTGCTCCGGGCCCTGAATGTTCACGCGGATTGGCTGGCCACGTCCGCCGAAGATGCTCTGGGGCGGATTGATGGAGGGAATGACGCCAGTGATCTGCCGAAGCTTGCCGCGCAGTTGGTTCTGGATCTCGGTCAGCGTCTTGTCACGGTCGTGGGCCGGCCGTAGCTGGACGTTGATCGTGCCCTGGTTAGGCGTGCCGCGGAAGCCGCCGCCGACGGTGAGGTACGTGTACTCGACGTCGTGTTCCTTTCTGAGGAAGTCGCTGATCTCACGTCCCTTTTCGAGGGTGTAGTCGAGCGTGGAGCCGGGTGGCGTTCGGATACCGACGGAGAAGTCGTCCCCGTTCGAGTCGGGCATCCACGTGAAGCCAAGTCGCGGAATGATGATGAACGCCGCGACGATCGACGCGACGGCCGCCGCCATCACCAGCGCGCGATGATGGAGCGCCCACTTGAGCAGGCCCGGATACCTGTCGGAGCTCCGCTCGAACCAGTTGTTGAACGCGATCGCCACGCGCCGGATCGGTGACCGTGGCTTCGGTGTCGCGTGTTCGGCGTTATGCGCCGCGTCGGCCTTGGCGCCGTGCTCCACGTCGGGGTCGTACCATACGCTCGACAGCATCGGGTCGAGCGTGAACGACACGAACAGCGACACGAGGACGGCGAACGCCACCGTGACGCCGAACTGGAAGAAGATCTTGCCGATGATCCCGCCCATGAACGCGACGGGGACGAACACCGCGACGACCGCGAGCGTCGTGGAGAACACAGCGAGGCCGATCTCGGACGTACCGTCTCGTGCCGCCGTGTAGTGGTCTTTCCCCATTTCCATGTGGCGCACGATGTTCTCACGGACGACGATCGCGTCGTCAATGAGCAGGCCGATCGCGAGCGAGAGCGCGAGCAGCGTCATCGTGTTGATGGTGAAGTCCATCACCCACATGATGAAAAACGCGGAGATGATGGAGATCGGCAGCGCGAGCCCGGTGATGACCGTGGACCGCCACGAGTTGAGGAAGAGGTAGATGATGGCGATCGTGAGGATCGCGCCGAGCACGAGGCTCATCTGCACGTCGGCGAGCGACTCGCGGATGCGCTTCGAGTCATCGCGCGTCAGGCGGAGCGTGACGTCGGTTGGCAGTTGCTTGGAGAGATCCGCGACGGCAGCGCGGACGGAGTCGGCGACATCGACGGTGTTCGCGCCGGAGATCTTGAGGATGTCGATCGCCACCGCCGGATTCCGGTCGATCTCGGCAGCGGTGCGCTTGTCGGCTTCGCCGTCGATGACGGTGCCGAGGTCGGAGATTCGAACCGGGACGTTGTTGCGGACGGCGACCACGATGTTGGAGAATTGCCGGGGCTCGATGACACGTCCGGTCACCCGTACTAGGCGCTCAATGTCGCCGTAGTCGACGCGACCGGCCGGGACTTCCTGGTTCTCGAGCTGGAGGGCCTGCATCACCTGCAGCGGGCTCACGCGGTAGGCGCTCAGCGCGGAAGGGTCGAGCTGCACGCGAATGACGCGCTCGCTGCCGCCCGTGCGGTTGACGGCGCCGACGCCGGGCACGGCCTGGAGGCGCGTCACGATGGTCTCGTCGGCCATGTCCGTGATCTCGCGGAGCGGGCGCTCCGTGCTCTGGACGGCGACCGTCACGATCGGACTGTCGTTCGGGTCGAAGTGCCTAACGATCGGCTCGTCGATGTCCGGCGGCAGCTGCCGCCGGATTCCCGACACCTTCGCCTGCACGTCCTGCTGCGCGCCCTTCACGTCGGCGCCGAGGTTGAACTGCAGACGGACGATCGAGATGCCTTCGAGCGATGTCGAGCTGACCTCGTAAATGCCCTGAACGGTGTTCACCGCCTGCTCGATGGGACGCGAGATCTGGCGCTCCATCACCTCGGGCGACGTTCCGGGGTAGCTCGTCTGGACGATGATCACCGGGTAGGTGACGTCCGGGTACTCATCGAGCGACAGGCGCTTGTAGGCGACGATGCCGAGCACCACGAGCGTGACCATCATCATGGTCGCGAACACGGGGCGTCGGATCGAGATATCGGAGAGAAACATGGCGGAACGGGGAACTGGGAACCGGGACCGGAGAACCGAGCTGCGACTGCTCGTTAGGGATTGGGCGGTGGAGGCGTCTTCTTGTTCCCGGCTCCCCGTTCCCCGTTCCCGCTTTGACTTGGCCCTTCACCTCCGCCCGCGATCGTCACCTTCATGCCGGCACCGAGGGTGCCGACGTTGCCGACGATAATGCGGTCGCCCGGGTTGAGGCCTTCCGTGATCTCCGCGATCGCCTGGCTTTCATCCACGATGCCGACGCCGACGGGCGCGCGCTCGAGCGCATCGGTGGCGTCGAGCCGGTAGACGAACGGCTTGTCGCTTCCCTGCGCCTGGCGCAGCGCCTGCGCGGGGATGACGATCGCGCCATCGACGGTGCGCGACACGATGCGGCCGGTGGCGAACGAGTTGCCTTTCAGCTCGCCAGCGGCGTTAGGCACCTGCATGTAGACCGTGATGGACCGGTTCGTGGGGTCAATGGTTGGGCTGATGCGCGCTACGCGGCCGTCCAGATCACGGCCGCCGGCGGCGAAGTGCACCTTCTGCCCGACGCGAATCTCGCTGGCCTGGCGAGCCGGCACGGACGCGGCCAGCTCGAGGATGTCGGAGCGCACGACGGTGAACATGTCGGCACCGCGCGCGACGTGCTCACCATTCTCCACGTTGCGCTTCGCCACGACGCCGGTGGTGGGTGTGAGCGCTCGTGTGTCCGTGAGCAGCGATGTCGTGGCACGAACGCGTGCCTCAGCGGCCGCCAACCTCGCGCGGGACGCAGCGTACGTCTGTTGGGCGGTCCGTAGATCCCGTTCGGCGATCGCACCGGCCTTGAACAGCTGCTCAGATTGATCGGCGTTCCACTTGGCGGTCTCCAGATCGCTCTGCGCCGCCTCGCGGTCCGCGATGGCGGAGGTGCGGTTGCTCTCCTGCTCGCTGTCCTCGAAGTGCGCGAGGAGTTGGCCTTCCTTTACGTGGTCGCCTTCGCGGGCGTAGACGCCGACGAGGTCTCCTTCCAGGCGGGCACGGACAACCGCTTCCTCGATGGCTTTCAGGTCGCCGGAGATCGCGACACCGGCTTCGATGCTCCCCCGCTCGACGGTCTTCACGTCGCTGGCGGCGAGGATGATCGAGGCAGCGCGTCGGCCGCCAGGCCCCTCGGGCGCACCTTTTCCACCGGCCGCGGCGGCGTCGGGACGGTTGCCCTTCGTGGTGGCCGCGGCGGCGGATGCGGGCGTTCCATCTCCGGGATCCTTCGAACAGCCGGACGCTATCAGGATGCTGGCCGCACCGAGGAGGGCGGGGAAGCGCAGGAGCGGAACTATCGACACAAACTGTTTGAGCACAGACGTCAGCGAGAAGGGGCAGCGGCGGGGCGGGTGGGCGGCAGCGGAATTGGAGTCCCGCGTGCGCGCGCGAGATCCGCGGCCGCGATGTACAAGTCGAAGATGGAACGAGCCTCGTTGCTTTTTGCGATGAGGAGCTGAAGTTGCACTGCGGACGCTTCGAGCTGTGTGTCCAAGCCGCGCTCGAACCGCAGCGCGGCAAGGCGATATGCCTCCTCTGCTTCGCGGGCGTTGTCGCGTTGCGCATCGTATGCCGCGCGCGCGCGGGCGAACTCGGCACGAGCCTGTGCTCGCTCTACTTGAACGCGTTCCTGCGCCTGTGACAATTGGATCTCAGCCACCCGCCGCTGCGCTTGCGCGAGGTCGACGTTGCCCTTGGCACGGAGCCCGTCGAAGAGCGGCCAGGAAATCTGTAAACCGAAATTCCGGTCCGGGAACCACCCGTTGTTCTGGCAGGTACTCGTGGCCGGCGCGTCCGGGTTGTTCGGGTTGGGCGGACAGAGGGCGTTCCTCCGGCCCCAAACTGAAGGGAACGCGCTATTGGATGGAAGCGCCAGGTAGCCCGTCTGAAAGAACGCGGACACGGTAGGCATCATGTCCGCGCGCGCCACCCGAATGCCTTCTCCGCGAGCCTCGACGATCTCTTCGGCCGAGCGAACGGCGGCTCGGACAGGGTCGGGCGTGGAGTCGTTCTCCACATTCGCGATAAATGCCTGTAGCGCGTCCGGGTCCAGCGCGCTGGTCAGCACGAGCGGCTGATCGACCCGAAAGTTAAGGATCCGCTTGACCTCGAGCATGGTGAGCTCGCGATCGCTACGTGCCTGAATGACTGCGGGCTCGAGATTCGTGTGCTGGACACGGGCGCGCAGGACATCGTAGCGGGCGGCACGGCCTCCGGACTCGAGGCGTTCGACCTGCTTTAGGCGCTCGTCCGCGAGCTCGAGGTTCCGGACCTGGATCTCGTACAGCCGGTCGCTCAACAGCGCCTGGAAGTAGGCGCGCTGGACGTCTACCGACACGCGCGCGCGCGTTTCAGCCTGATCGTACCGGGCCGCCTGACGCGCGTCACCAGCAGCACGGGTGCCCGCGAAGATCCGACCTCCCTGGAACAACGTTTGGGAGATGTTCGCGTTGGTGTTGTATGTGTAAGCTTGGCCGAACACGGATCCCGTGACGATGGTCGCGCGCGCGTTCTCGAGGACCTGGGTGTACGCGCCGTTGAGGCGAAGCTGAGGGAAGCCGGCGGCGCGGGCTGTGACGATCTGGGCTTCGGTTAACTCGAGCTGGGCAGCGGAAAGCTTTGTTTCGTCACTCAGGCGCACAGCACGGGTGACCGCCTCTTCGATGGACAGTCGAAGCGTGTCCGACTGCGGTGCGGACCGAACGTCCCGCGTCTGGGCACGACCGTCCTGCGCCGATGCGGCGAGAGCGGCCACGACAAGAAAAATACGGTGAAGCGACATGTTGCTTAATACGGCGAACGGGAGGAAATCGATGGAAATACAGTACATCCGGTCCGAGACCCATCTCAGACCGGCGATCTTCCTGCCCGAGGCCAACCTACAGCTCAGGCGCCGTCGATGAAGGCGAGTGTGCGACCGCGGCGAACGACGGCGGCCAGGACCTCGAACACCTTTGGATCCAAAAGCGTGCCGCTTTGGGCGGTCAGGAAATCGACCGTTGCCTCGGGCGCGAGTGCCCCCCGGTAAGGGCGCGCGGACGTCAGCGCATCGAACGCGTCGGCCGCGCAGAGAATACGCCCCCCGAGCGAGATAGCCTCACCAGAGAGGCCGCGTGGGTACCCGGAGCCGTCCCAATGCTCGTGATGGTCGTGAACATAGAGGACCGCCCGGCCCAGGTGGCGCAGGGGTGAGAGGATGTCGACGCCGATTCGGACATGGTCGCGGACGTGGTCGAACTCCTCGGTGCTCAGGGGTCCTGGCTTGTGGAGGACCGACTCTCGTGTGCCGATCTTTCCCACGTCGTGAAGGCGGCCCGCCAGACGAATCTCCTCTACGGTGTCTTCATCGAGTCCCATTTCCTGCGCTATGCCCGCGGCGAGGTGTGCGACGCGTTGCGAATGACCGCGCAGGTACGTGTCCTTCGCTTCGAGCGCGTTCACGAGGGCTTGCACGACGTCGACGCTGAGGGCACGGAGCGCGAGTTTATCGCGCTCGAGCTCTGCGGTCCTCAGCGCCACCTCTTCGCGAATGAGGCGCTCGACATTGCGCCGCTCGATGGCCAGGCCACGCCGGTGAAGCGCGCGCTCGATGGCCAACTGCAGGTCCGCGAGCTCGATGGGTTTCATCAGGTAGTCCATCGCACCCGCCGACAGTACTTCGGCCGCGGTCGGAGCGTCGTTCACAGCGGTGAGCATGACGATGGCGAGGTCCGCGTCGATCGCGAGTGCGCGCGGGACGACGTCGACGCCACTGAACCCGGGCATCCGCACATCGCACAGCATGAGGACGTATTTGCCGCGCTGCAGAAGCTCGAGCGCGGCCAAGCCTGACTCCGCAATCTCGACGTTATATCCGCGGGAGCGGAGAAACTTCGCCAACGCGAGGCGAATGGTCTCTTCATCGTCCACGATCAGCACACGCCACGGGCCGCCGTCTCCGATGACGAGATTCGTTAGGCCGCCACTCGGCGTGACCTGCGTCATCCGAGCTGGTCTCCGGGGGTGTCGTGCGTCTCCGAAATCGGGAGCGTGATGCGGAAGGTCGTGCCGCGACCGGGGGTGCTCTCGACGCTGATCGTTCCGCGGTGCGCGTCGACGATGCCGTAGCTCACGCTGAGGCCGAGCCCAGTGCCCTCACCGGGGGGCTTGGTCGTAAAGAACGGCTCGAACACGCGCTGTAGCGTTTCCTGCGACATCCCGGCGCCCGTATCGGAGACTTCGGTCACGATGGCATCGCCTTCGTGGGCGGTGCGAATCACGAGCCGCTTCGTGGGGCTACGGCGCATCGCGTATTCGGCGTTGACGATGAGATTCAGGATGACCTGCTGCAGCTTCTGATCATCGCCCGATACCTCGGGCAGATTCGCATCAAGGTGTGTCTCGACCTGCACACCGGATGACCGCAGGCTATAGGCTCGCAGGCGCAACGTGAGCTGCACGAGGCCGTTGAGGTCGAGGGGCATTGTGCTTGGCCCGGCCTTGCGCGCGAACAGGAGGAGATCGCGGATGACACCGACCGCGCGGTCCGCTTCGCGCTTGATGAGGCGTGCGGACTCACGCTGGTCGGCGTTGAGCTCCTCCTCGAGCAGCAGTTGGGCGAACGCGGAGATGCCGGCGAGCGGATTGTTCAGCTCGTGAGCGACGCCGGCGACGAGCTCGCCTAACGCGGCGAGCTTTTCGCTCTGGCGCAACTGCTCGGCGATGCGCCGCTCGTCGGTGAGGTTGCGAACGCTCAGCACCTGACCGATCGGCGCGCCATTGTCCTGGCGAATGAAGCTGAGCGCTACCGTCGCCGGGAACTGGGAACCGTCGCGGCGGCGATGGACGTGCTCGGCGACCACCACATTCGCCGGCGTGCGAGACAGGTCGTGACCAGCGCGCATCGGCACCGCGGACGTGACGAGCGCGTCGACGGTCATGGTGGTCAGCTCGTCGAGCGTGTACCCGTATTCGCGGACGGCAGCGTCGTTGGCATAGAGCACGCGCCGGTCGAGCGCCAACACGAACACTGGCTGATCCATCGTCGCGAGCGCGGTCGCGAGCATGCGTTCACGCGCATGACGATTTCGCTCACCCTCTCCCAGCAGCTGCACATCGATCGCGAGGGCGACGGACGACGCGAGGCGTCGCAGCGCGTCGATGCTCGACTGCGGAAGCGACCCGTTAGGTGGCGCGGCGGCGGTCAACACACCGAGCACGCGATCCTTCGCCGCGAGTGCGAGGACGACGCCTCCGCGAGCGAGCGACGCGTCGCTCGACGGTAGCGGAGGCGTCGTCGTCATAGGCGGGGCATCAGTGGCGGCGTCCGGCGCAGCGAGGACCACTTCGCGGGCGATGCTCATCGCGAGCGGGATGCGAGAGCCCCGCGTGGCGTCCGCACTTCCGGTCGCGCTGATGTAAACGATGGCGTCGTCCCGGCTCAGCAACCCGATGGCCGCGCCGTCCATGGCCACGACTTCTCCGACGGCGGCGAGAATAGCATTGGCAGCGTCCGCGGCCGTCGTGCTCGCGAGCGCGACCCGGGCGATGCGAGCCGCGGCCTCGGCCATCTGACGCTCTTCCCGCTGTGCCTCGAACAAGCGGGCGATCGCGATCGCGACGCCTGCCTGGCGAGCGATGATCGAGAGGAGCTCGACATCTTCCGCCGTGAACGCGCCGCGATGCCTCGACTGCACGATCAACACACCAAGCGTGTGATCACCGTGCACCACAGGGACGGCGATCTCCGACGCAAGGTGCGAGATCGAGGTTTCCGAGGCGCCCGGAACGAGCGCTCCCCACGAGCGTGTCGGTTGTGTAGAGACGACCGGCTGGCCCGTTCGCAGCGCAATTGACGCGGCACATTCGGTGACCGGCGCCGTCGGCAGCGCGGATGACCACGTGACGAGGCCGTCGACCACGACGAGCTGTGGCCGGAACAGTGGCTCGACACGGTCGGCGAGCAGCAGCGCGAAGCACGACGCCTGCGATACCGAGGAAGCGACCGCGCGATGGATCTCGGCGTACACGTCGTGCAACTCGGTGCGCGACATCGCGAGCTGCACCTTCGCGACCGCGGAGAGACGCATCGCACGGCGTTCGAGGTCGCCGACGAGCGACGCGTTGCGCATCGCGACCGCGACGGCGGTGGAGAAGTCGATGAGCAGCGCGCGCTCGCGGTCATCGAAATCGCGCGGATGTCGGAACCGCAGCGAGAGCACGCCTCCCGCGCGCCCATCGATGATCAGCGGCAGGAACGCGGTGGAACCACTTTCCGGGATGGTGGATGCGCCCGTGAACTCGTCCCGGAACCCGATGCCGGCCGTGTTCGTGAGGAACGTTGGCGTGGCGGACCGGATCGCTCCGCCGGCCGGCGTGTCCCAGAAGCCACCGATGGCGGCGTTAGGCGACGCAGCGTCGACGCCAACGCTGTGCAACAACGTGACCTGTTCGTACCCGGCGTCGGCGACGTGGATACTGAAGGCATCCGCTCTGAGGGACTCCGTCACAAGGCGCGTCAGACCGGCAAAGAGCTCATCGGGCGACGCGTTGAAGGCGAGCGTGCGGGCGGTCGCCGCGAGGATCCCGGCATGGCGAGCCGTCTGCGCTGCCGCGCGATACAGCTTCGCGTTCTCCAGCGCTATCGCGCCGTGAGTTGCGAGGGTGACGAGGAGCTGCTCGTGATGGTCGGAGAATCGCTGCGCCGCCACGCCGGTCACTACCAGTGCGCCGATCGGCCGGTCCGCGATCATGAGCGGCGCCGCGATGGCGCCGACGCGACCGATTTCGTCTTCGTTTCTGGTGGCGGTCGCGCCGCGGAGCATGGCCTCGAGGTCGCGAGTACGGCGCGGTCGATGCGAGCGCACCACGTCAGCGGCAAAACTCTCGGTGAGACTCTGGCCACGGCCTACCATGACTTTCTCGGAGCCGGCTC
>Ga0075423_10004218_pt1 | contig 13309 bp, 10 predicted proteins | sample SoiMethybrSBSTD2_FD_80114 | JGI IMG/M metagenome (GOLD analysis project Ga0075423, IMG submission 80114) | Bulk soil microbial communities from a Populus tree surrounding site in Tennessee, USA - Soil MetaG P. TD hybrid SBSTD2 | ecosystem: Environmental > Terrestrial > Soil > Tree plantation...
CGATCGAACGATCGACAAGGTGATCGAGTTGGCGCGGGTTGACGGCATCGTTCCTCTGCTCAAGCAGACAGCGGATTTCAACTGGCACGGCGCGGCAGCCCGGTCGCTCTTGAAACATCCGTCGTTCCGCCGCGTCGTGTTCAGTTCTATTTGGAGCTGAACGTTCCACTGTGCTTCCGGCTTTAGCCGGAAGTCTGTCCTAGGCTTTAGCCCGAAGTCTGTCCCAGGCACACCCCACAGATGCATCCCCCATCGGCCGATAGATCATCGGTGACTACCACGACCTCTCATTTGCTCGAGCAGGGACACTACGCCCGGAAACAGCTCTTCAGCAAGAACGCGATCGTGGCGTGGAGCCATCGGCGCCGGTTTGCGCTCGCGCGCGAGCTTGCGGCGGTCGCGGCGGGCGGCGCGCTGCTCGACTACGGCTGTGGTGACGGAACGTTCATCGCGCTCGCCCACGATCTCTTTCGCGAGTCCACGGGGACGGACGTCGACGTCGAGCAACTGCGCGATTGCGGCAGGCGGCTGAGTGCGGTGCCGGACGTGCGTTTCGCGTCGCTCGACCAGCTGCGCCACCCGGATTGCGACGGACGTTACGACGCCGTCGTCTGCATGGAAGTGCTCGAGCATTGTCCATCGGATCTTCAGCCTCATGTCCTCGCAGACCTTGCCCGTTTCGTCCGCTCTCACGGTGTGGTCATCATCAGTGTGCCGATCGAGATCGGGCCGGCGCTCGCCGTGAAGCAGGCCGTCAGAGCGGCCGCGGCGGCGACCGGTCTCGCGGAGTACGACAGCCGCGAGCGCTACCGGATTTCCGAGTTCATGCGGATGCTGCTTGCGCGGGACACGTCACAGATCGAGCGCCACGCCACCATCACCATCAACGCGCACGGCGACTCGGTGCGGTATCACGGGCACAAGGGATTCAACTGGCGAATGCTCGCCCGGGTCATCGAAAGCACGTTTGTGATCGAGCGCCGGCTGTACTCGCCGGTCCCCTTCACCGGACCATGGCTCAACAGCCAGGTGTGGTTCGTCTGCCGAAAGAGGTGAATGAGCGGCGTGAGTCCCTAGCTACTGCCAGGGCTTCGCAGGTTCCGGCTCGTCGGGAACGGGACGGGTCGACCGAGGGTTCTGAGGTAGCGTTTCCGCCGTCTTCGGACGGAACCAATCTGAAAGACGGATCATTCTGCCGCGCTGAGTTTGCAGCAGTTCCTGGAGTTGCTGCAGGACAGGCAGCGTTTCGGCGAGGGTGGAAACGACGCCGACCCCGCGGTCGATCGCGTGCCGCTGCATCGACGGGTTGGGATCGCGCAGCATGAGCAGCGCCTTTGTCGGCCCGGCGCCGATGATCTCAGCGCAATTGACGAACTGATCGTCGATCGCGACATCGAGACGAAGCGCGTTAGCGAGATCGCCGCGAGAGCCCGGCACGGTGATCACCGCCGGCAAGTAGAATCCCTGCTGCTCGAGCCACCACTGCGTCTGGAATTGAACCGAGTCGCCGGCGCTCGCCGGCCGCTTGGTGAGGAAACAGACTTCCCACTTGTTCGAACGCGCGAGGGCGTAGAGCCGGCCGATCTCCGCCGGTTCGTACGCCCGCAACGTCATCCACCAGTTCGCTCGTCGTGCGATGTGGTTCCAGACGCGATCGATATCGACGTGGCTGAGGCTGTTATCGGCCACCGAGTCTGCGACGACCTCGCGACGGAGACACTCGCGTGCCGTCTCGCGAAAGGCGGTGCGAAAGTCCGCCAGGACCCCGTCGATGTCTATTCCCAGCCTGAGCGCCATCGGCCAATAAAAATACTCTTTCCGCGCGGTTATCGCTCGTAAGACGCAATTGCCGCGAGAACTGCCGCAAGCGCGGCATTCGCCGGCATGACCAGGCCCGTCTCCCACAGGCTCTGCAAGGCGACGGCGAACAGACCGCAGGCAGCGCCGGCGCGGATCCAGTAGGCGCCCGACGACTCCGCTGCCAGGTGCCTCCTGGTTGTCCTGACCAGCGCGGCAAGCATACCGGCAACAAGGCTTACCAGCACGATCCCCCCTTCGGCGGCGGCTTGGAGATAGTGGTTGTGCGCCTGATTGAACTGAACGGTTCGATCTGCGCGCTGGTAAACGAGCATGGCCGCCCGATACGTTCCCGCCCCGGTGCCGGTCAACCAGAAATCCTTCGCGATCGGCACTGTGTCAGTCCAAATCTTCACCCGGTCGCGGATGCCTGTTCCTGATTGACTGAATCGCTCGACGAGCGCGGGAACGTCCGCGCGGGTGAGAGCGAATCCGACGATCAGCACGCCAACCGCGATAATCCACTCCACGCGCCGCCCTGCTGAACGTCTCCGGTGTGCAGCGCCAAACCAGATCACCGCACCTGTGAGCGCAAGGATTCCGGAACGCGACATCGAGGCCAGCAGTGCCGCGAGCATCAGCGCGCAGGCGACGGCGAGCCACGCCATGCGTCCGTCGGCCATTCTTGCGAGTCGAGTTCGTCGGCTGACGAATTGATCGCTCGCCTCATCCGCTCCACTCGAGCGCGCCAGAAAATAGCCGAAGCAGACCGGAGCCGCCATGATGATCCACGTCGCAAAGTGGTTGCGGTTCACGAAAGGCCCGAATGGGAGCGGCCCCTCGTAGTCAGTCGGAAAACGCCAGTAGATCAGGCGCCCGGCGGTCGCCGCCTGCGCCAGTCCGAGCGCCGAAAACAAGAAACCAAGGGCGCTGATACCGCGGACCGTCTGTCGCAATCCGCCGCCAGCCACGACGGTTCGGGCGGCGAAAAACAGCGCGATCGTACCGACCACGATGACGCCCGCCCACAGCGTTGACGCTTCGTCGATTGACAACGGCATCCAGGCTGCGGCCGGCGGCGTCAGTGCCAGCTCGTGACGGACGATCGCCGCGTGAGGCGAGAGGATGTTGGTGATCGCCGAGGGCAACGGTGTGGCCGGCGCAACCGCCGCGATTCCAGTCATCAGAACGAGTCGATCGAGATAGCGCGACCGACCGTCTGCGAGCATTGGGGATCTCAATACGACGGCGAGCAGAACGCAGCCGAGACCGAAAATGAAGGCGACAGAGGCAGAGCGGCCGCCGAAGGCCGCGAGAGGCCAGAGAAGGAGCACCACGAGCGCTGCACTGCCGCGGCCCGCCCACCGGCGGTCACGCGGCAGGCGTCGCGCTCCCGTAATAGCTCTTGTAGTTGTACCCGTAGTACCGCGCGTAGTAATACTTGTTGCGATCGAAATCGACGCGGTTCAGCACCACACCAATCGATCGCGGTTTTCCGGCGCGCAGCGTGCCCAGCGCACGCTCGGCGTGAACCCGTCGCGTCATTTCCGAACCGACGACGAACACCACCGCCGAGACATTGCCGGCGAGCACCACCGCGTCCGTCACCGCCAGTACGGGCGGTGTGTCGAGCAGGATCCAGTCGAACGGCCCGTGCGACAGGTTTTCGAGAAAACTCCTCATCCGATCCGAAGCCAATAACTCGGACGGATTCGGAGGCGTGCGTCCCGCCGTGATCACGAAGAGGTTGGACTCGGTGGTGCGCTGAACCGCCTCGCGGACGCGCGATTGTCCGACCAGGAGCTGGGAGAGCCCGCTCCTGTTTTCGACCCCCATGATCTGGTGCAGGCCCGGTCTTCGCATGTCCGCGTCGATAAGGAGCACGCGAGATCCGCCGAGCGCCAATGCGGTTGCGAGATTGCAGGCAGTGGTCGTCTTGCCCTCGAGCGGTTGGCTGCTTGTCACCGCAACGATCCGGGCTTGCCCGGCGCCGGCGGTAAATACCAGCGAGGTCCTGAGCGATCGAAAGGCCTCGCCGAAATCATGCGGAACGGTTTCCGAAAGAAGCGGCACGCGACTGCCGCGGATCGAAGGAACGAGCCCGAGAAGCGGAAGACCCAGCCGTTTCGAGACGTCTTCCGGCGTCTTCACCGTGTCGTCGAGGTACTCGATGCCGAACGCCAGCCCAAACGCGACGAGCATCCCCGCCATCATCGCTGTGAACCATTCGCGTCGTGTGTTGGGCGCGAACGGCGCACCCGGCATCTCTGCCCGGTCCATCACCTGAACGTTGTTCGAGCGGCTATTGCTCACGACCTGCAGTTCCTTCTGCTGCTGCAGCAGAGACTGCCAGAGCTGCCGATCGCTGTCGGCCTGACGTTGGAGCACGAGATAGCCGCCACTCTTTCGCTCGAGATCCATCGCCTCGTTCTTCTGCTGATCGAGCGATGCGGCGAAACTTCGTTCCTGGGCAACTGCCGTTTGGTAATCGTTTTTGACGCTCTCGACGACGCGGGCCCGTTGCGCAATCAACGTCTCGCGCGCGTTCTTGATCTGCAGATCCAGCTTCTGCATTTCCGGGTGGCTCGGCAGATACCGCGCCGACAGGCGCGCCCGCTCCGCCAGCAGGTCGGTCAAACGGTTCTTCGCCTCGACGACGCCGGGACTGGCCGCGACGACCGGGAATCCATCCGCGGCATCTGACGCCGGGTCGATGCCTTTGAGCTGGTTGTAGGTCGCTTCTTTCTGCAGCCGCTCGGTTCGCTGACGCGTCACCGTCTCGTTGAGCGCGTTGAGGCGCGCGACCGTGATGTTCTGTCGATCGCCAAGCGACAACGCGTTTTTGGCCTCGCGATACTGGGTCAACGCCGCCTCAGAGTCGGTGACCTTCTTCTCCTGCTTCGCGACTTCCTCATTCAACCAGCGCAAATTCTTCTGATAGGTCGCGAGACGAAGCTCGAGGTTCTGCGCCGCATACTCTTCGGCGACGGTATTGGCCGCGAGAGCGGCAAATTGCGGATCGGACGATTCGTAAATGATTTCGACCAGCCGTGTCTTTGATTCTGGCGCGACGCGCAAACCACCCAGGAACTGGCTGACAAGCGCCGCCTCGGCGGCCCCTTCGTCCGCACCGGGCGCTTCGACGGCGGGACCTGGTCGACCTCGACCGAGCAACGACTGCACCGTCCCGGTCACCTTTCGTCGTAGGTCGGCGAGCGCGGTGCCGATGCCCTGACGACGGGGCGCGGTGCCGTTGAAGAGCGAATGATTCTGGAGCTGCAGTTTCTGCACCACGCGCTTCGCCAGGCCGCGGCTTCTCAAAATGCTGTACTGAGTGTTGAAGTAGGGATCGCTGTCTTCCCAGAACGCCGGATCGTTGGCGTTCAGATTCCCGACCGCGAGCGTGCGCTCGTCCTGAATCATCACCCGCGAACTGGTCCGGTACATCGGAACCTGCGAGTAGGTCTGCACCATCATCACGCCGACGACGATGACGAAGGCAGCTCCAGCGAGCCGGCGGTGTTTGAAGATCGCGGCCAGCCGATCGAGCAAGTGAACGGGCTGCGAGCTTCCCGGCGCGGGCAGCGCCGGCGCATCCATCTGCGCGACAGACGAGGGGGGCAGGTCCTGAGCGTCGAACATCAGACGATAGGTGCGTTCATTGCGGACTGATCGGTGGCCCGTGCGTTCCGACCGCGGTCAGGCCAACACTCGACGCCGCGGCGATGACGGCGCCGGCGGCATTCGAGAACATGCCGGCGTACCACGATCGCCGCGTCGGCAGACGAACGACCGTTGAAACAGTTTGACCCGGTTCGATGCGAAAGGTTGATCCCACCGCGAGGACCTTGTCGTGATCGGAGACGAGCTCCACGAGATACAAACTTGTCGCGACATCGGCAAACACAAATTGGCCGGTCGTTGATGTTTCGCTCGCGGCGGCGACGCGCCCCGTTTCGACGTTGCGAAGACGGACCTTTGCGTGTGCGACGGGAGAGTTGTCGCTGGTCCAGACGACGCCCCGAACCTCACCCGGTTCAGCGGGGCTGGCCGCTGCGTAGCCCCAGACCACTGCCCACGCGAGTCCGCCGCAGAGCAGCAGACGTACGCCGGGGCCGACAGATCGATGCCGGACACTCATTGCCGCCCTCACCGAGGCGAGCCGATCGTTGAGCTGTGGGGATACGACACCAGTACTTTAGTGCACTCCTTCAATTGCGACAAGCCGGAAAAGGGCCAAACCTGCATAGTTTTCACACATTTGGCACGATCCGCCCCGCCCTTCCCCGCGAGTCAAATCCACGAATGGACTGGCCCCGAGACTCCGCCTTCGCGTATCCGCCTCATACAGTCGCCGCGCTGCGGACCTGGCTATTTGCGGCCAGTGAGAACCTTGAACGCGCCATACGCGCATCGATGGAAGTACAAGGCAGGCAGAAGAATGACGCCGCGCGGGCCAACGTGATACGTGTCGAGCATGTACTGCGCGCCCGGGAAGAACACCTCCCGGAGTAACCGCCGCCGATCTCGCCATGTCCTAAGGTTTCGGACGCTCCACCACAACTCGTGATGCCATCGTCGATGCGGCCGGAGATATACCGCCGTTGGCTCCGATGGCGACGATTCCAACATGTCCGTCACGTCGGATGGAACAGGCGTCTGGAACCGCTCTCGGGCAACGCTGAGCTGCCGAGCGCAAATACCAGCCACGTGTTTGCTCAATGCGAGCCGCGCAAATTCGCGCAGGCCGTCGTCCGACAACCGTCTCGCGAGGAGATCGATGTCGGAAAACCAGATCGGGCGGTCGGTATTGCGGTGATGCATGACCGGATGAACGCACGCGAGCAGCAGCGCGTGCGGGTCGGACGCCGTGCGAGCGTGCGGGCCCAGCGGCGGGACCGCGAGAGCGCCCGCGTGCACTTCGTCGTAGGTCAACACGTCCGCGAAGAGTGTCTGCGAGCTGATTCGCCAGTGGATATCGAAGACGTGCTCGATCTCGAAGCCGTCCACCTTCACCATCTGCATCTGGCCGAGGACGAGTTCGCCGTCAGTCATCGCCGGCTCGACGTACCCGCGGCGCAACAGGACGTCGCGTGCGGCGGCGATGTCTTCGCGCGGTATCAGGAGATCGGTGTCGACGCGTGGTCGCATGGCCGGAGAGGGATACAGACTGTAAGCCAGCGCTGCGCCCTTCATGAGAATCGGAAATACCCGGCGCGCTGCCAGAGCGTCCAGAACGTGGGTGATTTCGTGCGCGCGAACGAGTTCGCCCGCGACGGCGGATCGTGACGGCGATTCATTCTGCAGGATCTGTTGCACGCGCGGTCCCGGCATCATGGATGCGCGAACACGGCCACCACAGTTCCGTCGTCCGCAACATGACGGAACACGACCCGAAGGTTCGCCGCGGCGGCCTCCCGTTCGAGCTCGCCGTGTTCGAACGCGTGCGTAAACGACAACGATGGTGGCCGGTCGCGACTGTCGGCGGAGAGCAGGTCCCCGGACTCGACACGCCAGTCGGACCGCGTCAGCGCTCCGGCGATCCGGCCGGCGTGCACGAGGACCGAGCGCGGACGTTGAACGCCTGCGGCGTGGCTGACGACCACGTGACCGGCAGCATTGAGCTGGGCCGCAGCTTTCTCGAGTGCCGCGACGCGCCTGGACGTCATTGGAATGGCAGCGTAGCAGTAGTAGGAAAAAATGACGACGTCAAATCGGTGTGGAAGCGGCGTGCTCTCGAAGAATCCACAAATCAGTTTCGCCGAGAGACCGCGCGCGGATAGGAGACGCTCCGCAATTCTGACTCCTTCGCCGCTCGCGTCGAGGCCGGTCACCTCACAGCCGCGCTCGACCAGTGCCAGCAGATCGCGTCCGCTGCCACATCCGATCAGCAGGACTTTCGCGCCCGAGATCATGAATCGCCCGAGGCACGCCTCTTCCCACGGCAACAGGCGCGTTTCCTGAGACGGGTGGCTCTGGTAGAACCGATCCCAGGAGCGTTTGTGATCGGCCTGCATCTCTTCGAGCCGGCGCGTCCCCGCAGCCAGGTAGGTCGTTACGCGCGATATTCGATCGGCCATCCGGCCGCCATGGAACAGCAGCCGCGCGATCGTCGATCGCCAGTGCGCCATCTGCTACTCAGTCGCGCACGCGATGTCTGCCAGCACCGCATCGGTCAGACCGCGCATTTCGGTCGTCTCGTGAGGATACGACAGGGTCTTGACGGGAATCTCTCGCACGAGCGATGTCGCGAACTCGAACTGTCGTTGCAGCCGGGCTACCTCAGACGGGTAGTGGCCGGCGGTGTGCGCCAGCACGCGTGGAAGCGCAGCCGCCGGCGAAAGCCGTCGAATGCGCGCACCCGACCGCCCCTCGTCAGCGCCGCTCAGAATGTACAGAGCTCGTAGCGGGCTTGCTTCGGCCGCGCAGTCACGGGCGTCGAGCGGAACGATCAGCTTCGTCGTTTCCCGGTTCATTGCGATGCGATCGTCCGCGGTTCCGAGAATGTGATCCGCCATGGCTCGATACAGTTTGAGCCGTGGCGGACCGGGTTGGGCGCGCCATGTTCCGCCATCGCGCCCGAGCACGAGCATGTCGTCGGTGACCAGCTTGCATCCCTGCCGCACGAGCAGCGCCGCAAGCGTCGACTTGCCGTCGCCGCTGTTGCCGAGGAAGCCAACCGCACCGCGATCCGTTGATATCGCGGTCGCGTGCAGTGGTTCCCGTCCGAGCCTCACCATCGAGAACGACAACGCGTCAACGAGCAGATACGCCAGCATCGCCTCGTCGTCGACGTCGGCCAGCGCCCGGGCGTAAATGCGGCGCGCGTCGGGGGTCACGAGAAACTCGAAGAGATGCGTCCAACGGCGATAGGCTGAGCCATCTGGCAGCGCCGCGTACTGTGCCCATCTGCCTTGTTGCTCTTCGGGAACAAGCGATGCCGCCCGAGTGAGCGCATCGGTCTGATCCGCCACGAACTCGACGTCCCACCGGTCGTCGCACTCGCTGACACCACGAACCGGCCACGGCGTTCGGACTCGAATGCCGTACAGCTGTTGCACCACGGGACGAACGGCCCGATCTGCGATCAGCATTCAGCGACGCTCAGTTGCTCCGGGGCCATGGCCGGTGACTGATGCGGAATCGTGAATTCGCGGAGCAGCAGTTCGATGCCGCACAACTCAATAAGGCGGTTCGCGAGTGTGGCGTTGCCAGCGGCGGCCAGGGTGTTCTTCCATTCTCCGAGCAGTCGCCACACTGCTGGCCCATCGATATAACCGAAACGCACGGCGAGAGATGTCGCCCCCAGGATCTCTGCAATCGTCGAGAAGTCGAGTTCGATGCTGCGGTTGGCGAGCTGCGTGAATTCTCCTTTGCTCCGGCGATCGACGATCGCATCCGGGACGATCCCACGCATGGCCCGTCGCATCAAGCCCCGCGGCACGCCGTCGCACGACTGAATCTCTCCGGGGATACTCATGAGGAATTGCACGAGGTCGCAGTCGAGATACGGGAAAGCCATCTCGAGCGCGTGGCTCGCGGCCAGTCGACTGTTCCACTCCATGCACTGCACGTGATACCCGCGGCGGCACTGCTGGTAGATGGCCCAGGCGTGACTGGTGCCGCGCGGGCGCGCCAGGCGGCTCTCCTCGAATCGCTCGCGAAGAAGTGTTCTGAATCGCTTCGTATACCAGCTCGCGCGCCACGCTCCCTCGTCGCGGCGACGAATGCGACGAGCGGTGCGAAGGAAAGCGGCGGGAAGGTGACGCGCCATCAAGTCTCTGGCAACGCGCAATGCGACTCGGGATCGATCGATTCCCCACGCGTTCGCGTGACGCTCGAGCAGAGTCCACTGTCGCGACCGGTACAGATCGACGAGGTAGTCGGTGTCGAAGAGCATCTGGTCCCCCCAATGCCCCGTCAGGAGACGCCCGGCTCCTGCCGCGCGCACTCTCCGGAACATCGCCTGCCGCTGACAGGCCAGTGCCTCGCCAAGTGGCGACTCCGACTGCCGCACTTCGTCGGCGGCGAATTGCATGAATCCGGGACGCTGAGGGATGCGCTCGATCGGGATGCGGCAGGCTTGCTCGAGCGCGCGAACGAAGGTCTCTTCATCTGATGCTGTACCCGGCGCGCCTGAGTAGTTGAACCCGACGAGCGACGGACATCGAGCCGCATTGTCGCGAGCGAGCCTGGCGGCAATTGAAAAGATGTAGGCCGAGTCGAGCCCGCCACTGACCGACACCGCGACAGCCTGCCGGTGACGGAGCCTGTTCCGTACCGATGCGGTGACGAGCTGGTGAAAGGCATCGACGTAGTCACCGACCGAGGCAAATCGCACGCGCTCCTCGGTGTCAAAGTCGAAATACCGGCGCAGCGTGAAACCGCCAGGCGTGACGACCAGGACATGCGCCGGCGGCAACGAATGAATGTCTCGGAAGAAGGTCCGGTTCTGACTGTCCAGGGAGAGAAACTGAAGGACGAAGTCCGCCATCATCAAGTCGTCGGGAGCGGAGTTCACACCGGGCCACGCCAACAACGCCTTTGCCTCAGTGGCGAAGAGGAACGTGTTGTGAGCCGCAGTGAAGCACACCGGGCGCACGCCGAGACGATCGCGCGCGACGACCATCCGGTTCCGAACGCGATCGAATACGGAGCAAATGAAATCACCCTTGAGCCACGCGGCGAAGAGCTCTCCGTGGGCGACATATGCCGCGCGGACGACATCGCTGTCGTCACTCTCGGAATGCAGCGAGCGATCGTCAAGCGTCCGCAACAGTTCGTCGCGATTATCGAGTCGACCGTCGAACACGCACGCGACGTCTGGTGTGCCGATCGGCGGCGGATTCAATGCGCCTGAATTCCAGTTTGACTTGTGGCCGATGCCGACGGGACCGTCATGCCACGCCGTAGTGATCGCACGTGGAGGGCTGAGGCGTTCAAGAGAGGCGCGGAAGGTGTCGAGGTTGAGAGGCCGGCCGTCGAGCTGCCAGCAACCAAAAACGCCACTCATAATCACTCCGAGGGGCTTTGCCCCTCGGACTCCCCTACACGCTCGCTCGCGGGGGCCCCACGATCCCCGCTCCGCTCGCGTGGCTCACTCGCGCGCTCGTTCGCCCAGCGCTGTACTGGGTCTCGAAATGGCTTCTACGGACCGCACCAGCTCTCATGGTCCGCTACGGCATACCTGAGCTGAAGGTCTTCGGCTGCCCGGCTTCACTCCTGTCGCTTTGTTTCGCGGCGGTCAGCGTTCGCAGATCACCGTGAACCGTGAGTTTGGGCGGGGAGTAGGGCAGCTTCTCACGGTCGTCCTTTGGCGTTGGATGTGTATCCATAGCTTCACAGACTCCGTCGGGCCTGCTCGGGTCGGTCCGCGAATGTTGAAGTGACGTGAGCCTATCAGAAAAAAATACCCGACTCCAGGATTCGAGGCCGACCAACTCGAGCGTGTCCCGCCTCAGCACAAAAGGCGGTCGCACAAGACCCAAACCGATCGCCGCGTCGAATGACCAACTCCTCGACATGTATTCGAGTTCACGCGTCCGCACGAAGTCGTCCTCGTTGCGCCATCGGCGCCGAACAATGTCGTCCGGAACGATGCCGCGCATCGCGTCGCGGAAGAGGGCGCGCGGGACGCCGTGGCGATTCTGAATCTCGCCCGGAACGGCCATGAGATATGCGATGAGATCACGATCCAGAAATGGCGTGGTCCACTCGATCCCGCAGCTTGCGGCAAGCTTGGCATCGGCCTCCAACTGCAGGCGGTGCGACCTGGCGTGAACCGCCTGGTAGATGTCGCGGGCATGAGCGCTGTAGCAACGCGGGCGGGGAAGAATCGGCCGAGCGCGATCGATACGAGCCGCGACATCTGAAGCCATCAGGGCTTCTCGGCCGGCGACGCGCTTCTCGCGAACCAACGGGCGAATCCACCTGCGCAGTCGGTGCGATGTCACATTGAACGCCAGTTCGCGCCGGAATCTTCTCTGGAAATATCGCGGATCGGCGTCAACGAACCATCGTGAGTACTCATTCAGGTGGGACGCGATCTCTCCCCACTTGAATCTCACGAAGAGATCGCTGAGATATCCGGTGGCGAATGAGAATTGATCGCTCCAGTGACCCGTCAGCAGCGTCCTTGCACCCTGTGCACGTGCCCACGTGAACAGCGGCCGCTGCGCACACCACCCGTCGTCAAAACGCGGCCATTCTGAATTCCAGGCCGCATTATCCAGACCCTCTCGATCACCGGGCACGCCAAACGGCAGGCGCTCGATGCGCAACCCGGTTGTCGACTCGAGCCGCGCGAGGGCATGAGTGTCTTCAGTTGCTTCGCGACCCGGCGCGGTCAACGAGATTGGCAGAAGCGGACTGGCGACGTCGCCGTTTTTCTGGAGCCGGTCAGCGACACATAGAACGATCGACGAGTCGAGCCCTCCGCTGACGGCGACGGCCACTGGATGCCCGGTCCGCAAACGCCGCTTCACGGCCTGAAACACCAGCTCCCGAAGGCGCTCCGCGTAGTCGGCGTAGGACGTCAACCGAACGGCGGCTTGCGGATTGAAATCGCAGAATGTTTTCGCCGTCACTCCGGCAGTCGACGCCGTGACCTGGTGGCCCGGAAGAACGGCATAAATGCCGTCGAAAAAGGTTTCGCCGCAGTCCTCGTACGGAAGACGATCCCTGACGAAGTAGTCCGCGATCAGATCCCTGTTCGGTCTGGATGGCACTCCCGGGCAGGCGAGAACGGTCTTGATTTCCGATCCGAACACAAACGTGCGGCCATTGGTCCAGTAGTACAAGGGCCGGCATCCAACCGAATCGCGTGCCAGGATCAGTTGCTTGCGCGCTGAATCAAAGATCGCCAGTCGGAACTCGCCATTCAGCCGGCGCAGACATTCTGTGCCCCACTCGCGAAACACGTCGAGGATCAGCGCGCAATCTGACGCACACGAGGTGACGCCGCGGCCCGCGAGTCCGGCAAGAAGCTCGTCTCGATTGTCCAGGCGGCCATCGAACGCGAGGGCGCTGCGGTCGCGGAGCGGGCTCTCAAACGGCCGCGCATCCAGGTTCCAGACACCGCCGATGCCGCTCATGGCCGACTGCGTTGGGAGTGCGGCCAGGTGAAGAATCGCGCGTATCGAGCCACGTCGCCGGGTGTGCTGAGCAGCGAGTGACCGTCGTGCTCGACCCAGGCGTGGGCGACGAACCGTCCATCGACGCTGCACGCGCCAACTTGCACAATAGAGACGTATCCGTGGCGTGCCAACAGTCGTTGCAGGGCGAGAGCCTGGGTCAAACAGGTCGCGTGTGGGACGGCTCGACTCGCTACTCGCACTGCCCACTCCAAGCGGTGTAGTGGTGGGCGATTCCACATCTGTCGAATTGTGCCATCCGATCTGGGAAGATGACGTAAGGGCTGCGCCCACATCGCGATCATCACTCGCGCCACACTAGCCCAGGCGTGTGTCAGCAGATACCAATCATTCGCGTCGAGCGAGGCTATCTGCCGGAC
>Ga0075423_10004221_pt1 | contig 13306 bp, 7 predicted proteins | sample SoiMethybrSBSTD2_FD_80114 | JGI IMG/M metagenome (GOLD analysis project Ga0075423, IMG submission 80114) | Bulk soil microbial communities from a Populus tree surrounding site in Tennessee, USA - Soil MetaG P. TD hybrid SBSTD2 | ecosystem: Environmental > Terrestrial > Soil > Tree plantation...
AAGAGGTTGCCGCCGTGCGGCAGAATCGCGGTGACGCCAGTGCGTACTCGATCGCCCTCGACGAGCGTCGTGTGACCGACGCGAACGCCGGCGACGTCGGTGATGGCGTTGAGCGGACCGGGAGACTCGACGCCCGGCAGAATGCCAAGGTCCCGCGCACGCGGCCGTTCCTGCCAGGCCGCGCCGGTGGAGGCGGCCATCAACAGGAAGGCGAGGAACGCTCGCGCCTGTATGGACATGCGCCATAATAAGGCCGCCTTCCGCCCGGTTCGTGGTGATTCCGCACAAAGAGGGAGCTTCGATGCGAGTCAGACTCCACCGGCATCTCGCGGCGCTCGCGTTCGGCGTGGCGCTGGTCCTCGTTCACGTGCCTTGGGCCAATCTGCCCTGGAGCGGCGTTCAGGTCGCGGCGCAAAACGCGGTCGCTGGCGCCGCGGCGAAGAAACCGCTGTCCTACGACGCCTACGATGCGTGGTGGTCGATTCAAGGGACCACGCTGTCGCGCGATGGTGACTGGCTCGCCTACGCGCTCACGTCGCAGGGCCTCGACGGCCAGCTGATCGTTCGCAACCTTCGCACCGGGCAGGAGCTGAAACACCCGCGCGGCACTTCGCCGTCGTTCACGCCGGACGGCAAGTTCGTCGTGTTCACGATCGCGCAGACGAAGGCGGAGGAGGAGAAGGAACGGATCGCGGCGCGCGGCCGCGGTCGCGGCGGCGAAAACGCGCAAGGGCGCGGCGGCGAAGGCCAGGGACGAGGCGGCGCCAACGAACCGCCGCGCACGTCCGCCGGCATCATGGTGCTGCCGAGCGGGCAGGTCACGACGGTCGAGCGTATTGGCGCCGTGACGCTGCCGGAAGAGTCCTCGACCTGGGTCGCGCTGCATCGCGGCCGAGTGGGCGGCGGCCGCGGCGGCCGCGGTGGGTTTGGCGGACGGGGAGGGCGCGGCGGCGCCGAGCCGCCGGCACCGGCGGCCGCGCAGGCCGGAACGGGCCAGGCACAAGGCGAAGGGCAAGCCGATGGCGGCCCGCGCGGCAAGCGCAAGGACAACGGCAGCGATCTGATCGTCAGGAATCTCACGACCGGCCAGGAGATCACCATCCCGCTCGTGAGCGACTTCGCGTGGTCGAAGGATGGATCGTGGCTCGCCTACGCCGTGTCGTCCGCCAAGGCGGAAGAGGACGGCGCGTTCGCGCGGAAGATGAGTGACGGCACGGTTGTCACACTGCTCACGGGCAAGGGGAACTACAAGAACCTGACCTTCGACGACAAGGGCCGACAGCTCGCGTTCCTGAGCGACAAGGCGGAGTACGACAAAGAGGTCTCACCCTACCGCGCGTATTACTGGAAAGCCGGCGGCACCGAGACGGCGGAGCTGGTCTCCGCGTCGACGCGCGGCGTGCCGCACGGAATGGTCGTCAGCGATCAGGGCGGGTTGCGATTCTCCGAGGACGGCCAACGGCTGTTTCTCGGCACGGCGCCACCGCCCGCGCCGCCGGCGCCGGAAACCGCGCCACAACCTCGCGCCGTCGATCTTTGGCATTGGCAGGATCCGCTGCTTCAGCCGATGCAGCGTGTCCGCGCGCAGCAGGAAAGAAACCGCAACTACCGGGCCGTCGTGCACCTGTCGGACGAACGGTTCGTGCAGCTCGCGACGCCGGACTTTCCAACCGTCGCGCCAGGCGAGGATCCGGTTCGCGCCGTCGGCACCTCCGATCTCCCTTATAGAAAGGAGATGTCCTGGGACACCACCTACAGTGACGTCGCCATCGTCGATCTCAAGTCCGGTCAGCGTCAGCCAGCGCTGCAGCACTTTCGCGGTACCGCCACGATGTCGCCGGGCGGCAAGTACTTGCTCTATTTCGATGATCAGGAAGCTGACTGGTTCACCTATCGCATCGCCGATGGGACCAAGGTGAACCTGACGTCGAAGTTGAACGTGAATTTCTGGCAGGAGGATCACGACTCGCCGAGCCTCGCCCCCGCGTACGGGTCGGCCGGCTGGACGAAGAACGACGGGTCGGTCCTTGTCTACGACAAATACGACGTCTGGGAGATCAAACCCGACGGCAGCAGTCCGCGCATGATCACCAACGGCGATGGACGAAAGAAGCAGATCGTCTATCGCTACCGGTCGCTCGACCCCGATCAGCGGGCGATTCCGACCGACAAGCCGCTGTTGTTGGCCGCCAACGACGACCTCACCGAGAGCAGCGGCTTCTATCGGACCACGTACAACACGTCGGCGGCTCCCGAGAAGATCGTCGTCGTCGACAAGGCGTTCGGGCCGCTGATCAAGGCGCGCGACGGCGATCGCCTCGTCTTCACCCAGGCGCGCTTCGACGAGTTCCCCGATCTGTGGGCGAGCGACACGAACTTCCGCGACATGAAGAAGGTGTCGAACGCGAATCCGCAACAGAGTGACTACGTGTGGGGCAAAGCCGAGTTGATGCAGTACACGAATGCGGACGGCAAAGTGCTACGCGCCATCCTCGTCAAGCCCGACAACTTCGATCCGGCGAAGAAGTATCCCTTGATGGTCTATATCTACGAGGAGCTGTCCGAGGGGTTGCACAACTACCGTCCGCCGAATCCGGGAACGAGCATCAACATCACGCGCTACGTCAGCAACGGCTACATCGTGCTCATGCCCGACATCGTCTACGACACGGGTTATCCCGGTCAGAGCGCGGAGAAGTGCGTCATCCCGGCGGTGAACACGGTCGTCGCGCAGGGCTTCGTCGATCCCAAGCGGATCGGCATCCAGGGCCATTCGTGGGGCGGCTATCAGATCACGTATCTGATTACGCGCACGAACATGTTCGCCGCGGTCGAAGCGGGCGCCTCAGTGTCGAACATGATCAGCGCCTACGGCGGCATCCGCTGGGGAACGGGCATGTCGCGCGCCTTCCAGTACGAGAAGACGCAGAGCCGCATCGGGGCGCCGCCGTGGGACGCGCCGCTGCAGTTTATCGAGAACTCGCCGATCTTCTGGGTCGAGAAGGTGCACACGCCGTATCTGACCATCCATAACGACGAAGACGACGCGGTGCCGTGGTATCAGGGGATCGAGTTCTTCTCGGCGATGCGGCGGCTGGGCAAGGAAGCGTACATGTTCGTGTATAACGGCGAGCCGCACAGTCTGCGTCAGCGCGACAACCAGAAGCACTGGACCGTGCACATGGACGAGTTCTTCGATCATTTCCTGCTCGGCAAGCCGGCGCCGGAGTGGATGGACAAAGGCGTTCCGTATCTCGAGCGCGGCAAGCGGGACGTGGCGGAGCTGTTCAAGCCGAAAGTCGCGACAACGGCGCCGACGGTGCAGGATAAATAGGAGACAGGAGACAGGAGACAGGAGACAGAATGGTCGTGCCGAGATGCCGCTGATTAGTTCCCATTGCCGTCTCGGCAGCGCCTGCGGCCCGAGCGAGCCGCGAAGCGGCGAGCGAGAGCGTTTGGGGGTGGGGCCCCAAACGCATTGATAAAAGCCCGCAGAGTCGCAGCTCTCTGTTTGCTGCTGGCGATCATCCATACCTGGCCGCTGATCACGGCGCCGGGAACGCTCTCGCGCAACGACAACGGCGACGCGCAGCTGAACGCGTGGATCCTTTCGTGGGTCGCGCATCAGCTGCCGCGTGCGCCGGCGCATCTCTTCGACGGCAACATCTTCTACCCCGAGCGGCGGTCGCTCGCATTCTCGGAGCCGCTGATCGTTCCCGGCCTGATGGGCGCGCCGCTGCACTGGCTCGGCGCATCGCCCGTACTGGAGTTCAATCTCGTCCTGCTCGCCGGGTTCGCGCTGACGGCGTTCGCGGGATACGCGCTCGTCTTCGAGTGGACGCAGGATCGTGCCGCGGGTCTGCTCGCCGGCTCGATGTTCGCCTTCAACACCCACACGCTGACGCGATTGCCGCATGTCCAGGGCATCCACGCGTGGGGCCTTCCACTCACGCTGCTCGCGATCGATCGGCTCGTGACGCACGCACGCTGGCGCGATGCCATCGGCGTAGCGATTTGGATGACGGCGATGGCCTATACATCGGGCTATCTCGTCGTCTTTGGCGCGATCATGATTGCGGTCGTGATGATCGCGCGGATCGCGGACTGGTGGCGTCGTCCCGGTCGGGTTGCGGGCCTGCTCGCCGTCGCCGCTGTGATCGCGCTCATCGCGTCGCTGCCCGTCTACTTGCCGTATCAGCGTGTGGCCCGCGATCTGCACATGGTTCGATCGCTGGACACCGTCGCGCGGTTCTCGGCGACACCGACCGGCTATCTCGCCAGCGCCGGCCGCATCCACGCATCGACCTGGTCCGCGCGGTTTTTGCGCGACGAGGTAGACGCCTTCTTTCCCGGCATGGTGGTCATTGCGCTCGCCGGCGCTGCGGTGTTCGCGACGCTGCGGCGCTCGGCACCGGATCGCGAGCCACTGCCCCCGCGAACGCGGATCGCGATGCTGGTCGCGATCGCGCTCACCGGCTTCATCCTGTCACTCGGAACGCGAACGCCGGTGTACGGCTGGGTGTTCCACGTCTTGCCGCCGATGCAGGGACTGCGCGCGGCAGCGCGGTTCGGCAACCTGTTCCTCCTCGCGATGGCGGCGCTCGCCGGGATTGGTTTGGCCTTATTGCGCGCGCGGTTGCCGGTCCGCTACGCCGCCACGATCGCCGCGGCGCTCGTCGTCGCCGCGAACATCGAGTCGCTGCGCGCGCCCTTCACCTACACTCGCTTCGAGGGCATTCCGCACATCTATACGCTTCTACGAGAGCCCGATCACGTCGTGCTCGCGGAGGTGCCCTTCTATCCAGCGCAGGCGTTCTTCGAAAACGCGTCCTACGTGCTCAACTCCACGGCGCACTGGCGGCCGCTGATGAACGGCTACAGCGGATACGTTCCCGCGTCGTACCGGGCCAACGCGTCCGTGTTCTGGTACTTCCCGGAGGACTACGCGATCCAGGCGATGCGCCGCGCCGGCGTCACGCACGTCATGATCCACCCGGCGCGATTCGGCGACACCGTCGACGACATGTGGCGCAAGGTCGCCGCGAGTCCTTTCCTTGAACAGATCGCGACGACGCCGGGGGGGCCGGTGCTGTATCGGCTGAAATGAGTCGGGGGCGGGGATCGGGATCCGGGACTTGGGGCTCGGGAACGGGGAAACTAGCTACGCCTTCGTTCTATAGCAGCAGAGCATAGCTAATTCCCCGGATCCCGAGTCCCCAGCCCCGCCCCCCGACCCCCGATCCCCGACCCCCGATCCCCACTCACCTCCCCGTCGCCCCAAATCCCCCCCGCGATTCCTCGCGAAGCGCGCTGACTTCGTCCCACTGCACGCGTGGTGATGGCAGGATGATCCCTTGCGCGATGCGATCGCCGACGACGAGGTGAACCGGCTGTGTGGTGATGTTGAGGATCGGGATCTTCAGCTCGTCGGTCGGGCCGCAGAAGTCCGAGTCGACGACGCCGACGCCGTTGGCGACCATCAGGCCGCGCTTCAGCGGCGTGCTGCTGCGGGCGAACACCGCAAGGAACATGCGCTCGGGCACTTCGATCACGAGCCCGGTCGGCACCAGTCGCACCTCGCCCGGCGCGATCGTCACGTCCTCGGACAGGGCGAGATCGAATGCCGCGGATCCTGCGGTACCGTAGGCCGGAAGTGCGACGTGTGGATGCAAGCGGCGGATGCGGACGTGAAGTGTCGGGGAAGTGGTCACGGGCGTGTGCAGGGATTGTAATGTCCTTTATGTCGCGATTAGCCTTACTTCCTACGCGTCCCCTAGGTTTGCGTATAGGATTCGACGTTTGGAGGACGGGATGCAACGGTTAGGCACATGCGTCAGCGTGGTCGTGCTCGTGTCGGCGATTGCGCCGACCTTCGGTCAGGGATCGAACGATCGCCTCACAGCGGACGGATTCCAAGGACTCGCCTTCCGAAGCATTGGCCCGGCGCTTACGACAGGGCGGCTGTCGGACATCGAGGTCGATCGCAAGAATCCGAACGTCTGGTACGTCGCCGCGAGCGCCGGCAACTTGTGGAAGACGGAGAACCGCGGCAACACGTGGACGCCGATCTTCGAGACCTACGGCTCCTACTCGCTCGGCGCGGTCGTCGTCGATCCGAAGGACTCCAACATCGTCTGGCTCGGCACCGGCGAGAACAACAACCAGCGCAGCGTCAGCTTCGGCGACGGGATCTACAAGTCGACCGACGCCGGAAAAACGTGGAACCGGATGGGGCTCGAGAATTCCGAGCACATCCAGAACATCCTGATCGATCCGCGCGACTCGAACGTCGTCTACGTCAGCGCGATCGGTCCGCTGTGGTCCTCGGGCGGCGATCGTGGCCTCTACAAGACGACGGATGGTGGCAAGACGTGGAAGGCGGTGCTCTCGATCAGCGCTGACACCGGAGTCACGGATGTCGCGATGGATCCGAAGAACCCGAACGTGCTCTATGCCGCGGCCTATCAACGGCGACGGGCAGTGGGTCAGCTGATCGGCGGCGGTCCCGAAAGCGGGCTTTACAAAACGACGGACGGCGGCGCGAAGTGGACGAAACTGACGAAAGGATTGCCGACGGTCGATGTCGGCCGTATCGGCGTAGGAATCAACTGGAAGAATCCGAAGGTTGTCTACGCGCTCGTCACGGCGCAGCGAGGTCGGGGCGGGTTCTTTCGATCGGATGATGCGGGCGCGAGCTGGACGCGCATCGGCCGAACGGTTGGCGGCGGCCGTGGCGGTGGATTCGGTGGCGCGGGTCGTGGCGGCCGCGAAAGCGGGCCGCCGCCACCACCGCCGACGCCGTGCGGCCCTCTCGGCGCCGCGGCTCCCCCGCCGACGACGCCCACGCCGCCGGCACCTTCCGCAGAGGCGCCGCAGGCCGGCGGACGTGGTCAGGCGCCCACGGACGATTGCTATCGCGGCGGCGACCCCGGCTACTACAACGAGATCTTCGTCGATGCGCACGATCCCGAAACGATCTGGTCGCCGCAAACCAACATCTTCCGCAGCACCGACGGCGGCAAGACCTGGTCGGCCGTGACCCTGCCCGGCGTGCACGTCGATCATCACGACATCGTCTTCGACCCAACCGACAAGAACCATGTGTTGATTGGCAATGACGGCGGACTCTACGAAACCTACGACGACATGAAGACGTTTCGTCACTTCACGAACCTGCCGCTGTCGCAGTTCTACCGGGTCAGCACCGACAACACCAAGCCGTTCTACAACGTGTGCGGAGGCATGCAGGACAACGGATCGATCTGCGGACCGGCGCGCACGCTCAACGGCCGCGCCGGCATTCGCACGAGCGACTGGTATGTCGTCGGAGGCGGTGACGGGTTCTACACGGCCAGCGATCCCGAGGACGCCAGCATCGTCTACGCAGAGTCGCAGGAGGGGAACTTCAGCCGCCTCGATCTGCGCACCGGCGAGCGTCTGCAGATGCGGCAGCGTTTGAATCAAATGCTGACGGGCAGCGGCGAGCGCGGCGGTGCCCCTCCCGGCGAGGGTGGTCAGGGCCGCGGCGCAGGTCGCGGTGGACGCGGCGCGACCGGACGGTGGCACTGGGACACGCCGATCCTGGTCAGCCCGCATTCCGCGCGGCGCGTCTACGTGGCTGGTGAAAAGTTGTACCGCAGCGACGACCGCGGCGAGACGTGGACGGCGATCAGCGGCGATCTCACGAGAAACCTGAACCCGGCGGAGATTCCGATCATGGGGAAGGTGTGGCCGCCGGATTCCGTCGCCTTCAATCAGGCGACGACGACGCTCAGCTCGATCACCACGGTCGACGAATCTCCGCTCCTTGCCGGGTTGATCTATGTCGGCACCTTCGACGGTCTCGTGCAGGTGACGGAGGACGACGGCAAGACATGGCGGAAGATCGAGAAGATTCCAGGGCTGCCGGAGTACACAGCCGTCACGGATGTGTTCGCCTCGACGCGCGACGCGAACACCGTGTTCGCCGCGTTCAACAACTACCAGCGCGGCGACTACAAGCCCTACATCTATAAGAGTACGGATCGCGGACGCACGTGGGCATCGATCGCCGGCGATCTGCCGCAGCGCTCGGGCGCGTGGGCGGTCGCGCAGGACTTCGTCAAGAGCGATCTGCTGTTCGCCGGGATGGAGTTCGGCGTCTGGTTCAGCGTCGACGGCGGCGCGCATTGGACCCAGCTCAAAGGCGGCATCCCGACGACGCAGGCGCGCGATCTGCAGATTCAGCGCCGCGAGAGCGATCTCGTCGTCGGCACATTCGGTCGCGGCGCGTTCATCCTCGACGACTACTCGGCACTGCGCGGCGTCACTGCCCAATCGCTGACCGAGGACGCGAAGCTGTTCCCGCTGCGCGACGCCTACATGTTCAACGAGCTGAGCCACTACGGCGCGGCATGGGGGAACGAGTCGACACCCAATCCGCCGTACGGCGCGATCTTCTCGTATCACGTCGGCCAGGCCCCGCCTGGCGACGCGAAGCTGGTCCTCACGATCGCGGACGACGCGGGCAAACAGGTGCGCCGGCTCGACCTCGAGAAGACGACGGGCATGCACCGAATCGCCTGGAATCTCCGCGCCGAGGCGCCGGCAGGCGAGGGCGGCCGTGGCGGCCGCGGCGGTGGGCCCGATCGCCTGGCGGGGCAAGGGACGGAGCCTGGTACGACGGAATTGTCGGAGGCCCCCGAAGAAGAAGAGGCGCAAGACGAGCCGCCGGCCTTCGGTGGCCGAGGTGGCCCGCCGCAGGGGCCTCCGGTCGGTCCGGGGCGGTACCGCGCGACGCTCGGCCGTCTCGTCGGCGAGACGCTGACCGCGATTGGCGAGCCGCAGACGTTTCAAGTCGTCCCGCTGCCGAGATGACGCGAAGATTCACAGTTTTTTCATTTGAAGCTTTGCGACGCTCTCCGTCGTCATACATCCTGAGAAAGCGCTCCGCCTCAGCCTGATCGCTGAGGCGGACTCCCTCTTCGGATTCCCGCGCGCGGTTATACAATCCTCGCCTGGGCTCCGCTTCCAGCCATTTACTGGAGATCAGGCGTGTTCGACGCAATTTTTCGACTGCTCTTCAATTACCGGCCGGTGGTCTTCCAGCAGGGAGACTTCCGGTTCGCGCCGACCGCCGGCTCCTACGTGGCGGCGGCGATCGTCGGCATCGCGCTCGCGGTGACCGTGCTGACCTATCGCCGCGCGCGATCGCAGGCGGGCGCCCGCCACCGCTTCGCCCTCGTCGCGATCCGGGTCGTCACGCTGGCGGTCGTCCTCTTTTGTCTGTTCCGGCCGGTGCTGGTGGTCAAGGCGGCGGTCCCGCAGCAGAACTTCCTCGGCGTCCTGATCGACGACTCGCGCAGCATGCAGATCTCGGACTGGAACGGTCAGCCGCGCAGTTCGTTCGTGAAAGAGCAATTCGTGGCCGCCAACAGTCCATTGATCAAAGCGCTGTCGAGCCGCTACGTCCTGCGGACGTTCCGGTTCTCGTCGACGGCGCAGCGCCTCGCGTCGCCGGGCGAGCTGACGTTCGCCGGCGCGCAGACCAAGATGGCGGCGGCGCTCGACGGCGCGCGCCAGGAGCTGGCCGGCCTGCCGCTCGCGGGGATGGTGATGGTCAGCGACGGCGCGGACACGACCGATGCGCAGCTCTCGGAAGCCCTGCTCGCGATGAAGGCCGCCGACGTCCCCGTGTTCACCATCGGCCTCGGCCGCGAATCGCTGACCAAGGACGTGCAGATCGATCGCGTCTCGACCCCGGCGACGGCGCTGAAGGGCACGTCCTTGATGGTCGACGCGCTGATCACGCAGACCGGCTACGCCGGCGAGACGGTGAAGCTCGACGTCGAAGACGAGGGACGAATCGTCGGCTCGCAGGAAGTGAAGCTGCCGATCGACGGCGAGCCCGCCGCTGTCCGCGTCCGGTTCACGGCGGCCGATCCCGGTCCGCGCGTCTTCAAGTTCAGAATCTCGCCGCAGGTCGGCGAGCTGGTCACGCAGAACAATCAGCGAGATGCGCTCGTCGACGTCTACGATCGCACCGAAAAGATCCTCTACTTCGAAGGGGAGCCGCGGCCCGAGCTGAAGTTCATGCATCGCGCGGTCGACGATGACAAGAACCTGCAGGTCGTGACGCTGCTGCGCACCGCCGACAACAAGTACTACCGGCTCGTGCTCGACACGCCGGATCAACTTGCCGGCGGCTTCCCGAAAACGCGCGACGAGCTGTTCGCCTACCGCGGTCTGATTCTCGGCAGCATCGAAGCGGGCGCCTTTACCGGCGATCAGCTGCGCATGATCTCGGAGTTCGTCGAGCGGCGCGGCGGTGGTCTGTTGATGCTCGGCGGCTCGCGCTCGTTCTCCGAGGGCGGCTACGCCGGAACGCCGGTCGCCGACGCGCTGCCGGTTGTCGTCGATCGTGTCGCGCGAAAGCTCGATACGTGGACCGTCTCGCGCGTGAAGGTGAAACCGACGCGTGCCGGCGAAGGACACGCGCTCTCGCAAATCGCGCCGACCGAAGCCGCGTCGTTGAATCGGTGGAATCAGCTGCCGGCGCTGATCAGCGTCAACGCCGTCAAGGACGTCAAGCCGGGCGCCACGGTGCTGCTCACGGGGACCGACGAGCGCCGCGGCTCGCAGCCGGTGCTCGCGTTCCAGCGCTACGGACGCGGCAAGGCGCTGGCCTTCACGGTGCTCGACTCGTGGCGATGGCAGATGCACGCCAGCATCCCGGTCGAGGACATGACGCACGAGAACTACTGGCGGCAGCTGCTGCGCTGGCTCGTCGAAGGCGTGCCGGGACCGGTGGAGGTGCACACCTCCACCGAACGCGTCGAAGCGGGCGAGCCGGTCACCGTGATCGCCGACGTCGTCGACGAAGGGTTCGTCGAGCTGAACGACGCCCAGGTCGCGGCGAAGGTGACGACGCCGTCGGGCGCGATCGTCGACGTGCCGATGCAGTGGACCGGCGAGCGCAACGGCCAGTATCGCGGAACGTTCGTGTCCGCCGAGCAGGGCATGTACTCGGCTCGCGTCGATGCGCTTCGCGAAGGGAAGTCGATCGGTCAGGGTCAGACGCACGTCCGCGCGGCGCCGGGCGACGCCGAGTACTTCGACGCGACGATGCACGCGGCGCGGCTCAAGCGGATCGCCGAGGAAACCGGCGGCCACTTCTATACGCCGGAAACGATGGGACCGCTGGTCGAGGATCTGAAGTACACCGGCCGCGGCGTGACGACGGTGGAAGAGCGCGACTTGTGGCACATGCCGATCGTTCTGCTGTTGCTGGTCGGGCTGACGTGTGTGGAATGGGCGTATCGGAGAGCAGTAGGTCTGGCCTGATTCGCTGTGCCTCCTACAAAGTGCATCCTTGCATCGTTCTTCCTGGCGCTGACGCTGTCAGCATCAGCCGCCTCCGCCCAGTCGATTCACCTGGCCGTGATCGTCGGGCTGGCGGGCGAGCCGGAGCACGCCGAGCTGTTCCAGCGCTGGGCCTCGACGCTGCTCGACGCGTCGGCCAAGCTCGGGGTCGAGGATGTGATCTACCTCGCCGAAAAGCCGGAGGTCGATCCGAAGCGAGTCACGGGGAAGTCGACCAAGGACGAGATCGTCAAAGCGTTCGCGAAGCTGGCGGCGGCGAAAGAAGAGGATGTGGTGTTCGTCGTGCTGATCGGCCACGGCACGTTCGACGGAAAAGTGGCGAAGTTCAACGTGCCCGGACCGGATCTGACGCCGGCGGACTTCGAGCCGCTGCTCAAGGCGATCAAGTCGCGGCACGTCGTCTTCGTCAACACGGCGTCGGCGAGCGGTCCGTTCATGGAAGCGCTGGCGGGCCCGGGTCGAACGGTCGTCACCGCGACGCGGACCGGCAGCGAGCGATTCGCGACGCTGTTCGGCGGCTACTTCGTCGACGCGCTGGCGGGAACCGATGCCGACGCTGACAAGAACCGGCGGATCTCGGTGCTCGAGGCCTTCAACTACGCGAAGCGCGAGGTTGCGACGGCATACGAGCGTGAAGGCATCATGCTGACCGAGCATCCGCTGCTCAGCGACAGCGGCGGCGCCGGCGTGGCGGATCCGACGCCGGACGGCCAGCAGGGGAAGGTCGCGGCGGTGCTGTCGCTGGGCAGCACGACGAGCGGGGACACGCTGCCGACCGATCCGAAGCTGCGCGCCCTCTATCAGCAGCGCCGCGAGCTGGAGCGGCGGGTCGAAGCGCTGAAGCTCTTGAAGGGCAGCATGCCGGCCGATCGCTACGCGAGCGAGTTGGAAAAGCTGGTGACCGATCTGGCGTTGAAGACGCGCGAGATCCGGGAGCTCGAGAAGAAATGAAGAAGGTCGCCGCGCCGATTCCGTTGATCGCCATCGCGCTCGTCGTGACGTGCGCGGCCGGTGCCGCGGTGTTCGGCGACTCGTCGGTCGGCGAGCCCGCCGAGCAGTGGACGTTGTGGGATGGCAACGTCGACTACGACGGGCGGCTGGTGTTCGTCCGCGTCCGCTACACCATGGGCCTGGGGATGTACGGCCGGGCCCGCGGCAGCCGCGGCGAGCCGCCGTGGATGCACGACTACCCGACCGCCGACATCCACATGATGAAGATTCTGAAGGAGTTGACGCTGGTGGCGCCGCGGATCGACGCCTCGAACGTGCTCACGCTCGACGATCCGGCGCTCTTCGACTACCCGATCGCGTACATGTCGGAGCCCGGCTATTGGACGATGACGGACGAAGAGGCCAAGGGGCTGCGCGCGTACCTCTTGAAGGGCGGGCTGATCATCTTCGACGACTTCCGCGACGAGCACTGGTACACGCTCGAGGCGCAGATGAAGCGGGCGATGCCCGAGGGCCGCTGGATCCAGCTCACGGCCACCAATCAGGTATTTCACTCGTTCTTCGAGATCGATGCGCTCGACCTGCTGACGTCCTACGGGCCGCACAAGCCGGAATACTGGGGAATGTTCGAGAACAACGACCAGTCGAAGCGGCTGATCGCGATCGCCAACTTCAACAACGATATCGGCGAGTACTGGGAATTCTCGGATCAGGGGATCGATCCGGTCGATCTGTCGAACGAAGCGTACAAGTTCGGTGTCAATTACTTTATTTACGGTTTGATTCATTAAGGGGATCGGGATCGGGGATCATGGATCGCGAGCAACGAAGAATGGTTTTCGATCCCCGCCCCCCGATCCCCGACCCCTGGAAAGCGAGGACCCGTGGAGCGTGTGGCGCAGCAAGTCGTCGATATCGAGTCGCCGGATGACGTCGCCTTGGCCGATCGGATGAAGCGGGGGCGCGACCAGATCATCTCCGAGCTTCAAAAGCT
>Ga0075423_10004224_pt1 | contig 13305 bp, 11 predicted proteins | sample SoiMethybrSBSTD2_FD_80114 | JGI IMG/M metagenome (GOLD analysis project Ga0075423, IMG submission 80114) | Bulk soil microbial communities from a Populus tree surrounding site in Tennessee, USA - Soil MetaG P. TD hybrid SBSTD2 | ecosystem: Environmental > Terrestrial > Soil > Tree plantation...
CCGACCCGCTGCCGGTCTACACGTTCGGCAGCACCTACCCGCTCAACTACAACGCCGACATCTCGAACCGCCAGAAGAACACGAACTGGCAGGCGCGGCTGCTCGGACGCTACGAGGTACCGGTCGCCGGTATCGGCGTCGGCGCGAACATCCGCGCGCAGAGCGGCTATCCGTACTCGGCGGTGGCGAACGTCCGTCTCCCTGTCGCCGGAACGGTGAACGTGTTCGTCGACAACATCGACAACCGTCACGCCGACACCGCGGCGTTGTTCGATCTGCGCATCGACAAATCATTCGCGGTCGGCAAAGGCGCGAGGATCACCGGCATGGCGGACATCTACAACGTCACCAACTCGAACGCGGTGACGAACTTCTTCCTCGTCAGCGGCAGCACGTACAACCGCATCATCGCGGCGCTGAACCCGCGCACGCTGCAGCTCGGCGCCCGCCTGACGTTCTGACGGGAAAAGCAACCGCGGGAAGCAACCGCGGAGTCCGCAGAGATCGCAGAGATCTTTATTCAAAAGACTCCGCGGTCTCAGCGTCCTCTGCGGTTGCTTTCCGCTCTAATGCGTCAAAATCAGGCGTCCCGCTCGGCTGAAAGGCTCGCGCTACTTGACGTTTACTTTCAGCAGCGCGGTCGTCCAGCAGCAGCCGAACCCGCCGCCGCCGTCGCCCGAGTAGTCGTTCGCGATGACATGGACTGCGTAATCGCCCGGCTCGCTGAATTGCGCGGTGACTGCGGCTTTCCCGGTGAACCCCGCGCCGCCTTCGCCAAGCTGTTCGACTGTCGGCTTGGGTTTGTCGAACGTCACGGTGCCCGGTCCGCGGTATTTCGCAAGGGATAGCGTGACAGCCGGACGCGGCCGCGACATTGGCGCGCTCGTACCGCTCGTGAACTTCATGTCGTCGGATGCCCAGATTTCGAGCGGCAGCGGCGTGCCGACGGTCGCGCTCCGCGCCGGTGCAGACGCGAGGCTTGCCAGCGGTCCCTGAACGCCCTTGTCGCCCCGTTCGAAGCGGATGACCGGCGGCGTGTTGCCGACCGAGATTTCAGTGAACGGGCTCATCACGTAGTCAGGATGCAGACGGAACGGAATGCTGGTCGTCTGCCCGTTCGCCGTGAGCGTCCACGTGTATTGATCCTTCTCGGAGAATTCTTTCGGCACCGGCATGACGAAGATGCCCCACTGCCGTCCCGGTACGAAGTGTGTCGGCTGCCCCATGTCCGGCCCGCCCGGCTCGATCCGGTTGTTCGGGCCGATTGGAACGTCGAGCTCCTGTTTCGAATTGCGGTTGTAGTAGCCGATGAGGAAGCTGCGCGTGCCGTCGGAATTGTAGAACCATCCCTCGAACGCAGGCGTGATGCTTGCGCCGAACTGCTTGCGCGGCTCGGGCACCTGAACCTGCGCAGACAAAAAAACGCCGCCGGCGATCGCGCCGGCGGCACAGAGGGTCGCGAGCCTGTTCACTGCTGCTTCTCGTTGTCCGTCATCTTCGGCAGCTTCGCCTTGCGTTCCGCCTGCAGCGCCTTGTACTCCTCGTCGTTGAAGTAGACGACGTTCATCCAGGCGTGCGCCATCTCGTCGACGGTACGATCGCCGTAGCCGACCCACTGATCGGGATCGGGATTGTTCTTGTTGGCGCGCGTGTTGTCGTACCACGCGGTAACGTGGATGACCGTTCCCTTCGGCAGCAGCGGCGCCGCGTCATCGTCGTAGATGTAGTTGGTCATCCAGTTGAAGTTGAAGTTGCCGACGTAGCTGATGATCTGACGGCTGCCGTCGGGCAGCACCGCTTCGACCTGCATCGCCTTGCCGCGCAGATGGAAGTGCGGCTGGAAGTTCTCGATGAGCGCGTTCTCCTTCAGCACCGTGAAGCCTTCGGTCATCGCCATCGAGTTCGGCTCGATGTCGAGCATCTTCGAGCGATCGATGCCGGTGAACCCGATGAGATAGCTGCGCTTCTTCGGCTCCTCGCCTTTCTTGTAGAACCAGATGCCGATCTCCGATCCGCCGGTCACTTCTTCGCCGACGGCGTGAATGTGCTGATCCCACGAGATCCTCTCGCCCGGCACGAGCAGTTTGCCGGTTCCGGGACGATACAAGTCGTAGCCCTTGCCGATCGCCCATTCCATCAACTGCGGACGGCGATTGACGAGGTCGTCGGCGTCGTCGAACCGTCCGGGACCGCTCGCGGTGCCGGTGTTCACGGCTTCAGGATCGTTGTTGAGGACGAGGTACGCGATCGAGTGATGAATGATCTTGCGCGCCTTGAGGTTGGTCGGACGGATCTCGACGAGCTTCACCCAGCGCGGTTCAGTGAGCGGGAGGTCCGATGCCGGCCGGTACCAGACGTCCTGATGCTGCGCCGGCATCGTGTACTCGGAGGACTTCACGACGAGATCGGGCGGCCCGAAGCCGTCCCGCACCGCTTTCCATTCGTTGTCGGTGACGAGCGGCTTGGGCGGCGGCAGATCGTTGGGATCGCCTTGCGGCGCGCCGGCGTCCACCCAGCGGACGATCGTGTCGACCTGCTCGTCGGTGAGCGACATGTCGTTCTTGAACTTCTGCACGCCGACGCTGCGGTCGATGTGCCACGGCGGCATCTGACGCGTGGCGACGCGCTCCTTGATGGAGCGGGCCCACGGCCGCGCGTCCTGATAAGTGATGAGCGACATCGGCGCGATCGAATTCGGCTGATGACACTCCTGGCACTTCGCCTGGAAGATCGGCGCGACATCCTTGGAAAACGTGACCGGCTTTGACGGGGTATCTCCGGCGAATGCCGGGATCGCGATCGCGAGGGACGCGCTGGCGCAAACCAGACGAGCAAACATGACCCCTCCTCCGTGAACACACCATTTTATCTGAGGTTCCAGAGAGGTCGACTGTAACTATTTGTCCGTGTGAAAGGTCCGGCAGGGGCGCTGCGCTCTGGGCAAACCGCTCGTCCTGAACCGATTCACGAGACGGGCGATTCCGCCAGCAGCTGGACCGAGGGATGCTGGCGCTCGAAATACTGGAGCTCCCACTCCGACCCGAACAGCAGCACGCGCCGCTCCTGCCGATCGATCGCAAGCACCGTCTGTCCGCCGAGCGACGGGATTTTCTGGGCGGGATCGGCCACCCAGCGCGCGGCGGCGTAGGGCGTCGGCTCGATCTCGACGGCCACACCGTACTCGGTCCGCAGGCGGCTCGCGATGACGTCGAACTGGAGCGCTCCGACGACGCCGACGATCGGTTCACGGCGGCCGGCGGTGACGTAGAAGACCTGCATCAGCCCTTCCTCCTCGAGCTGACGGAGGCCTTCGTCGAACTGCTTGTACCGCTGGTCCTGCAGCCGCACGCGGCCGAAGTGCTCCGCCGGAAAGCGCGGCACGCCCTGGAAGCGGACCGGCGCGCCCGAGTGCAGCGTGTCGCCGATCGCAAACTGCCCCGGGTTGACGAGGCCGATGATGTCGCCCGCGTACGCGACGGTGATCGTCTCGCGGTCGCGGCCGAAGAAGCGGTACGCACGCGACGCGCGGATCGGTTTCTCGGCCCGGCTGCTGTTCATCACGTGCATGTCCTTCGTGAACCGCCCCGAGCAGACGCGGACGAATGCGACGCGATCGCGATGGCGCCGATCCATGTTCGCCTGCATCTTGAACACGAAGCCGCTGAAGCGCTCGTCGGTCGGGCTGACGAGGCCCGAATCGCTCGGCCGCGGCTGCGGCGACGGCGCAAGCTCGACGATCGCGCGCAGGAACGGCTCGAGGCCGAAGTTGGTCAGCGCGCTGCCGAAGAACACCGGCGTCTGACGCCCGGCGCGATACTCGTCGGTGTTGTACGACGTCCCCGCAGCGCGGATGACGTCGAGCGACTCGATGAAGTGCGCGTAGACCGTGTCGCCGATCAACTCGCGCGCGTGCGGATCGTCGAGCGATGCGATATCGACCGGCGCGCGGAACTGTCCCTGCGCCTCCCGCTCGTAGAGCAGCAGGTGCTTGCGCGCGATGTCGTACACGCCGCGGAAATTTTCGGCGCTGCCGACGGGCCAGTTCACCGGCGCCGCCGCAATCCCCAGCGTCCGCTCGAGGTCGTCGAGCAGCTCGAGCGGATCGCGCGCGGGACGATCGAGCTTGTTGATGAAGGTGAGGATCGGCAGCCGGTGCCGGCGGCACACGTCGAACAGTTTGCGCGTCTGATCCTCGACGCCATTCGCCGCGTCGATGACCATGACGACGCTGTCGGCGGCAATCAGCGCGCGATAGGTGTCCTCGCTGAAGTCCTTGTGGCCCGGAGTATCGAGGAGCGACATGCGCCGCCCGTCGAGCTCGAACTCCAGCGCCGCGGCGGTAATCGAGATGCCGCGCTCCTGCTCGAGCGCCATCCAGTCGGACGTCGCATGCCGGCGAGCTTTTCTGCCGCGGACCGCGCCGGCAAGCTCGATCGCGCCGGCATACAACAGCAGCTTCTCGGTGAGGGTCGTCTTCCCGGCGTCGGGATGGGAGATGATCGCAAATGTCCGCCGGCGCGCCACCTCGCGTTCGAGCTCGGTGAGCGCCGGCGGTTCGGATATCGGTTGCAGTTCAGCCTGAGGGTTTGAGAGCACGCCTGCAGACCATTGTACAGGCTCCGTATCTCACCGCCGAGACCGCGGAGCACGCAGAGGCGTGCGACGGGCGGCCGGCGAAGCCGGCCTGCGCGAAACGAAAAACGCGATGCAAACGCAAACGCGCCAATGAAACCGTTTGTGTTTGCGTCGCGTTTTTCGTTTCGTGGCCCGCTGCGCGGGCCGTCGCACGCTTATCTCTGCGACCTCTGCGGTCTCCGCGGTTATGCGCAACGCTGCGCATTCTTAGAACGTCATTCGCACTCCGATCTGTGCCACGCGCGCCTGGACGTAGTTCGTCGGCTGCGCGAAGAGGGTCGAGCGGATGTCCTTCGACAGGAAATCGGTGGCCGCCGCGTTGTTGAACAGGTTGAACACGTCGGCGCTCAACTCCACTTTGTGATTGCCCGGGAGCGGAATGCCTTTCTGCACGCGCAGGTTGACGAGGTGCGCGTCGTCGGTCTTCAGCATGTTGACGTCATTCCTCCGCGCGAGCGGATAGGCGACGTTGAAGAACTGCGTGTCGGCCACCGATCGGCCGTTCGACAGCGTCACGCGCGGCGCCGTCGCGTTCAGCGGGAAGTCGCCGGTCATCACGTCGAACCGCTGCCCCTGGCTGTAGCTGTAGAACATCGACAGCGTGATGTCGTACGGCAGACGCGTGAACGCTGAGAGGCGCGCGTGATGACGCGGCTGCCGGCGCGTCTGGTTGTCGGCGTCGGGCGGGATCGCGTAGAACTGCAGCTCGTCGCGCGTCGGGTTCCACCGCGTGCGGAAGCGCTCGCTGATGATGTACGAGTAGTTCGCGTTCACGCCCCACTGTCCGGCGAACGCCTTCGTGTACAGCAGCTGCAGCGATCGATTCTGCTGCCACGTGTAGTTCGGATTGTAGGTGTTGATCACCGCGTCGAAGTCGGGGAACGGGCGATCGACGAGCAGCCCGGTCACCGGATTGCGGATGACGTTCAGATCGTCGCCGCTCTGATAATCCCAGTTCCGCCGCCAGAGGAACGTCGTGCTGATCGAGCTCGTGTGGGGCAGCTTGTGCTCCCATGCGCCGGAGAACTCGTTCACGTACGTGCGGCCGTTCTGAATGCTGCCGTCTTTCATGTCGCCGAACGCGGTGCCGAGCGGGAAGCCGCCGGGCAGCACCTGGTTGAGCGAGCCGAAGTCGCGGGGCGACGCGCGGAAGATATCGGTGGCGAGCACGTTCGGCGCGTGCGACGTGCCGTCGCCGCCGCCGAGATCGAGCCATTCGTAGCTGCGCTGCGCGGTGCCGCGGAACACGCCGTAGCGTCCCGCATCGAGCGAGATGCCGAAGTTCGGCATCGCGACGTTCTGGTGGAACTCGCGATCGGCCGGATTGGTCGGCAGCGCGGGCGGCAGTCGCGTGCCGAGGACTGCCTGCCGATCGGCCGTGAAGACGCTCGTCGTCTCGATGCGCACGCCGGCTTTCACGGCGACGCGCTGCGACGGCTTCCAGCGATCCTGGAAGTAGACGCCGTAGTGATGTTCGTACGCATCGTTCGCGACCGACGTGCCGCCGTCGAACCCGCGCAGCGTGTCGCGCTCGTACAGCACGTCGGCGGACCCGGTCGTGCCCGGCGGACGGAAATAGAATTCAGCCGTTGCGAGATTGCTCGAGGTCTTGTTCTCGATGTTCGGATACAGATCCGCGCCGCCGCGGAACTCGTGTGTGCCGAGTTTGTCGTTCACGAAGAACGTCATCGACGGCGACAGGTAGATCATCGAGCGGTGCGACGTGTCGATGGCGCCGAATCCGCCTTCCATCGCGACCGTCGTCAGGCTGCCGTTGATGTTCCCCTGCGGGTTGGTACTGATGATCTTCGTCGGGATGAGCCCCTGGCCGTCGAGCGGCTGCAGATCGTTCGGCTTGTTGATCATGAAGCTGCCGACGAACTGGAACACGCGCGTCGAGCTCTGGACCCAGTTGTAGTTGAAGCTGGCGAGCGGACCGCCCTTGACCAGCGTGCCGAACGCCGTTGGATTGACGATCTGCGGCGTCGCGCTGCTGAGCGTGCCGACCGTCGTGCCGCTCGTGAGCAGTCCGAGGTTGCGGTTCTGCGAGACGGTCCCGCGGAACAACGCGTTCGCCTGCACCGTGCGGTCGTACTGCAGGCTCACCTGCAGCCGATGATCGTTGTGCACCTGCGTCGTCACCTTCCCGAACCACAGGTTGCCGCGCTTCGCGACCGGCACCGCCGCGTTGTTGAACGTCTGATCGGTCTGCACGCGGCGATACGCTGCGAAGAACCACACCTTGTTGCGCTTGATCGGTCCGCCGAGCGTGAGATCGGGCTGATAGTCCTCGCGGCGGTTCGCCGGAATGCCTTGGACGTTGCTGCCGTTGAACGCCTGCGGAATGACGAACAGCGCCGCCGAGCCGTGGAAATCGTTGCCGCCGCTCTTGGTGACGATGTTCATGTACTGGCCGACCATGCTGGAACCGTCGGAGGCCTCGGCGCCGAGCGCCTTCACCTCGACGTCCTGAATGGCGTCGTAATTCAGGTTCACGGCGAAGATGTCGCCGCCGTACGGATCGGTGACGTCGGCGCCGTCGAGGCTCGTGCGCCGCTCGGATCCGGTCAACTCCTGCGTCGCCGGATTCACCGACACGCCGGGCACGACGAGCCATGCGTCCTGGAATCTGCGGTTCGTGGTCACCGGAACGGTGGTGAGGGCCGTGTTGTTGATGTTCACCGACAGACCCGCGCGTTCCGGATCGACGATCGGCGATTCGCCCGTTACGGTCACGGTTTCGGAAACCGCGCCGACCGAAAGCGTGAAGTCGACTTCGGTGACGGCATTGAGCCGCACCGGCGCTTTGCGTATCACGCTCTGGAATCCGGACAGCTCGGCGCGCGCGTCGTAGGTGGCCGGCGGCAAGTTCGTCACGCGGTAGAGGCCCTGACCGTCGGTGACGCCGGTGAACGTGCCGAGCGCTTCAGGACTGGTGAGCGTGACCGTGACGCCCGGCAGCACGGCGCCGCTCGAATCGACGATCTTTCCGATGACGGTGCCCGTCGTCGTGCGCTGCGCGAGCACGGACGCGGGCAGGCATGTCAGTACGAGAGCGAGTAGAAGACGCGAGCGAGGAATCATTCCCACCCTCCCCAAAGAAATCAACCGGGGCTCTGCCCCGGAACCCAGTCGCTCGCGGGGCCGCAGGCCCCGCTCCGCTTCCTCGCAGGCGCGCCGTGCGCGCCTGGCGTGAGGACTAACCGGGAAACAACACTCGAATCAGAATCGAATCGTGTGCAGCAGGCGTACGAAGCCGGGCGCGATCTCGGCGTGCGTTCGCGTGCTCCCGATCATCAGCGCGCCGCCGAGCGCGCCGATCGCGACGCCGCTCCAGAGAAGCGCGTTGTTCTTGCCCTTCAGCGCGTCGCACTGGTTCGTGGCGTAAATCGGATCCGCGGCCTTCTGCGCGACACACATCTGGTAGGTGTTCGACGGTGCGTTGCCGCTGCTCGTCGTTTCGATGCGGGCGGCAGTGACGCCGATGACCGATGTAGTGACGCCCGCCACGCCGAGCGCGAGGCCGGACCAGAACAGCGCGCCGCGGCCCGACTCGGACGTTGACGCAGTCTGCTCCTGCGCCGCCGCCGGGGCGGCGGTCAGCGTCAGGATCAGGAACGCACACGCGACTCTCATGCGCCCTCCTTGTGGAAACGGCGCAATCTTACAGCGAATGCGCCGCGACGCCTCGGGTAGAATCCGCGCATGATGAATCGCCGAGATGCGCTTGCGTCACTTGCAGTTTTCTTCGACCTCGCCGCTGCGCACGCGTATGCGCAGGCCCAGCCGCCGGCCGGCGGCTCTGCCGCGAACCGGCCGCCGGTCTTCAAACACGACCTGCCGAACCTCTCGCTCGACGACTGGGAGGTGACGGTGAGCCACGTCGACTATCCGCCCGGACGCGTCGGCGCGCCGCACAAGCACGCGGGGTTCGTCCTCGCGTACGTGCTCGACGGGAAGATCGTGACGAAGGTCACCGGCGAAGGCCTGCCGGGAGATGAGCGCACCTACTCGCCCGGCGAGATGTTTTACGAGCCGCCGGGCAGCGTGCATGCGGTGTCGAAGAACGCCAGCGACACGCAGCCCGCGAAGCTGCTCGCGATGATCTTCGCGAAGAAAGGCGCGACGCTTACGACGCCCGTCAAGAACTAGCGCAGTTTCCAGATGCGTGTAGCGCGGCCCTTTCAGGGCCGCGTCGGGGCTGAAAGCCCCGCGCTTGATCAGCGTGGACGGGCCACTAGTAGCCGCCGCTCGCCACGATGTGGACGCCCGATTCGGCGGCGATCCGCTTCAATGCCGCGAGGTCGCGATCCATATCCGGATGACCGCCGTCGACGATGCAGCTGATGGAGTCTTTGCCTGCGGCCTTCGTTTCTTCGACCATCACGTCGACATCGTCGGTGAAGCTCGCGGGCACGGGACGTCCCTGCTGTTCGGCAAGCGCCCTGGTCAGCGGATAGCGGATCGACAGGTGCTCGTGAAAGAGCGTCGGACCTGTGAGAGCCGACGGCGGAACGTCCTTTAATAATGTCCGCACGATCGCGCCGTTTGGAAAACCCGCCGGCTGCGCGTGGAGACCGTCGCCGATGCCAAGGGCGGTCGTCGCCCAGGCGGCGGCCCCGCCGCCAATAAGACCCAGCGCATCGCGCCGCGTGATTGCGCTCATCGCCCTGCAGTATGTCGCACCCGACTGCCGTATGCGGTTTGAATTCTTCGTTTTGCGTCCCTTGCGAACGTTGCGTTCTCGGTTCGGCTAGAATCTCTCGAACGAAAGGAATCAAGATGACGAGTCAACGCTCGCGGCGGGACGTAATCAAAGGCGGTCTGGCGGTGGCCGGCCTTTCCGTGTTCGGCGTTCCCGACTGGGTGCTTCCTGCGCTGGCGCAGGGCGAAACGGTCGTCGCGTTCACCGACATCCCCGACAACCAGAAGTGGGAAACGCCCCCCGATCGCCGGCTGCTCGACGTGCGGACGATCGACGGCCCGTTCACGCCGAAAGACAAGTTCGCCACGACGCAGCACTACGGCCACCCCGAGGTCGATCCGGCGGCGTTCAAGTTGAAAGTGTCCGGCCTCGTCGATCGACCGAAGCAGCTGTCGCTCGACGACCTGCGCAAGCTGGGCACGGCCGATCTCGTGGCGGGATTCGAATGCTCCGGCAACCGCGGTCCGCTGCAGGGACTGTGCGGCAACGGCAAATGGACCGGCGTTCCGCTGAAGACGGTGCTCGATTCGGCCGGCGTCAAGGCGTCCGCGCGCGAGTTCGTGTTCTTCGGCGCCGATCACGGTGAAGAGGAAGTCGAGTGGCGCACGACGAAGTTCAAGATCGACGTGCCGTTCGGCCGCAGCCTCAATCGCGAGAAAGCCATGTCGCCCGATCCGTTCCTCGCGTGGGCGCTCAACGGCGAGCCGCTGACCAAGCATCAGGGCAAGCCGCTGCGCCTCATCGTCCCCGGCTGGTACGGCGTGGCCAACGTGAAGTGGCTGTCGCAGATCCACGTGCAGGAAGATCCGTATCTCGGCAAATATCAGGCGCGCTGGTATCGCACGATCCGCGGCGAAATGATCGACGGCGAGATGAAGTACATGGAAACCGGCGTCAGCCACATGAACCTGAAGTCGTTCGTCGCGCGCGTGACGAAGGCCGGGACGCAGTACAAGGTCACCGGCGTCGTGCTGAACGACGGCACCTCGATCAAGTCGGTCGAAGTGAAAGTGGACGACGGTCCGTGGCAGCCCGCGACGATGGATCCGTCGACGAAAGACAAATATTCGTGGAAACTGTTCACCTACACGTGGAACAACCCGGCGCCCGGCGAGCACACGCTCGTCTCTCGCGCGACCGACGTCGCCGGACGCGTGCAGCCGACCGAGCAGGAACTCGAAACGAAGAAGTCGTTCCTCGAGCAGAACTCGCAATCGCCACGTAAGGTGATGATCTCCTAATCGTGCCGTAGCGAAGCCCGAAGGCTGGTCGACGGGCTCAGGACGAGCGCGACGTTGAACCACGCGCCGGTGTCGTTGCCGAGATCGCCTCGGTGACGCGCCGGCGGTAGGCGCGACCGATCGTCATCTCACGGTCCCCGGCCAGCACCTGTTCGCCTGCACTCCACGGTCGCACTTCGCGCGCGAGATCCAGATCTGCCCCCCGGTGGTGGATCTCGTGCTCCGGCATCAGCCTCAGCCACTTCCACGTCGTCATCTGCGATCCTTCCGGCGTCGCGCACTTGCGGGCGAGCGCGTCCGGCGTCAGCGCGCGGAATTCCGACATCGCTTCCGCGTGCATGCGATCGAGAAACGCGAGCACGGCGTCCTTGCCGTCGGCGAGCTCGCGGCCGTGTGAGACGTACCGCGTCGGCCGATTGTGAACGGTCTCGGCCCAGATGAACCGCTCCGTGACGCCGATGTGGCGCACGAGATCGCCGAGCGTGAATGCTCCCGGCTTGTAGGTCCACTCCACACGATCCGCGGGGATACATGCGGCGACCCTGCGCGTCCGCTCGGCACGCGCTCGAAGTGATGAAGAAATTCGTCCAGCTCGAACATGATGATCACTTCCGGTGGACAGCGTATCCCATCTGGATACAATGCGCGCGGGAGGTCGGGATGCCGCGCACATTATCGATAGGCGCCATGTTTCTCGCGCTCGTCAGCGCGCTTGGGCTCGGAAGCCGCGCGCTGGAGAAGAAGGCGGCCGCGGCCGCGCCGGCGGCAGCCACGGCGCCGCGCTTCGAGGTCGATCCGTTCTGGCCCAAGCCGCTGCCGAATCACTGGATTCTCGGGCAGACGATTGGCGTGTCGGTGGACGCGCAGGATCACGTCTGGATCATCCATCGTGCCGGCTCGCTCGAGCCCGGTGAAGTTCACGCGACGACGAACCCGCAGACCGCGCAATGCTGCGCGCCCGCGCCGCCCATTCTCGAATTCGATCCGGACGGCAACCTCGTCGGGCACTGGGGCGGTAAAGGAAACGGCTACGACTGGCCCGAGTCGAACCACGGGATCACCATCGACTACAAAGGCAACGTGTGGATCGGCGGAAACGGCCGCGGACAGCCGCCCGGAGAGGGACGACAGGGACGCTCGACCAACGCGGCACGCGGCTCGGGCCAGGGCCGCGGCCAAACCGCGCTCGACGAGAGCCAGACCGGCGGCGTGCAGGGCTACTTCAACGACAGCATGGTGTTGAAGTTCACTCGGTCGGGACAGTTCCTGATGCAGATCGGCAAGCCGGGTCAGAGCAAAGGGAGCAACGACACCGAGAACCTGCGGCTGCCGGCGAAGACGTTCATCGACAAGACGACGAACGAGGTCTACGTCGCCGACGGCTACGGCAATCACCGCGTCATCGTGTACGACGCGGATACCGGAAAGTACAAGCGTCACTGGGGCGCATACGGCCACAAGCCGGACGACGCGAATCTCGGCAACTACGATCCGGGCGCGCCGCCCGCGCAGCAGTTCCGCAATCCGGTCCACTGCGCCGAGCTCACGAACGATCGATTGTTGTACGTGTGCGATCGCGTGAACGATCGCATTCAGGTGTTCAAGCCGGACGGCACGTTCGTGAAGGAAGTGTTCGTCAACAAGGAGACGCGCGGATCGGGTTCGGTGTGGGACATCGCATTCTCGCGGGATCCGCAGCAGAAATATCTCTATCTGGCCGACGGCGAGAACGATCGCGTCCACGTCTTCGATCGCGAGTCGCTCGAGATGCTGACGACGTTCGGCGAGGGCGGCCGCCAGCCGGGCGCGTTCTACGGCGTCCACAGCATCGCGACCGACTCGAAGGGGAACATCTTCACGACGGAGACCTATCGTGGTCAGCGAGTACAGCGGTTCGTGTACAAAGGCCTTGCGCCCGTGACGTCGAAGGATCAGGGAGTCGTCTGGCCGAAGCGCTGACGTCGGGGAGTGGCACCGTGGAACGGCGAACACTGCGCCCCTTGTAAAATGCCGACGCACGAATCCTTGATCATTCAGGAGACGTCATGCACAAAGTAATGCTCGCTGTGCTGCTGGCGCTGGTGGCGGGGATGCCGCAGGATTCTCCGAAGCCGACGTGCAACCGCTGCTCTGCGTCGTACATCTCAAACGACGAAATCCAGGAATACTTCAAGCGGGTGACGACCGCGGTCGCCGACCAGCAGGTGCGCGCCGTCGATGTCGGCAGGAGCAACGTCGACATCGGCGTCGTGTACCGCGGCAGGATCGCCGGCACGCCGAACGTCGCCGAGCACGATCAGGTCAGCGAGGTCTATCACGTCATCGACGGTACGGCGACGCTCGTCACCGGCTCCGACATCGAGGGCTGGAAGCGGAGACCATCGGACCAGGAGAACGTCCGCCTGCTGAACGGACCGGGCGGCGACGGGACGTCGATCAGAAGCGGCGTGACGCATCAGTTGAAGGCCGGCGACGTGATCGTGATCCCGGCTGGCGTCGGACATCAGTTCACGAAGATCGATGATCACATCAGATACCTGATGGTCCGCGTCGATCCCGACAAGGTGACGCCCCTCAAGGACGAAGCCGCGTCACGCGCCGACCTGCGCCGGGCACGCTGACCACGAAGACGCGAAGACACGAAGACGCACGAAGAAGAATTAACCTGTACTCGAATGGTCTTCTTCGTGATTTCGTGTCCACGCTGACCACGAAGACGCGAAG